>ENA-OVGC01000153-OVGC01000153.1-human-gut-metagenome-genome-assembly--contig:-NODE-153-length-64587-cov-14.937132_pt1 | contig 64587 bp, 60 predicted proteins | sample MGYA00237768_ERZ505415 | MGnify/ENA primary metagenome ERZ505415 (study PRJEB26158, sample SAMN06016382) | human gut metagenome | biome: human gut; feature: ankylosing spondylitis patient; material...
GCTCCTAAAGGAGGAGTAGGTATGATTGAGGCATTGGTACTAATGGTTTACGATGATGTGATAAAAGGTTGCATCGGAGAAGACTATAAGCGTTATGCACCGTATCTGCTGACTGCATTTTTCTTTGTGTTGGTAAATAACCTGATGGGATTGGTACCGATTTTTCCAGGGGGGGCTAATGTAACAGGTAATATAGCCGTAACTTTGATTTTGGCTATATGTACGTTCATCTTTACGAATGTGTTTGGTACAAAGGAGTATTGGAAAGAAATTTTCTGGCCGGATGTGCCTACCTGGTTAAAAGCTCCGGTACCTATGATGCCGTTGATTGAATTTTTCGGCATATTTACAAAACCGTTTGCACTGATGATTCGTCTTTTTGCCAATATTATGGCAGGGCATGCGGCTATTTTGAGTTTGATAGCCATCATCTTTATTACTGCAAAGGTAGGACCGGTTATTAATGGTTCGATGACTGCTGTAGCAGTAATATTCGGTATTTTCATGGATGCACTGGAAGTACTGGTGGCATTCATTCAGGCTTATGTGTTTACAATGCTTTCGGCCGTATTTATCGGTTTGTCGAGAGTAAAGGGACATGAAGCAAGTAAGTAGAGATTAAAAAGATTAAAAAGTATAACCATTTAAAAATTGTAAGATTATGTTATTGTCAATTTTATTGCAGGCTGCTGCAGGTGTAGGTATTAGTAAATTGGGTGCTGCTATTGGTGCAGGTATTGCAGTTGTAGGTGCAGGTCTTGGTATTGGCCGTATAGGTAGCTCTGCTATGGAAGGTATTGCACGTCAGCCGGAAGCATCGGGTGATATCCGAATGAGTATGATTATTGCAGCGGCTTTGGTGGAAGGTGTGGCTTTGATTGCCATTGTAGTTTGTTTGTTGACTTTATTTTTGTAATTTTCAGATGACGAGGTATCAGGTAATAGGGCACAAGGCTTTAAATATCTTTGTTACTTATTCAAGGACCTTGTCAGCTCGTCACCTGAAACCTTTAAAACTTTAAAAACTATGGGATTATTAACTCCAGATCCGGGATTGATGTTCTGGATGATTATAGTGTTTGGAGTCGTTTTTTTTGTGTTGGCAAAGTATGGCTTCCCTGTAATCATCGGCATGGTTGAGGATCGGAAAGCATATATTGACGATTCGCTGAAAGCTGCACGTGAAGCTAATGAACAATTGGTTAATGTGAAGGCCGAAGGCGAAAAAGTGCTTGCGCAGGCTCGTGAAGAACAGGCACGGATACTGAATGAGGCTTCTGCTACACGCGACCGTATCATCAAAGATGCACAGGAGCGTGCCATGCTGGAAGGACAGCGTCTGATGGATGAGATGAAAAAACAAATTGAAACTGAAAAAGAAAGTGCAATTCGTGATATTCGCCGCCAGGTAGCAGTCTTGTCAGTAGATATTGCAGAAAAGATCATGCGCAGTAAACTGGCTGATGAAAAAGAGCAGATGGAGTTGATTGACCGTATGCTGGATGAAATGCTTGAATCTTCTAAAAAATAAATGTTATGAATACTGGAGTTGTTTCTATGCGCTATGCAAAGGCATTGCTGGCGTATGCAAAGGCGCAAGGTAAAGAAGATGTAGTGTATGGAGAAGTAAAATCGCTTGCTGTACATTATGCGGAGGTGCCGGAATTGCGTCGGGCCATAGAGAATCCGGTACTGGATGTGGAACAAAAACTGAATCTGCTCTGCGAAGCCTCAGGAGGTAAGACTGTTTCTGAGGAACTGAAGCGTTTCTTTAATCTGGTGCTGGAGGAAAAAAGAGAGAAATTCCTGCAATTCATGACTTGGTCGTATATAGACTTGTACAGGGAAGATAAGCATATCCTCATCGGAAAATTAACAACTGCGATTCCTTCGCCTAAGTTGGTAAAGCATTTGGAGGTATTGGCTAGTGAACGGACAAAGGGAAGCGTGGAACTGGAAGCAAAAGTTGATCCTGCTCTCATTGGAGGTTACATCATTGAACTGGCCGGTTTCCGTATGGACGCCAGTGTGGCCAATCAGCTCAAGAGGGTGAAGCGTCAGTTTATGGCGAGAAATAGAAGAATAGTTTAATATTAGAAGTTGGAGATATAAAATATGCCAGAAAATACAATAAAACCCAGCGAAGTTTCGGAAGTATTGCTGCAGCAGTTGCAGGGAATTGATACTTCTTTGAAATTTGATGAAGTGGGAACTGTATTGCAAGTGAGTGATGGTGTGGCGCGTATCTACGGATTGCGAAATGCCGAAGCCAACGAATTGCTGCAGTTTGAAAACGGTATCATGGGTACTGTGATGAATCTGGAAGAGGATAATGTGGGTGCCGTATTGTTGGGACCTACAGACCAGATCAAAGAGGGGATGATTGTAAAACGTACAAAGCGTATTGCATCTATTAATGTAGGTGAAGGTATGCTGGGACGTGTAATCGACCCACTGGGTGTTCCTTTGGACGGACGTGGCGAAATTGGCGGTGAACTGTTCGAAATGCCTTTGGAACGTAAGGCACCGGGAGTTATTTTCCGTCAGCCGGTAACCGAGCCTCTGCAGACAGGATTGAAGGCTATTGATGCCATGATTCCTATCGGTCGCGGACAGCGTGAGTTGATTATCGGTGACCGTCAGACCGGAAAAACAGCAATTGCCATTGATACCATTATAAATCAGCGTGCTAACTATGAGGCTGGGAATCCGGTATACTGTATTTATGTGGCAGTAGGACAGAAAGGCTCTACAGTGGCTAGTTTGGTAAACGCCTTGCGTGAAAAGGGAGCAATGGATTATACCGTTGTAGTAGCTGCAACAGCTTCAGACCCTGCAGCCATGCAGTATTTTGCTCCGTTTGCGGGAGCTGCCATCGGAGAATACTTCCGCGATACCGGCCGTCATGCTTTGGTAGTTTACGATGATTTGTCGAAACAAGCGGTTGCATATCGTGAAGTATCTTTGATTCTTCGTCGTCCTTCCGGACGTGAAGCCTATCCGGGTGATATTTTCTATTTGCATTCACGTTTGCTGGAGCGTGCAGCTAAGATTATTTCTCAGCAGGAAGTGGCCGAACAGATGAACGATTTACCACCAAGCCTGAAGGGAAAGGTAAAAGCAGGAGGATCATTGACTGCTTTGCCTATTATCGAAACACAGGCTGGAGACGTATCGGCTTATATTCCTACTAACGTGATTTCTATTACCGATGGTCAGATCTTCCTGGAAACAGACTTGTTTAACCAGGGATTCCGTCCGGCTATCAATGTAGGTATCTCGGTATCTCGTGTAGGTGGTAGTGCACAGATTAAGAGTATGAAGAAAGTGGCCGGTACATTGAAGATAGACCAGGCACAATATCGTGAATTGGAAGCCTTCTCTAAATTCAGTAGTGATATGGACCCTGTTACAGCAATGGCTATCGACAGAGGACGCAAGAATAACCAGCTGCTGATTCAGCCTCAATATTCACCGATGCCTGTAGGAGAACAGGTTGCAATCTTGTATTGCGGTACACACGGATTGATGCGTGAAGTGCCTATCAGTAAGGTTCGTGCTTTTCAGGATGCCTTCCTGACCACTATGCGTGCAAACCATCAGGCTGATGTACTGGATGTATTGGCCAGCGGAAAGATCAGCGATGAAATTACTGCAGTAATAGAAAAGGTGGCAGCTGATACAGCAGGCCAATTTAAAGAAAGATAATTGTCATGGCATCACTGAAAGAAGTAAAAGGAAGAATAAATTCAATTCAAGGTACGCTGAAGATTACTTCGGCTATGAAGATGGTGGCCTCGTCGAAGCTACATAAGGCTCAGGAGGCAATAGAAAACATGCTTCCTTACGAACGACGACTGCATCGTATGCTTACCAACTTTCTGAGTGCGGGGCTTAGTGTAGAGTCACCTTTCATTGTGAAACGTGATGTGAAAAAGATTGCCGTTGTTGTGTTTGCTTCGAACAGTAGCTTGTGCGGTGGATTTAATATGAATGTGATTCGTCATTTGACTGAAATCATAGAAAAATACAGTGCAAAGATTGGTAAGGAGAATATCTTGGTATATCCGGTAGGGCGTAAGGTGGCCGATGCCGTGAAGAAAATGGGATTTCAGCCGATGGGTGATTTCCAGCATATGAGCGGAAAACCGAATTACAAGGAAGCATCTGACTTATCGACCGATTTGATAAACCGTTTCTTGAGCGGGGAAATACAACAGGTAGAGTTGCTGTATAATCATTTTAAGTCGACTTCTACACAAGTTCTGACACAAGAGACCTATTTGCCTATCGACTTGTCTGCTGCTCAAACAGCAGATGAAGCAGGGGAAAGCAACGTGCAAGCTGATTATATCATAGAGCCGTCTGCCGAAGAAGTGATGCAGGAATTGTTGCCTAAGGTGCTACGTATGAAGATTTATACAGTTTTGCTTGATTCGAATGCGGCAGAGCATGCTGCACGAACTATGGCTATGCAAATTGCAACAGACAATGCAAATGATTTAATTCAGGAGCTGACTTTGATTTATAACAAGAGTCGTCAGCAGGCAATTACAAACGAATTGCTGGACATTGTCGGAGGAAGTATGGCATAAGACTGTTGATACTATAGAAAGAGGGCCGTCTCAAAATACTTTGAGACGGCCTTTTTTTATGTGTTTCCTGACAGGCGTATAATGTGACAGGAATAGAAGGGTAGTGGAACGTGTTGGAGACTTTAATCGCCGTCGTTGGTTACAGAGCTGGCGTTGTTGGCTGTATAGTCGGCGCCGTCGATTGTGCAGCCGACGTCGTCGGCTTAAATCAGCGGATAGAAGCATGACACTATATTGATGCTGATGAATCTCTTTCTTTCAGGTAAATTGAGTTGGGGAAATCTTATCAGAAAAAGATAAAGGCCCTCTCATTTGTGGTTATGAGCTGGCCTTTTAACTCTCGAATAAACTAAAAAATTAATTATCTTAAAAAAGAATTTCACTTGTATTTACTTCATAAACAACACAGATACGCATTTGGTTCACGAATTGTGTAAAAAAATATTTTGGATATAATGTTGAGTGAATTTTAAATTGTAGAAGTGTGTTGGATAGTTTCTATAAAAAAAATAAAACCTATCATCCTAAGTCAGATAAACTAAGAAAATAGATTGCTGATTTTCTGTCGGGGTAGCGGGATTCGAACCCACGACCCCCTGCTCCCAAAGCAGGTGCGCTAACCGGACTGCGCTACACCCCGAAGAGGTTTTTCCTTAAAAGCGCTGCAAAGGTATGGGTTTATATTTAAATATGCAAGTATTCGGGGCGTTTTTTTATCTTTTTTATTCAATAAATTATTCGGGGAAATACTTTCTCCCTGTGTTCCAGGAAACTGTAGCTATTTGACGAACGAGTAGCGAATAGCCTTTTGAGGTTCTTGTAGAATTGAAGCAAAGGGAAGATAAAGTTTTGGATGGAATTTGTTACTTTTGCGATATGTATGCGGCAGGAGGTCGGATAGTGAAACTTGAAATATTATTATAATTATTATGGGAGATAAAGAATATTTAGATCGTTTTGAAGATAAAATGCAGCAAACACTTTTACGTTTATGTACTTCCTATCATCAGTTGGAGGGTGTATTGTTGGCTACAGATGATATAACAGAACACTGGCAAAAGCTGGCACCCGAATATTTGGCTGATGCAGTAGAGCAGGTACGCGATTATCCTACCGTATCGGTGGCTTGGGCAGCTTATTTAGGCTTGGCTATGGCTTATGGATGGGATATGAGCTGGGAAGTGTTTTCCAAGGCAGAATACAAGTTCTTTTACGGAGAGCAGGGATTCGACGATATGGATGAGCATATTGTGCGTGATATCTTGGGAATGCCGCTCGATGGAGAAGAAGCAAAGAGTCTGGAAGAAATGATTCGCCGTTGTGCGCAGGCAGCTGTCGATATGATTCGTCATGAGCAGATAGAACCGCAAAGCCCGTTGGCGTATTATGCTTTTTCGCGTGCCTGTGAGGTAATGTATAATATTGGAGCCGCATTGGGTTTGAAACGTCTTGGATATAAGTTTACGAAGGTGGACTTGTCTGATCGTACGTTATTGAACTAAAGAGGGAGGGTTCATTTGAAAGAGGGTGAATACTATTGTTTTAATTGAATATTAGCGGTATAGATGGAATGATTTGTTTATACCGCTATTTTTATATAGTAGTCTAAGGATATTGTATTGATGTATGCATAACTCTGGGATAACTGGTCAGTCAGATGAAAAGATGTGTTGTGGAAAATACCTGCTGTTGCAGTTGGACAGGTAAATGAGTAGGATGGAAGTTGTGTATGTTTGCTTGATACTTTCTACATTTATGTGTAAATTCGCACATAAGTGTGGAAATGAACCATTCGAATAAAATTATTGGTTATGATAGATAATGGTTTGAAAATTGGAGAACTTTCGAAAAGTGGTCAAGTGGAAATTCTTGATCAGGATAGATTGTGTTATAAAGTAATATCGCGTAGTAAAGGAGCTTATGGAATTAGAACAATCTCAAAAGATTTGTTGGAGGAATTCTATAAATTGTATATCGATAAACCTGATATTACAGCGGATGAAGCGCGTAGCTTATTAAGTGGTCAATCAGCTATAGATAAGTTTGAATATGGATACGCATCGACAATTTGGCAAATGGCAAAAATGTTGGGTGCAAATAGAAATAATAGTAATGCTAGTTTATTGGTAAAAAAACAATATCCTGATAATTCTAGTGCTTACCAAATTATTTATTATGGTGCTCCAGGTACGGGAAAGTCTCACAGGATAAAGGAACAATTGGAAGGTGTTCCAAAGGAAAATATATTTAGAACAACATTTCATCCGGATAGCGATTATTCTACATTTGTTGGGGCATATAAACCAACAAGGAGTGAACGCCCATTATATGGATTATTTGGAAAAGAAACCGTAAGATTAAAAGATGGTAAAGATTTGAGTGAGGATATAATTACATATAAGTTCATTCCTCAAACATTCTTGAATGCTTATATGCAAGCTTATAGAAAACCTAATGAAAACGTGTATCTTATTATAGAAGAAATCAACAGAGGAAATTGTGCTCAGATATTTGGTGATTTATTTCAATTGCTTGACAGGGATGAATACGGTGTTTCTGAATACACAATTAAAGCAGATGCCGATTTGAAGGCTTTTCTTGAAGATGAAATGGGTGAAGGTAATGATGCCATTAAAGATGGAGAACTTTGTTTGCCTTCAAACCTTTATATCTATGCCACAATGAATACTTCCGACCAATCCTTATTTCCTATTGACAGTGCGTTCAAAAGACGCTGGGATTGGGAATACGAGCCAATCAAATATAAAAATACTAATTGGGTGATTGATATTCAAGGAGAAACTTATTCGTGGGTATCTTTTCAGAAAGAAATAAACAGGCGTATTTTTGAATCAACGAGTTCTGAAGACAAGATGCTTGGTGACTATTTTGTTAATCCGAGCAATGGAATAATCACTGAAAAAATGCTGTTGAATAAGATTCTTTTCTATCTATGGAATGATGTCTGCAAAGATGGTGAGGGTGATATATTCAAGGTTAGTGATACAGAGGATGTTTCCTTCTCTGAATTGTATGGTGATGGAGGAAAACAGAAACTTATGGACATGATGAACTATCTTCATGTTGAAGAATTCGGTGTAGAAGTACAGAGTGAATCTGAAATTCAGGCTGATGATGCTTCTCGTTCAATTAAGCATAAAAAACTTACAGCTGTTATTTTAGATGGTATTAGATACGAACCTTCACCTACTAAATTTGATTTATATCTTAATGTTATCAATAAAATTGGTATTGATAGAGTTGCTCCAATAGTGGAACAATCAAAATATGGACGACATGGACACCCTTTAATATCCGATAGGAAATATGAGGATATTGAGAACTCCAAAGGTTTTAGTTATGTGCAAGTTGGAAACTTTTATGTGGTAAAAGGTTTGATAGATGATACTACTATTAATATCTTGGACTTGATAAAGTCTAAGCTTCAGCTTGATTTACAAATGATAATAGATTAATATACAATTATGCTATTATTCATTGAAGGCTACCCATATAATCTGAATGATACGGTCAGAGATAACCTGACAGTCAGAGATGTGCTCAGAGATGTTGTGTCTCTTCCTGAAAAAGAAGGCCAATATTCTTTTGGGTATGTAGGGTATTGTTATAGTAAAGCAGCAAAGGATGTAATTTTCTTTTTGCCAAAAGTTGTTTTGACAGGTGAGCAGAATGAAGAAAGTGGTGATGATACCATATTCGGTGCATCCCCTCAGGAGATTATTGATTTTGAATCAGAGAAAATAAAATCAAAATTTACAGAGGAAGGCTGTAAAGAATATAAAGAGTTCCTTTCTACGCTTTCTATTTGGGTCTATAGGACTATAAGTGTATATAAACAGACACATAATGACAATATACTAGAGAGTAAGGATTATCAGACAGAGAGCCGAGGCAGAAAGCAAAAGCATAATACCTTGCTTGATGTGATTATAGCACTTAGAGACTTTAACAGGAATAATCAGGATTATTTCACGTTCATTGCCAAGAACGTACATTCCGGATATAACAGAATTAATTGGAACAAGACTATTGCATCATCACAAGCTTTTATTCAGAATGGAACTCCTGTTTACGTTGAGCCGGTAAACAGGAAGAAAATGGTTAATTTTGATGAGGAGCTGTTGGTTATTTATTTCTCTATATTGAATTATATATGTGAAACACACGGTTTTTCTTTTGAAATAAACATTCATTACCAACTTATAAGTCCCAAAAAGCTAAAGAATACATACATAAAGAAAAATTTGGGGTGCAGACGGCTGAAACAGATTAAATACAAATACTTTTCGGATAAGGCTTTAAGAATATGGGATTTGTGTTATGCTTTCTTTGATAGGGAGTATAAAATATCCATGAATAGACAGGCAGAAGACTTTTTGCTTGCCAAAGATTTCGATCACATTTTTGAAGTGATGATTGATACTCTTGTCGGAGGTAATGATAAGCAGGAACTGCCTAAGGAACTGACAGAACAGAAGGACGGAAAGTTGGTTGACCATATGTTTATAGGTCAGGGACTTATTGAACAGTCTGACTTGCCTGCAGACCTGACTTACTACATTGGTGACAGTAAATATTATAAGCGTTCCAAAAACGACAGGACATTGCTCGGTGAAAAGTCTATTTACAAGCAATATACTTATGCGAGAAATGTTATACAATGGAATATGAACCTGTTTTTGGATGGTGAGGGAAATGAGGGTCATCCGCAGTTGAGGGATGAGCTGACAGAGGGATATAATCCTATTCCTAACTTTTTCATCAGTGCAAGAATCCCGAATAGACGAAGTGGTGGAGCCAGATTCTTGTCGTTTGATGATAAGGAACTGAAGTCTCAAGAAGGTGGTGTCCAGTTGAACCGCCAGTTTGAAAACAGATTGTTTGACCGTGACACTCTTTTGTTGTGCCATTATGATGTGAATTTCTTATATATAGTGTCCTTGTATGGTCGTAATAACAAAAGTTCTCAAACTGCATGGAGAGAATATGTGCGTAAGGAATTCAGAAGTAAGATTCAAGATACTCTAAATAAGTTATATACATTCAGAACTTTACAGCCGCGTGACGGTATGGACTGTTATCAGTTTATTCAAGATAATTTTCAATGCCTGAACGGAAAACTGTATCGTCCGAGGACAGATAGTAATTATCTGGTTCTTGCTTTGATGAAAGAGGAAGATAGCGGTATATGGAAATCACTTGGTATTAAATCAGAAACTATTGGAAAGGAAACTGCTCAAAACAAAGAGCTAATAGATACACTGCATGCTCATTTCTACGTTAGTAACCCGTTCATGCTTGATAATGAATTCCAAATTGAAGGTGTGGATAATGTAGGTACTCTTGATAAATTACCTAAACTTGAGGTTAAGGATGTTCTGACTGGTTTGGTTCGGAAAACAGATTCGGATTATGCAAATTTCTATAATCATGTTGCGAAGACTTATACAATGGAAAAGATACCTACTTCTATTAATGTAATGGATATTAGATATTTTTTACCTATGGTTGGCGGAGATATTGACGGCTATTATAAAGTAGAAAAAGTATATTTGGGTACAAGGGATGGTAATATATGCTTAAAATTAAATCTTTCTACTTACATTTCGTTAGGAGAGAAATGGATTCCTATATATCGAAGTAAAATGCAGCCAGGAGAATTGATATCTAACAAACAGATGGTAGATTTATACGAATAAAGGATATAAGAACTATATGTTTCATATATAGACATGGACAAACTTAATAAAGAACAAAGACACCGTTGTATGTCGGCAATAAAAGGAAAAGATACAAAGCCTGAATTGCTGGTACGGAAGTTTTTGTTCAGCCGTGGGTTTAGATACAGGTTAAATCACTCACGGCTTCCAGGGCATCCGGATATAGTTTTGCGCAAATATAGAACGGTGATTTTTGTGAATGGATGTTTTTGGCATGGGCATCAAAGATGTAAGTATTTTGTTCTTCCTAAAACTAATGTAGAGTTTTGGAGTGAGAAAATTGAAAGAAATAGGTGTCGTGATGTTGAAGAACAGCGTCAATTGGCATCTATGGGATGGCATTGCATTACTGTTTGGGAGTGTCAGTTGAAGCCTAAAGTTCGTCAGCAGACTTTGGAATCATTGGTATATACACTTTCTCATATTTTTCTGGAAGATAGAAGAGCGAAACCTTATAAAGAAACAGAAGATGTCTATATGATGGTGGCAGAGCAAGGAAATGAATATGATGGTAATCAATGGGAGTAGGGTTACTGTTGAGACAGAGAGAGATAGCCTTTGATGAGAAGAATCAGAAAGATAAAACGGACAGTGCCGGATACAACTTGTTAGCTTGTGTATCCGGCACTATTCTTCTATATATGCAATAGAGGTTCTTATTTTCTCAGCATTAAGGTTTTGAATGGAGTAGGATAGGGAGTTTCGAACTCCATCAGTTCGCCTGTAACGGGATGATAAAAGCAAAGCTTGAAGGCATGAAGAGCCAAACGTCCCAACGGGTCTACTTCGGAACCGTAGCGGATATCGCCTACTACCGGGTGGCCAAGCGACTGCATGTGTACACGAATCTGGTTCTTCCGTCCGGTTTCAAGTTGCAACTCTATCAGAGAAAAGCCATTAGCCCGTTTGATAGTGCGGTAATGTGTTACAGAAAATTTACCACCATCATCTACAGGAGAAGAGCTGACATACAGTTTGCGGTCGGTAAGCCATGATTGTACGGTGCCTTGATCTTTTTCCATGTTTCCCATAACGATTGACACATAGCGGCGATCACACACGATATCGTGCCAGTTGTCGCGTAGAGTGTGCTGGGTCTTTTCGTCTTTGGCGTACATCATGATACCTGAAGTTTCGCGGTCCAGACGGTGTACAACAAATACGCGGTTATTACGGTGCTGGCGTTTTACATACTCGTTCAGGATATGCTGTGCGGTACGTTCTCTCTGTTTGTCGGTAGCCACAGAAAGCAGTCCTTCTTTCTTCTCTACCACAATGAGGTATGCATCTTCGTACAGAATCTTCAGCAGAGGATGACGGAACTCATGTTTGTTCTTTTCCTTGCTGATCTGAACCTTCATGCCCGGCTTCAGCGGATAGTTGTATTGTGTCTGTATGTTATTGTCTACCAGTACTACACGGTTGCTCAGCAATGCTTTTACGCGTGTACGGCTGATACCTGCCATTTTCTTCATCAGAAACTCCATGAGTTCGGCAGGTTCGTTTACATTATATATTGTATATTGAGCGGCAGCCCGTGCACGGGGACGTCCGCTTGGTTTTCTGTCATTTCTTGCCATAAGGATTGGTGGTATATAAAATTATCGTTTTTCCAGCAAAACTACATTTTCTACATGATGAGTGTGCGGGAACATATCTACCGGTTGTACGGCTGTTACCTTGTATTTGCTGTCAAGCAACTGTAGGTCGCGAGCCTGTGTAGCCGGATTACAGCTTACGTATACGATACGGCGTGGTTCGGCAAACAGAATAACATCAATTACATCGTTGTGCATACCGGCACGGGGTGGGTCGGTAATAATCACATCCGGACGACCGTGTTCGTTGATGAAGTCTTGAGTCAAGATATCCTTCATGTCGCCGGCATAGAAAAGAGTGTTTTCAATACCATTTATTTGTGAATTTACCTTTGCATCCTCAATTGCTTCGGGTACATATTCTATACCGATTACTTTCTTGGCCTGACGCGATACGAAGTTGGCGATAGTTCCTGTACCTGTATAAAGGTCGTATACCAGTTCGTTTCCTGTCAGTCCGGCGAAATTACGCGCAACCTTATACAGGTTGTATGCCTGTTCGGAATTGGTTTGATAGAATGATTTTGGTCCAACCTTAAAGCGGAGTCCTTCCATCTCTTCGAAGATGTGGTCATTTCCTTTGAATACTTCTACTTCCAGATCGCCGATGGTGTCGTTACATTTATTGTTGATGACGTAAAGCAGGGAAGTGATTTGTGGAAACTTATCTGCAACAAACTGCAGAAGTGCTTTCATCTGTTCCAGCTCTTCGTCTTTAGTAATTTTGCACTGCAGCAAAACCATCAGTTCGCCAGTCGATGAAGTACGCACCATCATGTTTCTCAGCATACCTTCCTGTGTACGCAGGTTGAAGAATTCATAATTGTGTTCGTAAGCATAATCGCGGATGGCATTGCGAATCTGGTTGGAAATATCATCTTGTAACCAGCATTTTTCAATGGCCAATACCTTGTCGAATGCTCCCGGAATGTGGAATCCTACTGCATTCATCTGGTCATATTTCACATCCTGCTTTACTTCTTCTTCTGTCAGCCAACGTTTATTGGAAAAAGTAAACTCCAGTTTGTTACGATAGAATTTTGTTTTTTCTGACCCTAAGATTGGCATAAATTCCGGCAATTCTACTTTACCGATACGGGTAAGATTGTCGAATACCTGTTTCTGCTTGTATCTGATCTGGTCTTCGTACGAAAGACATTGCCACTTACAACCGCCACATACGCCATAGTGCTGGCAGAACGGCTCTGTACGCATTGGAGATTTTTCATGAAATTTTACAGCTACGGCTTCGGCATAATGATTTTTCTTACGTTTAATCTGTAAGTCGACTACATCGCCCGGTACTACGTAGGGGACGAATATCACCAAATCATTTACTTTGGCCAAGGCCTTACCTTCTGCTGCTACATCTGTGATTGTTATCTTCTCTAATAGAGGAAGTTCTTTTTTCTTTCTTGCCACGTCCTTTTTTTATAAATCGAATTTGGGACAAAAATAAGAATAATTTCCGACATTCTTTTATTATTTCAAAAGAACTTCATTTTGCAAACTCGATATTGCAAAACATGTTGTAAAAAACATTCTTTTTATTTGCTTATTTATAAAATATCCATAGTTTTGCGGCTACTAAACTTAAATCTATAAAAAAATGGGAACAAAAAGAGTCTATACTTTTGGAAATGGAAAAGCTGAAGGTAAAGCAGATATGAGAAATCTTCTGGGAGGAAAAGGTGCCAATTTGGCTGAAATGAATTTGATTGGAGTTCCCGTTCCTCCGGGTTTCACAATTACTACCGATGTTTGTAATGAATATTTTGAAAAAGGAAAAGATGATGTAGTAGCTCTACTTAAGGCTGATGTGGAAAAGGCCATTGCCGGGGTAGAAGAACTGATGAAATCTAAATTTGGTGATGTAGAAAATCCTTTACTTGTTTCTGTACGTTCCGGAGCCCGTGCTTCTATGCCGGGAATGATGGATACCATTCTGAATCTGGGTTTGAATGATGATGTAGTGGAAGGTTTGGCCAGAAAAACTGGAAACGAACGTTTTGCGTGGGATTCATACCGTCGTTTTGTACAGATGTACGGTGATGTAGTATTGGGTATGAAACCGACTAATAAAGAAGATATCGACCCGTTTGAAGCAATCATAGAAGATGTAAAGAAAAATAAAGGTGTACGCTTGGACAACGAGTTGGATGTTGCAGACTTGAAAGAGTTGGTAGTACGCTTTAAGGCTGCTGTAAAAGCGCAGACCGGAAAAGATTTCCCAAGTTGTGCTTATGAACAGTTGTGGGGAGCTATTTGTGCCGTGTTCGATTCATGGATGAACGAACGTGCGATTCTTTACCGCAAGATGGAAGGTATTCCGGCAGAATGGGGTACTGCTGTCAATGTGCAGGCGATGGTCTTTGGAAATATGGGCGATACATCGGCTACAGGTGTATGTTTCTCTCGTGATGCGGCAACTGGTGAGGATTTGTTCAATGGTGAATACCTTATCAATGCACAAGGTGAAGACGTAGTGGCAGGTATTCGTACTCCGCAGCAGATTACAAAGATAGGCTCTCAGCGTTGGGCTGAACTGCAGGGTATTTCAGAAGAAGAACGTGTGGCAAAATATCCTTCTATGGAAGAAGCAATGCCAGAAATCTATAAGGAACTGGATGCTTTGCAAACCAAACTGGAAAATCATTATCACGATATGCAGGATATGGAATTTACTGTTCAGGAAGGTAAATTGTGGTTCTTGCAGACTCGTAACGGTAAGCGTACAGGAGCTGCTATGGTACGTATTGCCATGGAAATGCTTCAGCAGGGTATTATTGATGAAAAGACTGCAGTTTTGCGTTGCGAACCTAATAAATTGGACGAACTGCTTCATCCGGTATTCGACAAGGCTGCATTGCGTCAGGCAAAGGTTCTGACCCGCGGTCTTCCTGCATCTCCGGGAGCAGCTTGCGGACAGGTGGTGTTCTTTGCCGATGATGCTGCAGAATGGCGTGCAGATGGCCGTCGTGTAATCTTGGTACGTATCGAAACTTCACCTGAAGATTTGGCTGGTATGAGTGCTGCAGAAGGTATCTTGACTGCACGTGGCGGTATGACTTCGCATGCAGCTGTTGTGGCTCGTGGTATGGGTAAATGCTGTGTATCGGGTGCCGGTGCTATTAATGTAGACTATAAGGCTCGTACTATAGAAATAGATGGTGTAGTACTGAAAGAAGGTGATTACATCTCATTGAACGGAAGTACCGGAGAAGTATATCAGGGACAGGTACCTACAAAGGCAGCCGAATTATCAGGTGATTTTGCTAAATTGATGGATCTCTGCAACAAATATACTCGTTTGCAGGTACGTACAAATGCAGATACTCCTCACGATGCTGAAGTGGCACGTAGCTTTGGAGCAGTGGGCATCGGATTGTGCCGCACCGAACATATGTTCTTCGATAATCAGAAGATTGTAGCCATGCGTGAAATGATTCTGGCTACTGATGTAGAAGGACGTAAGAAAGCTCTTGCTAAACTCTTGCCGTATCAGAAAGCTGACTTTAAGGGAATTTTCAAAGCAATGGACGGTCATCCGGTAAATGTACGTTTGCTTGATCCTCCTTTGCATGAATTTGTTCCTCATGATTTGAAAGGACAGGAAGAAATGGCTCAGGCTATGGGTGTAACTGTAGAATATATCCGCCAGCGTGTAGAAAGTTTATGTGAACATAACCCGATGTTAGGCCATCGTGGATGCCGTTTAGGTAATACTTATCCGGAAATTACAGAAATGCAGACACGTGCGATTTTGGGTGCAGCGGTTGAATTGAAGAAAGAAGGGTTCAATCCTCAGCCTGAAATTATGGTGCCGTTAACTGGTATTTTATATGAGTTTGAAGCACAGGAAAAAGTGATTCGTGATACAGCAGCTCAGTTGTTCAAGGAAGAAGGTGTAGAAATACCGTTTAAAGTTGGTACTATGATTGAAATTCCGCGTGCAGCTCTTACTGCTAATCGTATTGCATCACGTGCCGAATACTTCTCATTCGGAACTAACGACTTGACACAGATGACTTTCGGCTATTCTCGCGATGACATTGCTTCGTTCTTGCCGGTATATCTTGAAAAGAAGATTTTGAAAGTCGATCCGTTCCAAGTATTAGACCAAAATGGAGTAGGGCAGTTGGTAGAAATGGCTGTAGAAAAAGGTCGCTCTGTACGTCCGGAACTTAAGTGTGGTATTTGCGGTGAGCATGGTGGTGAACCTTCTTCTGTGAAGTTCTGTCACCGTGTAGGTTTGAACTATGTATCTTGTTCTCCATTCCGCGTGCCTATTGCTCGTTTGGCTGCGGCGCAGGCTGCAATAGAGGAATAATACTCTAGGTAAATAAATACTAATATCAGGCTGTAAATCACTGCAATAGCAGAATTTACAGCCTGATTTGCGCTTAGGCGGTTCGTGCATTTGACCGCAAAAAATGAGCCAAATGAACGTATTTGCTTACTCTCTGCTTACACCAAATGACCCCCTTGCTTACACCTGCTTACACCAAGGTTCAACTTATTAAATAATTGTATATGATTACATTAAAAGCAGTAGTGCGAAAACCAAGGACAGACGGTTTCTTCTCCGTGTACATTCGCATTGTTCACAACAGAAAGCCGGGCTACATCAAGACCAATAAGATTATTGATGCAGCACATATTGACAGCAACGGTGAATTGACCGATCCGGTGGTCAATGAGTATTGTTCGATGATTATCCGACAATACACCGACAGGCTGAATAGAACTGATATTTCTCTTTGGGATGTCAAGGATGTACTGGAGTATTTGCAGAAGACAGATGAAGAAGTTTGTTTTAGCGAGTATGCCCAATCGTTCATTCACAAAATGGAAAAGGAAGGTCGGCAAAGAACCGCCAAGAACTACAAACTTGCCGTGGCGCATCTTGAACGCTTCTTAGGCTCAAACAGGCTTATGTTTAGCCTTCTGACTTCTACCGTCCTGAAGAAGTGGATTGAGAGTTTGTCGCAAACGAGCCGGGCAAAAGAAATGTACCCTACGAACATTCGTCAAATTTTCAAAGCTGCCATCGCTGATTTGAATGACGATGAAAGAGGTGTAAACCGCATCAAGTTCAATCCTTGGCTAAAGATTTCCATTCCCAAGTCGGATAATTCAGTTCAGAAAGCTATCAGTGCCGAAGCCTGTCGTGAGTTCTTTAATAGGCCTCTTCCCAAAACAAAAATGATTTCTTCCCTACCGGAACTGGGCAGGGATGTTGCTCTCCTATCGCTATGTATTGGCGGTATTAACTCCGTCGATTTGTACGAGCTCAAAAAGAAAGACTATAAAAACGGAATTATAGGCTATCAAAGAGCCAAGACTCGCAACAGTCGTAGAGATAATGCCTATATGGAAATGCGAATTGAGCCATTCATACAATCCACATTTGAAAAATATCTTTCAGATGACAAGGATGAACCATACCTGTTCAATTTCCATCAGCGTTATAGTAATTCTGATAGCTTCAATGCGAATGTGAATATCGGCATCCGCAAAATTTGTCAGGACATGGGTATGGATAAAGAAGATTGTTATTGCTTCTATACATTCCGGCATACTTGGGCTACCATTGCTCAGAATGATTGCGATGCGAACCTTTATGAAGTTGCTTTTGGTATGAACCATAGCCACGGATTTAACATTACCAGAGGATATGTCAAGATAGACTTTACCCCGGCATGGAATCTGAATGCAAAAGTCATTGACTTCATCTTTTTTAGCGATGAGAAAAGTAAACAAGGCAAGGCGAAAGACTTGGAAGAAACAGAGGACAAACTCTTCCGTATATCAAAGAAGATGATGATTTATGGTCGGGCTTATTTCAAAGGCAAGGTTGTGGGCGAACTTACAGATATAGGTTTCAGTAACGTGGATGAAGTCATTACGGAACTTGTCAAACAACTGCCCAAAGACATCCCCACAGGCTGTAATGTTCAGTTCCGTCTTACTAATTGCGATTCTCAAAAAGAAGTGGTTTACGAAAGAAGCAAGGGCAAAGGTTTCTAGCTGATGTGAGTAGAATCTAACTCTTAACAGGAGGGAAGAATTTAACTACTCTACCTTATAGCCGTATCAGTCATTTTTTTGATTGGTGCGGCTTTAATCGTACCTGCCCCTATCGGTCTGATTACGGTTAGCTACAATGTTGCCAGTTATCAGTGCAATAAGCAAGACCAGTCCCTTCCACAAAAGAACAAACGATTTCTTGATAATCCAGATTGCCGTTCTGAATACGTTGACTATCAGAAAACGCGCAAACCTAAGTACCAGGATGAACAAGAACACCACTGGTAGCAAGTATATTAAGAATAGTAATTCAAACAACATAACTTTCAACTTTTAGGGTGAATAATGTAGCCTATAAGAGACTGTTTCTATATGTAAATATAGTGAAAATCAGTGACATAGCAAAGAAATATCGTTGCTTTTTATAGCGTTTCAAGATACTTTTTACCTTCGGTTTCAAGCATTTAGGCTATGTTGTACTATGGCTTTCCAATTCTTGGTATTTGGGATAAAGTATCTCTTCATCCAAGTGATATGAGGAACAATAAATGTTGGCATTGACTACTCTGAATATATAAGTTTGGAATACTCTTTTTCCCTTTTGTCTTGGTGTATGAATCCTTGTTACCACATTATCCCTGTATATTGGGCAATGGGTTAATCCTATCCTCTATCCACGGAAACTTGGAAACAATCATATCGGGTATCACATCATCAGATGTCAAAAGGCACAGACCTCTTGGTTTGCAGGTAATGCCACCTTTGGGTTATGTTATTAAGGAATGTAGATACCGAGTAACCGTGGTTACACGATACCATAGAACCATAGTTATTGATAACTTCCTGTTCGGAAAACAGGATTAGGTCATTGCCTTGAATATAGTAACCGAGTTATCTTGATTATACCGTATCGAGACACTTCGGACGATTGTAAACAAGTTATCCCATATCCTTGGCTATCGGGTTAAAGTAACCTTGGTTATAGAATACCACCTTCAAAAAAATCTGTTGCGCATTTCCTTCCGGGCGGAGTTTCAGCGATAATTTTGTCGTAAAAAGAACCTTGGAGGACATCGAACTGCGTTGCAGGATTTGTCAAGCAAGTTGTACCTTTGTGGCCACAAAACTCCGTTTCGTATCAACAAAGGTGACTTGCCGACTGCTACCGCATCGGAGCGATTTCTCGCTGTTTCGCCTTGCGAAAAAGGTTCAGGAAACCAATTTTACTAAAGGACTATTGTATGATGACTCAAAAGACCAAGTACATTAAGGTACGAATGACCCCGGAGGAGCAATCAACGCTCAAAGAGAAACTGAAAGAGAAAAAGATGACCATTGCCACTTATGTTCGTTCAGCAATGGCAGAGTATTCAAACACCGATGCCAAACAACGGTTAGAACTAATCAATAACCTTGGTGCGTTTTACCGGAAGTTCCGGGATGAATTATCCTGGGCAGGCGGAAACCTGAATCAGTCGGTCAAGAGAGCCAATGAACTTGCGGTAGCCGGGTTACTTCCACCCAGCTATATCCGGGAGGTCTTGATGCCGGTTATCCTTGAAACCCAGAAAACATTGAACGAGATAAAGAGAGACCTTGAAGCCGTGACACGCAAAGCTGTCAAACTATAGTTTCCCTATACCTTAATTATATATACCCCGATATACAGGAATCAAGATACCAAGTAACCACGGTTACATCGTATCAGAATATATTAGTTAAACACACCCCAGTATGATAGCAACCATATTACCCGGAAACTCGAACTTCCATGCAGTCGGTTACAATGAGCGTAAAGTAGCGAAAGGAGTTGCCCGTATGCTCGAAATGCAGAACTTCGGTACACTCGGCACATTCGGAAAACCTACCCCGGAGGAACTGGTCACATACCTTCAGGAATACACCTCCCGAAACACCCGGATTGAAAAGGCACAGTTCCACGTAGCCTTTTCCTGTAAGGGACATGAAATGACAGAGGCAGAACTACTGGACTTCGCTCACCGCTATCTGACAGAAATGGGATATGGTGAGGAGGGACAACCCTTGTTGGTCTATTCCCACTATGATACCGATAACACCCACCTGCACATCGTCACGTCACGCATCGCACCGGATGGCAGGAAGATACAGCACGACCATGAGCGCAGACGTTCACAGGAAGTGATTGACCGCATACTGGGGAACGACCGAAAGGAAGAAGTCAATAAAGATTTGGATGCAGCCAAGCAATACACCTTCTCCTCTTTCGCCCAGTTCAAAGCCGTAATGACTTCAATGGGCTATGAAGTCTATCAGAAGAATGGAACGATATTTGTCAAGCATGGTGGCAAAGTGCAAGAGAAATTTCCTATAAGTAGTATCGAGGCATTGTATAAGAAACGCGACTACAACAGAGCACGTAACCGCCAGCTTCGGAGCATCCTCAAAAAATATCGTGACGTAAGCTCCAACAAGGAAGAACTCCAAAAGGAACTGAAAACCAAGTTCGGTATCGACATCGTGTTCTTCGGCAAGAAGGATGCGGCATACGGCTACATACTCGTTGACCACGCCAACAAGACTGTTATCCACGGGGCAAGAGTGTTAGCCATTGATGAACTGTTGGACTTCGCCACCCCCGAACAACGCTTTGATCGCATAGAGGATTTCATAGACCAATTACTCACCCTCAATCCCAAGATAACCCAGGGCGAGATATTCCAAAAACTAAAGAAACATCACGCCTATATAAAGAAAGGTGTCATCTATTTCAATGGAGAGTCCCGGCATTTGAAACCGTTTATGGCAGAAGCCATAGACCGCAACAACCGCATCGAGTTGGTAGAGAAGTTCCAACCCACCACAGAGGCAGAACGTGATTTGCTTTGCAAAATCTATAAGGTGAACCGCCCCGACCTTGTTTCCCTTTCGTCTGAAAGAGCAGCGTCCCATATAGATGCAATCAATCGCCTGAAGGAAATCTTCGATGATGAAACAATCTCTTCCGTCAGAAGTGCCCTTCGTGAGGAAGGCTTCATCATCCGTCAGGAAGAAGATGCCACATACGCCATCAACTTTAAGAACCACATCATCATCAACCTGTCAGAAGAAGGTTTCAATCTGGAGCGACTGAAACGGAAGCCGACTAAACAGCAACAACCACACCCGAAGCACTCTGCCAATAAGCCACTCTCCCGTTACAACAAGATGCGAGACCACGGAGAAGGCAGCCACTCTGAAAAACGGGAATGGGAAGTCGGACAGAAAGGCGGTTATGACGATATAGATGACGGACATTCCTTGAAGAGATAAAAACGGGGACGTGTTGCCGTCCACTTTTTGGGCGCATCAAACTGAGATTCCGAGATAACATAAACCTTTATACCCCGGTTACTTTAACCGAGGGCATATAAGTGTTGCGCATTTCGTTTTCGCGGTTACACGTGCGATAATTTTGTCTTAAAATAATTAATCGCACGGAAAAATGATACAGACACCGGTCATAATCACATTCGCAAATCAAAAAGGAGGCGTGGGCAAGACCACCCTCTGCGTGACTTTCGCCAACTATCTGGTGACGAAGGGAGTGCGTGTCGCCATAGTCGATTGCGACTTCCAGCACTCCATCATTAAGTGCCGCAAGGCTGACATCAAGAAATACGACGTGCAGTATGTGCCCTATGATGTGCTGTCATACGAGGCCAACGACAAGAAAGCGATTATTTCCCTTATAGAGAAAATGCACAATGACCAAAGCCTGGATGTCGTGCTGATGGATTCCCCCGGCAGCCTGCAAGCGGACGGACTGGTGCCGATGTTCGTAAACTCGGACATTATCGTTGTGCCTTTCCATTACGATCTGATGACCGTTCCCTCCACCGCCAGCTTCCTTATGTTCATAGACCGCCTGCGCAAAGCCGTTGGCGAAAATATGAAAGCACAGCTTTTCATTGTCCCCAACCTGCATGACGGCAGAGTGGGCAAACGCTCTGAACTGGTTATTTGGGAGAACACCAGAGAGACCTTCTGCAACTATGGAATTGTAACCGGAAGAATCCCCAAACGTGCCGACATGGAGCGTTTCAGTACGATGGCGGCTCTGGATAAACAGAGCGGTATCGTTACCCCGGTCTTTGAACGTATCTACTCCTACATTTTTGACACGACCGAATCCATCCGGGAGCCGAAATTGACAGGAATACAACTGACCGAAAATTTGGAGGCGGAATTAAAAAGAAAAGCAAAAGAGAATCAATAACTATCAACATAGAAGCAATGACAAAAGACATTCCCGAAATAGATGACCTTCTCAAAGGCATCAATGACCCTGAAATGGCTCTTACGGATGAGCATACGGAAACTGCTACTACTTATCAAGTGGAAATAACCAAAGATTTTGAATCGGCTAACTCCGACTACTGGCAATCCTTCTTGTCCTATCTTGAAACAGATACCCAGGAAGACAAAGGAGAACGGATGATCTGCAAGTTAGACCGCGACCTTGCCGACTCACTGGACGAGTGCAACATCCATAACCGCAGCCGCTCCGACATAGTGAACGCCATTGTCCGCACGTTCTTCAAGACCTACCTGCCACAGCTTGCGCAGTACCGCCGTGATAACAAGTCGCTTTTCACCAACTATAAGGAGGCAAAAGCATGAGGACAATCCAATGGACTGACCAGATGACAACCCTCTTGACGGAACTGTACCCGGTGGAAACAACTTCCCATACCGCCATAGTATTGGGAGTAAGCGAGACCCTTGTCAAGCAGAAAGCCCGCAAATTAGGGCTGGTAAAAGTTGCCAAGACGAAATGGATGGAGCGTGCCGACTATATCCGCAGGCATTTCCATTACAAGTCATTCACACAGATGGCCCGTGATTTGGGTACAAGCCGGACGAATGTATGCAACATCGCCGCCAAGTTGGGGCTGAAACGCAGCCGGAGAGAAACATCCCTTATCATATCCCAAACCCGGAATGAGCTAATCAAACGGGAAAGGCGGCATGTAATCTTCGGGCTTGAACCGCTGACAGGAATCAAGGTGGTTTCCAACCGTGCCAGGGTAAGGCTCCGCTCACGGCTCAAAAGTCTGGGGTATGTCGTATGCGGCGAGCGTATCCTGTTGTATGCCACGGACAACTTCGAGCGCAAGACTAAGCTAGAAAACAAAGCCGTCAAGTTGGGATTGAGCTTCCTGCCAATGTCAGGAACTAATCTGCAAGTAGTATTCACCTTATAATAACATAGCACCATGCAATACGGACAAATAGTATTCCTGCTTTTCATCGTCCTCTTGTTCTACTATGCGGCATTGATAGTCCTCGACATCATGAAAGCCAAGGCAGCACAGGTGGCGGAACTGGAATCACAATCAGAAGAAGACATAGACATATCGGATGAAGCAAAGACCTTCAAGCCATTCAGAATCAGCCGGGATGAGTCGAAACAGAAAGAAACTGAGAATCAGAATGAATCGGAAAAACAATCGGATTCTAATTCTGAAACAACGTCAGACCGGAAACAACCTGAATCAAGCACGGAACAACCATTCCACCGCCCCGGCTTCCGTGAACCTATCATGACAGATGGCATCTTGGTTGAAGATTTGGTTGTAGAAGCAAATAAGATGGCAGAGAATGGAGAATCGGATTTAAGTAAGGTCATCCATGAGTGTGAGAAAGCAAGGTGAGCATAGAAACTTACCCGACAAAACAATATATAGCTTCTAAAAAGAAGCCCACACGTTCCTTTAGCGACCTCTGTTCCTTGGGTGATGAAATCAGATAAACAATTTCAAAAAAAATGCAATTCAAGAAAAAACTGAAACGTGCGTATGACCGCTTCATGGGTTCCTCTTTCGCACACAAAAGCTTGTTGGCAGTAACCGCACTTACCATCTCCGTGGGTGACATGATGGCGGCAAGCAAAGGTGCGGCCGGCTTTACAAAAGCCACCACCGAAATCAGTTCCTACCAGACCCCGGTTTCCAACCTGATGAAGGCAATCGCAGCCGTAATCGCCTTGGTGGGAGCTTTCAACGTGTATTTCAAGATGTCAAACGGCGACCAGGACGTGAAGAAGACCATCATGCTCACCATCGGTGGCTGTATCGCCTTTATCGCTTTGTCCGAGGCTCTTCCGCTATTCTTCAAGTAGTAGAAACATAACAAGATATTGACGATGAATCAGGAGGAATTTCCCGTATTCAAGGGACTGCAAAAGCCGCTGGAGTTCATGGGCATCCGTGGACGCTTCCTCACGTTGGCGGCATTGGCCATCGGCGTGTCGTTTGTCGGCTTCATACTGTTCTCCATTGTATTGGGAAAGCTCGCCGGATTCGTCGCCATGCTTGTCATGGCAGTCATCGGGCTGGTGACCATCTTCATCAAACAGCGCGGAGGACTGCACAACAAGCGGAGAGACAAGGGCATTTATATTTACAACAAACTGAGAAAAAGCTCCTAATTATGGCACAAACCAAGAAAAAAGTCTTTGACGGCCTCTATGCCGGGCTGGAGGAAACGGACGGCAATGTCGTCCTTTTTTCAGCCAAGGGCGAGCCGTCCGTCATCTTCGAGATGACCAATCCGGTGCAGCAGTTCTGTACTGATGCCGGGCAGTATATACGTTTTCAGGATGTACTATCCAATGTGGTACAGACCCTCGGCGAGGGGTATGCCTTGCAGAAGCAGGACATCCTTTGCAAACAAGCCTACCACCATGACGTGCCGGAAGATGCGGAGTTCCTGACCCGGAGCTATTTCAATTATTTCGAGGGAAGGGAGTTCACGGAGATACGCACGTACCTGATAGTGACGCAAGAGGCGCAGCGCAGCCAGTTCGTGCAATACGACCCGAAAACATGGCTGGATTTTCATACGAAGGTTTCCAAGGTGGATGATATCCTGACCGAGCGAGGCATCCGCCATCGTAAACTCAGCAAAGCTGAAGCATCCGAGTATTGCCACCGCTTTATGGCATTTCAGTTCCGGCACGGTGCCTTTTCCATGACCAACTTCAAGTCATCGGATGAATACCTGAGAACCGGGGAGCGCATCATCCGTTCCTACCCGTTGGTGGATATAGACGAGATAAACCTGCCGTCAGTCATCAAGCCCTATACGCAGACGAATATCAACGGATATACCATCGCCACCGACCTGTTCTCGTTCCTGACCAACATCCCTTTTTCGGATTGTGTGGTATTCAACCAAGTGGTCCAGATACCCAATCAGAGAAAACTGTTAAGGAAGTTACAAGCCAAGGCAAAGCGTCACGGCTCCATGCCTGACCCCAGCAACAAAATAGCCAAGGCTGATATCGAGGAAGTCTTGAACCGGCTTGCCGTGGACAGTTCCATGTTGGTATATACCAATTTCAATATCCTGGTCAGTTGTCCTGCGGATAAAGTAACCCCGGTTACATCGTATTTGGAAACCAAGTTATATGAATGTGGCATCATGCCGTCACGGACAGCTTACAACCAGTTGGAACTATTCACGGATAGCTTTCCCGGAAACGCCTACGCTTTCAATCCTGACTACGATTTGTTCTTGACTTTATCTGATGCGGCATTGTGCTTTTTCTTCAAAGAACACTTAAAGGAGTCTGAGCAGACACCTTTGACCACCTACTATACAGACCGACAAGGATTGCCGGTCTGCATAGACTTCACGGGAAAGGAAGGCAAAGTCAAGATGACCGACAATGCCAATTTCTTCTGCATCGGGCCAAGCGGAAGCGGAAAATCTTTTCACACAAACTCGGTCGTCCGCCAGTTGTTGGAACAAAACACGGATGTGGTGATGGTAGATACAGGTGATTCATACGAAGGAATCTGCAGCTACTTCGGTGGCACGTATATCTCCTATACCAAAGAGAAGCCTATTTCCATGAACCCCTTTAAGGTGACTAAGGAAGAATACGAACTGAATTTTGGCGAGAAGAAAAACTTCCTAAAATCTCTGATATTTCTGATATTCAAAGGCAACGAATTGCCCACGAAGATAGAGGACATGTTGGTGAACCAGACCATCGTGGAGTATTACGATGCCTATTTCCATCCCTTTGAGAAATTCACAGAGAAGGAACGTGAAGGCTTACGCCAGAAGTTGCTTGTGGACGCAAAGATGGAAGAAGACTATGATAACTATTCCACCAGGATGGAGGACATAGACGAACTGATAAATACGGAAGAGCCTCCTTCCAAGATTGAGGAGAACCGTATGTTGATGCTGCCTACCGAGGCTCACAGACAAAAGCTGATTCGTCAATACCGTTCCCTAAATGCGCTTGCCCATGATCAAGGGGCTACTCAGGCAGAAAGGGAGCGTGCCTTGTGCATCATGGAGAAATTCAAGAAGGAACTCTATGAGAACTCTTTCTTGATAAAGATTGAGAAGCAGATTGATTACTTGGAAGTACAGAAACGCAGGCTCAGGGTAAAGGAACTGTCCTTCAACTCCTATTATGAGTTTGCTTTGGAACGCATCCCGCAAATCACTTCGCAGGAGAAAATCAGTTTCGGCATCCGGGACTTCGCCGCTATCTTGAAGCAATTTTATCGGGGCGGTGAGTTGGAAACCACACTGAACTCCGACTTGGATGTAAACCTCTTTGATGAGAGGTTCATCGTCTTTGAGATTGACAAAATAAAAGATGATCCCGTGCTTTTCCCTATTGTGGTGCTGATTATCATGGACGTATTCCTTCAGAAGATGCGTATCAAGAAAGGACGCAAGGCACTGATAATCGAAGAAGCGTGGAAAGCGATTGCTTCTCCTACGATGGCAGAGTATATCAAGTACCTCTATAAAACGGTAAGGAAGTTTCACGGTATTGCCGGAGTGGTCACTCAGGAATTGAATGACGTGATAGATTCGCCCATCGTAAAGGAAGCCATTATCAATAACTCGGATGTCAAGGTTTTATTAGACCAGACCAAGTTTAAGGACAGGTACGATGAGATAGCCGCCATATTGGGACTGACCCAAATACAGCGGCAGCAGATTTTTACCGTCAACGCCCTGAACAACCGGGAGGGGCGCAACTACTTCAAGGAGGTATGGATATGCCGGGGACAGAACTCCGATGTCTATGGGGTGGAGGAACCGCCCGAATGTTATTGGGCATACACCACCGAGCGGACTGAGAAGGAAGCCTTGAAGATTTACCTTGCCTACTATGGCAATATGCAGGAGGCAATCACGAGAATCGAGGCGGACAGGAAGCAAGCCGGTGATGACAAGTATCTGGTATTCGCAAGAAAAGTCAATCAACAACAAAAAGTGATGTCGTTATGGTAAGAATTAGAATGATACTTGTGGCACTCATAACAATAGTGGCCACTCCAAATTTATTCGCCGCATGGAAGGTAGTCATAGACAAGAACTGCATCAAGGTGGTAAGTAGCAACCTTGCCTCTCAAAAGCTGATTGAGGGTCAGCATAACCAAAGGCTGGACTCAATAGCCGAGAAAAAGAAGAAGGTGGAACTCTATACCGTGAGCATGGCTACCATCAAGGAACTCTATAAGGTGACAATGCAGAACGTGTCGGGCTTCGGTACGGAGAGCAAATACTACAAGGAGATTGGACTATGCGCATACGACATCCTCAAAGATGTGCCGGAACTTATCCAAACGGTAAGCAAGGCAAAGTTCTCCAACAAGCTGCTATGCCTGAATGAACTGGGCAACCTTGTGACGGAAACCCAGCAGTTGGTGGGCAATTTCGTCAATATCGTGAACAATGCCACGATACAGAATCCACTTAAAGGACAAGGTACGGCTGAGAAGAAAAATGACGGTTATAATATGCTTGACCGCTATGAACGATTGTCACTTGCCAATTCCATCTATTCCGGCCTTTTGGAGATACGTTACAAGGTGGAGGGCATGATACTGATGGCCCAATATGCCACTGCTAATGACCTTTTCTTTGCCATTGACCCGGAGGGATGGGCAAATGTGGTGACGATGAAGAACAATGTCAGCGGTCTTATCAATGACTGGAACGGATTGGTTACATCTAATTATTGAGAAGTATGAAAGACTTTAATATAAGAATTGGATTGCTCTGTATAACATTGTCAATACTGCTTCCGGCGAAGTCTCACGCTTATGTCATCCCGAAAGACCTGCCGACCATTGAAGCCCTGATAGCCCTTCACAAAGCCGTGAAGAAAGATGAAGACCAGGCATTGAAACGGGTGGCCACCAGCTTCGGGGAGCAGTCGCTTGTAGCCAAGGGAGCCATCAAGTTCAATGATGTACGGACAACACTCGATACCAAGTTGGGCAATGCCCATTCGTACCTTGTACTGGCAGGTGCCATATCAAGCACCGCCAACTCCCTCTATCAGTTGGTCAAAGAGTACAAGGACTTTACGAGCAATACCTTCAAGTATGTCTCGAAGAAGCCTTTTGTCGGCTGGTACTATGCGGATGCCAATGTAGCCATATCAAGGGAGATAAGCCATTGCTACAAGCTCTATGCTTCCGTGGCAGCTTCGGGTATCAACCTGATGAAGGCAAGCATGGACGAAAAACTGAATCTGGTAATGACCCTCAAAACCTCCATTGACAGGGCACGGTACATCATTGACAACGCCAATCTGTACTGCTTCCTGATAACGGATTGCGGTTGGAAGCCGGATTATATCTGGGAGATTTTGAACTCCAATGTCAAGGATGAGATAGCGAATAAAGTAATCAATAAATGGAATCAAGGATATGCAGGTTAGAAACATCATACTCGGTTTAATCACATTTATGGCATTGGGCACTCCAATTACAATGTCAGCCCAACGCCCGACCCGTGACAAGGAGAAAGAAAAACAATGGAAGTCCATGGAAAACGGGCCTTGGGACTTTGCTCCCGATTGGTACTATTACTTCTTGCACAACAAGTATTCCGGTGCGGAAATGTATTGGAAGTGGGCAGGCTTCAAGTCCGGCTTCCGGGTTCGCTTCAAGGAAAAGGACTCCGATGTAAAACGTATCATGCCTACCCGTGTGACGGCGGAAGAGACCCAGAGGCAGAAAGTGAAGAAGGTGGAAACGGAGCGCAAGTACATCGAGGAACTATACAAGGAAGAGCTGGTTCGAGAGGCTGACAGGTCGGTTGATCTGACATACGCCACCTACAAGGACGAGTTTGACCGTATGCAGAAGTGTATCACTGACGGACTGCTCTACTGCATGAAGAAGAGTGACGGCAAACTCAAATACCAGGTGGACGAGTTGAGCCGGCAGAACGAGATTCTTTGTTCCGGCATCGCCTATATCCATAAGACAGGTGTCGGCTACGGACTGGAGAATGCCAAACGGCAACAGGCATACGAGGAAGCCAAAACGAAGATGCAGGAACTGGTCAACCAGACTGCCCATTTGTGCGTAGTGGCAGCAACGCATTATTAAACTGTAAAATTAGAATAACAATGAATGTATTATCAATTTTCCTGACCATAGGCTTGCCCGCCATTGACGAGAGTCTGGACAAACTCTTGGTTGCCATGGAAACCTTCCCGAATGTGGCGGTATTGGGTGACGCGGTCGGACTGGCACGTGTCATCGGATTGCTGCTTGCCCTTTGTGTCGGCTCATACGAATGTTGGATGATGATACTCGGACGGCGCGGTATGGATGTGATGAAGCTCCTGCGCATTGTCGGTATCTCCATCTGTATCTCTTCCTCGTCATGGATCTGTTCCGCATTGCAAGTACCGGGCAAGGGATTGGAGTCAGCCACCAAAGCGATGGCACACTCCAAAAACAAAGAGGTGGCCGCTTTCGAGCTAAAGGTAGCACAAAAGCAGAGTGAATACTTGGACCGGCTGAGAGCCGTTCAGGATTCCATCGCGACCGCCAAACAGGTGGCAGCCATCGGTGAGGATGCGGCTTGGTGGGACAAACTTATCTACAATGTGGAGAACTTGGGCAGTACCATCAACAACTATGCCCAACGTGCAGCCGTGGCTGCCGAGACCAAGGTCAGCGAGTGGATCAACGATGTCATACGCTTCATCGGTGAACTGATATTCCAGATGTCCTATTACGGCATATTAGTGGCGCAACGGATATTCATCGCCATTATGATGATATTCTGCCCGATCATGTTCGCGCTATCGCTTGCTCCACCTTGGAGTTCGGCATGGAGCCAATGGATGTCAAAGTTCCTTTCCCTCTCGTTATGGGGCTTCGTTACCTATATGTGCCTTTACTACATTGACTTCATCCTGCTCTATAACCTTCAGCAAGACATGGTAGCCTACAACCACCTCCTGCACGGTTCTGTCAATACGTGGGAACAGATTGGCGCATTGGGATTGCAGGGCATCGGCTCTAACTGCATGTATGCGATGGGTATGCTGGTGGGTGCCTACATCATCCGCTTCGTTCCCGAAGTGGCCTCTTGGCTGATACCCGGTGGCGTAAGTTCGAGTGCGGCTTCTGCGGCAGGTTCTACTGTTACAGGTATGGCTGCTACGGCTGGTTCTATCGCCGGAGGAGCGGTCGGTGCAACGGCAGGTGCGGCAGGCTCGGTAATTAAATCCAAGTGAATGTAATCTTAAAACAAAACGATATGCTTATAGAATCTTTAGCACAGAAAACCAGACTTGCCATGATGACGGTACTCGCAACCATCGGAGGTTGCGCCGTCATCTGCGGCTTCACGGTCTGGTGCTGCATCTCTTTGGTCACCAAGGAGCGGCAGCAGATATATGTATTGGACGGTGACATTCCTTTCTTGGCGGAACGTGCCAATTTGGAAGCGAACTTTATTATGGAGGCGAAGGCGCACATCCAGCTCTTTCATCAATACTTCTTCAACCTGCCACCCGATAACGACTATATCAAGTGGACGGTCAGCAAGGCGATGTATATGGCGGACGGTACCGCTTTGAAACAGAAACAGGCGATGGACGAGAACGGTTTTTATTCCGACATCATATCGTCATCGGCAGTCTGCACCATTATGTGCGATTCCATCCAGTTTGACGAACATGAACGGAAATTCACCTACTACGGTACGCAGCTAATCAAGCGGCGCACCCGTGACTTGAAACGGACGATGGTAACGACCGGGTATTTGGAGAATGTGCCGAGGACGAGGAACAATCCCCACGGACTGATGATTACCAACTGGCGCACCATAGAGAACAAGGATTTGGATTATTAAAAACAGCAACAATGAAATCACTCAGAAAGATATTGCATGAAAGCCGTCTGAAAACCCACCAACAGGTTCGGGCATGGCTGCAACCCAAGATGGGGGCAATCGGTACGAAGTATCGGCTGGCGGCAAGAATACGTTTGGCCAACGCATGGGCGACCAAACATCCGAAGCGTACATTCGCTTATGTAACCGGGACATTGGCTTTTGTTCTGGTGGGCAACATTTGGATTAGTGGGGCCAATGTAGATTCTTCTAACGAATTGAATGAAGCAAATCAAAATCTGATAAGCAACATGGAACCGCTTTTCACAGGCTTCCATACCATACAGGCAAACAAGGACATCCAGCGCAACACGCTGATGGACTTGGTAGTCCAAGGTCAGGAACTCCGTGAGGAATTGGATTCCATGATTGCCGTACCGCATAAGTCAAGGATGGATTCCACCCGTATCGTTCAACGATACCGTCAGCTTGAAAACATTGTCAAATCCCTTAATAATAACGAGACCAAATGATTAAAATCAATTTCAAACAACCCAAGTATATCTTTCCGCTGGTGGTGTTCGTGCCGCTATGCGCGTTGATATACTTCGTGATGCAGATGTTCTCCGGTGATGGTGATACCGGTCAGTCGGTAGCCACCGACCGCATCAACATGGAACTTCCCGAAGCCCGTGCGGAAGAAGCTGGAGATAAGATGTATGAAATGTCACGCAGATTTGGTGACGAGGATGCCTTTACCGCAGTCGGTGCCATCGGTGAGGAGAAGAATGAGACCGAGGAACTGGAACATGGTTACACCGAGGAAGAACTGAATATGCTTGATGCAGCCGAGGCGGAACGCATCCGTCAGCAGAAAGAAATGGAAGAACTGGAGCGTTCCCTTGCAGAATCCCGAAAGCATATCAATGAATATGCCTATGGCGACCCTTCACAGAATGGTGAAAGTTACTCATCTAAAGACGAGTTTGCCCAAGATTTGGAGGAAATCCAACGCAGGAGTTATGAACGGCAGAAAGCCATCGAGAGCGGGTTGGGCATAACCAACCCGGAGCAGGAAGAGGCTTTGCAAAGGCAACGTGCGGATTCCATAGCCAAAGTCAGGCAGGAAGAGAAAGAACACAACCGTCCCAAGCTGGTTATCAAATCCTCCGATACCAATGCGGACAAGTTCCACACGGTATCTTCTTCGGACGATGCGGTGGATGCCAAACTGATCCGTGCGATGATTGACCAGACCACCAAGGCGCGTGAAGGTACCCGTCTTCGATTCAAACTATTGGACGATGTGACGGTTAGCGACATCAACTTGAAGAAAGGCACTTACCTTTATGGAACGGTGACAGGTTTCGGGCAGCAGCGTGTACGTGCGGCCATCACCAGCATCCTGATTGGGGACAAGTTCGTAAAGGTCAATCTGTCCGTTTTTGACAATGATGGTATGGAAGGCTTCTATGTTCCCGAATCTCAGTTCCGTGACTTCGTAAAGGATGCCGGTTCCAGTGCGGCGCAGCAGAATATCAGCTTTGATTCGGGAAGCGGATATGAAACCGGCATATCGGCTGAAGCCATCGCCTTGCAGACCTTGCAGAATATGTATAACTCGGCATCGTCGGCCATATCCTCCAATATCCGAAAGAACAAGGCGAAAATCAAGTACAATACCATTGTGTATCTGATAAATTCGGATGAAGCAAGGTAGAGATTATTAAAACAAGAATCATTAAAATTATAATTCAATTCGTATGAAATCCAAGATTTTTCTTTTCATTCTCAGTGTCTTCTTTGTCGTGGGCAACGCATCTGCCAACGAAAGAATCTATGTCAATAGCGGAGTGACCACCCACATCGTCATGCCGGAGAATATCAAGTTAGTGGATATATCCACTCCCAAGATTATCGGCAACCAGTGTGCCGACAACATTGTGCGTATCAGACCTTTTCAAGAGAGCGATTCCATTTCGGTATGCGATTATAAGGAAGATGAACTGTTAGGTACGCTTACTTTGATAGGTGAACGGCATATCGCGCAGTATGATATTGTCTATACACAATCCCCCACATTGGCGGCATCCATCTTCCAAGTGCCATACAGCGATACGCAATCTTATATCAACCCGGAGGTGTCTATGCCCATGTCGGAAATGGCCCGCTATGCGTGGGCGGTTTATGGCAGCGACCGCAAGTTCAATCAGGTGGTGTCAAAGGCGCACGGTATGAAGGCTGTAGTCAATAACATCTATGCCATCGGGGATTACTTCTTCATTGATTACTCGTTGCAAAACAAGACAAAGATTCCTTACGACATAGAAGAACTGCGAGTGAAGCTGACCGACAAGAAGCAGAGCAAGGCAACCAACTCACAGACCATCGAACTGACTCCGGTATTCTCGCTTAACTATGCCAAGAAGTTCCAGAAGAACTATCGCAATGTGTTGGTGCTCCCCAAGCTGACATTCCCGGACGAGAAAGTGCTGCGACTGGAGATTTCAGAGAACCAAATCAGCGGCCGCGTCATCGTGCTGACCATCGAATACGAGGACATCCTCAATGCCGACGGCTTTGACTCGGACATCTTGAAGAACTGCGATTATTATCCGTATCACTACATTAAATACTCTGACGTACAATGAAAAAACTATTATTTATTCTACTTTGTGCGGTTATGACCATAGGAACATCCGCACAAGCACAAGATGCCAAACTCACGATAAATGCAGGCTTCCAGTTCCCCTCCACGTTGAACGCCACGGTCGGCTATGAACATCCGCTGTCCTACGGCAATGCCGTGGAGTTGTATGGCGAGGTGGGCAACCACTGGAGGAAAGATGACTTTTGGAAAGGTTACTTCTGGGATGGTGGTATTGTTTACAAACAACGGCTTGCCCGATATAAGAACGGTATGCTTCGCTTCCGTTTCGGCCCTCAATTCGGTGCGGTGGAAAGGAAATTCTTTCTCGGACTGGAAGCGGGCTTTGAATACAGCTACGTTTTCAGAAACGGATGCGAGTTTGTAATAACCCAAAAAAATAACGTGAACTTTCTGCATGGGGACACTTTTCGTAACGGATTGCTATTGGGCATAAAGATACCATTTTAACCGAGTGATAATTTTAGATTAAACAAAGTAACGTATGGCATTTGAAGAAACAAGGGAACAGCAGCAGATGTATAACTACTTCCGTAGCTGCATCTACATCTTTCTCATCATTGAGATAATTATGAATCTGCCCATTGCGGCAGATAACCGTATTACGCAGTTTATTCTTGACCTGTTAGGCAGATTCCCCGTGTTCACGTCCGTTTCGGGTTGCAAGATGGTGGAACTGGTCTGCATCTGTGTGGTGTGTATTGGCACAAAGGCGAAGAAGGCATTGAAGTTCAATGTGAAGACAATGGTCATCTACCCTGTATTAGTCGGATTGACCCTTGTCGGACTTTGTTTCCTCTTTCACAAGATGGACTTCGGAATGAGTTGGATGGGATTCCCTGCCAATCGTATTCTCTATGCCGTATGTTCTGTGGTAGGTACCATGCTGGTGCATCAGGGATTGGATGGCATCGCCAAGTATTACAACTATAAGGTTGGTGATGACCGTTTCAATTTCGAGAATGAGTCCTTCCAACAGTCGGAAGTGCTTGCCAATAACGACTACTCGGTAAACATACCGATGATATACTATTGGAAACGGAAGATGCACAAGGGTTGGATCAATATCATCAACCCGTTCCGTGGCACGATTGTTCTCGGTACTCCTGGTTCGGGTAAGTCTTTCGGTATCATTGACCCGTTCATAAGACAACACGCCGCAAAAGGGTTTGCCATGATGGTGTACGATTTCAAGTACCCGACATTGGCAAAGACGCTTTTCTATCAGTTCTGCAAGAATCGGAAAGCCGGAAGGCTTCCAGCTAATTGTGGTTTCCGTACCATCAACTTTACGGATGTGGAATACTCAGACCGAATCAATCCTATTCAACGGAAGTATATCCCGGACTTGGCGGCGGCTTCTGAAACGGCTGCTACTTTGCTGGCATCCTTGAACAAGGGAGGTGGCGAGAAGAAAGGCGGCTCGGAAGCCTTCTTCACCAATTCGGCAGAGAACTTCCTGGCAGCGATTATCTATTTCTTTGTAAACTTCCACCCTGTCGGGTTCAGGAACGGAAAGAAGTTGAAACGCTATATTCTACTGGAGGGAAAGAAACTGGAGATTGTTATTCGGAATTGGGATGACTTCAATGCCATAGACGATAAGGGAAACGTGGTGTTAGACTTTGTTGATGAGAACGGCAATGATGTTTCTACGGATGAGGATAGGATGTTTGTGGACTTGAACGGCTTTTCTTATAAGGACAGAACCAAAAGGTTGATTAAGATTGAACGCTGCTGGTATGAGGATGAACACGGCAATGAGGTTGAGCCGGACACCATTACGGGCGAGTTTTCTGATATGCCGCACGTATTGTCCTTCCTTGGTAGGTCTTACGACCAGGTGTTCAACATCCTGATGCAGGATGACAAGATAGCCTCACTAATGGCTCCCTTCAAGAGTGCTTTTGAGAACAAGGCGAATGACCAGTTGGAAGGTATGGTTGGTACGCTTCGTGTCAATGCCGCAAGATTGGTATCTCCTGAAGCCTATTGGGTATTTACGGGTGATGACTTCGACTTGAAGATTTCTGACAAGGAGCATCCGAGCTATTTAGTCATAGCCAACGACCCGGAAAAGGAACAGGTAATCGGTTCGCTGAACGCTCTGGTATTGAACCGACTGATTACAAGAGTGAACTCTAAGGGGAACATCCCGGTAAGCATCATCGTGGACGAGCTGCCCACTCTGTATTTCCATAAGATAGACCGGCTGATTGGTACGGCACGCTCCAACAAGGTAGCCGTCACATTGGGTTTCCAAGAGTTGCCTCAGTTGGAAGCGGACTATGGCAAGGTGGGTATGCAGAAGATTATCACCACTTGCGGTAATATCTTCATGGGGGCGGCTCGTAACAAGGAAACATTGGAATGGGCACAGAATGACGTGTTCGGCAAGGCGAAGCAGACCTCACGCTCAATCTCCATCAACGACCAAAAGGTATCTACCACCATCTCGGAGAAGATGGACTACCTTGTTCCGGCAGCCAAGATAGCGGACATGGCTACCGGTTGGCTGGCAGGTCAGGCGGCACGTGACTTTACCGCTACCGATGACAAGATGCTTAACAGCTTCGACATTGAGCAGTCGGAGGAGTTCAAGACCACGAAGTATTTCTGCAAGACCCACTTCGATATGAAGAAGATTAAGATGGAGGAAGACCACTATGTGGTTCTCCCTAAAATCTATGAGTTTAAGAATGACCGTGAGAAAGAGATAATGCTGAACCGCAATTTCAAACGTGTTAATCAGGAGGTCGAGGATATGGTCAAGGAACTGCTTGGAATGAGTTGATTATGGAAAGACTTGCGAAGATACCCACTTTTAGCGGTAGTGTACTAAAGATTATCGCCATTGTATCTATGGTAATAGACCATTGTGCTTATTTTCTGATGGATAACAATTCTACACTTTACGAGGCCATGCGCTGTGTTGGTCGTATCGCTTTCCCGGTGTTTGCCTTCTTGATAGCGGAAGGCTTCGCTTATACGCATAACAGAAAGAGGTACTTTACACGGCTATTGGTATTTGCCGTTATCAGCGAAGTCTCTTGGTATCTGTTGAATGGAGCGGACGGTACGCACAATGTGATGTTCACGTTGGCTTTGGGTGTGGTGGCTTTGGCTGTACTGGAGAAACTGAAAGAGAATAGCGTCCTTTGTGGGATTGCTATTCTCTCTATTGCTTATCTTGCCACTTGGTCAGGAGTGGATTATGAGTGGCGAGGGATATTGATGATTTTAGTTTTCAATCTGTTACGAAATCAAAACGATAATCTTCCTTTTCCCTATGGTCGAATGATGCAGCTTCTTTGTGCTTTTCCATTGATGATGCACTATGGCAGCATCGGTGCTTTGCTGGCTTGTATGACCATATTCTTATACGATGGCGCAAGAGGATTTATCAAGGGCAATGTCGCAAAGTATGGATTTTATGCTTTCTATCCGGTACACTTGCTGCTAATATGGTGCGTTATAACATTTTTAGCACACTGATAACTGCCGGAACATAATCGGGAGCTTCCGCATACCCAATCTTTTTGAGCCAAAGCAGATAGTTCCCATCTTCTCGTTTGTACTTGTACTGTACCTTGGTATAATAAGCACGTACACTTTCCGACCAATGGTCAAACTCATAATACTTCCCGGTACGCGGATTGGTCAATCCAAAGAGGTTGTGCCTATTCCTGCACAGCGGAGAGGTGAACCAGCCCGTTTCCAAAATGGCTTGTGCCAATACTACTTTCGGATATAGGATGCCGTTCCGTTTGATTTCTGCATAAAGATTGGGGATGGTTAATTCAGGGAGAAGCTCGTTTGCTTTAACTCGCTTGAATTTTTGGGACGTTTTACCGTCCACTTTTCGGGTGCATAGACGCTTGTTTGTTCTAATATCAGGTTGAGCTTTTAATGTGCCTTCCAGTTCTTTATTAGGCTCTGTTCGTGCTGTATTATCCTTAATATCAATGTTATTTGCATTATCGTTTGCTCGAATTTGCTTTATTTCAGCTTCTTTCGTTATCGTATAGAATTGTGCCGATGCCATTTCCGGCATCAGCATCAGAATCATTGCAGTCAGAATAGTGTTGCGCATTTCTTCTTTGGGATTTGATGTAGATAATTTTGTGACATCCAAGCGGTAACGACACCGCAAAATTAACAGTTCAACATCATTCAAATGGAATTACACAACAGAAATCTATCCGAAATGCTGCCTTACGAGAAGCTGGCAGTATTGGGCATCGACAAGGAGAAAGCGGATTTGTTGCCCAAAGAGGTAAAGGAGCGACTGGTGTCAGGCGAGGTTACTCCGCTGATGCAGGTCTCTATCCATGCCCGCAATGGCGACATCATCACCTTGCCTGTGAAGTTGCAGCTTACGGCTGACAAGAACGGTAATCCGGCTCTTATCGCCTATCCGGTCAGAGCGGAACTTGAAGTGGAACGTAACAAGGTTCTCCGCTTGACCGAGCAGGAAGCCGCACGGTTACGGAATGGCGAGGTGCTTCAAAAAGCCGTGGAAGTAAACGGTGAGAAAACGCAGCAGTATCTTCAATTAGACCCGGAAACCCAATCGGTCATCCACCGCAAAGTAACCGACATCCAACTGGAGCAGAAGCTCAAAGATATGGAAAAGGTCAATGACATTGAATTGGGCACCCAGCAGAAGCAACAGGTACGCGAAGGCAAGCCCATCGAACTCAATGTAGGCGGTGAGAAAGTTTCCGTGGGCGTGGACTTGAAAGAGCCACAAGGCTTCAAAGTTATCCAAGGCGATATGAAGGAGTGGGAACGGCAGCAAAAACTCCGTTATGACGAGCAGCATCCTGAATACCTGGGGCTGGTAATGACGGACAAGAACCGTTGGGAATATCAAAAAGTCGTGGATGCCCAGTCCAAGGAACGGGCCATCCACCTTAAACCCTCCCGTGAAGAAAAAACAAGCCATACATTTAAACGCTGACGGTTATGGCAAAGCAATCAGATAAAGAGCTGGAAGCCGGACTACCCAAAGAGTTCAGCAATCTGAAGGCAAAGCATCCAGATGCGATGCTCCTTTTTCGGGAGGGTGACTTCTATAAACTCTACAAAGAAGATGCCGTAAAAGCCGCCTTGATTCTCGGTATAGCCACGATGGACAAACTGACTTCGGGCATTGAGAAGAAGATAAAGACCGCCGAGTTTCCAAGAACCGTATTGGACACCTATCTGCCCAAACTCATCCGTGCCGGAGCACGTGTCGCCATCTGTGACAGGCTTGAAGTTGTAGAGAAAATAAGGAAGAATGAGGAGCCAATCCTATCAAACAATATCGATATGACAAAGAAGAGTAAAGAGAAGGTTGTGCAGGAAGAGCCTGCCAAGACTGTGAAGAACGCAGCCGGGAAGAAACCTGCCAAGGAAAAGAAGGTGGAAACACAAGTGGAAGCCAAGAGTGAACAGAAAGCCGAGGCGAAACAGGAACGCAAACCGCGCGAGCCTCAAATGGTAACTGCCGCCGGTGAGAAAGTGACCCACGGCCATGCCTACCAAAGCAAAGCCAATCCTGAAGAGTGGTACTTCACCGCCAAGATGGACGGCAAGCAGTTGAAGCCCCAGCGGATGGATGCTGCCGACCTTGCCGCCTACCAGAAGAAGGAAATGACCGTGCCTCAGTTGATGGAACGCTATTATCCCACCAAGTTGATGCCCAAGGTTTCGGAGGAAGCCTTCAAGATGCCGAAGTCCATTGCCGGACCGGAAGGTAATATCTCCGTGGAGAAGTTCAATGTTTATAAGGAGAAGGATGAGCAGCGTGCCGACTATGGCAAGTATAAGTTCTACGCGCAAATCGGTGATTCCAAGATGTCGGCAGTCGCTTCAAGACAGGACTTGAATGCCTACTTCGACCGGGTAATGACTCCGGCCCAGTTGGTGGAAAAGAACTTCGGTGAGCGTCTGCATCTGAAATCAGCCTACGAGAAGTACCAGCTTCCCGAAGGCATAGACCCGAAAGGTGTGCGTGTGGCGAAAGACCGAGGTGACAACAAGTGGAAGGTGTCCGTGGATATGGGCGACAAAGGCCGCACCACCAAGCATGAAATCTCCTTCGATGACGGCTATTCCCTTTTCAAGGCAAAGACCGCCACCCGGGAACAGATTGCAGCCAAGTATCTCAATACGGAAATCACAGGTATGCTTGCGGCAAAAAGTGTCAAGGTGGAGAAATCTACATCCATGAAAAGGTAACGCAATCAGACAACAATTTAATGATAAAAGAAAAACAAGATATGAGTGAAAAAATGAAGCACGAGGAGTTGGTGGAACTCCTTCAGGAGGGTAAAATCGGTTATCTCCGTTTTGTCATGGAGAGTGAGAACGAACAGGATTATTTAGAGTGGTGCCGTACCCACGGCACAGACCCCTCGGATGAATCCGCAGAGTTTTATATCGAGCAGACGGACATCGAACAGATGGACCGTCAGGTAATGGACGACGAGGACTATGGCATCTGGAACTAATTACAATCCATCAGCTTCGGGCAATGCCGGTCAGGTCGCTTTGGATAAGTTTGCGGCGATGATGATTGACCGTATGGAGCAGATGAAAGCCTCCGACTGGAAGAAAGGCTGGATTGGCGGTGCATCGGGTTATGCCGGCTTGCCGCAGAACGTGGGCGGCAGGAACTATTCCGGCTCCAACTCGTTGTTCCTCCAACTTCATACGGCAGCGAATGGTTATGACCTCCCTGTTTACCTGACCTTCAAGCAGGCGCATAACCTCAAAGCCCATGTACTGAAAGGAGAACACGCCTTTCCGGTGGTCTATTGGGATATGCTGGTGAAGGACAAGAACGGACAGAAAATCAGTTCGGATGAATACCGTGCCATGAGCCGCGAGGAACGGAAAGATTTGGAAGCGATACCTTTTATCAAGGCTTTCCCGGTTTATAACGTGGCGCAGACCAATCTGGCAGAGGTACAGCCGGAACGTATGCAAAAGCTGCTGGATAAATTCAAAGTACCGGAGCTTCGAGATACCGAAGGTATGTATGCCCATGCCGCTCTTGACCGTATGGTACAGACCCAAGGGTGGCTCTGCCCGATACAGGCGGACAAGCGGGTGGACGGTGCTTATTATTCTCCCTTGGCAGACCGGATTGTTGTTCCCTTGAAGGAGCAGTTCAACATCGGTAATACACCGGAGGAAATCTATCGCGGAGGTATGGAGTATTATTCCACCATGCTCCACGAAATGACGCACTCGACCATGACGGCTGAACGACTGAACCGAGAAATGGGTGGCAAGTTCGGAGACCCGAAATATGCGAAGGAGGAATTGGTGGCGGAACTGACGGCTGCCATGATCAGCCATTCGATGGGATTTGATTCCAAGATAACGGACAACTCAGCAGCCTATCTGGATTCGTGGATTGGTGTCCTGAAGAAGGAACCGAAATTCATCGTTTCCATCATGGCGGATGTGAACAAGGCATCAGACTTGATACTTGACCACGTGGACAAGCAACGGTTGGCATTGGGCGAACAGCCTTACCTTGCCAAGAACGACCCTTTTGCTCCCTTGGGTGCTGATGAGGAAATTCCCTTCAAGAATGCCGCCATTATCAAGACCCGTTCCGGTGACTATGCCATCCGTGCTTCTTACAATGGTGTGGAGTTGGGATTGAAGAAAGTTACCAAGGACACGGCAAAAACGTTCTTTCAGCTTACTGACCAAAAAGATAAGTCGGCATTTCTGAATATGACGGCACGTAAGACATACGAGCCGGAGTTGACAGTTATGCGGAGAAGTCAGAAGGTAAGTTCCGGGATTAGCTTGTAATCATTCTGTAAATCTTAGCGATTATGAGTGATTACAAAGTAAACTTCAAAGACATGAAATCCCGTGTGGGTGTGGATGACGTAGCTTATACGTTGGGCTACCGTCTGGACCGAAAAGCCGGTGTCGGCAAATATATCGAGCTGGTATTGGGCGAAGGCAACAACAGACGTGACACCCTCATTGTAAGCCATCCGCATAACAAGGCGGCTCAGACTTTCTTCCGCAGGGATGGCTCCAAAGGTGATGTGGTCACTCTCATCCGTGAGAATCTCAATTCATTCTTGGTATCGGGTAAGGACGATTGGCAGAAGATTGCCAAAGTAATGGCACGCTTTGCCAATATGCCCGAACCCGAATACCGGGAAGATAGAGAGTATATCAAATCTGTCAGACACGATGCCGTATTTGATGAATCACGCTATGAAGTAAAGCCGATTGATACCAACAAAATACCGGTACTATTCTCCCAACGGGGCATTTCGGATGATACCGTGAAAGAACTTTCATCTTTTATTTTTCTTGTCAGAGATAAGCGGAACGGAAAATTTGACGGTTACAACATCGGTTTTCCTTATACCAACGGACATAGTGACGAAGCCAACGGCTACGAGATTCGTGGCTATGGCGGTTACAAATCAAAGGCGGCAGGTACGGATTCGTCCTCTTCGGCTTGGGTAGCAGACCTGACAGGTGGCAATCGTGAGGCTGTACGAAGCGTGTTCTTCTGTGAGTCAGCTTTCGATGCAATGGCTTTCTATCAAATGAACAAGATACTGTTAGGTACGGATGTGGCTTTGGTCTCATTGGGTGGTACGTTCTCTGACAAGCAGATAACCGAGACTATGGCACGTTTCCCTAATGCGAGGGCGTTTGACTGTTTCGACAATGATTTAGCCGGACGTATCTATGGATTGCGTATGATGGCGATACTGGAGGATATTCCAATGAAAATCAGTAAAAAGGATGATGTTCTTTCTATTGAAGCCAAAAGAAAGTCCTTTGAATTGAATACGGAACGCTCTTTAACGGCACAGGTCAGCGAGAAACTATCCATTCGTTACAAGATGGGTCAATGGCTACCACCCAAGGCTTTCAAGGATTGGAACGACTGTCTGATGAACAAGTCGATGATGCCGATAATCTCTCCGCATAAAGAGGAACGTGAACACAACTTGACTGAACGCAGAAATGCAGGTCTTAAAATGTGAAGTATATGATAAGAATAAAATCAAAAGTGGCGGCATTGGCCATTCTATCAGTTTCCCTGATGAACGGCTTGCCTACATTTGCCCAGCAGACCGACCCGGCATTGACGGGTGCGGTGATTGCCCAGACGGTGGAATTGAAGAATATCCACAAGCAACGTAAGAAAAGACAGGAACAGATTATCGCTGCCGAGACAGCCGTGACCTTGGCCCTTGACCGTATTCACTCTGTGGAGAACAAGATGCTGGAATACCTCTCCAATGCGCAGGGTGCGATGCAGAACCTCTACCAGATTAAACGTGCAGGGGAATTGGTTACGACTGAGATACCAAAGAACTGCAGCCTGTTGACCAAATCTGTCGGGCATAATCTGAAAGGTACGGCTATCGCTGCCATCGTGTCGGACGAGCTGACGGATGCGGCAACACAGATGGCGGCTCTCTATCCGTTCATGAAACAGTTAGTGACTTCGGGCAGTTACAACGTGCCCGGTGGGGACGGGAAGAACGAGAAGCACAAGGTGAACTTGCTCAACTCCTCCGAGCGGTACTATATCGCCAATGAGGTGGTGACCCGACTGGAAGCCATCAACACGGATTTATTCATATTGGCATGGCAGGTTCGTACCTTATCCTGGAATGACCTCTGGTTCTCTCTTGACCCGGAGGGTTGGGCAAGTGTGATGTCTGGCAAAAATATCATTGACGGCATTGTGTCGGAATGGAATCAAGGCTACTTGCTTAAATGGTAAATCGAATGGATTTAGAACTCAATTAGAATAATAATCAAATAACGTATAATCAACATTCAAATAGTATGACAATGACAACAGAAAAGAAAATCATTGGTCGTTGCCCCTTTTGTGGCGGCAACGTAGTGAAGACCTGCAAGGGTTATCGCTGCGAGAATAATATGGGAGAACATCCCTCGTGTGTGCTGAACATCAATGCCATTCTTGGCAACCGTAAAATGGCGGATAATGAGATAGCAGAACTGCTTACCAATCGTTCCGTTCTATTGGATGGCTTCACCAGCAAGGAAGGAAAAGCCTTTCCTACCGTACTTGAACTGGCTGATGACGGGAACATCAATATGCAGGCGGTTATCGGTAAATGTCCTCATTGTGGCGGTGAAATCCGTGTGGGAAGTCGTGCCTTCAACTGTTCCAACTATGGCAATCAGGAATCTCCCTGTTCGTTTGCCATCTGGCGAAATATCGGTGGGCATCAGGTAACTTTGGCTGAAGCCAAGGAACTTTGTGAGAAAGGCATCACTTCTAATGAACTGGAGATGTATCGTGAGGACGGTTCGGTGTACCGCAAGCGTCTGGGTGTCTCTCCTGACAAACTCCAAATTGTGAAGATATGAGACCGGGTACAAGATTAGCCATTATATTGGCTTCGATTATTCTGTTTTGGGGCGTTGTGGGTTATCTCGTTTTCCGTGGTTATAATCCGAAGAAGCGTGCCGTCGAGGTGGCTGAACTGGCATTGAAGGCTTCGGTGGATAATCCGAAAGCTGTCAAGATTATCGGTATCAGCCAGCCGGATTCCGTGTTTGGCAGGGAGTATATTACGATGGACGAGAAGATGATTCTCTCTATGGCGATGATGAAAATCAACGAGAAGGTGATGATACTGACTGACGGGTTGGAGAACTTCAATCCTGACGACAAGGAGATTGCCGGACTGATGGAGCGTCAGATGGAGGCGATGTCGGTAATTCGTTCTATGACTCCACAGTCAAATGATAATGTCAAAAAATCATTTACCGGTTGGAAAGTCAAGATTGAATACAAAAATGTTGATGCCAATGGCAAGCCTTATCATTCCGAATACTGGTTCATATTAGACAAAGAGGCTCATTGTGTCATCAAGTCTTTTGAGATTCCTTTGATGTAGAAAATATATTTTTCCTCTTTCATAATGTGTTGCCCCGGCATCCGGGAACCGCAAGGTTCAAGGGTGTCGGGGATTTTTGTGCCTGTTATCTTCATTCGGTCATCCGCGCTCCCGGTTCTATTTCCCGATACAAAGTAACGGAGGGCGGTGCCGACAGCAAATGCCGCTGCTCTTGTCTGCACGGAAAGCAGACGGCAGCCTTCCGCAATTTGTGCCAAATTGGGTATTCCGTCTCTTTCTTTCCGCTTGCCACATTTGCCTTACGCCCCTTGTTCCTCCGTGTGATGGCATCGTAAAAATCACCCGGAAGCGAGAAGCCAAAAGGCTTCAAACAAAAGGGAAAAAATTAGAACATATGGCAATCACACTTAAAGACAGAGAGGAAAAGATAAACCTCAAAGGGAATGTTTACGAACTGACCTTGTTGTGGAACAGAGAGGACATCCGCAGATGCGCTTTCGGTATGGCTCCCGATTATGCTCATATCCGCAAGGATGGCAAGAACTTCGCTTTGATAGAGTGCTACTCTAATAATAAAGGCTTTTCGGTTGAGTGTTTCCATCGCTTGTTGGTTAAGCCGGAGTGGAAAGTGTTGTTCCGCAGTGAGGACATCAATACCATCCCATTGGAGGAACTTTTAGAGAGGTTGCCGATAGGATAGTAAATGTATAACAACTTAAAACGAACATATATGAAAGGAACAGAGCAATTTAAAGAGATTATCAAAAACTACCTTGATAACCGAGCAAAGGAGGATGAACTTTTTCGTGCCAAGTATGAAGCTACAGCACGTAGCATTGATGATATTGTAACTTATATTTTCAATGAAGTTCAACATTCAGGTTGTTGCGGTTTTTCCGATATGGAGGTGTTCTCTATGGCAGTCCATGCAGCAGAAGAGCCAACATTGATAATTGGCGAGCCATTATCTTGTAATGTTGTAGTGAACCACCATATAGACTTGACAGAGGAGGAAAAGGCTGAACAAAGGGACATCGCCCTCAAACGCTATCAAGAGGAGGAGTTTCGCAAGATACAAGTCAGAAACTCCCGACCCAAGCCAAGCAAACCCAAAGTTCCCCAACAAACCGAGTTATCACTATTTGATTTTTAAGCGTATGAAACCAAGAAACAAGTTTGAGAAATTGGTGGCAGCTTCCAATGAGAAGCTGACCGCCATCGGCTCTAAAGCCGTGGAGTGGGCAATAAGAAACGTCGTGAAACACATTGCGTTCCGTACATCAAACCGTAAATGTACGTGTGGCGATTGCGGAGAAAAGTTTGATTATGAGGGAAAAGGTAAGTTTGTACGTTGTCCTCATTGCGGACACCGCTTGCAAGTAACCGATACGTTGAAGCGCAAGTACCAGGAGAGGAGCTACTTTTCTACCCTTGAAGCGATTGACGGATTGCAAGTGCAGCGAGTATTCCTTTTGACGGTCATTTACCACAAAGGGAAACCGATGGATTTCTATAATTATGAAATATGCCGTTTGTGGCTCAATGCCAAAGGACAAGTGGCGGTTACTTCAAGAATGAAAACCAGAGGTTATTATCAAGACCGCTTTAGTTTTGCCAGTCCGATAGAGTTGAGGAGATTGTCTGATATCTATATGGTCATATCCGATACTTATATCTATCCTTATTATTCTGCCCTTCCCGAATTGAGACGGAACGGAATGAAAGGCAAATTGCCCGATTGCCATCCGCTCAAACTGATGAAATCTCTCTTATCTGACCACCGGATGGAAACAATGATGAAAACGAGAGACTACAAGGCGGTTGAGTATTTTGTCTATCACGCTTTCGACCTTAATAACTGTTGGCAGTCGTACAAAGTAGCTTCACGGCATCATTATCGGATTGAGGACTTCGGTACTTGGTGCGACATCATCCGCTTGCTTGACAAGTGCGGTAAGGACATCCGTAATGTCAAGTATATCTGTCCGATAAACTTGAAAACCGGGCATGACCATTGGTTGAAGAAAGCGGATGCCATTGAGCAAAAGCGTAGGGATATGGAGCGGATGGCAAAAGCCAAGGCACACGAAGCCGAGTTTTACAGGAACAAGTCCTGCTTCTTCGGCATTGTCATCAGCGATGAAGATATAGAAATTTCCGTATTGGATTCGCTGGAGGCTTACAAGGAAGAGGGTAACAAGATGAAGCATTGTGTTTTCCAATGCGAATACTATGCCAAGACTGACTCTGTTATTCTATCGGCTCACGACCATCAAGGAAACCGCATCGAGACCGTGGAGTTCAGTTTGAGCCAAGGGAAAGTAGTACAAAGTCGTGGAGTTTGCAACAGCAACACTGAATACCACGATAGGATTATCAAGTTGGTGAATGATAATGCCCACCGCTTCTTGGAGGCAAAAAGGGCAACAGCATAAGTTCCTTTATATATGTTCAAACTCCGACTTCCGCCGTGAGGCGTGGGTCGGAGTTGCTTGGAATATAAAGAGAGTTATAGCTCTATCAGATTAGCATCATTGAGTTGAGAATAATCTACGTTCATAATGGCACCGTTGGAAAATGTGGTTGCGCCATTATGGGTAATTCCATGTTGTATATGTATATGCCCAAACAAGTGCAGCCGTGGATGAATCTGTGTAATCCGTTGCAACAATTCTTCCGAGCCGTAGTTTATGTTATCATCAAAGTCTAATATGCCGTATGGCGGACAATGCGTTATCAACACATCGGTATCGGAAGGTATTTCGGCATAGTTCCGGTTTTGTCGGTCACTGATGCAGTCACTCATGAACATGGGTACACCATAGAACTTCAAACCTTCAATTTCCAAACCGGAATTGCATAGATAATGGACATTGTTGTTAAGGCCACTGATGTTTGCCCCATACAGACATTCATCATGGTTACCACAGATGAATATCTTGTGCGGATATGGGAGGTCACAAAACCAGTTCAAGAAGTCAAGGGCTTCCTTCTCGCTTCCTGACATAGTGAAATCACCAGAATGGACAAGAATGTCCGCTTCGGGCAAGTCGTATAGCCGATGATGGCAACCGTGAGTATCTGATAGGTGTAAAATTCTCATTTTATGATATATCGTCTGTTAAGGTAATCCATCCACTCATTGAGATTAGGAATGTTGGCTTCATTCAGACACTCCTGCATCAAGGGGAACAGATCTTCGTAGGTGATGTGCTTGAATGTTTGCAATCCGGCCGGAGTCAGCTTGGATTCGTATTCGCCCCAGATTTCCGAGAAATGCCCGTTTCCTTTGGGATAAACCGTGAGACTTGTAAACTCCGTAAGTTTATCATCTTGGTTCTCGCACAATCCGAGTATCATGGATGCACCAAGAATGTGGTTGCGCCATATCTGGCGGTAACGGTTGGCTGTCACATGGGATGTCATCCTCTCTTTGTCTTCAAACGGTACGTCTGCTATAAACTCCGGTTTGAACCAGCCGCAGGCATTGCTTGGGTTGCTGTAATTGTCTGCAAGATGAATGCCGGAAGCATTATGTGTTTCTTCCCATTCTTTCGTGCCATGCTTGATAAGATACTCCTTTTCCGTGTATTTCACCTCAATGCCAATGCCGCCCTTCTCACCGGGATTTGCTCCCATGGGAGCATATTCGATGTAAACATCAAAGGATGTGCCATCTTTAAGCCCTCCGGGGTTATGCTCAACAAGTATCTGGCTGATGGTAGCTATTCGTTCCTCTCCGAGAATACGATTGAACAGGCGGGCTGTCCCATCCAGGTCATGTCGCATGGGAAAGAATACGTTGTATGGGATGTGTTCGCTGCGCAAAAGATTTGTAACCATTTGCCCTTTTGTCAAAGAAGCTTCTTTGTCAACTTCTTCCGTTATCTCTTTTCGGAATCCGCTGAAGAAAATGCGATAAAGGTTATGCTCATCACGGCAATCCTTCCAAGTTAAAGAACTTTTTACCTCTATCTTATATTTCTTGCCGTTCTTCCGAATAGTACGGATAGGAAATCTATCAGCGGCAATGTTAATCTCCGGGTCATTGACCTTGAAATCTATTTGATGTTGTCTGGCTATAGCCTTAAATTCAGCGTGTTTCATAATCTACTTTTGGGGCAAATATAATATGATGATACTATTTCTTTCCGTATTCAGTTTTCTCTTCTGCTACCATGCCGTACTCCGTTTGTGTCGGAAGCATATATTCTTTGGGGGACGTGGCTTTGCCGGGTTGTGTTAATGCCGGATTCAGCCGTTCTTTCAATTTCGTGTTGCGTTTCAGCACCGACATATTGCGGATGGCGAAAGACAATGCTTTCTTTGTTCCTACCAGTACACAAATCTTCTTAGCACGGGTGATACCTGTATAGATAAGGTTGCGTTGGAGCATCACGTAGTGCGTCATCAGGACAGGCATCACCACGATGGGATATTCCGAGCCTTGCGACTTGTGGATGGTTGTTGCGTAGGCTAAGGTCAGCTCGTCCAGTTCCGAAACTTCGTATTCCACTAACTTGCCATCGAAGTCCACTTGCAGGGTTCTATCTTCCAAGTTCACTTTCTCTACATATCCCAGGTCACCGTTGAACACATCCTTGTCATAATTGTTGCGGAGTTGCATCACTCTGTCGCCTTGACGGAAGGAATAACCACTTCTGGTCAGTACCAACTGGGAGGTGTTCAGAACGGCTTGTAGGGCTATATTCAGATTGGCTGCACCTACCACCCCTCGTTGCATAGGTGTGAGGACTTGGATGTCGCTTGCCGGGCGGTTGTATGCTTTGGGCAATCGTTCCTTTACCAACTTGACGATGGTTTCCGCCACCTGTTCCGGTTCTTCTATCTGCATGAAGAAGAAATCGGTCTGCTTGCCGTTGCTGGTGTCGGGGAACTGTCCCTTGTTGATGGCATGGGCACTCATGACGATACGGCTGGTCTGTGCCTGTCGGAAGATGCGTGTCAGGCGGATGACCGGTATTCTCTCAGAGTCGATGATGTCACGAAGTACGTTTCCGGCACCTACGCTGGGCAACTGGTCGATGTCGCCCACCAATACCAGGCGCATATTCGTTGGTAAGGCTTTCATCAGGTTGTTCATCAGAATGATGTCTATCATGGAACATTCGTCCACGATAAGGGCATCCCCTTCCAACGGGTTCTCGTCATTGCGTTTGTAACCGTCTTTCGGATTGTATTCCAATAGGCGGTGGATGGTCTTTGCCTCCATCCCTGTCGCTTCACTCATTCGTTTGGCGGCTCGTCCGGTAGGTGCGGCAAGCAGGATGCTCAGTCCCATGCTCTTCAAGGCTGCGATGATTCCTTGTGTGGTGGTGGTCTTTCCCGTTCCGGGACCACCTGTCAGCACCATAACCTTGGAGGCGACTGCTTCACGGATGGCTTCCACCTGCACTTCGTCATACTCTATGCCGGAGGCTTTGGAGATGGCAGCGATGTCTAATGCTTTTTGGAAGAGATTTCCGTCCGCATTATTCAATAATCCGCTCAGACGGTTGGCTGTTCCTACTTCTGCATAATAGAAGGGTGGCATATAGAGTGCGTCACCGTCTTGTATCAGGTCTTCACTCTGCAACATTTCTGACATAGCCTGACGGATGGGTTCTTCGTCCGCCTTCAAGAGTTCGATGGCCGCATTCAGGAGTTGTTCCTCTTCGGCATAGACGTGTCCTTCTTCGGAAAGGTGGCTGAGTGTGTAGGTGATGCCGCTCTTGCAACGACGAAGGTCGTTCTTCTCATAACCCATCTTGGCGGCTATGCCGTCGGCTGTCTTGAAACCGATGCCCCAGATGTCATCTGCCAGTTTATAGGGATTGGCCTTGACGGTATCAATGCTTTCTTTTCCGTATTGACGATAGATTTTGGCAGCGTATGCGGTACTGACTCCATAACCTTGCAGGAAGAGCATCACGTTCTTGATGTCCTTCTGCTTCTCCCAACTCTCGGCAATCTTCTCCACACGTTTCTTGCCGATGCCGGGCACTTCGTGGAGCCGTTCAATATCGGTTTCAATCACATCGATGGTTTCCAGTCCGAAACGACTGACGATAAGTTGGGCGAATTTCGGGCCGATGCCTTTCACCAGTCCGCTGCCCAGGTACTTCTCTATGCCATAGATGGTGGCGGGCATGACCTCTTCCCAACTCTCCGCTACAAACTGGTTGCCGTATCGCTTATCCACTTTCCAATCCCCTTCGCACAGCAGAACACTCCCTGCCGGCACTTCCAACAGATTGCCGACAAGGGTTACAAGGTCATTGTATCCTTTGACCTTGACCCTCATCACCGAATACCCGTTTTCGGGATTTTGGTAGGTGATTCGTTCTACTACACAACGGAGCTTTTGCATATGCTATCAACTAATTCCTTATAATCTGCAAATATAAGCCTTTTAAGAATGTGATTTTGTGATTTATAGCGAAATCTATTTGAATAGAATCAATCTAATACTCATATATCCAATCCATATTATCGTAAGAACACCATTTACTATATAGGGTTTCAATAAATAATATCACACCAAACTGACGAAGAGACATGGATTTTGCGTATTTCTGTTTATCGGGTTCCATATTTTTGAGAGCATTCTCGGCTTTTTTCGTCCACTCTTCAATGCTGATATGATTAGTGCAGAACATCATTTCTCCGTGCCAAAACTTTCCTGATACGTTATTTTTCCACTTTTCTGGACAGGTCAGTTCTCCTTGATAATACTTGAATATTGAAGCATAATCTTCATATTTTCCTGAAAATCCACGTAAGTTGCAGCTTTCTGTCAACGCACAGAATAAGGCATTACAAAACTCTCTCCATGGTTGTTCGCCCGATAATTGTACGTTCTTTATCAGCCAATAGCCATCTTCTTCTATTAACATGAAACGTCCTATTAGGCATCCACTCCTATATACATAGAACCATCCATCATCCAAATATAAGCCATATCTGTTATCCCATCCCGTCGGTGAGCACTTCATTATGTTTTTATAATCTGATTCTGAAAATATAAGACGGTCAAAAGGGTTTGCTACACTTTGCCAAAAATGACGTTCCACGTTTGTTAAAGCTCTATTCTTGGGGTAAAATGTCCTGAATCCGTTGTTTTCGTCCATCATTTCGTGACATAAGGCATGATGATAGCCAAAATGTTCGCCTAAGCAATACAATTCAAACAAGTGGCTTATTTGTCCGTTCTTCGCAAATTTCTTCTTGATAAGATTGTATTGGCAACCATACATGGCACTTGCAAACGAAGCGGTAAGCATAGCTATAAGATGTCTATTTCCTTCCCATTTCATTGCGTTATGAATGGAGGAGGTGAAATCAAAGCCTCTATAGAAAGAGTCCCAAGCACGAAACACACAGGTAAGGATGCTATAATTATCTTTTTCTGAAATAGATTCTTGCCAAGGTTTCCATTTCCAATGTTTGCTAAAATCTACAAACATTTCGTCAGAGTGATAAGCATCGCTTTTAGTGTAGCCATGTCGGAGTTTTCTGATAAGTCCTACCATAAACATTCGAGCATAGTATTCCTCCTTTTCTACAGAAGGAAGTTTCTCGTTACCATTCGGGTAAACCAAGTTGTCATTCCAAGCACACATAAGTTGCCACATCAACCACTGTCCGCCAACTCTTAGCCATTCTTCGGGTGACCATTCTGTATTCCTTACTATGTTGACATTTTGATTGGGTACACTAAGTACATTTATGCTGACTGCTTGCAAATAAGCATGAGCATATAGGGACAACTCAACTTTATCATAGTTGTATGATATGAGTTGATTCCAAAATGTTTCTCTCTCATTCTCATACGTCCAAGCCGCCAAATCACCAATAATTGTGCCTATCATATTTATTTCCTGCTATCAAATAATAGTTGTAGTTTGGTCGAAGCATTTTCTGAAAGGTATTCATCAGCTTGAATATCGCAAACAATCTCATCTTCAAGAAAAGAAATTTGATTATTGCTTACCTTTAGTGGGCCGTGAATGGTAGTGAACACATAATAGCAACTGTCATCAATAGCATGTAATGAGGTTTTGTCCTCTACGAAGTAGGCTGCATTATCATCGCCTACAGCTATGCAATACATTAGATATAATTCTGAGATATTTTCTCCTTTGTGTATGAATACAACTTTATCGCCTTTCTTTGGGAAATTGTGGTATTCACACGGTTGGAAACCTCCCCACCTAAAATAAGCACAGCCATGATTTTCTATGCAAGTGGTAAACTCTTCGTATGCTTCATCATCCAGTTCCATGGCATGCAACAGGTGTTCTGTATTCTCATATTCTTCCTCGTCTTTGCTGACGATGTATATCTTCATCCACAGACTTCCCTTATAGGGGTTAGAACCGTTGACCTGACTAAGCTCACATTCAAAAGCTTCTGCCCAACCCATATCCATCATGTCAGCCAAATCCTTATTATCCGACCGAGGTACATATCCCAAGATGTAGTCAAAATCAAAGTCATCCGGTTCCCCATCATAATCATCGGCCAAGGCTACGGCAATAGCATATTTGTCGTGCTTGTTGTCTTTTTCTCTGACTAATGCAAGTTCAGCCCCCTCATATAACTCATCCCAAACTTCTTCAAGGTTATGGAACGTAATACCTGCTACCTGACACTCCTTGTAGAGAACGCGTTTTTTATCTCTATATAGGTATGGAGGAGCGGGCATCCCCATTGTTACTTTTATCAATTCAGGCTCTTTCGGTGATTCAACATCACCTTGCAGAATAGAGCGGGCAGAATCCTCTGGATCTACACTACTTTCCTCTTCGGGAATTTCCACATTCCAATCAATATCCGTTATTCCTCTTCGTTCTAACTGTTCTTGAAGGTCACGGAGTTCGGCATCGCATTTAGGGCATGTACCAAGGCAATTTCCTTTGTGAGTGCATTCTGATGGTGTGTACTCTAAGTTGTATCGTTCTGCAATCTGTTTTCTGATTGCTTTTAGCATTTCGCATTTTTCTTTTCCTGTACTCATGACCTTATTTTTATAATGTTCTGTAATTATCGCTGTCTGGTAAACTTTTTTGTGGAAAATTTATGATTTTGAGGCATAATTGGATAAGGAACGGACTCCCTCCACAATCCCGAAACAGTTCTTCTATGATAGTTAATATGTTTGATACCACTGCACCCCACAGTCTATACAGACGAATCCTCCATTATCTGACAGACCTATAGTATGACTTCCACATTGGGGACAGCAGACAGGATTATGGTTCGTACTACTATAAATAGAAGATACTTCTTTTCTTTTATATTTTTCCTTATCCAACTTTTCATCCACCCCTGTTGTGTAGTGATGGAAAATGAATGATACTACAAATAAAGAGAAAAACATAATTATTAATGATAAACCTTCGTTAAAATCGAAAACAGATATAGTGAGATAAGATGAAATCAATAGTGTACAAAAGACAACTGCCAATATAAACAGGCAGCCAAACTTACTATATGCAGAGTAAACCCAAGTATGTCTTCCATCTTTTACAGGTGTTTTACTCCTTAGATTGTTTCTTTCATCTTTTTTTGTCTGCTTATCTGTATTTTTATGTTCAACTTTTTGATTTTCATTTTGAGTCTTTGAAAGTATTCTTCGTATTTCAGCCATGTCTGCTTGTCGATTACGAATGAGGCGTTTATGGTTGTCATACTTAAAGTCAGTGTATGATATTTCAATCAGTTTAATACCGTGCTTGGGCAGAACGTCCCTGCGTCGCTGGTCATAAATACGTCGCTGTTCGTCGCGACATACACCACTCACAGTGGTTTTCTTGTTGAAGAAAGCCACCGATTCTGTGTGTTGCCGCTCCTTATATTCTACAACGAGTTTTAATTGGGGATAATACGCATCAACAGGAAGTTTCTTTCCGGGATTCCCATCGCCACGCAGAAAGTCAAAAGTCTGCTGCCTTGATGCTTTTAAACCAAGAACTTCATCGCATAAATCGATGACATAGTGTTCATCGCTATTCTTTCTTGATGTCATATTTCTATTATTTTGTAAACCTATGTTGCAACTGGAGTTATTTCATTAATCAATTTTTGTTGGACAACAATATTTTGTTATATATCTAATCTTAACTACATTGGTAAACCTAAACCTTTTTTTGATGTCTTCGGCGGTTCTATCTGCTTCACTTTCGTTATTGAATCCGGGAATGATAGGCACTTTAATCGTTGCTTGTTTATCCGTAACGCATCGTTTCAGTATCGTCAAATGCTGTTCTATCATAGATGATACACGTGTGTATGAAGAATATGTATCCGAATCTAAAGATTTGACATCCACAATCCAGTAATCTATTGCCTTGCTTAATTTCCTGATAGTTTCACCGGAACAGCGCAACGAAGTTTCTATTGTAATCTTCCATTTTTCGTTACAAAGGTCACAGAATTCCTCAATAAACTCTGGATATAATGTCGGTTCTCCACCTCCAAAACAAATGCCTCCGTCTGTTGCTTGAAAATAGATGTTGTCAATCTTTACCAAATCATACAACTCACTTGGAGTAAGCAGCATAATACCATTCCTCAGAGTCTTTCCATCATCTTCGTATATCGGCTCATGGCATTTCTCATTCAGGCAATACTTGCATTTGAGTGGGCACCCCATGAAAGCGACAAGCGTGGTTACTCCATGTCCGTCTGTCCCCATACGGAGCCTGCTGATGGTAAAGATGGGTGCTCTTGACATTTTATTCTTCATTATGGATTGTTGGTTTCATCTAAAACTATGATTTAGTGATTAAAAAATCATCCAGTTGTTTGCGAATATACTTAAAATCAACACCTAAGTCAAGTGTCCTGAAATATATAGTGCTACCAGTCTTCCATTTTAATTGACCATCAGGTACAATATCTTCATCTGTCTTTGCATATAGCAGCATTCCATCTACTTTCCCCTGCATATTATCATCTTCATTTAAAACATAGACAAGTATTTGGTTAAGGTTAGCACTGTGAATACTTACCTTATCAAAATGCTCCTGCATAGTTTGACTATAATACTTCGTATCAATTATAAGTGTTCTATCTTTTAGTGTAAGATAGATGTCTGTTTGGAGTATGGGTAATATATCCGTTGTTGATAGCTGTTCGTCAATATTCCATTTGATTTGAGCTGCACGGGCTTTTGTTTCGGGATGTTCCTTTCGATAATACTCTAAGACAAACTTTTCATATAATCTGCACATATGCTCATCAGAAAAGCGACTCATTTTGAATTTCCCTTCTTGGCTTGTCAGTATCATATTGTCAATAATGAAGAAGCAGATATAATGCAACATTTGATATGTTCTACTGTTTCTATCATAACGCAACAAGTTCCACTTAATAGAAAGAGGGGGTATTTCATTCACTTCTGAAAAGAAAAGCATTAGACGTTTAATCGTAAATTTCTGGCTAGTCTTTACAGATGGATGTGATAAAAGTATCTCACATGTTGTTTTAATGATTTGGTTAAATAGACAATTTTCTGACAATTCATCATACTGGCATGATATACGCATTTTTCTCTGCATAAGGTGCTGCACAGTGCCCGGTATATCTATTTTCCCTTTCACTGATGCTATAGATTCAGTTTTAGAAATGTACTCCTTGTGCAGACCTTTTTTTAACTGAAACGATACACCATGAATGAGAATTTCGGCAAGCAATTGATGTATCTCGTCGAAATCCTCACTCTGAATATCTTCATACTGATTACGTTGCAACTCTTGGAAAGCGTATGCCAACATATAGTAGATATTCTTGATGAATATGTTCTTATTCACACTCATTGAAGTAAAAGAGTTAGTTTGTCAATCTCCTGTTGGGCTTTCTTTTCATTGTCGAACCAATATTCAAGAATCATGGGTTTAATGTCAAACTCTATCACATTCTTCAGCCATGCAATGGTATATGTTTCTGTATTAGGCTTACAGAAATAACTGTGCCCGATACAGAATCCTCTTCCGAACTCTTTTTCTATTGTGTCGTTGAGGTTCTTAATCCCATCTATGACTTTAACAAAAGAAGTATCTCCTATAACTTCTTTTTGGTACTTTATGAATCCTATAGAATCGAATCCGGGTTTCATCTCGAAAAAGCTAAAACGACGACGAAGTGCGTAGTCTATCATAGCCAAACTCCTATCAGCTGTATTCATCATTCCGATGATGTATAGATTTTTGGGGACAGAAAACAGTTCGTCCTTATAAGCCAATTTGATTTCTGTATCGCGATAATCACTTTCTATCAGCATCAGTAATTCTCCGAAGATTTTACTCAGATTACCACGGTTAATCTCATCAATAATAAAGAAATGTTGCTTTTCTGGATTGTTCTGAGCAACCTTACAGAAGTTATAGAAAATACCATTACGCAACTCAAAACCTCCTTCTGCATTTGGTTTGTAGCCCATGATAAAATCTTCATAACTGTAGTTCTGATGAAACTGGACAAATTCTATTCGGGAATCATCCTTTTCTCCCATTAGGGCATAAGCCAATCGTTTGGCAGAATAAGTCTTGCCCACACCGGGTGCTCCTTGAAGAATTACATTCTTCTTCATTTTGAGAAGCATAGTTAATTTGTCGTATTCCTCTTCGTTCATGAACACGTCAGACAAGAAATTCTCTTTTTCATACTTTTGCGACTTTACATCCGTACGAATTGGATTCTGTTCCCGAATGACATCCATCAGTTCCTTGTATTCATCTGTGGAAAGTTTGAATAAAGAACCATTCATATTCTTGAAAAATTCCATCCCCGCAAAAACAGGATTCTCCTTAATAGATAGGAAATCAATGGCAGAAAGCAATGTTTCTGTCTTTTTGAAATAGAAATACTTGTCATCCGTATCCTTTGACACTTCTGCTAAGGCTACAATTTTCTTTGTAGGAGTGGCTTCATATCCTATTATCAAATCACCTTCTTTAGCATCCAGAAAGTTTTGAAATATCCGTCGTTGGTTGCCATTATCATTATATAGCGTATAATCTTGTTCTTCACCAACTTTCATTTTGTCAAAGCTCCATATTTTGGGACTGGCCACAAGCCACCAATATCGTCTGGATTCTTTACCCTCAAACATATCCTCCAAGGTTCTAACGTAATTGGTGTATTGAGTAACGTCAGTCAGGGTCTTTTGAACTGTATTATGCGGAGCTTCCCATTCTCCAATATGCGTCCATTTAACCCTTCTGACATTCATGTAGTCTGAATAATCTTCGTTATAGATATATTCAGACATCACAATGCCACGACCGACAAATTTCTTTTGTCCGGCTTTGGCATATATTATATCTCCCGGGGTCATTTCGTTGCAGAATTGCCAAATGGCCAAACTGTCATTCTTAAATGATGCGTCAGGCTTATCATAGATTGTCTGCATACGTTTCTTTACATCATCAAGAGATGGGTATTGACGATAATCGCCCATTTCGTCCCATCCGATACTGATGATGTTATCTTGTTGGCATAAATCCCATTTACTTGCACGGTCACCCGGTGCGCAAATCCAGTATTTGATTTCCTGCTTTGTTTCTGTTTTCTTTTTATTTTCAGCTTCCAGAATACTCAGAAGTTCCCCATAGAAGACAAAGAGGTTTTTGTCTCCTTTTTGCTTCATCAAGAACTGCTGTATGTCAGATGTCTTTTTCCCTTTAAGGGTGTTTATCTTAAAATATCTTGCCAATGTGTCCAACATATCCCGTTTATAAATGGGGACAAGGGACATATTGGAATATAAGAAAGCAATCTTCCATGTAGTTACAGGCCACAACTCGTTTATCTTTTCAATTTCGTTCCATTGTGCATTACTGGCGTGTTCAGCTATCTTCACTATTGCATTCTTGACATTGTTAAATGCCTCTTCTGATGTACTGCCTAAACGACTACTCCAAGAATAGTTATCATCATGTGTATATTTCCCATTATCCTGCTTAGGAAATTTGTCGAACTTGAATATACCAAATTTATAGGCGGCACCTCCCCATATTGACCCTAATTCGGATGTCTTTGATTCAAGCCAATAGCAAAATGAATCTTCCCTGTTCAAATTTGTATATTGCTCCAAAGTCATGTCCTTCAATTTCTCTAGAGGGAATGCCTTTTGAAAATCGTTATATAATTGTTCTCTATCTTTAGCTTCCATACCATTCTATTTTGATTATACTTCGTCTGAATCTGCATAGAGTTCACACTGACGAATAACTGTTTCAAGTGCAGCTTCTTGTTCTTCTGGTGGGTATTTGTACTTTTTGAGCAATCGTTTCACCATAGAGCGCATCTTGGCACGAGCCGACTCTTTCTGCCGCCAGTCAATCGTTTTGCTACTGCGTAAGGCTTCGGTCAGTTCCTTTGCCATCGCAACAAGTTGGTCGTTTTCGTAGAAATCCCTTACGGCTTGTGGTTTTGTCAAAGCATCGTAAAATGCTTGTTCTTCTTCTGTCAGTCCCAATTCTGATGCTTGCTCTGCATTCGCTTTCAGCTCCTGCGCCATTTTTAGCAACTCTTTTATCACCTCCTCGTTGGAAATCAAGCCACGCAAGTATTCGGCAAGTCGGGCATCAAGCATTTCACTAAACTTTTCGGCTTCTACCATTCTCTTTTTAGCATGTTTCCTGATATGTTCTTCAAGTAAACGTTTGAGAAGTTCGAGCGCAAAATTTTTCTCTTTCATCTCGGCAATCTCTTTCAAAAAATTCTCGTCAAAAAGAGAAAATTCAGTCCCTTTGGTGCTGAGTATTTCCACCACGCCGTCAGCCTTGATAGCCACTTTGAGCAACTGTGTAATACGCTCGTCTATAATTTTTCGAGTAATATTTTTGTTTCCCGTAAGGCGCAAAAGCAATGTCCTAACCGCTTCAAAGTATGCTTCTTCATAACGTTCCGCTGGAGTCAGCAGGCTACGACAAAGCGATGCAGCTTGTGCCAGACGTTTGCTTTCTTCCATAAATACCTTTTGTGCTTCGGCAGGAACGGAGTCCACTAAAATAATGTTGCCGTTTTCATCAGTCTGGGTGGTAGGTTGAGAGGAAACAAGATTGTTCTTGTCAAGCAGCACGTTTACACCACCTCTTATAAGATTGGCTCGTTGCAAGTTGGAACAGTCTGCAAACGCTGAATAGTCGTAGTCATCCATACATTCACGGCAACGCTTTAGTGCAGCAACAAATTGCTGATAAGCGGTAGTCTTGATATTCGGGTCACCAAAGCGTTTCTTGTCACGTCCTGTATAGTCGTGCATGGCTTTTTTAAGAGCCTTGGCTATGCCAATATAATCTACCACCAAACCACCGCTCTTTTCCGGGAAAACACGATTTACCCTGGCAATAGCCTGCATCAGATTATGCCCCTTCATGGGCTTGTAAACGTACATCGTGGCAAGCGAAGGTACATCAAAACCTGTGAGCCACATATCCACGACAATAGCGATTTTCAATGGTGAATTGTTGTCTTTGAACTGACGAGCCAGTTCCTCTTTTCGTGCGCCAGAGCCAATAATGTCATTCCATTCCACTGGATCTTGGTTTCCTTGTGTCATGACAACACAAATAATGTCTTTCCACTGAGGACGAAGTTCTATCAGCTTTTTGTAAATATCAATTCCGGTAGCACGGTCTATCGCCACAATCAAAGCCTTGCCCGTAAGCAAATCGGCACGGTTGTTCTCGTAGTGACCTATGATGTCTTTACACAGGGTATCGATAGTTTGTGGTGCTGAGAGTAGGGCATGAATACGTGCGTTTTCATCCTTGGAGCGTTTGATGTCCTGTTCCTCTGCTCCTTCTTCCGCAAGCTTTTCATACTCGTTATCCAGCAATTTAAGCGTATCGGCATCCAAATCCAATTTTAACAAGCGACTTTCATAATAGACAGGAACAGTGGCACCGTCTTCCACGGCTTGGGTCATGTCGTAGATGTCAATATAGTTGCCGAATACTTCTCTTGTATCGTTATCGTCTTGCTCGATAGGTGTACCTGTAAAACCGATGAACGCAGCATGAGGCAAAAGTTTACGTACGATAGCCGCAAAGCCAAGTTTTAGTTCACCGGTTTCTGTATCTACCTTTGTTCTTGTGTTTGATTGTGTACGATGGGCTTCATCACTAATCACAATTACATCAGAACGATTGGTAATCAGTTTGTCACGGTCTTTGAATTTTTGGATGTTGGCAAAGATGATACCATGACTTTTACGCTTTTCAAGCAGTTCATACAAGTGTTCGCCATCAGTAGCCTTTATAGGCGTTTGGCGTAAGTAATCGCTACAAGCCGCAAAAGTGTTATGCAGTTGGTCGTTCAAATCGAGGCGGTCGGTCAATACAAGTAAGGTGGCACTCAGCAGATTTTTCAAAAGTTGATGGGCATAGAATACCATTGAAAGACTCTTGCCAGAACCTTGTGTGTGCCAAAATACACCAATTTTACCGTCATTACGTTGTAAGGCTTGTTTTGTGCAGTCAAGAGCTTTCTTAACGGCAAAATATTGATGGTAGCCTGCAAGTATACGGACTTTTTTATCCACTCCCATTGTAAGAGTGAAATCTGACATAATATCAATGAAGCGATGTTTGGTGAAGATGCCATTGAAAAAAGTCTCAAAGTCAGCAAATGCAGTGCTTTCGTAACTTCCATCTGTGGTTTTCCACTCCATATATCGGTCAAGAGGGGCTGTAATAGTACCCACACGAGTATCAGCCATATCGCTTATCACAAGCATTTGACAAGCAGTAAAGAGTTGTGGAACGATACGCATATAGTTCTGCAACTGTTGGTGTGCTTCCTCCGAATTGGTAACTTCACGGGAAGGAGATTTTAACTCAATGACTGAGACAGGCAGACCATTGACGAACACCACGATGTCAGCACGTTTGGTGGAGTTACCGTTTACAACCGTCCATTGATTGGCAACTACAAATGAGTTGTTGTCTATATTAACAGGGTCTATTATTTTGATATGGTCACTGCGCAATGTTCCTTGCCCGGTTTTGAATGTAACGTCCAAACCATTTTGTAACCAGTCGGTAAGGGTCACGTTTGCGCTAACCAAAGGCTGGCTGAATAGTTCACGGATTTGTCGGATAGCTTCGTCAACGGCTCCAGTTTTGTCTGTTCCATTGATAATCAACATTGCTTTGCGTAATGCTCCCGGTATGGTAGCATCAGTGAGTTCTCGACAGGTATCGGCTTCGAGTTCCGGGCCATAATGATATTCATAGCCCATATCCTTGAACAAGGAGATAATCGACTGCTCGTATGAATCTTCTGTAAAATGGAACGTTTTAGGCATAATAGGTTGGAATTAAATTATCATTTATACGGCGGTTCAGCTCGATTTTTGAGTCGATAGAATGGAGTACGCCCATTACTTTATTTTGCATTTCCATTGGTGGGACGGGAATAAATACTTCCTTAAAGGTGGAAGTTGGCCTTGCTAATGCAGGTACTCCCACTTGAGAAGCATTCACCAACAATCTATGCTGCCCCAAACGTGTGTGAAAAAAATATACAAAGAAATCCGGTCTTATAATATCCTTATTGAGTTTCAATCTAAATTGACTTTGCGATATAACATATCTTTCATACTTCGAATCAAGAGGTATATACACTATTTGCCCCAATGTACCTCTATGGGTAATAACAACATCTCCCCTGAAGGCATTAGCTCTACCAAGAGTATCCGCTTTTTCTTCAGAAACGTAGTTAAACGAATCCTCATTTAATTTGATACCCTGCAAATTTGAGCCATTAAGGACAGGAATACCAGAGTCAATAAAGTTATCGACTTTGATATTTGAGCCAAAAGGCCCCATTGCGATTTCTTCTATTATTTCAGATATTTTATATTCTTTCCACTGTTCCATAAATGAGAATTTAGCTGTTTAAATCATTCGTTATAATCTCCCAAAAGCCATTTCTTTTACCATTTTTGCGCTCTATGATACCTTTTTCGGTCAAATTTACGGTAATGGTCTTCACTGTTCTCTCAGATTTGCCTATATGCGCTGCAATTTCTTTTTGCGTGGCTTTAGGCTGTTCTCGCAAGAAGTTCAGTACGGCAATTTCTTCTAAAGTGCAATTTAAAGTGCAAATATTGCACTTTGGAGAGACTTCTTTTATCGTGTTTGCACTTTGAATGTCTTGGGCAGAAAGTTCTTGCACAAGCATTGCTCGGTTCTTTAGTTCGTTATGCTCGGAAAGAATAAGGTTTCTAAAGAACGCTTCGATATATTCGGTGGTAGCGTAAATACCTTTGCTCAAGTTGTTATAATTTGCTCGAACCAAAGCGTTACGAAAATACCAAGAGTGATTGGCAAACGCTTCATTGCTGATGTCGAAGCCAAACGTGCGCAGGTATTTGATTGTAAACACTGCCGTTGTACGGGTATTTCCCTCACCGAAAGCGTGAATCTGCCAAACTCCGGAAATAAACTTAGCGATGTGTGTGATAGCATCATTGATGTTCAAATCCTTATAGCTAAAATTCTTTTCCTGCATGAAATCGAAATCAAGCGTTTCACGTATACTGTCGGCACTGGCATAAAGTACAGTTTCGCCTTTCAGCACCCATTCCTTTTTGGTGATATTGTAATCCCTGACCTTTCCTGCAAATTTATAGATGCCTTGGAACAGGCGGCGATGAATGGTGATATACTCAACGGGCGAAAATGTAAACGTCTTCTCCGATAATATTTCGGCAATACGTGCTGAAACCTTATCGGCTTCTTCTGTTCTGTCTTCGATGTCTGCTCTAACGGTCTTTGATTGATAATAACTATCTATAAGCTGTTTGGCTTCTTCGATAGTTATATCGCCCTCAATATGCTGACGTGCCGTTTGTATCAGATATTCCGAGGGCTTCAAGGCATCCACCGCCTGCAATCCGATGGCTGTTTGCCAAGCATAGCCTTTTTCTCTTTTTTGAGGCTCACCTTGTCTTATATATTCTTCAAAGTCATTCATAACATAATATAGTAGTTTGACTACAAATGTTCGTAGCCTATTGTACTTCGTTTATGTAGTTTTCAATCTCATGATTCCATCTTATTGTAACCACATCGTTCTTTGTCTCAGGATAGAAATAAATAGAATCTTTCTCAGAGGAAAGATGTTTTGCTTCTATTGAGAACTTGCGTACCCTTTCGCCATCATTGATGTTGACAATCAAAAGATCAAATTCAGAGTTGTTTCCATATTTCACCCTACATTTTTGACTCTTTCCTATATTCCTATTTATTATCTTTTCAATCATATTGTTTTGCCTAAATGATTAATAATCAAGACTTATATTCCCTGCCATAAGTTTTGGGAGAAGTGTATCTCTTAATGTAGCCAAACGACAGTTTTCTGTATTGTTCTCATCAATCTTATGGTAATAAGTTGAAACGACATTATTGTATAGCTGTATTTGAGATAAATCTAAGTTTGGAATTTCAATATCTCCAATATGCTTAGGATAAATGTGGGGTTGTGCAGAACCAGTTTGTGCCTCAAATATATTCTTTTGCTTATATTTCAATAGATTATACCAAAAATACACATAAGGTGTTACGGAACTATCTATATATGATGAATCAGCAGACCATACGGGAATTCCCCAAAGATTTACGAAACCAGCATTCGCACCAGAAGCGGATATTGTGATTACAGGAGCATCTGTGTTTGCTGTATTATGATAAGCTGAAGGATTTAGGCCTCCTGCAACTACAGGAACGTTACCACCCGTAGCTTCTGATGTTAGCAGATTTTTACCTCTAATTGGCATAAAATAATCCGCTATTTTATCCCCTGAATATATGGCATTTTCAATAAACCAAGACTTGAACAACGCTTGCGCCTGCTGCTCTAAATTATCATTTCCTTGTTTATTTTTGAGGAAAGATGAGCTAC
>ENA-OVGC01000193-OVGC01000193.1-human-gut-metagenome-genome-assembly--contig:-NODE-193-length-57977-cov-6.163548_pt1 | contig 57977 bp, 81 predicted proteins | sample MGYA00237768_ERZ505415 | MGnify/ENA primary metagenome ERZ505415 (study PRJEB26158, sample SAMN06016382) | human gut metagenome | biome: human gut; feature: ankylosing spondylitis patient; material...
CCATGAACGAGCCGGAGTACATCAACGCCGTGACCAAGCGCCTGTACCCGGAAATTGCCAAGAAAAACGGCACTACCGCCAGCCGCGTGGAGCGGGCCATCCGCCACGCCATCGAGGTTGCATGGGACAGGGGAGATGTGGATACCCTCAACAGCTACTTCGGCTATACCATCCATAACCTCCGGGGCAAGCCCACCAACTCGGAGTTCATCGCAATGATAGCTGACAAGATGCGGCTGGATAAGCGGCAGAGGGTGGGTTAAACAAGTGACGTATATAGGTGATATTTAAAGGCATAAATTGGAATCTTTGGAATCGTGACTTTTGTTTATCGCTATAAAAAATGTAGAATTATGCTCTCATAGCGATAAATAAGTCAAACGAATGGCGATAAATCTCCTGTATTTATTGGGTGTAGTGCCCGATGTGTACAGGAGGTTTTCTTTTATGTTGGCAAGAGATATTGAAATGTTCATTGAGCACTGTGGATTGAAAGGGCTGAGCACGAAAACCATCAACAGCTACGAACAGACACTTAGGCTCTTCATGCAGTATATGGACGAGCAGGGGATTTTACTGACTGAGAAAATCACCCATCTTGCAATACAGGGCTACATAAAGAGCATTAAGGAACGCGGAAAGTACACGGTTACTACGAATCCGAACAGCGGAAACTATCCGGATCGGAGAATTGATTTTGGAAAGCGAGTGTCGGACGTAACGATCAACAACTATCTGCGGAACCTGCGAGTTTTCTTCAATTGGTGCGTGGAAGAGGAACTGATTCTCCGTTCACCTGTGAAGAAAGGTGACTTTGTTAAAGTAGAACGAAAGCCATTGGAGTTCGTTTCGGATGAAGATTTCAAGCGACTGCTGAAGAGCATGAATAGTGCGAGCTTTAGCGAATACCGCGATTCCATCATCATTCAGCTTCTACTTGATACAGGCATGAGAGTAAATGAGTGCTTGCTGATTGAAGTGACAGATTTAGACATGGTGAAGCGGTGCATTAGCCTACCAGCAGACAACACAAAGGGCAAGAAAGCGCGCTATGTGTTTTTCTCGGATAAGATGGCAACACAACTTCAACGGTGGATAAAGTATAAAGACCGTTACCGTGATAGCGATTTCCTGTTTTGCACGAATAAAGGTAAGAGAATACAGGTGAGCAATTTCGAGGCCAATGTTCGCAAGTATGCCCAGCGGATAGGGCTAAATGACATTCACCCGCATGTTTTCCGAAACAACTTTGCAAAGCGCTTCCTTATGAGTGGTGGGGATATTTACACACTTAGTAGGTTATTAGGACATAGTAGTGTGACTGTGACAGAACAAGCATATCTGGACATCACTCAAAATGACCTTGCTGAAATGTACCGAAAACATAGTCCTCTTAGCAAAATTATCTGATTTTTTTGTCAATCAAATTCTATTCTAGGTTAAACGATTTGCTTCGCCTTGGCATAATTCATCAGTAAGAATATTAAAAGGGGCACGCACACGACCATTTTGGACAGTATTATCCTTTCTGAACAAAATTAGAAAGGAAATCCCTGTCCATGAAAAAATTGCGGAATGAAAAACCAGAACTCTCAAAGAAAAGCCCCTTCTACATAACTAAGTACCGCTACTACGAGCTGAAAAACTTTTGCTTGCAGTACCCGGACTGGAAAAAGGCTTTAGAACAAGTCAACGGGTGGGAATCGAGCAGCCACGAGGTTTCTGGAATTATAAGAGGAAGTCTCCCGGAAAGCTCAACGGAGCGGCAAGCTATGATACGAGCCTACTATTCGATGCACATTGATATTATTGACCGCTGCGTTGCAAAGTTAGAACCTGCCGTTGCTCCATATGTTTTAAGAGGCGTGACGGAAGAGGTGTGCTATGATGCACTGAGAGCCAATGGGTGTCCATGCTGCAGAAAAACGTACTACAAGCTTTACCATTATTTTTTCTGGCTCCTGAGCAAAGAACGGCAGTGAACGCGAAAATTACAGGTTCCTTTATGGAACGAATAATCACTGTTTAAATACAAAGGAGAACACAATATGTTTAATAGCAAAGTAAATCACATGACCGTTATCGTGAAGGGCGTCAGAGATGACGACTACGAAGGACGTGAGCTGATGATGGAAGTCGTTCGTCGGAACTGTAAGATGGACCCGAGGCTGGTTAGCCAGATGGTCTATTCGATCAGAACCTACGAAGACGGAAAGAAGAAGCGCACGGACTTCAATGTCGAATTCGAGGCATTCAGCATGGGCGGGATCATCCGTGATTTTGAGCTGCTGAAAAAAGCAGGTGTGATCAAGCAAGTAGAAAAGAAGCAGTATACGAATTATCTCGTTTACTAAGAAAGGCTGGAGCCGTGGAGAAATCTGCGGCTCTTTATTTTTTTTTGCCTGTTCGTGAAATTTTCATTTTCCTTTATGGAAGTAGAGGGCATATTGGAGGATGATACTATGAAAGCTAGATATGCCATTGGAAAGAAACTTTTAGGGACTGTACCTTTTATGAAAGCTGGCAGTGCTGCAATTTGCTTGGTGGCGACAACCATGGAAGCATATGTGGCATACATCAAGCTGCAAAAGGCAAGAGAAGATTTGGATTCTGACAAGACAAAAGGCAATAAGTAAATTAAAAACACGCCCTCTGCTTTTTGTTCGCGAAATTTTCATCTTCCTTTATGGAAGGAGATAGCTCAATTGGTAGAGCGCTGCTGGAATGCAGAGGTTACGGGTTCGATTCCCGTTCTCTTTCTTTTTTATTCTAGGTTAGCCAACGCGAACTTTTCGCATTCTATTATGGAAAGATGTCTTCTGAAAATTGAAAGGAGAATTTATTATGAGCAAACGAGTAAAGACTACCTATGATCGAGGCTATGTGAACGCAATGGACAAGATCCGCGTATTCATCGAGAGCAACCAGAAAGTCATGTACATTGATACAGGCGAGTACAAAAACGCTCAAAGTGCACGCGCGGCTTATGCCAATGCAATCGCGTTGATTCGGGCAAAAGGGATTGTGAGACCTGCTTGCAATCGTAACGACCTGTTCTTGATCAGAAACGACATTTAAGGCGTAAGGGAGCCGTGGAGAAATCTGCGGCTCCTTTTATTTTCATCACGCACACGACCGGTTTATCCATTATTCTATTACAAAGGAGATTTGAAAATGTACATCATCATTGGTCTGGGGCTTATCTGTGCGACCATTGGCTTCGTGGTTGGTTCTGCTGTTCGGTGGAAGATTGACTACGAGGCCGAAACGATTGGCTCCCTTATCGTTGCTCAGGCAGACGAGAACGAGAACCCCAGTCTGTTCCTGAACTTGGGTGGGGAATCCGTGGACTTTGCCGATAGACAGTATGTTGTTCTCAGGGTGAACAAAGTGAGTAAGCTGAAGTCGCGAGAAAAACATACTGTTTAATGGAGAAAAACTCCAAATATTGACTTAAAAAGGAGATAATCAAAATGGAAGAACTGAATGCAGTCCAGAACGAAAAGTTGATGGACGAAACGATTAAGCACGAGCTTGAACGAATTAAGGATCTGACACCGGGAAGCAATGAGTACAAGGCTGCCTACGAGTGCGCTGCAAAGTTCTACGAAATTCGCGTTAAGGAGAAAACAAACCTGGCTGACAAGAATGCACGAGAGGATGAGCTTCAGATGAAGATAAATGAACTCAGAATCGAAGCAGACAAGGCAGAGAAGGCTTGGAAAACCGAAGTGGCGAAAGTCGTAGCTGGTATTGCATCGACCGCTCTGGGGGCATTTCTGATGATTCACCATGACCGGTTCTGGGCAATTTGTTCGGCAGGCGGTGTACAGGTGTTCGACGACCGCTATCGGGACGGCAAGATGATCTACAAGGATTACGGAAAAAAGTCTGTATAAAGGAGGGACAGGAGAGGCTGCGGAGAAATCTGCGGCTCCTCTTTCTTTTATGAGATACCATAATCTACCACCTGAAAATTGGACGAACTATTATGGTCAAACGTACCGGTGCAATCACCCGGTCTATCGCATCAGTACATTATATTTAGACCATGGAAAAGGCCTTTGCGTTATCCAGCAGCGTTTCAATGAGAAAACGAAGTCTACCACATGGAGTGCTATTGACCCATGGCTGAACGACAAAATCTATCTGCATGCTGGTTTCAAGGAATATTTTGACCACCATGCAAAGAAGAAAGATGCGAATGGCTGCTATCCCACCGTCACAGTCCGACAAATTATGTGGGCCTTACGTATGAAACCGCTGAAAAAAGAACGCTGGGAGACAGTGTTTGATAGAAGTTTGATTTAAAAAGGAGAAGAACCCTATGGAGGACTTAATGCTTATCCGGTCAAGTTTTATGCGCCGAATCATTTCTTCGGCTATCAACAAGGCGATTGCCAAGCAGAAGTACGGTATCAAGGTCAATCTGGATGATATTCGGGCTGAATGGTCTGATAAGGAGCAGAAGGTGAAGGTTCATCTGGAACTGGATGCCGAGATGCCGAAGGCCGACCTCGTGGATATTTTAAAGAAGGCAGGAATCTGTTGACGCGAAAAAATCATAGCATCTTATGGAGATACCAAATCTCAAAATACATTTTGGAGGTAAATCGTATGAAAATTTATTTTAAGTATTATGGTGAAGCATTGGCTAAGGTGGCCGTTGGAGGATTCCTGATTGGGATGGGAACATATCTTGCATCTAATGGATGTTTCCTCTATGGCGCACATAAGTTGCTGCTGAATGCCTACGGCTTGGATAAGGATGCTACGATGGCATTTGTAAATGCGATGCAGGAGAAAATTGGTAAATGATTTGGGCACGGAGCCGTGGAGAAATCTGCGGCTCTTTGTCTTTTATATTTGAAGGGAGAAATCTATGAATCTCATGAAATCCGCGTCCCGGTTCTTGAAAAAGAATGGCGGGACAATCTTGGCAATTGGCGCTTCCGTGGGAGTGGTGTTGACAGCCATCGAAACGGGTAAGGCGAGTATCAAGGCAGAGAAGCTTATTGAGATGAACTCTGCAGAGCCTGCGTATACCATGAAAGAAAAAGTACAGGACTGTTGGAAATTCTATCTGCCTGCTGCGGTACTTGGCGCGGGCACCATCGCGTGTATCCTCGGCTCCAATGCACTGAACAAAAAGCAGATCGCGAGCCTGACCGCTGGCTACATGGCACTTGGAAAGGCCTATCAGGAGTATCGGCAGAAAGTGATTGAGAATTTTGGTATCGAAAAAGAAGCCGAGATTCACGATCAAATCAAAGAAGAAAAGCTTCCGGAAGTCCGTGAAAAGATGGAAGAGGAGAAGCTGCTCTGCTACGAGCCTATCTCAAAAAGATATTTCCATGCCACCGAGATCGAATTGACGGACGCTTTTTACAATGCCAATCGGTATTTTGCATTAAACGGCGAATTGTCAATGAACGATTTCACTTCCTATCTGCCGGGGTTGGACTTCACGCCAGAAGGGGATACACTGGGGTGGTGCGCAGAATACCTCACCAATGAGTGGGAGTATTACTGGATTGACTTCAACTATTATAAGCAGACGACCGATGATGGACTGGAAGTCTACTATGTAGAAGCATTTCAGGAACCCATTAAAGAATTTCTGGATTATGATGTTATGAAACGGCATTTGGATTATAAAGGAGTTTGACATTTATGAAGAACATTAACTGGTGGAAAGTTGCATCTATGGCAATGCTGGCAGCAAGCGCAATCATGGGCTTTGGTCATGACCTGATCGAGGATAAAAAGACCGAGGACGACATGCGAGACATGGTTCGGGAGGAAGTTCGCAAGCAACTGTCGGAAAAGAACCTCTAATCGCGAAAATTTCCAACGCTATTATGGAGAAATCCTAAAAGAATTGGAGGTAAAAAATTATGTTCGATCATGAATACTTCAAGCAGGTGGATTCTGAGATGCTGGGTGCCTTAAAGGTGCTGGGGCGAGCAATGCTTAGTGCACTTGATGCGCTGATCTGGTACTTGCTCCTGCAGCCGATTCGGCTCTACAGCTGGTTGACGGATGACCCTGCTCCGGTAAGAAGGAGAGGAGCATACAAAAACCGCCATTGTGCGGAGGATACGCTCTACTAAGAAGCAAAGGGCTGTGGAGAAATCTGCGGCTCTTTCTTTTATATTTTACGGAGGTATGAAAAATGAACCTGAAAACATTTGGCAAGAAAGTGGGAAAGGGTATTGCAAAGAACCTTCCCAAAATCCTGGTCTGCGGCAGCATTGCGGGCATGGTCACGAGCGTAGTTTTCGCCGTCAAGGCAACTCCAAAGGCGATGATCCTGCTCGATGAGAAGAAGCAGGAACTTGGCACGGAGAAGCTGGATGTAAAAACCATCGTGAAGACGGCTGCTCCGGCTTATATTCCTACGGCAATTTCCATGGTAGCATCTGCGGGCTGCATGATTGGTGCCATGAATGAGAATGACCGGCGCAATGCAGCTCTGGCGGCCGCATATTCTCTGAGCGAAAGCGCCCTGAAACAGTATCAGGAGAAGGTCGTGGAAACCATCGGCGAGGAGAAGGAGAAAGAGCTTCGCCAGACCATCACCCTTGATAAGATGGCAAAGCAGCCGGAAGAAACGCCGGTTATTGTACCGGCAGCCCGCGACGCATCTTATGACCAGCTGGTCGAGTGCTATGAAAGCTTCTCTGGAAGATATTTCAAGACGACCGTAAACGCGCTGGATCGGGCGATGAACGGCCTGAACAAACAGCTCCTGAGCGATTTTCGTGTGACCCAGAATGACCTGTTCGATTATCTGGGACTGGAGCACACCAAGAACGGCGACCTTTTGGGCTGGGATACGGATTCCACGCTGACCATTGAAACATTCTATAGTTCCAAGCTGGACGAGGACGGAATGCCTTGCATGGTTCTGGACTACAGCACGCCTCCGAAGTGGCTGGGGTACTGATTCGCGAAAATTTCACCGGCTATTATGGAGGTATACTCCAACATTTATATTTTAATTAAAGGAGAATCACTATGGAAAACGAAATGATGAACAACATGGACGCTATGACTGAGAACCTGACGGATGCAATGCCGGAGGTCGATAACCTGGTGCCCAGTGTGGACGAGAACCATGTAGAGATGTCGAGCGCATCTGGTAGCTTTGGCAAGACGGCAGTATTCATGCTGGCTGGTGCCGCAGCTTACAAGGGCGCTGAGCTGCTCTGCAAGCATGTACTCGTTCCGCTGTGCTACAAGGCAAAGAACTGGATTGACAGCAAGAAGGCGAAGGGCGAGCCCATCGAAGCAGAAGCGACCGAAGTGGTGGAAACCGACGAAGAATAATCTGTTGGACAACCGTGACGGAGCCGTGGAGAAATCTGCGGCTCCTTTTATTTTTACAAAGGAGAATAACCATGGAAAAGAAAAACGACAAAAAGTTCAACTGGAAGAAGGCTGCGGCAATTGGTGGCATCTTTGCAGCGGGTGTGGTCGTTGGCGTTGCAGGCGATAAGGCCGTTATCAAATTGATGGTCGAGAAGGGCTACAAGACCGTCCTGAAGGAGTACCGCCTCCACGTTGACGCTGTTGCCAATGACAAGGACGTCGTGAAAAAGGTCTTCATTTCTATCACTGATAAACTGACCGGAAAAACGTTCGGTACTACGTGGTCTCCTGCCGATGCCAAGGAAATCGGGGAATTCATCCTCCAGTATGCAGAGGAGGGGCTGACTAATGGCTAAAATCGAAATGCCTTCCAGCAGTATCAACTCTACGGGCGAGCCTCCGAAGAAACAGCTGAAGAAGGTCACGACCGGCAAAGTGACCATCAAGCAGGAAAGCGAGATCCAGAAGCTGGCTCATAATTTCCTGGCTGAAGACCTGCAGACGATTCGCGAAAAACTGTGGACGGATTACATTCTTCCCGGCATCAAGAACATGGTGTGCTCTGCGGTCAATATCGCATTGTTCGGTGTTGACCGTTCCCGCACCAATACGGGCGGATATTCTCAGCAGCGTAACAGCTATAGTAGCTATTATGCAAATGCAAACCAGAGCCGCCCTCCGCAGAACAACTATCGCCCGAACCGGCTGGACTGGCAGAACATCACCTTCGATAGCTATGCCGATGCGAATGATGTTTTGAACGAGATGGGCCATGCGCTCCACGAATATGGGCAGGTCACGATTGCTGATTTTTATGATGTTGTTGGAATTACCCGTGATGCTCGTGATTATCAGGACTGCAAGTATGGCTGGTATGACCTTGGGCCTGCATCCATCAAGGGTGTTCCGGGCGGTTACACTATCGTATTTCCGAAACCTGTTCCTCTGAACTAATTGAAAGGACTGATATTTTATGAAAAAGGAAGAGATCATGACTAAGGCAACGCAGATGTTGTCTAAGACTGCATTCAAGTTGAAGAAAGCAAGCCCGACCATCATGGTGGTTGGTGCTGCAATCGGTGGCGTAACTGCAACCGTTCTGGCCTGCAAGGCGACCCTGAAGGCACAGTATATTCTGGCCGAGCACAAGGCCAACGTGGAGAAAATCCACGAGACTAAAGATAAGGTGGACTCCGGGGAAATTCAGCTGTCGGAAGGTGAGACTTACACTAAGGAAGACCTGACGAAGGACATCACCACGACTTACATTAAGACCGGGATGAAGCTCGCAAAGGTGTATGCACCTGTGATTGGTCTGGGCGCAGCATCTCTCGGTTGCATGTTCGGCAGTCATCATATCATGACGAAGCGGAATGCAACGCTGACGGCCGCTTACATCGCGCTGGAGCAGTCTTTCAACGGCTATAAGAACCGCGTCGCCGACCGCTTTGGCGAGCGGGTACAGCATGAACTGGAGCAGAACGTTAAGGCCGTGGAGGTTGAAACCAAGAAGGTCGATGAGAACGGTGTAGAGGAGGTCATCAAAGAGTACAAGGATATCGCTGAACAGGCAGATGATCCGTGCACTCTGATTTTCGATGAAACTGTGGACACGTGGGAGCGGGATGCCGACCTGAATCGGAACTATCTGCTCCTCATGGAGTCTGCAGCGAACAAGAAACTGCGTTCTCAGGGGCATCTGTTCCTGAATGAGGTGCTCACCATGATTGGCACGCACGGCGGTCAATCTCTGCGCACTCCTACTGGCCAGGTCGTTGGCTGGGTATACAATCCGAACGACACTTCGCTGCACAACCATGTGGATTTCGGCCTCACGAGCTTTGAATCGAGCGATGAGGCACTGAAGAGCTTCCTCCGTGGAGAGGAGCGTTCTGTCATTCTGCACTTCAACTGTGACGGCATCATCATCGACAAAATCTAACTGATATTTTTGGAGGACAAGCTATGACCAGATACGTAAAGACTCTTTCCTATGTATTTGCAGCCATGGCCGGAGTGTGTTTCGTATCCGGTCTGGCAGTCCTTTCTGAGTGAAAGGATATTTATGGACGGTTTAGAATCGGTGTTTCTATTTCTCGATTATTTGACCGACACGAAACGAAAGCGGCATCTGGTTGGAGGGGTCCTCATGAGCGTTTCACTCTTCTTTGGAGGACTGGCCTTCACCATGATGACGATTAAAGGAGAAGAAGCAGATGAAAAAACTGATGTGTGATGCCTTGATATTTGTAGGCGGATTTGCTGCTGGCGTGGCCACGATGCACTTCCTGATGCGTGATCTTTACAAGAAGCAGGCAGATGTACTGGTCGAGGACGCTCGGAACCATTTTAAGCAGCGTGAACAGGAGCTGGATACGACTATCGAGCAGCGGGCAAACGAAAAGGCATATGATCTCATGAGTGGCCCGTATCGTCAGGAGGAAGATTCTGAGAAGCCGACCCATGAGCCGATGGAGGCTATTGAGATCATTCCGAGCGACGAGTTCGGTAACGAGGACAATTACGAAAACAGCTTCCTGACCTACTATGCAGACGGCATCCTGGCTTATGATAGTGATTGGAGCAGGGTAGAGGACATTGAAAAGGTGATTGGCCCTAAGGCTCTGGATAATTTTGGAGCAGAAGAACCTAATCTTGTCCATGTCCGCAATCACAATTACCGGAAGGACTACGAAGTTCTGAAGGTGCGCAATAAGTATGCGGACTTGTATCCTAACTCCGGAGAGGAGTATGAATGATATTTAACGATATGACCAGTCAGTATTTTGACTGGCTGCGTGAAACGGTTTGCGGAAGATGGGAACCCAGAAACCTTTCTTTCCACAAGCTGCTTGCGTTTTTATTTCAGCAAGACTTTATTCCATCCTGTGAGATGGATGCGAGCCGTGCTGAGGATGGGCGAGACCTGCGCTACCGATTCGCTCGGGAAAAAAGTATCCCATATGCAGCGTTGAACAGTGCAACGAGCGGGATGCCATGTAGTATGTTGGAGATGATGGTGGGGCTTTCCATCCGCATCGAAGAGCATATCATGGCAGATTCTGAAGCAGGAAACCGAGTGGGACAATGGTTCTGGAGCATGGTTGTCAGTCTTGGGCTGGCAGCTATGGATGATGCTCGGTTCAATGAGGGTCGCGCTCAATTTATCATCGACCGTTTCAATCAGAGAGCCTATCAGCCGAATGGAGCTGGTGGGCTCTTTACTTTGATAAGCCCGAACGTAGATATGCGACAGTTAGATATTTGGTATCAGCTGATGGCGTATCTCAACGAAAGCAACATGTGATGGTGTACGTATCGAAAATATGCATCCCGATGGAAGGTGTAATAGAGCAAGTTCTCCATGATTCTATCGTTTTGATGCGAATTACAGCATGTAGGAATACCGAACACATTGGTCGGCTGATTTTGGCAGACCTTAATTATTGGAGGAAAAGTGACTATGAATAACATTTACTACGAACTCGCACAGACTCAGCTGGCACTGGATGCCGCCCAGAAGGTGATTCACCGCCAGAGGGGCAAGCTTTTCGGCAAGAACCTACTGCTGGTAGGCACCATTGGTCTGTTCTGGACTGCCTGCAAGATGCTGGACGAGAGCGAGAAGAAGCGCAAGGCCGAAAAGGAACGCGCCGATGCTGCCGAAGCAGAACTCGCAGAGATGCAGTTTGAAAAGGACATTTGCTGCGATGGCAAGGCGAGCGTCACGAAAAAAGATGTCTGATACAGACCTCGTAGAAAGGAGGAAGTCAGTTACCAATGATTGATTTCCTGATGATTGCAACGCGCACGGGAAAACGCGGTGTAATCGAAATCTATCCCAAATTCATCATCAAAAAGTCCAAGGACTTGATGATTCGGGGTTCTGATTTCTACGCTATCTGGCTGGAAGAGCGAGGATTGTGGAGCATTGACGAACAGGATGCACTTCAACTGATTGACCATGAGTTGGATATTTACACGAACGAACACAAGGAGCATCTGGATAATTACCGGGTGCTCCACATGTGGGACGCTGAATCGGGTATGATTGACAACTGGCACAAATATTGCCAACGTCAGATGCGGGACAACTACCATACGCTGGATGAGCAGTTGATATTTGCGAACACTCCGGTCAAAAAGGAAAGCTATGCATCCAAGAGACTCCCTTATGTGCTGGAACCAGGGAACATTGACGCCTATGATGAGCTGATGCAGACACTCTATTCTCCAGAGGAGCGAGAGAAAATTGAGTGGTGTATCGGTTCTATTGTCAATGGCGATTCCAAGACAATTCAGAAGTTCATGGTTCTCTATGGTCCGCCCGGTAGTGGTAAATCCACAGTGCTGAACATCATCCAGAAACTCTTTATTGGATATTATGCAGCATTCGATTCCCAGGCACTGGGTTCGGCATCCAATGCATTCTCACTGGAAGCTTTCAAAGCGAACCCTCTGATCGCAATTCAGCATGAAGGTAACCTGTCCAAAATCGAGGACAATACTCGTCTGAACTCGTTGGTGTCTCATGAGACCATGATGGTCAATGAGAAGTTCCGTAGTGCTTATGCCAATCAATTCAAGAGCTTCCTGATTCTCGCCACAAACAAACCTGTCAAAATCACAGATGCGAAGTCCGGTTTGATTCGTCGATTGATCGATGTGGTGCCCACAGGTGAGAAAGTCCCTCAGAAAAGATATTCTGAACTCTACACCAAGACCGATTTCGAGCTTGGCGGTATTGCATGGCACTGCAAGGAGGTCTATGAGGCAAACAAGCATCTCTACGATGATTATATTCCAACGAGGATGCTTGGCGCTTCCAACGACTTCTATAACTTCATGCTCGACCGGTATTATATTTTCAAGAAAGAAGACGGTATTTCCCTGAAGCGAGCATGGGCGATGTATGACGAGTATAACCAGCGAGCAAAGGTTGTCTATCCATATTCGATGCGTGCATTCCGTGAAGAGCTGATGAACTACTTTGCGGACTACAAGGAACGCGCAGAAGATGTGAATGGCGAACGAGTACGGAGCTACTACAGTGGATTCAAGGCAGACAAGTTTAAAGAATTTGCTGACCCTTCACCCGTGGAAGCAGCTTCAAAGGAGGAACCATCCAAGTCATGGATTGATCTGAAACCACAGTATTCTCTCTTTGATGATATTTGCAAGGACTGTCCTGCGCAGTATGCGAACGAAAATGGCACTCCTACGCAAAAGTGGGAGAATGTCAAAACGATGCTCAAAGATATTCTTACTTCTAAGCTCCACTATGTCAAAGTCCCTGAAACCCATATCGTCATTGACTTTGATATTCCGGGCGACGATGGTAAGAAATGCTTTGAGCGAAATCTGGAGGCAGCGTCCAAGTGGCCTGCTACCTACGCAGAACTGAGTAAATCTGGTGCAGGAATCCACTTGCACTATATTTACACAGGGGACGCAAGCAAACTGAGCCGTGTATACGATGAGCATATTGAGGTCAAGGTGTTCACCGGAAATTCTTCGCTGAGAAGAATGCTGACCAAGTGCAATGATATTCCGGTTGCCAAAATCAGCAGCGGCTTGCCGTTGAAGGGAGAAAAAGCAATGGTCGATGTGAAGCAGATTCAAAATGAGAAGCACCTGCGGGTACTCATTAAGAAAGCCCTCGCAAAAGAAATCAGTCCCTATACTAAACCCAGCATTGACTTTATCGCTCATATTATGGATGAAGCCTACGAGAGTGGGATTCCCTATAATGTGGACGACATGCGCAATGCGATTCTGGCCTTTGCTGTAAACAGCACGAACCAGGCCGATGCCTGTCTGAAAATCACGGCGAAGATGCACTTCAAGTCAAGAGAGGATGTTGAATCGCAGGTCGATGATAGTGAGAAGACACCCATCGTATTTTTCGACTGCGAAGTGTTTCCGAACCTCTTTCTGGTCAACTGGAAGTTCGCTGGAGAGGATAAGCCGGTAAATCGGTTGATCAATCCTAGCCCTACGGATATTGAGAAGCTGACACAATATCGTCTGATTGGCTTTAATAACCGCAAATACGATAACCATATGCTTTGGGCCTGTATGCTCGGCTGGAATACGGAGCAGCTATATGCGCTGTCGAACCGTATTATCAACGACCATATGGGCTTCTTTGGTGAGGCCTATAACCTGTCCTACACGGATATTTATGACTTCTCATCGAAGAAACAGAGCTTAAAGAAATTCGAGATTGAGCTGGGCATCCACCATCAGGAGCTCGGCTTGCCTTGGAACCAACCAGTGCCTGAAGAGAAGTGGGGACAGGTTGCAGAATACTGCGACAACGATGTTATTGCAACAGAAGCCGTGTTTAACGCGCGGCAGGCTGATTTCGTTGCGCGTGAGATTCTAGCAGATGTTGCTGGGATGACCGTCAATGACACCACCAACAGTCTGACCACTCGTATCATTTTCGGCAAGGAAAAGCATCCTCAGCTAGTCTATACGGATTTGGCTACGGGCAAGTCCGATTCGGTGGTAGAAGTCGAGCCTGATATTCTGACCGACAAGAACATCATCAACGCCTTCCCGGGTTATGAGTGGGTCAGAGGCGAAGACGGTCGGTATCACAATATGTTTCGTGGTACTGATTTGGGCCTTGGCGGTTATGTCTATGCCGAACCCGGTATGTACTACAACATTGCCCTGCTGGATGTTGCCTCTCTGCACCCGCACTCGGCAGTTGCTTTGAATTATTTCGGAGACTACACCAAGAACTTCAATGACCTGATGGATGTACGTATCTATGTAAAACATGGCGAGTACGACAAGGCCAAGAAACTCTTTGGTGGTAAGTTGTCCAAATATTTGGATGACCCTGCACAGGCGAAAGCGTTGGCGCAGGCTCTGAAAATCGCTATCAACTCGGTTTACGGCCTGACCAGTGCAACCTTCGATAATCCATTCAGAAACCCTAAGAACGCCAACAATATTGTGGCGCTTCGTGGGGCTTTATTTATGCGCACTCTGCAGGACGAGGTGCAGCAGCGTGGTTTCACGGTGGCGCACATCAAGACGGACTCTATCAAGATTCCGGATGCGACGCCTGAAATCATCGACTTCTGCATGGATTTTGCGAAAAAGTACGGGTACACGTTTGAGCATGAGGCTACATACGAAAAAATGTGTCTTGTGAACAACGCCGTTTATATTGCAAAGTATCTCGATGCAGATACAGCAAAGGCACAGTACGGCTATATTCCTGAAAAGAACGAGAAGAAGGGTGGTCATTGGACTGCGACTGGTGCTCAGTTTCAGGTGCCGTATGTGTTCAAGACGCTTTTCTCCCACGAAGATATTGTGTTCGATGACCTTTGTGAAACAAAGTCGGTATCTAAGGGCGCAATCTACCTCGACAAGAACGAGGCACTGCCCGAAGACGAGCACAATTATATTTTCGTGGGGCGTGTTGGTCAGTTCTGTCCCATCAAACCCGGATGCGGAGGAGCGCTGCTGATGCGTGAAGCGGGTGTCCGAGACGATGGTGAGACGAAATACAATTCGGTCACTGGAGCCAAAGACTACCGCTGGCTGGAAAGTGAGATGGTCTATAACCTCCATCTGGAGGATAGCATTGACCGCTCTTATTTCGACAAGATGGTTGATGAGGCGGCGGACACTATTGCTCAATACGGAGATCTGGAATGGTTCGTATCGGACGATGGTAGAATGCCACCTTGGCAGAAGCCTGATTTACCCTGGGGTGATATTCAGGACGAAGCTGCAAGAAATTATGAGGTGAGATAAATGAAAAAGGATGCTTGGAATTGGAACGCGTGCCCTGAGTTGCCTCCAGTGATGCTTATGTCCGATTATGAACTCGCAAGGGCTATACACAAAGGAATGGCGATTGACTACTCTCGCCAGTCCACGGAGCGTGCCAAGAAGAATGATATTGTGAAGTTCGGTATGTGTAGTGTATGCATCCGTAAGGTCATCTTCAACGCCCCAGCAACAGTCGTTCTGTGGTCGGATGGCACTAAGACTGTGGTGAAGTGTGAACCCAATGATATTTTCGATAAGGAAAAGGGCCTCGCTATGGCTATCGTGAAGAAAATGGCGGGCAATGATAGCCGGTTTCACAAGGTCTTTAAGCAGTGGTGCAAGTCAGATAAAACCAATGAGAACACTCTTGGTTATGTCAAGGCAATGAAAGAGCTGAATCAGGTGGTTGCGCAGACCAGGGATGATATCTCAGGACTGCTGGCAAAAATGCGTGCGGCGATGCACTAAAGAAAAAGAGTAAAGGAGTTTCTATTATGAAAGCAAAGGTAAATATTGACAATACCCGGTTTATTTTCGGCACCAATTTCTCCGGCGACCCGAACCGCGACCGTTACGGCTCGTCCCGGCGGCGTGTGAACGTGGTCATCCCTACGGAGGAGCAGGCTCAGCAGCTCATTGAAATGGGGCTGAACGTCAAGCAGACCAAGCCGAACCCCAACTACACCTACGATGAGCCGTTCGTACCGACCTTCTACGTTCCGGTGATGGTCAACATGGACTCCAAGTGGCCTCCGCAGGTTTTCTGGATCACCACCACCGGCCGTAAGGTTGCCTGCAATGCTGAGAACATCGGTCAGCTGGATTATATCCGTGTGAAGAACGTGAACCTGCAGGCTAACCTGTATGAGAACCGGAACAACCCCGGCCAGTACACGCTGTACGCGGATATTCTCTACGTGGAGCAGGATGCAGATGCCGACCCGTATGCTGCTAAGTATGAGCAGCGCGAGATGGCTGAGCCTAACGATCCGAACGATTTGCCGTTCTAAGGAGGAGCACATGAAGAAACTGTTTATCAGTGTTCCTATGCGTAATCGCACGGAATGCGCCATTAAAGCATCCATGGAGCAGATGCACAAGATTGCAGAGGCTGTCTTTGGCGAAGAACTGGAAGTTATCCCGACTTATTTCGAGGATGATCCTCCTGAGAACACCAATATGGCTCTTTGGTATCTCGGCGAGAGCATCAAGAAACTGTCCGAGGCCGATCGCTTCATCGGCATTTACGATGAGGACAAGGGCTATCGTGGCTGCATCATCGAGAATCTCGCCGCAAAGAACTACAACATCCCGTCCTATCTGGTGAATATCAGCTACGTTGCTCCTGATATCATCGAGCAGAAGCGTCGTGATGCACGCCTCGCAAACCTCGAAATTTATTAAATGATATTTCTGAGTGCAGGAGTTAGTCTTCCGTTGAATGGACCAGCCGGTGAGTGCCCACGTCGCAAATGGCGTTCTCAGAGGCAGCAGCTCAGACTTATATTTTTAACAAAGGAGAAGAACTATGAAAGTATTGCGTATCAAACCGATGTGCCGACCGGAGGTCATCGACATTGATGGCTCGTTGGAATCACTGCAGAAAGAGGTTGGCGGCCTGATTCAAGCAACCTACCCGTGGGACGACAAAGTTGCTCTTATTTGCAACGATGAGGGCAAACTCATGGGCTTGGAGTTCAACCGGCCGCTTTATAACGCTGACGCTCAGATGTACGACTATGTGGTTGGTACATTTCTGATTGTAGGCTTGACCGAAGATGACTTTGGCTCTCTTTCGGATGAGATGATTGAGAAATACACCAGGATGTTCCGCCGCTGCTATGGTCTGCTTGAGGACGAAGACGGTAAAAGATATGTTGTGTGTATGAAGCCGAAGCAGTAATCGCAATAATTTCGGGAGCCGTGGAGAAATCTGCGGCTCTTTTATATGGGTCATTCGCTAGGGCGAGCATGACAGGTTCGAATCCTGTATGGCCTGCAAGTGTCCGAAAATACACATAAAACAAAGGAGTATCAGGATGAAAGAAAAACGACGTTGGAAAGTCTTTACTTACAATGGTAAAGAGATATTCGCGTACACAATATTTGGCGAGGGTGCAGATGAAGAGAAGGCCACAATTGCACTGTTGGCTTACGAGAATCATTGCTATCCTGAAGCCATTCATGTTCACGAAGAAATGAGGTGATTGCTCTGATGGCGGGAGTTCAGCTTTACGACTACCAGCTCGAAGCAGTCCAGAAAATGAGGCTGGGCTGTATTCTGTGTGGTGGGGTGGGAAGCGGAAAAAGCAGAACGGGGCTGGCATTTTACTACCAGATGTTCGATGGAAAGCTCAACACAGAAGAGTACGTTCCGATGGTTGAGCCCGAAGACCTTTACATTATTACAACAGCTCGGAAACGCGACACAGGGGAGTGGGACGAAGAACTCGCTCCCTTTTTCATGTCTACTGATGAGAGCCTTGACCTTTACAACCACAAAGTCGTAATTGATTCTTGGAACAACATCGGCAAGTACATTGGCATCAAACGCGCGTTCTTCATATTCGATGAACAGCGTGTTGTGGGCAATGGCTCGTGGGTGAAGGATTTCTTACGCATTACGAGGGAAAACGACTGGATTCTTCTGAGTGCCACGCCTGGCGATTGCTGGACAGATTATATTCCGGTGTTCATTGCAAATGGATTCTACCGGAACCGGACACAGTTCAATAATGAGCACGTGGTCTATAGTCGCTTCTCAAAGTACCCCAAAATTGACAGATATTTGAACACTGGCAGGCTGATACGTCTGCGGGAACGGATTCTGGTTGATATGGACTTTGAGCGGAAGACGATACCGCATCATGAGAACATCTACGTCGAGTTCGACCAGCGCAAGTACAAAGATATTTGCATGAGCCGGTGGAATCCATGGGAAGGGCGGCCTATTGAAACAGCAAGTGAGTTCTGTTCCAGCCTGCGGAGGGTGGTCAATGCAGATGAATCTCGTCAACAGGAAGTGCTTGATATTTGCATGACACACCCGAGAGTTATCATCTTCTATAACTTCGATTATGAACTGGATATTCTTCTGCATTTACCATACGACAACGGTGTAGAGGTGGCTCAGTGGAATGGTCACAAGCATCAGCCGATACCGGATACGGATAAATGGGTCTATCTTGTGCAATACAACGCCGGTGCCGAGGGTTGGAACTGCATAAAAACCGACACTATTATATTTTATTCCCAGAACTACTCCTACAAGGTTATGGAGCAGGCTTCTGGGCGCATTGACCGGCTGAATACACCTTTCAAGGATCTCTGGTTCTACCACCTGAAGAGCCGTAGCGGTATCGATGTGGCCATTTCCAGAGCATTGATGCAAAAGAAACAGTTCAACGAAAGGAAATTCTATGGAGCATGATATTTATGATTCTTTAAGGCTTACTGCGACGACCTGTGAGAAAATAGCAGATGTCTTAAATGCGATTGCAGAATGCTTCGAGAAAGTAACGGCTTGTCTCATGGACTTGATTGAAGAAATTAAGAGGCAGCCATTGAAGACAATTCTGCAGAAGCTGCGCCCTGACTACAAGGACAAATGCAAAATCCGGTGGCTGGATATTCCCAACAAGGTTATGCAGGGGAGAATCAGGAGGTTCTGCTGATGGGAAATATCTCACGAAAAAGCAAGAAGAAACTTATTCAGAAGATGAAGGCGACGTATCATGAAATTCAACTTATAAAAATCATGTATACCGAAGAAGCGTTGCCTCGCTACAAAGTTCCCACAAAATTGTATTGCCGCAACGATGGACGAGATAATTACCCACATATTGCAATGTTCTTTGGAAAAAAGAACCATCCGCGAGATGTTGTTGAGGTTTACCAGCATCATACGAATCTCATTAAGTAAGAAAGGATTGATGTTTTATGATCAAAGACTCTGGCGACCGCACCGAATTTGAAACCGGTGCTAAGCGCGATATGCACGCAGGGAAGGGTAGAATGGACCTTCTTCCTTGGTACGGCATTATGGAGGTCAGCAAGCACTGCGAGGAAGGTGCGCTGAAATACGGCGAGCACAATGTGGACAAAGGCATCCCGTTGCATTCGTTGCTGGACAGTGCTTCTCGACATCTGGCAAAGTACATGGTCGGTATGGATGATGAGGATCACCTGCGGGCAGCCTGCTGGAACCTGCTCTGGGCATTGAACCAGCGTGAGACGCACCCAGAGTTGGATGATAGGTTTGCTGTGAAGGTTGGGGAGGTTAAGAAAAAGAACTATCAAGTCCTTTGCCCCAATTGTGAGGCTACGATCATTAAAGAGAATGGGCAGATTTGCGATGGCGTAGCATGGCGAGTGTGCGTTCCCAATGAAAAAGTTGAGTTGAAATGCAACTATTGTAACCATTCGGTGATCGTTTCTATAAAAGATATTCTGGATGATAGGTTTGTGTCAAAGATGAAAAGCTCGAACGATGAACAACTTATCACAGTTGTCTGTAGTTCCTGTGGTAGTCATTTTGAAGCGCCGACTGAATGGTGGGCCCGCAAAAGATCACAGTATACCAATATTCCAGACGGAGTGATGACGACTTGCCCTCATTGTGGGAATGTAACAATCGTTCGGGAGGTGAAACCTGATGAATGACTGGATGCGCGAAGTAGACTATGCGACCTACTGCCCGAAGTGCAAGAACTTCAAGGTGCTGGAGACGGATGAGCCCTGCAACGAGTGCCTGACGGAGTGTGCGCGGGAGGGAACTGTGAAGCCTGTGAACTTCAAAGAGAAGACGCGAAAATAACGACCTCTATTATGGAGGTGATTGACATGGATGAAAGAAAAGAATTCCATCCCGTTAAACTTGAACTTGATGAAAGCGCGAAAAGGATGATATTTGCAGCTAAAATAGTGAGAATTATTACAACGCCAGTTGCATTTCCGATTGCGTGTATTATCGGGGTTTACAAGTGGACATGGAAAACTATCGGTTCAATCTGGTGAAATCATTAAGGCGAGAGCCGTGGAGAAATCTGCGGCTCTTACTTTTTACATTTGAAGGGAGATATTTGCATGCAGCACATGAGCATCAAATGTTGCCATTGTGGGGACTATACCCCATTTATCACAGAGGAGAACATTGAAGTTATTCCTCAAGTTAATCTCACAAGAGCCGATATGGATATTTAGGCGATATCGCTGAGGCGTTGGTGGAATGCGGTTGCTTAAGTTCGTGCGATTTCTTACGCCGGGTTCAAACTGAAGTGACCAAAATCGTAGAGTATCAGGAGGAACGGTGAACGCTAAATGATATTTGCTGAAGAGGATTTGAACTCTTTGAATGCTATTGCTGGACTATTGGCTTCATTCGGGTGTGATAGTCAGGCTGGCTGTGTGCTTTATATTCAGCATAAAATTGCAAAGACCATGGAGGCTGACGAAAGGAAATGCAGAAATGAGAAACATGTCTAAGAAAACCTGGAAACTCCGGGTTTGGAATCACATGACCGAGATGCAGAAGCTTGATATTCTGCTGAAGCACGCTAAGGTTCCGCATACTTATGGACGCCGTTGGCCAGAGATGGACAGACCGGACAATCAGGAGTTTCTTCCTGGCGGACGACACGATGGTGGTGAGCAAATCGTTGCATATGATGCTGCTGGAAATCGTATCTGGGATGGCATTTGGGGTTGGGGTTCCTATGGCTTTGAGCAGGGGCTTATCGAGGTGATGGGTGTGCAATTGCTTGGCCATGATGATGTTGAGGGCTGGTTCACAGCTCGTCAGGTCACGAAGATGTGGAGGTGTAGAAATGCTGCGCAAAATCGCTGAGTATGTCAAAAAGATATTCCGCATGGAGCCTGTTCCGACGACGGTTAATACCCTGCGGGAAGCTTTGCGGGAGTTAGAGGTTGCTCGGAACCACTTTGAGAACTGCGACCCGGAATTTGTGGATGCGGCTATTTTTGAGTTGAACGCTGCGGAGTGCCGATTGATTGCTATGAGGAGGTGTGTGGGGTGAGTTATGTATATCGCCCACTTTATAAATGCCGGTTATGTAATAAGCTGTTTGTTTTTGGGGAGGGGCATAGCGAGAGCGAAATGCTTGGAAGACTATGTCGTTGCATTAACCAAGCGAACGGCACAATTCGATACCGTGATGCGCCGTATCCGGTAAATTTGTATGATATGCACTACTGCGCAAACGGTAATCGTGGCGTTGCGGATTTCGTGGGGTTTAAAAGGGTGAATGCCGATGAGTGATAAATTTTGGACGAAGCTGGGTGTGTTCTTCGGCCATGTGTTGGCTATGACCATGGTTATTTGCGCGTGGCTGATCATTGTTGTGGTTACGCTGAAGGTGATCTGGTTTACGCTGTTTCGGATTTTGCTGTGAGGTATGACAGATGGATGATATTGAGCAGTTTTCCAGGGCCTTAAGTGCAATGGGACAAGCAGGACCATACAGTACAAAAGATATTTGGCAAATCTGCGCCCAAGAAGTTCAATATGTTGAGGAAACAGTTTTGTGGGCAGATAATGTTCCATATGCAGTAGTACGTACACCTATTGTGCAGGTTCCTGTATATGAGAGGTCGGTGGCGTCTCCTGATATTCAGGAAAAGGACTGCAGGCCTAATAGCAAGCTTGATGGTTGGCCGTATCGCGTGGTCGCCTTCCTGAACGAAGTAATCGATATATTCGTACTAGCTATTACGGAGGATTTCTTATGAGATGCTGTCCTATGTGCTATTGTAAAGCATATTTGAAAACCACAGGTGCAATGACCTGTGGTACGACTATGAAACTCCAATATGAGATTTCCTGTTCTAATTGTGGACTCGGTCCAGCCAAAACAGGTACGGTCTTAATGACATATAATGAGCACAACATGCAGGGCGTAATTGATGATTCAAACCTGAAGCAGCTTGTCAAAGAGTGGAACTCTATTTTGAGAGACCCTGAAAAAGAAGAGGCGTTCAATAAAAGGAGAACTAATTATGAAAATCGTTGAACATAAGTGCAAATCCTTCACTGATATTTCTGAGGGAGATATCAAGGACCCGCACGCATATGCGGCGAGAAGTATTAGAGTTGGACGAAAGTTCCCTCAGAGCAAGAAGACACTCAACGCTTATATCAATGACGCGATTGATTTTCACATGATACCTGAGGTGGGTCTTTATTATTCCGAGAACTGCTACGGTGTGGCTGATGCAATAATCGACTTCACAAACAACTTTCTGCGCATCTATGCTCTGAAAACCAAGCATGAACCGTTAGACATGAAGCAACTTCTCATTTATGATGCACTTTTCTGTTTGAAATATGGTATCAAGCCGTGTGATATTCAAATCGAAAACCGCATCTGCCAGAACGATGATGTTTTAATCGCCAATCCTACTTTTGAGGACATCGATTCGATTATCGAAAAGATCAAAGAGTTTGACCGGGTAGTCCGTGAAGTTAAATCAGGGGAGATGGCCTGAATTTGAACGATACAAACAATATTATGGAGGTAAACATTTTATGAAAATCGTTGAACCTAAGTACGAAATCCTCACTGATATTTCTGAGGGTGGCATCAAGGAGCTGCAGCAGATTGAGCGGGTGGCGCGGGTCTGCTACAAGAGCGAGGATAAGATCACGCCGGATGGGGAGTCTGCGAAGAAGCTGGTGGGCTTTCTGGTGAAGCAGGGGCATGAGGCTATGCTGGAGCATTCTCAGTTGTCTGTGCTGTTTACCTGTGACCGTGGCGTGGCCAATGAGCTGGTGCGGCATCGCATTGCGAGCTTTGCACAGGAGAGCACCCGGTACTGTAACTACGCAGGGGAGAAGTTTGGTGGCGAACTTACGTTCATCTGGCCGTCCTATGTCCGTGGTGAGCAGTATTGCGAACTGAACGATAGCGAGGTTACGATCAAGAGTTCGTTCCTTGAAGCCATGACTTATGCCGAAAAGGACTACAAGCTTATGATCGCTAACGGTATGCGTCCCGAACAGGCTCGCTGTGTGCTGCCGCTGTGCTTAAAGACCGAGATCGTGGTAACGGCCAACTACCGTGAGTGGCGCAACATCTTCAAGCTGCGCACTCCTGTGTCGGCCCATCCTCAGATGCGTGAGCTGATGTGCCCGCTGCTGAAGGAGCTGCAGAGCAAGATCCCGGTGGTGTTCGACGATATTTACACGTACTGGCCGAAGGATGACCAGACGGGAAAGGAAAGTGTGGAGAAGTAACTATGAAAGAAATTGATGAAAGATATATTGCCGCGCTTGATGAGTTCGGTTTTGGAATGTTCCGAACTAAAGTCGGTGTAAATATTTACCATACTACCTCAACAGGAACGTTTATGATCAATCTGAATGGCGAGGACTTTGTGGATATGCTGGTAAGCTATGCAGAAGCGTTTAACCCGAATGCCTGGGTGTCCTTGACAATAAAAAGTCATTCGTCAACGCCGGATATTTCGGCAATGCTCAAGAACGCCCAGGAAATCCAGATGCTTCTTCTGCGGCTCGCCATTAAACTCGTGAAAATCAGTAAGGAAGTGGAGTGAAACTATGAAAAATCGTATTATTTGTGTTGTTGCATGTCTGATGATGCTCGTGGGCTGTGTGGTTCTGTGCAGCTGCTCCGAAGCGGACAAGGTCAATCGGAACATTTCCAAGCAGGCTAACTACTTTGAAGCTGAGCGCCGGATCACGGTCTATAACGCACGTACGGACAATGTCATCCTTGAAATGGAAGGCGCTATGTCCATCTCGAACAATGAAAACAACGAACTCGTGTGTACGGTGAAGACCGGTCCGAACGAGTATAAGAAAAACTACATTTATCTGAACGAGTACACCATGTATGTTGTTGAGGATATTACTGGTACTCATACTGATCCATACCACTATAAACTCTATTTCCACACGGATATTCTGCCGGACGTGGAGGCAAGGTCGTGACCTACCTTGATGAGGCTGTGGAAATCGGTGTTCAGATGGTATCTGGCTTACTCACACCTGCAAGCCTGACGGATATTTACGTTATGATTGCTCGGAAACATGAAATTCCGCCGCAGAAGGTCGAAAGCTCAATCAGGAGCGCCATTTGTGAAATCAATAAGGAGATGGGTATGCATTTTACGCCCATGACTTATATTCACATAGTGGCTCTTGGCGAAAAATACCGAAAGAAGATGATGAAAGCTAAATGACTACATATGAATTTGTAGATAGTATGGGTGTACCTGTTTGGATGAGCGGCTTCGATGCTCTCATTGACGCTATTGATATTCTCAAAAGCGCTCTGCAGAACAACGAATCGCCAACCATTGTGGATATTAACCGAAAGCTGTGTGTGAAGTATCACACGAGCACCATTGCGATGGACAGGCTCCTTCGTCGGGCGGTAGATTATGCTGTAGTTCGGAAGCAGACGCATGGGGCGCTTTATTACAAGGTACTGGGCGATACTCCTCGGCAGGCGATGCCGTTGAAACAGTTCTTGTATATCTCGGCGCGATATTTGATGCGGGAGGAGGTGCAATAAGTGATGCATGATATTTGTGGCATTGACCAAAAGAGTATCGACGATGGTAAGGTTTGGGTGCGCATTCGTGGCACCAATCCGACTGTTCAAAAACCCGTGAGCGAAATCCAGTATGACACAATGATTCCTGCTGTAATCTTCCGGTACAAAGGAGAACGTTGTAGACGGATAGTGGCCATTATCAACCTTGACATCATAGTCAAAGACTGATATTCTTGGAACAGAAAGGGTGTGCTCTGGATGGGATTTTCTAAGGACTTGAAGGAAATTATCATGATGCGCATGGCACTGAAAGAGAAGAAACGGCAGGAAGAGGAAGCCGAGAGAAGGCGCTGCATGTTCATTATGTTGCTCATCTTTGCAGCACTCATGACATACGTTTCTATCATGGCAATGTTTGAAAATTTAGGCATCATCCGCTGAAAAGGGGAGGCTCTGGAGCAATTTCAGGGCCTTTTCTTTTTGATGTCAAGATTTGTCAAAGATTGTCACGGTGTGAATTTTTGGCCATTTTTTCTCGTGGAATTTATGTCAATAGTTGTCAATGCGTGAAAAAATGGCGATTTTATGGCCAAAAACCCACTTTGTGGCCAAAAATTTCTGCAAAAATGGCCACAACTTTTGACGTAAATACGTTAAAAATATGCCGTTTGGCCAAAAACCCACTTTTTTTCTTAATTTGATAAAAAAATTAAAAATTTTATATATAGTAGTTGGAAATAAAAATGGGTTTTTGGCCACAGCGAGTTTTCTGCTCGAATTGGCCAAGAGGGCCACCACTTTCACCTTGTAAAAGAATAACAAAAACTATATAATTGAGTTACGAGGTGCAAAGTTATGAAAAAGCGTGAAATTCCGTTTATGGCCCAGTATGAGAATGAGTTTGGCTATCACGAGTGGACTACGTTGGACAGCGCAAATAATTTGGTGCGCTGCTATTATAATGGCGATACAGAACTTCATGTGAAAGAGCCCTGGTGCGAATGTAATGGCGTCAGGATGAGAAAGGTACGAAATCAGGAAAAGTGGCGTTGTCCTATCTGCGGCAAGGTCTATGATATTTCCGACATTGATTGGCCTATGCCTTATTGGGATGATGAAACTGGCCTGAAAAATGATTATGGCGAATATATGTATCCGAATGCAGAGAAGCGGGCAGGTCCTCCTGAAATGTACGAGGAAGCTCCCTTTACTTGGTATCTGTAAGGTGAAAGTTTGAGGATTGTCACGATTGTGGCAGTCCTTATATTTTTATCCTTCTAAAAGATTGACAAATATTACCAAATATCCCCGCGTAAATTTCTTGCTCTTTTATGGGAGGAACAGTGTGCGTAAAAACATGCTGTTCCTCTTTTATTTTTGGAGGTTTGTATGTTAGAGAACAAATTCAAAACAGGATTGGTGAAAGACCTGAAGAAACGCTTTCCCGGCTGCATGGTCGTTCATCTTGACCCGAATGAAATTCAAGGGATTCCGGATCTCTTGGTTTTATATCGAGACAGATGGGCAGCACTCGAAGGAAAGAAGACAGGGAAGGCATCGCATCGTCCGAATCAAGACTACTACGTAGCCAAGATGAACGAGATGAGTTATGCCTCTTTTATTTATCCTGAGAACAAGGAGGAGATACTGGATGAACTGGAACGATCATTCACGACTGCAAGGCCAGCACGCTTTTCTGGGGGCGAGTAAGTATCATTGGATCAATTATGATGCTGCCCGGATTGCAGAGTCCTTTATAAACTATCAGGCGAAGGAGAGAGGAACACGGCTTCATGCATATGCTGCAGAAAGCATTGCATTAGGACAGAAGCTTCCTCGGAGCAAGAAGACGCTCAACTCTTACGTCAATGATGCAATTGGCTTTTGCATGACTCCGGAAGTGGTTCTTTACTATTCCGAGAACTGCTATGGCACGGCTGATACAATCCATTTTGCAAACAACTTCCTGCGCATCCACGATTTGAAGACTGGTCTGGTACCGGCACACATGGAGCAACTTTTCATCTATGATGCGCTTTTCTGCTTGGAGTATGGTGTCAAGCCTCGCGATATTCAAATCGAAAACCGCATCTACCAGAACGATGATATTTGGATTGTGAATCCGACTTGTGAGGACATTGATCCTATCATTAGCAAGATCATCGAGTTCAATAAAATCATTACTGAACTGAAGTTAGGAGCGACAGCATGAACCCGGTAGAAAGAGATATTCGAGGATATTTCGGTATCGCACCGGAAGACAGTATCCTGGAGCATTATGGCACCAAGCGTCACTCAGGCCGATATCCGTGGGGTTCTGGCGAGAATCCCTATCAGCGCTCAGGCGATTTTCTGTCGCGTGTTGAGGAGCTGAAGAAGAGCGGTATGAAGGAGAAGGATATTCTCCAAACCATCAATGATTCTCTCCCTGAAGAATATAAGATGGGCGCTACCGAGTTCCGTATGGCGCAGCGCAGAGCCATTCACGAACGTCAGCAGCTCAAATATGATCGTGCGCGTGCCTTATCGCAGGATGGGCTCGGCCCCACAGAAATCGGTCGTGAGATGGGTTTATCCGAATCCACGGTTCGTTCGATGCTGAAGAACGACAAGCCTGATAAATATACCAGAACCAAAGAAATCGCTGAGACCCTGCGTAAGGAAGTTGATAAGAAGGGCATGATCGATGTTTCTGAAGGTACAAATCTGGTTTTGGGCGTTTCAGAAGGTGATTTGGACGATGCTATATTTGTTTTAGAGGCAGAGCACGGATATCAGCGTTATGGCGTTGGCATTCGTCAGCCAACAAATATTAACCAGCAGACCAACATCACTGTTCTGGCAAAGCCGGAATATGACCAGAAATATGCATATCAGCATCAGAACGAAATCCAGTCCCTTGGCGAATATCATTCTGAAGATGGCGGCGAAACCTTTAAGAAGCTTCAGCGCCCCAGCAGCATGAGTTCTGACCGGGTCTATATCCGGTATGGTGATGAAGGTGGCTTGGACAAGGACGGCGTTATCGAGATTCGGAGAGGCGTTGCTGATCTGAACCTTGGAAAATCACATTATGCACAGGTGCGTATCATGGTGGATGACAGCCATTACCTGAAGGGCATGGCGGTATATTCTGATGATATTCCTGAAGGCTATGATGTGGCATTTAATACCAACAAGAAATCCGGGACTCCGAAAATGAAGGTCTTAAAGCCTATCAAGGACGACCCGGACAATCCCTTCGGTGCATCTATTAAGGCGAATGGTCAGAGTACCTATATTGGTGAGGATGGCAAAGAACATTTGTCACCCATCAATAAACTGAAAGAAGAAGGCGATTGGGATACCATGGCAAAGAACCTTTCTTCGCAGTTTCTGTCCAAGCAGCCGGTCAAACTGCTGAAACAACAACTGGACCTCACTGTTGCCGACCGAAAAGCAGAATATGACGAAATTATGCAGTATGACAATCCGACGATTCGGAAAAAGCTGCTGCTTGATTTTGCAGATACTTGCGAGGGCAACTCGATGACCCTGAAAGCATCTTCTTTTCCGGGTCAGGCGACAAAGGTTATTTTACCACTGTCCAAAATCGGAGAGAGAGAATGCTATTGTCCTACATATTCTGATGGTACTCAGCTTGCATTGGTTCGTTTTCCTCATGCAGGAACCTTTGAGATTCCTATTGTAACGGTCAATAACAAGAATTTGTCCGGGCGCAGGAATCTCGGCAATGTGCAAGATGCAATCGGCATCAACGCAAAGGTCGCAGAACGTTTGTCAGGTGCTGATTTTGATGGCGACACTGTTGTGGTAATCCCGATCTCGAGCAAAGTCGATATCAAATCCACCCCTGCTCTGAAGGATTTGAAAGACTTTGACCCCAAGATTGCATATGCCGTGCCTGAAGGAAATCCCAATGGTGTGCGCCTCATGAAGAAAGAGGAAAAACAGAAAGAGATGGGGATTATTTCCAATCTTATTACTGATATGACTCTTCGCGGCGCACCTGAGGGCGATATTGCTCGTGCCGTCAAGCATTCCATGGTCGTTATTGATGCAGAAAAGCATAAGCTGGACTATAAACGTTCGGAACGCGAAAATGGTATCCAGGAGCTGAAGCAAAAATGGCAGATCAGAGTGCAAGAGGACGGCACTGAAAAATATGGCGGTGCATCCACGCTCTTATCCAGAAGAAAGCAGACCGTTCGAGTGCCTGAGCGCAAGGGAAGTGCCCGAATCGATAAAGAGACGGGCGAAAAAATATATAAGGAGTCCGGGCGTACTTATATTGACCCCAAAACGGGCAAGAGAGTACAAGCTATGACGGAAGTAAGCCTTATTTCCATGTATCCCAACGCACGAGACCTGTCCTCTGGTACCATTCAGGAAAATTACTATGCCGATTTTTCAAATGAACTGAAGGCTTTGGCCAATCAGGCGCGAAAAGAGGCGGTAAATATGAAGGGCATCCAGAAAAGCCCGGATGCTGCCGAAAAATATAGAGCCGAGGTTGAGTCTATTAACGCCAAGCTCAATGCAGTTATTGGTAATAAGCCGAAAGAACGGCGTGCTACCATTATTGCAAATGAGAATATTAAGGCTAAAGTACAGGCTCAAGGTTTGGATTACAAGAAGGACAAGAAAGAAATAAAGAAGATTGCCGCTGTTGAGATGCAGCGTGCGCGCGATTCTGTTGGCGCAAGCGGCAGCAAGACAAAGATTACGTTCACTGATCGTGAATGGGAAGCAGTTCAAGCTGGCGCAATCTCTGATTCCAAGTTGATGAAGATTCTGAACTCGTCAAAGTCTGATGAAATCATCAAACGAGCGATGCCAAAAGCAAGTACAACATTGTCTTCTGCTAAGTTGGGTAAAGCACAAGCAATGTTGGCTAATGGCTATAGCTACGCAGAGATTGCAAAGGCTTGTGGCGTTCCTGAATCAACGATTTATGGCAATCTTAACAAGTAAGAAAGGCTTTGAACTATGATTCGATGCTTTTTAACCACTGTTGATAATCCTTACAGTCCTTATGAACAGTTTGAGGACTGGTATCGGTTCGATACTGATAAGGGTTATAACTCATCTGGGCTGCTGATGCGGATGGCTTACACTTCGGATCAGCTCACGGACGCAGAAAATGCGTATGAAATTGAGCAGGCAATCGACCAAATCGTGGCCAATGACCCGCTCAATATCTACAAAAAGCTCAAACTCGATATCAAAGACGATGCTCCCGGAGAGCAAACAACATAAAGGGGTATAGGGGGGTGCTTGAAAAATACACCCCCTCCCCAAATCGCGCCGGTCTTTGATTTTTCCCCGGAGGGAAAATTGAGAATTGGGTTTTAACTACTGCCGAGGCTTCAGGGTGTAGACTGTGCCTCGGTGGTTTTTGTAAGAGCTTATGGGAGGGTGCTCTCTTCAAACAACCTCCATTTGTCGTTTGTTCATTTTTCTTCTCCTTTCAAATGATTAGAAAGACACCACAACCGGCTCCCATAAACTCTTACAAAAGCCATTGAAAAGTGTGGGAAACAGGCAAGATTCTAGTGCAAACCAAATCAAAACAGAATAGAAGGATGACAAAAATGAGGACAAAGAAAGCTGCTTCTGAAGACGTGGCTCCCATGCGGCCAACATTGTCCCCAGAAGTACGAGAAAACCAGATGATTTCCCTAGCAATGGATCTGGTGGAGAAGCGATTGCGAGAAGGAACGGCATCTTCAGCCGAAACGACTCATTTTCTGAAACTGGCTACGGTCAAATCAGAACTGGAGAAGAAAAAGCTGGAAGCAGAGAATACCCTTCTTCATGCAAAAGCAGATGCTATTCAAGCAGCCAAAGATAACGCCCTTCTTTACAAGGAGGCAATCAAGGCAATGCGGGAATATGGCGGGGTGGAAGATAACGATGAACCAGAGAACATATTCTGAGCTTTGTCAGTATTCGACCTTTGAAGATCGGTTCCATTATTTGCAACTGCATGGTGCTGTTGGGCATGATACATTTGGATTTGACAGGTACCTGAACCAAGATTTTTACCAGTCCAGAGAATGGAGGATGTTCCGTGACAAAATTATTGTTCGGGACATGGGATGTGACCTTGGTGTTCCTGATCACGAGATTACTGACTGGGTTGTCCGAGGTGGAAGGCTTATTCGACCACGCATCATCATTCACCACATAACCCCTATTACAAAAGAAGATGTACTGGAGCATCGAGAGTGCTTACTTGACCCTGATAATGTGATTTGTGTATCCGACCAAACACATAAGGCAATCCATTATGGGGATGACAGCATTCTGGAGCCAGTATTCACAGAACGAAGACCGGGCGATACCTGCCCATGGAGGAAATGACATGAACAACGAAGCTATGATGAACCGCGCAAAGCAACTGGTGGTGGACTACTTTAACGCCCATGTGGACGTGACTGACGGCAAGAAGCTGACGATGGAGGATGTGTTCATCGTGTGGTTCAGCAAAACTCTGCAGAACTGGAAGGCGCTTGTGAGCACCACCGTATCCGACGACATGTACTATGAGCTCACCCACAATGGTGATAAGGGCGAGACTTATCTGGATGCCTACAAGAAGTGGGACAACAAGTGTATCCCGGACTAAGGAGCAACTATGGACAGCATTCTCACTTCTGTAAAAAAGCTGTTGGGTCTGCCTGCAGACTATGAGGCATTCGACCCGGATATCATCATGTACATCAACACTGTGCTAATGATCCTTTCCCAGATGGGGGTAGGACCGAAAGAGGGCTTTTTTATCTCCGACAAAAGCGCTACTTGGAACCAGTTCATTGCTGACCCGGTAAAGGTGGAAGCCGTGAAAGCCTATATGGCAGTCAAGGTGCGGCTGCTGGGCTTCGATGTACCGCAAAGCAGTGTGACCAAAGAGGCTCTGCAGAACACCGCATCTGAAATGGAGTGGCGGCTGAATGTGGAGCATGACCGCCCGGAAGAGTAAAGCGCTTACCTTATTATAATAGGAGGCCAGAAGATGGCACTTTCAAACACGGCCACGCCGATTTACTATGGCCGGTTTCGAGAGGCCGTGATTCGGGGTGAAATTCCGGTATGCCGAGAAGTCTCCATGGAGATGAACCGGATTGATGACCTGATTGCAAACCCAGGCATCTACTATGACGATAAAGCAGTTGAAGGTTTTGTCAAGTTCTGCGAGAACGAACTGACCCTTACCGACGGTGGAGACCTGAAACTGCTGGATTCCTTCAAGCTCTGGGCAGAAGAGATATTTGGCTGGTACTACTTTGTGGACCGCAGTATCTATGTACCCAATCCCGGAGGACATGGTGGTCACTACGAGCGAAAGCGCATCAAGAAACGGCTTATCACGAAGCAGTATCTTATCATTCCTCGCGGTGCCGCCAAGACCATGTACGACGCATTCATTCAGAGCTACTTTCTGACCGTGGATGTATCGACCACCCAGCAATGCACTACCGCGCCCACCATGAAACAAGCAGAAGAGGTTCTTTCACCGATCCGCACAGCATTGGCTCGGTCGAAGGGACCTCTTTTGAAGTTCATGACGGAGGGCAGTTTACAGAACACGACTGGCGCAAAATCTGACCGTGTGAAACTGGCATCGACCAAGAAGGGCATTGAGAATTTCTTGACGAACAGTCTGTTGGAAGTACGCCCCATGACTATTGACAAGCTGCAGGGGCGAAGAGACCGTGTGGCTACCGTTGATGAATGGTTGAGTTGCGACATCCGAGAAGATCCCATCAGTGCACTCGAACAGGGTGCGTCGAAGAACGAGGACTACCTGATTGTAGCTACCAGTTCAGAAGGCACCGTCCGTAATGGTTGTGGTGACACAATCAAAATGGAGTTAATGGACATCCTGAAAGGGGAGTACATCAACCCTCATGTGTCCATCTGGTACTACAAGTTGGATTCCATCGATGAAGTTACAAACCCCGATATGTGGCTGAAGGCAAACCCGAATCTGGGACAGACTGTCAGCTACGAAACTTATCAGCTGGATGTAGAACGTGCAGAAAAAGCGCCTGGTTCCAGAAATGACATTCTGGCCAAGCGCTTTAACATTCCTATGGAGGGGTATACCTACTTCTTTCCGTATGAAGAAACCCTGCCACATCGCCACCGAGATTACTGGCAGATGCCTTGTGCTCTCGGCGCAGACTTGTCGCAGGGCGATGACTTCTGTGCGTTTACATTCCTGTTCCCGATGGCGAACGGCTTCTTTGGCGTGAAAACCAGAGATTACATTACCTCTTATACACTGTCGAAGCTCCCACAGGCCATGCGCCAGAAGTACGACCAGTTCATGCAAGAAGGAACACTACAGGTGTTTGATGGCACGGTGCTTGACATGATGCAGGTCTATGATGACCTTGATAACTTCATTCAGCAGAACGACTATGATGTCCGGTGCTTTGGGTATGACCCTTATAATGCCAAGGACTTTGTAGAACGATGGTGCACAGAGAATGCGCCGTTTGGTGTGGAGAAAGTCATTCAGGGTGCAAAGACCGAGAGCGTTCCTTTGGGTGAGCTAAAGAAGCTCTCCGAGCAGCGGAAACTACTCTTCGATGAAGCACTCATGCAATTTGCCATGGGTAACTGCATTGCTCTGGAAGATACGAATGGTAACCGCAAGCTGCTGAAGCGTCGTTCTGACCAGAAGATTGATGCAGTGGCTGCCATGATGGATGCTTACATTGCATGGAAGCTGAACCGAGAAGCGTTTGAGTAAATCAAACGACCTTTTGGTAGACATCACCATCACCGGTCATGTATAGTTTGGTTTCTTTCTTGGGGCTTTTGAGAGCATCGTCAGCAAGTTCCAGCAGAGGAAGCTCTGTTTTATTAGAAAGCTCGTCAATGGTCTTGAAGAGTTCGTTTTCGACCTCAGAATATCCGCCTTTAGGAATGGACATGCCGATGACCTTTACATCCTTGTGTGCATCCTGAATGGTGGTGCCAAATGCGCTCAGGGAACGGAGCATACGATTCTTAGAACTGGTGAGAACCTGCTTCATATCGTTGTGAATGTTTTCGAGATAGAGATTGTTCCAGTTCTGGGAATAGTAGACCTCCATAACGCTGCTCATGACATAGAGCTGCATTGCAAGATCAAGCGTCTGCTTTGCCTGCAGAACAGCTGCACATTGCTCGGAAGGCTTACCGGATTTTTTGGAAGCAATCTTATCTTCCAGCTGGGTGGTATAAAACTCAATGTTCGACACGGCAGCAATTTTGGAATGCTGAAGGTTAGTCAGGGTAGCAATGCGCTGGGATTCACTGAGCATGATGGACGAGAAATTGGATGCAGCGTATTTAACAAATGTAAGTTCCGCAATCAGTTGAGAGCGTTTGTCGTCGTTGAGGAATTTCAGTACATCGTCAATGCTCTTACGAATTTCGGAAAGTTCCGTGCTGATGTGGGCAAGAAAATACTGGCCGGTTGCAAAAGATGCTACAGTGAAGATGTTCATGAGGTTGACCATCTCTGTGCCCGCCTCAATAAGAGAAGCAGTACCTACAATACGGCCATCTCCACCGACCATAACAGTGCTCAAGCCACCTTGTTTCAAGCGCATGAGAACGCCTTGTACGCCTTCCGGGAAGCGGAGCACATAGGTTTTAGACAAAGCATCGGCAGCGGCAACTGTAGGCACAAGCTGGAGCAGAGAATTGAGCCGTACACAAGCCTCTTCCGGAAAAGAAAGCTTTTGGAACTGGGAAGTATCCTCAAAGTTGTAGGGGACTTCGCAAGGTGAAATCTCGCAATTGAAATCTGCGGGACGCAGTTGAGAATCAGACATAGTTTCAGACCTCCTCCACACATAAAAACAAGCGGATAGCCCAGTATAACACGGGGGGGGGTATGTTTGCAATACTTTATAAAGAAGGAGGATGGAGCTTGTACTACAATAATCAGATTTGGCACTGGGGCGTCAAAGGTATGAAATGGGGAGTTCGGCGCTACCAGAATGCCAATGGTAGCCTGACGGATGCAGGCAAGAAACGGTACGATCGGGATGTTGCCGCTAATAAAAAGAAGAAGGACAATAAGCTATCTACGGATGCTTTGCAAGATCCGAATCGCTGGGTTCGTGAAGATCGTGAACGGGCAAAATCTGTCGCAGATGCTGGCAGCCAAATGGCAGGTAACCTGAAAACACTGAGCGACAAGTCCATGAAGATTCAGTCTCGCAGGACAGAAAAGATGGATTTAAGCAAGATGACCGACCAGGAGATGCGGGAACGAATCAATCGGGCCATGCTGGAGAAACAGTACGATGACATGTTCAATCCGAAGAAGGTCTATTCCGGCCGGGAAGCCGTTAGTGATACTTTGGAGGTTGCGGGAAGCGTTCTCGCCATTACCAGTTCTGCGTTAAGCATTGCTCTTGCAATTCAGAAGTTGCGAGAGGGGTGAGTAATTCAAAATGGAATTGTATCACCACGGCATCAAAGGCCAGAAGTGGGGCGTAAGGCGTTACCAGTATGCTGACGGCACGTATACCCCGGCAGGACGGAAGCGTTATGGTGTAAGTCAGAACGTAAGCCGAATGGAGCGCATGGCATCCACAATGGAGATGCGAGTAAAAGACTGTGTGAATACTGCTCGCACACAGGTGACGGGTCGGCAGTATGTTGACGGATATCTGAAGAAGGGCACAACTTTCTCTCGGATTCAGACTTCCAAGGACTTCGAGAATTTCGCGTTCTACGCCACCTATAAGAAGGCTGACAGTGACAAGTACATGGGGCTCTTCGGAAAGAATCTGATGACACGAGCCAACTACGATGCCAAACAGGCAGAAAAGCAGGCGAACGCTTCCGGTAGCGAAGCGGATTTGGCAAAGGCTACCACACTGCGCGACAAGGTCAACAGCATGAAGGTCTATCAGCTGAAACTGGAAACAGTCAAGAAGCTGAAGGTGCCTTCTGATGAGAACGCCAGTGATATTACGGCTAGACTGCTGAAAGAGAAAGAGTTCAAGCAGAATCTTGAAGCATCCATAGCGGATTCCAAAGAGAAGATGCGCAGACCTACCCAGCAGGTACTTTTCAAACAGGCAGAGAACGCTTTGAAGAAAGACCCCACTACACTGACTGCATCCGAAAAAGTGGCCATCTATAAGGCTCTAAACCTTTCTCTGACAAATCATAACGCACAGGAAGTGGCGGCACAGAGCCGTTTCTATGCGGAATTGAGCAAGAAAGGTTATAATGCACTGCTGGATTACAACGATAAAGAATACTCCAGCTATCATGCAAAGCGCCCGATGATCGTGTTTGATACAGATTCTGTCCGCCTGCAATCGGTGACAGAGACCAATCCGAAGGTCGTGGACAAGCTGTATATGCGCTACAACGCCGAGCGAATTGCAAAAGAAGTGGGAGCAAACACAATCGGCTACGTTTCCAAGCTGGGCAACAAGACGGTTTCGGAGTGTTCTGCTTATATGGAACGTAAGATGAATGACTATTTGAGTTAGGAGGATAAATTATGTGGCAATGGAATGATGGAACCTGTGAACTTTACCACTATGGCGTACTCGGTATGAAGTGGGGGCATCATAAAGCCAAGGTTTATACGACAAAAGCAAATCGTGCACGTGCACGGGGTAACATGGGCGATGCACAGATGTATACGGCGAAAGCACGAAAGGCTACGGCGAAGACAGAACGTCTGGGTGGTGGTAAGGCTGTAAGTCAGCGCGTGAAGAAGCAGTCGGCCGGAAAGACCGCAGCACAGATGGTGCTCTTTGGAAGTTATGGTGCGCTGAAATACAATCAGGCACGCGCCAAACACGTCAGCAGAGGTGAAGCTGCAGCAAAGGCGACGCTTTATTCTATTGGCAATAGCATGACCGGCGGCCTACTAGAATTTCACGAGGACATACAGTCACGCAAGCGCAAGTAAAGAAACCATGGCAAGGTCACTGAGCAGAGAAATCTGCTTGGTGGTTTTTTGGAGGAAAAATCAAAATGGAGATGCACATTGGCTCCAGGCTGAAACACGCTTGGAACGCCTTTCTCAACCGGGACCCTCCCGGAAACAGGTATTATGGGGGTGGCTACAGTTACCGCCCTGACCGGATGCGCTTTTCTCGCGGGAGTGAGCGCACCATCATCAACGCCATCTATAACCGCATCGCTCTGGATGCAGCATCCATTACGATCAACCACGTAAAGCTCGATGAAAATAATCGGTTTGATTCGATTATTGATTCGGGCCTTAATTATTGCCTGAATACTGAGGCCAATGCTGACCAGACCGGTCGAGGGCTGATTCAGGATATCGTGATGACCTTTTTGGAAGAGGGCGTTGCAGCAGTTGTGCCAGAGAAAACGAACTTTGACCCGCGCTATAGCAACAGCTATGAAATCTACTCCATGCGCGTTGGCGTACCTGTGGAGTGGTACCCGAATCATGTGCGTGTGCGATTGTTCAATGAGCTGACCGGGCAGAAGGAGGAAATCACTTTCCCGAAGAAGATGGTGGCTCTGATTGAAAATCCGTTTTACGCAGTCATGAATGCCCCGAACTCTACTATGCAGCAGTTGGTGCGAAAACTGGCCTTGCTGGATGTGGTGGATGAGCAGGCTGGCAGCGGAAAGCTGGACATGATCATTCAGCTGCCCTATGTCATCAAGAGTCCGGCGCGAAGGGAACAGGCTGAACAGCGCAGGGCTGACATCGAACAGCAGCTTTCCGGCTCCAAGTACGGTATTGCCTATACGGACGGCACTGAGCGAATCGTGCAGTTGAATCGCAGTCTCGAAAACAACATTCTGAAATCCATCGAATACCTGACGAACATGGTATACAGTCAATTGGGTGTGACGCAGGAGATCCTGAATGGTACTGCGGACGAGAAAACGATGAACAACTATATGAACCGCATCATTGAACCGGTCGTGTCGGCAATTGCAGACGAGTTCAAGCGGAAGTTCCTGACGAAGACTGCTCGAACACAGGGCCAGAGTATCATGTTCTTCCGTGATCCGTTCCGTCTGGCACCGGTGAGTATGATTTCGGAGATGGCAGATAAGTTTACCCGCAACGAGATTATGACCCCGAATGAGCTCCGGCAGGTGATCGGTATGAAGCCCTCGAAGGACCCGAAGTCCGACAAACTTGCAAACCGTAACATTGCCTCGGTTGACGAGAAGATGCCCATGTAGGGCGAAGAAACTTATGCTGACGAGCAGGGTTACGACTATGCAGATTAGCAGGAAGGAGTGTGAAAAATTCAAAATGGCAATCAATTTTGATTATGACTTTTCCGGTTGGGCGACCAAAGCCAATGTGAAGTGCTTTGATGGCCTGACCATTGCACCGAATGCATTCAAGGACTGCGATGGTAAGACGGTTCCGGTGGTATGGAACCATGACCATAGCGCACCCGAAAGTGTTCTGGGCCATGCGCTGCTGCAGAACCGCAAGGAAGGCGTGTACGCATATGTCAAGCTGAACGACACATCCAGCGGTCAGACTGCCAAGGCCTGCGTGGATAACGGTGACATTGATGCAATGTCCATCTACGCAAACGGCATTCAGAAAGCGGGCCGAACCGTGATGCACGGTATGATCAAGGAACTGAGCTTGGTAATTGCCGGATGTAACCCTGGTGCTCTGATCGATGAAGTCGTGAAGCACGGTGCAGATGGCTCCGAAACAGACAGTTCCGAAGCCTATATTTATACCGATTCTGGTCTGAGCCTGAAGCATGGGTTGGACCCGGACGATAACCCGCTGGAGGACGAAACGTTGCAGCATTCGGATGATTCCAGCGAAACCGACAAGGATAAGAAAGGAGAAAGCAAAATGGCTGATGCCAACGAGAAGACCGTCAAGGAGGTATTTGATACCTTGACGGAGGAACAGAAGAACGTGGTTTACGCTATTATCGGCTCTGCCCTGGATGAAGGCAAGGGCGGTGAGAGCGACAACAAGGGTGATGGTGAGGAGGACAATACTATGCACCACTGCTTTGAGAACGACAACGGCGGCACTGTGCTGAAGCACAGCCTGGACGACATCAACGGCATTATCGCAACTGCCAGCAAGCACGGCACTCTGCGCGATGCTTTCCTGGATGCAGGCATTACCGGCGATGAGCTGGCCCACAGCATCGAGAACATGGACTACCTGTTTCCGGATGACCACAATCTGGATACGGTACCCCGCATTGTGGACCGTGACCAGACCTGGGTTGACAAGGTTATGAACAGCGTCCATCATGTGCCGTTTGCCCGCGTCAAGGTCATGTTTGCTGACCTGACCGAGGATGAGGCTCGCGCCAAGGGCTACATCAAGGGTAACTACAAGAAGGAGCAGGTGTTCAAGCTGCTGAAGCGTTCCACCACTCCGACCACCGTTTACAAGAAGCAGCGCTTCGACCGTGACGACATTGTTGATATGTCCACCATGGATGTGGTCGGCTTTGTCAAGAAGGAGCAGCGCGGCAAGCTGAACGAGGAGCTTGGCATGGCTTTCCTGATCGGTGACGGCCGCGACGATGCCAGCGATGATAAGATCAACGAGCTGAACATCCGTCCCATCTTCAACGATGATGATTTCTACACCATCAAGGTCGTCGTTCAGCCCGGTACCAATGCAAACGAGGATGCCAAGGCCAAGGCAACCATCAAGTCCATCATCAAGGCCCGTAAGGAGTACAAAGGCTCCGGCTCTCCGACCTTCTACACCACCGATGATGTGCTGACTGATATGCTGCTGCTGGAGGACGGCATCGGCCATCCGCTGTACGCTGACGAGGCTGCTCTGGCCCGGAAGCTGCGCGTGAAGGAGATCGTTACTGTTCCTCGCATGGAAGGCCGCAAGGGTGCCAAGGGCGGCGACCTGCTGGGCATCGTGGTCAATCTGGCCGACTATACTGTGGGTGCCGATAAGGGCGGCGAGGTCAACATGTTCGATGACTTCAACATCGACTACAACCAGCTGATCTATCTGATCGAGACCCGCTGCTCCGGCGCAATGACCACTCCGTATGGCGCAATGGCCATCGAGATGGATGCCGCCAACTCTTCTAAGGTCTGATAAGGAGGTAAAACGATATGCTGAACAAGCTCTATGAGCAGGGCAATGACCTGCATGTTGCAAACTACATGGCCTACGGCAAGACTGCAGACCACAAGCTGTACGCTGATGCAGCGTTCAAGAAGACCGTGACCGAGGCTGAGATCAAGGATGCGTTCCAGAAGGGCCGCCTGATCATCGTCGAGGGCGCAAACTACCTGCTGCCCGTTGCCTTTGGTACCACCGGCGTTGTGACCGTGACCGCAGGCGAGACTGTGAAGACCCAGGCATGGGCAGCTTCCGCAACGGCCTGATTTCTTTTGCAAATCAAGTTAGTATAATCTAACTTCAAAATGGAGTGAAATGCTATGAGCAAGTGGTTTGGAAAAATCGGTCTGGTGCAGACAGTTGAAACGGAGCCGAGCATCTTTGAAGAAAAAGTGACCGAGCATGATTGCTATGGCGAGCTTTTAAAGAATACCCGGCGTGTCCAGACTGCCGACAAAGTAAATGACGACCTAACCATCGCAAATACTTTGAGCATTTTGGCCGACCCGACGTTGTACAAGCACTTTGACTCCATCAAATATGCAGAGATTATGGGTGCTAGATGGAAAGTGACAGAAGTGCAGATCGACTATCCGCGGCTGACACTTACCCTGGGAGGACTGTACAATGGCGGAACCCCGGCAGAAACTTGACGCTATTTTGCGCCAAATCGTAAAAGATGCGTGCGGTAAAGAGAATGTGTACTACCAACCCCCGGCAAATCTGCGAATGAGTTACCCATGTATCTGCTATGAACAATCTAAAATACAGAATGCCGCTGCCGATAACAGAGTTTATTTGCAGCGGATTTTTTATCAGCTGACAGTCATCGATTCACGACCGGATTCCAAAATAACGAAAGCACTTATGCAAATGGCTAAGTGCCACTATGACCGGCCGTACAAGGCTGATAATCTGTACCACGACGTTATAACGATCTATTTCTAAAAAGGAGGAAACTCGAATGGCAAAAATCGAATGGGATAAGACCGGCGAGCGCAAGTACCAGCTGGGTGTTAGCAATGTTGCTCTGTATAAGCAGGACAAGGGCGCTTACCCCAAGGGTGTGGCATGGAACGGCATTACCGCAATCAAGGAGAGCCCGGATGGCGCTGATGCTACCGACCTGTGGGCCGATAACATCAAGTACGGCAGCATCCGTGCAGGCGAGAAGTATAACTTCACCCCGGAGGCCTACTTCTATCCGCCTGAGTTTGGCGAGTGCGACGGCAGCGCGGAGGTGGCTCCTGGCGTGACCATCAGCCAGCAGAAGCGTAAACCCTTTGGTCTGACCTGGCAGACCCTCATTGGCAGCGATGAAGATGATGAGCTGGGCTTTACCCTGCATCTGGTGTGGGGCGCAACTGCATCTCCTTCTGAACGCAGCCACGAGTCCTACAATGACAGCCCGGACGCTGAGACCTTCAGCTGGGACTGCGATACCACTCCTGTCAAGGTGACTGGCTATAAGCCCACCGCCCATATGGAGCTGGATAGCACCAAGGTGCCTCAGGCCAAGATGGAGAAGCTGCTGAACATTCTGTACGGCACTGCCAACACCACCCCGTATCTGCCGCTGCCGGATGAGGTTATCAAGCTGATGACCACCTGATCCATTCAAAATGGAATCGACTTTGTAAAGGAGAAAGAAAAATGATTACCGAAACTCTGACCTATGTGGACTTTGGCGGTACCGAGCGTACCGAAGACTTCTATTTCAATCTGACTGAGGCAGAAGTGCTGAACCTGTCGCTTTCCAAGGAGGGCGGCATGGAGGCGTACATCAAGAAGATCGTGAACGCCAAGAGCCAGCTGGAGTTGGTTAAGCTGTTCCAGGATGTTCTGCGCATTTCCTACGGCAAGAAGAGCGAGGACGGCCGTCGCTTTGAGAAGAGCCCGGAGATCTTTGCAGATTTCGAGGCTACTCAGGCCTATAGCGATTTCTACATGTCGCTTGTCACCAATACGGAGAAGGCAATTGCCTTTATCAATGGTCTGTGCGATACCAAGCCTACGAAGGCTGAACCCGCACCTCAGATCGCAGGCAATGCGCCTATCGCACTGCCTAACGGCTAACATTTAACAGCACAGGGAGGCAGGCAGAATGCTGAAAATCACAATTCCTAAACAGGAATATTGGGATGCACGAACGCAGGAATTTGTGCAGCTGAACGCTGTAACGCTCCGGTTAGAGCATTCGCTTGTCTCCCTGTCTAAATGGGAAATGAAGTGGCATGTTCCCTTTTTCGGTAACGATTCACTGACAAGGGAACAGATGGTCGATTATGTTCGGTGCATGACGGTTACGCAAGGTGTTGAGTCGAGCGTATATCTTCGACTGACAGAATCGAACATGGCAGCCATTTACAAATATATGGACGAACCGATGACGGCAACCTGGTTTCCGGGTGAGCCAAAACCGTGCGAGCCCAGAATACCGCAGAAGAGTAAGCCTCGCCCTAAGATCAAGGTGAAAGTAAAAGCCTTGACAAGCGAGGCAATTTATGCGCGTATGTTTGCCGCCCACATTCCCTTGGAATGCGAAAAGTGGCATCTTAACCGACTATTCACGTTGATTCGAGTTTGCAACGAGGAACGGAAGCCGCCTAAGAAGATGAGCAAAAGCGAGGCTCTTAGCAGACAGCGTGCATTGAATGAAAAACGCCTGAAGGAATTTGGTACGAGGGGATAAACGATGCCAAAAGTGGTGATGTTTCGACAAAAAGGCGATTTCAGGCGAACGAGCGATTTTTTGAAACGAGCCAACAGACTGAATTTGGATGCAATCCTGAATCAGTATGGTCAGGAAGGTGTGGAAGCATTACGTACGGCAACGCCGAAGGATACCGGAACAACTGCAAACAGCTGGAGTTATGTCATTCATAAGGGGACAGGCTCCATCACCATAACATGGTCGAACTCGAACATTGTGGACGGTGTGCCCATTGCGGTAATTCTGCAATACGGACATGGTACCCGAAACGGCGGGTATGTGCAGGGAACAGACTATATCAATCCGGCGATGAAGCCGATTTTTGATAAAATCGCTCAGCGAGCATGGGAGGAGGTAAAGAGAGAATGAGCAGGGAAGTCGATGAGCGTGTTGTTCAAATGCAATTTGACAATGCGCAATTCGAGAGAGGCACCCGACAGACCATGGGCACCTTAGAAAAGCTGAAGCAGTCACTTCAGTTCAAAGGCGTAGAAAAAGGGTTTGAGCGCATTAGCTCTGCCTCCCAAAAGGTCGATTTTTCGGAAATGACCAAAGCGCTGGAGTCTATCGAGAGCAAGTTTTCGGCCGTTAATGTAATTGCCGTTACGGCATTGACCAACATTACCAATAAAGCCATCGCGACCGGAGAACGACTCGTAAAGGCTCTGTCGCTTGACCCCATTATTAGTGGCTTTCAGGAATATGAAACCCAGATCAATGCGGTTCAGACGATTCTGGCAAACACATCGAGTAAAGGTACTACGTTGGACCAGGTTAATGCTGCGTTGGACGAGCTGAACCACTATGCTGATTTGACAATCTACAATTTTACGGAAATGACCCGTAATATTGGTACATTTACAGCAGCAGGTGTTGATCTGGATACATCTGTTGCAGCCATCAAGGGTATTGCCAACCTTGCAGCCGTATCTGGTTCGACCAGTCAGCAGGCCAGTACGGCTATGTACCAGCTTTCTCAGGCACTGGCTTCTGGTACTGTGAAGTTGCAGGACTGGAACTCTGTGGTCAACGCAGGCATGGGTGGCCAGGTATTCCAAGACGCGCTGAAAGAAACGGCTCGTGTGCATGGTGTCGCTATTGACAGCATGATTGCAAAAGAAGGTTCCTTCCGTGAAACCTTGTCCAAGGGATGGCTGACTTCTTCTATTCTGACCGAGACGCTTCAGAAATTCACCGGCGATCTCAATGAGGAAACTTTGAAATCCATCGGCTATACCGATGAGCAAATCAAGAAAATCATGGAGATGGGCAAGACTGCAAACGATGCTGCAACGAAGGTTAAAACTTTCAGCCAGCTGAAAGACACCTTGGCAGAGGCATTGCAGTCTGGCTGGACCCAGACTTGGCAGACTGTTATCGGCGACTTTGAAGAGGCAAAGGAGCTTTTTACAAAGTTCAGTGATGCGTTTTCAGACCTGATCAACAAGTCGTCCGAAGCCCGTAATACGGTGCTGGAGGGTGGTCTGAACAGTGGCTGGCAGCAGTTGCGCACCGCACTGGGCGACAGTGCTGACTTTTATAGTCAGATGCTGGAAAAGGTCATGCTTGCAAACGGTTCCATCAGCCAAAAACAGATCGATGATGCCGGTAGTTTTGCCAAGGCTTTGCAGCAGGGCGGTGTTTCTGCGGAGCAGCTTCAAAATGGATTGAATGAATCGACCCAGCAGTTGCAGGCACTGAGCAAACTGAGCGACAAGGAGCTCATGGCAAAGGGGCTTGATCCGACGCAGGTTAAAGCTCTGACAAAGGGTTTTGACGAAGTTAATCAGAAAATTGCTGACGGCAGCTTGAATCTTGATACGTATTCAAAAAAGATTGGTGAACTCTCTGGCCGAGAGCATTTGATTCAGTCTATTTGGAACATTTTTGAAGCTATCGAAAAAGTTGTTCAACCTGTGACGAAGGCATGGCAGAAGATGTTTTCTCCTGTCAATGCCGAACAGATTTACAGCATTGCTGAAGCAATTGACAGCTTTACTGCAAAGCTCAGCATCAGTGATGAAACCGCAGATAAAATCGAGCGAACGTTCAGTGGCGTTTTTGCCGTGCTGAATGTTGGAAGGAATGCACTTTTAGCCGTTGGCAAGGCTCTGGGAGAAGTATTCAATGCGGCATCTCCACTTGCTGGCGGCTTTTTAAGTATTACAGCGGCACTGGGCGATTGCTTGGTTGAGATGGCCAATGCTGTCAATAACTCTACGGTGTTCAAGACGACATTGGATGGTATTCACTGGATCATCGGGAAAGTGTCCGAAGAAATGCAGGTCTTTGCTGGGGTACTGACTAATGTATCGAATAACGTCTCTGTCGTATTCGACCCGTTAAAGACCCTTGGTGAGTGGTTTACTTCCTTCATCAACTTTATTGCACCGGGGCTTTATGCATTTGGATCTTCGGCGGATAAAGTCTTTAAGGAATTTGGCGCAAGTGCAAAAGAAGCCTTTAACAGTCTGGACACCGAAAAACTTGCGAATGTCATCAACAGTGGCTTAGTTGCTGGTATTCTTGCGGGTGTCAAGGGATTTCTGAATAGTGCCAAAGAGCTGGCTTCCAGTGCAGGTGATGCTATTGGAAGCATTAAAGATGTGCTCAACTCCCTTGGTGAGGCAATTGATGCATGGAAGCAGTCCAAGAAAGCCGAAACAATGATGACGATTGCAAAGGCTGTTGCCATTATGGCGGCATCTTTGACAGTGCTATCCATGATCAAGCCGGAGCGACTAGCTGGCGGGATTGGCGCACTTACTGCAACAATTGGCGAACTTGTCGGTGCATTTTTGCTGCTCGATAAATTTGGCGGTAATACGAAAAGCGCTAAGCTTGGCGCAATGTCAGTGGCGATGGTTGCCATGGCATCAAGTGCCCTCATTCTGGCAGGTGCTGCTGCAAAGCTGGCATCTATCGACAGCGGAAAGCTGGTTTCGAGCATCGTTGCTCTTGGCTCTATCATGGGCGGGCTTACTGCTGTTTCGGTCGTGCTCTCCAAAACTGGCGGTAAGTTCATGAAGGGCGCTACCGGCATGATCGCCTTTGCAACAGCTATTCGGATCATGGCGAGTGCTGTAAACGCCATGAGTGGACTGGGCTGGGACCAGATGAAGGTCGGCCTTACCGGAATCGGCATCCTTTGCGTTGAACTGGGCGCTTTTCTGGCAGCATCCAAGTTTGATAAGCTCGGCGCTCTGAAAGGGACAGGGCTTATTCTGCTGGCAACTGCGCTGAATATTCTTCAGTCTGCAGTTGCGAAGTTCGGCAGCATGAGCCTGGACGAGATTCAAAATGGATTGATCGCGGTCGGTGCTGCACTGGCTGAGTTTGCGGCATTTGGCATTGTTGCAGGCTTTTCAAAGAAAATGCTTGCCAGCTCGACTTCCGTGCTGATTCTTTCCAGCAGTATGGTTGTTCTCAGCAGAGCCATGAAATCTATTTCCAGTTTGGACGGAGAAGGTATAAAAAAGAGCCTCGTTGCAATTGGCGGCGCTCTTGCAGAATTTGTCCTTGCTCTGAATTTGACCAAGGGCACCCTCGGTTCTGCGGCTTCGCTGACTACCATGACCGTGGCAATCAACCTTCTGGTCCCGGCTCTGACCGGGCTTGGAAACCTGAGCCTTGCACAAATCGGTACAGGACTGCTGGCAATTGCTGGTGCATTCGGTGTGGTTGGAGCCGCGGCGTTCATTCTAGCCCCGTTGACACCAGTTATTACGGCACTGTCTCTTGCCATGAGTGCGCTGGCTATTAGTCTTGGTGCACTTATGGCGTTGGCGTCTGTGTCTCAGTTCTTTGGGAATCTGGCGTCAAGTTTGAGCCTTTTGAATAGTCTGAACTTCCAAGTATTTCTGAATGGAATTAAGGCTGTGGCATGGCTCTTAGTTGAGTTTGTAGCTGGCATTTTTAAAGGACTGGCTACTATTGCCGGAACCATCGCGACCTCTATTGCTGTCATTATTACAGCAGTCTGCGATGGTATTGCGCAGGCAGCACCTAGCATAGGCAATGCACTGGCTCAGCTTATCGTGACTGTTTGTAACGTTATCGTGCAGTGCAGTGAGCCCATCGGACAGGCTTTGTTCACGCTTGGTACTGTGGCGATCCAGACCATTATCGACCTGATTGCATGGGCCTGGGATGGCGGTGGCGGTGAAGGAGGCGGCATTAAGGGCGCTTTGAGCAGTTTGTGGGCGAACATTACGAGCTTTATTGGCGAGAAATTTAACCCTGCAAATTGGTTCAAGGAAGGCAGCTTGCTGGATGGTCTGTTCGGAGCAGCCAACAAAGCAGCAGACGAACGTGATGCTACTGAGTATGGCAAATCTGTTGGCGATAAACTGGCAGAAGGCATGAATAATAGCCAGAAGGATGTTAAGGAAAGCAGTGTCAATCTGGCCAAAACAGTGGAGGATGCTACCAGAGAAACAGCAGGTATCAATTCTCCCAGCACCATGATGGAGGAAAACGGCTACTGGCTGGACATGGGACTGGCGCAGGGAATGGAAGGAACTGCTGGTATGGCTGCTATTACGGCAGCGTGCGGCAATATTTCTTCCACCATCAATAGCCAGTTCAGAGACTATTGGGGTATTCATAGCCCGAGTACCGTTTCTCAGGGAGATGCCAGCAATATTCTGGCAGGCATGTGCGTTGGCTTTAGCCAGACGGATGGGGTGCAGAACAGTCTCTTGGCATTGAATGGTGGCATCCGTTCGACCCTTCTTGGTGGCATGGATGCAACCAAGACTGATGTCACGAATAAAGCTACTAATATTGTTGGTGCCCTGAGCGGCGTGTTTGGTGGAACGACTACAACAGCCGAGGATATTCTGAAAACGCTGGGTGGTTCTGGTTCTACGACCACAAAGCCCACTACGACGGGCCGCACCAGCTCGACGAAGAAAACCGGAAAAACTCTGGCGGAGCAGATTGCCGAGAACTATTCCAAGAAGCTGAAAGCCAACAAATATTTGTTGGAAGCGGCCGATAAGGAATACTCTCTGTGGGAAGCCCGCGAGGGTGACATTGCAACCAATGAGCAAATTGCCCAGAAAAGAAGTGAGTATATCGGCACAAAGATCACACGGCAAACCAGTCGTGTGAAAATTGCGCAGGAGCAATATGACGCACTTCTCAAGAGAGTGGGCAAGAACAATGATAAGACCCGCGAAGCCTACAACACCCTGATGGACGAGCAGGCTACGCTTGAAAATCTGAAGAAAACCCAATACGAAGATACATATTCCGATTTGTTTGACCGGTACGATGACGAAAGCAACGCTGCTGAAAACGAGTACAGCTTTTGGAGCAGCAAGTACGAAAAGACAGCAACTGCTGCAGAAAAGTCGAACAAACAAATCGAACTCATCAACAAGAAAATCGGGATTCAGGCTAAAGCACTGACTACGGCAGAAGAAGAATACACGAAAACCAAGGATGCGTTCGGTGAGAAGAGCCGTAAGACCCAAGAGGCATATGCGCGGTATTTGAAAGAGCAAATCGAGTATCAGCAGTTGGTGAACAGCCTTAACAATGCTGAGCTTGACAGGTTCGATAAACAAAATGAGCGCTATGCTTTGGAGATGAAGACGTATTCCAACCAGCAGAGCATTCTTCTGAAGCTATTTGAAGATGGTGATTATGGTGTTGTGACCTCTACCATCAACATGGGTGCTGCCCTGCGAAATATGTCTTACCAGCTAAAGCGTACCACGAATGCTTACGATAAGTATAACGAGTATGTACAGGCTGGAACGCAGAATACGGATGATGGACTGGCAGCTCTCCACGAACTGCAGGACGAGCGTTATAGCTTTATTGGGTATGCGGAAGCTTTTGCTGATGCGCTTAATATGAGCGATGATGCAAAGAAGGTTACCATGCGGCTTGGCATTGCCATTGCTGATAACTGGAAGTCCATCTCGAATGGGTTCAATAAAGCATGGGGCAAAGTGCAGGAGTCGTATCCGGCAATTGCGCAGAAGCTCTCAAATTTCATTGGCTTGTATATGCGTGACGGTGCTGCGGAGACCATTACCGCTTCAATGTCTGCTGTTGTAGCAGCCATGAACGGTGATTATGGTACAGCCATCAGTTCGACCATCAGTGCATTACTGAATTTCCTCGGGTCTGACTTTGGAAAGACTCTGATGGATACGGTTAAGAACGGCTTTACGACATACATGCCGAAAATTGCATCCTTCATTGGTAAACTCTTTGAGGATGGCGGTTTACTAGCAGGTATCGGTAAGGTTGTTATGGGGTTGTTTGGAGAAGGCGGTGCACTGGCAGGCGTTGGCGAAGCTGTTATGGGCGTTCTGACAACCATTGCAGGTGTTATTGGCATAACGGTACCAGAACTCGGACTAATTATGCTGGCAATTGCTGCTATCGGTGTGGCAGGCTTTGCACTTATCAAAAACTGGGATAAGGTGAAAGAGTGGTTTGCCAATTTTGGCGAATGGATCTCGAACCTGTTTCAGAATATTGCTGAGGGCATCGGAAACTTTGTGTCCAACTTGGTGGAAGGCATCGGTAACATATTCAAGAAAATCTGGGAAGTCGGCAAGAACATCGGTCAGGGTCTTTGGAACGGCGTGACCAGTGTAGCTTCCGGCATCTGGAATGGCATCAAAGGCTTGGGCAGTTGGATCGTGAATGGCTTTAAGAGCATTTTCGGTATCCATTCTCCCTCGACTGTTATGGCTGAGCTGGGCGCTTACATGGGACAGGGCTTTGCAAATGGCATCACCAGTACCGAGGACGGTGTGAACCGTTCCATGGATGATATGACCAGCTCTGCACTTGACATCGCCACGAATGCGGCCCAGATGCTCTATGATGTTGCAACCGGACAGGAGACTGCTGAACCGATTTTTACGCCGGTGCTGAATCTTTCTGACTATGCATCTCCGACCAGCTGGGCAGCTACACAGGCATATACGCCTTCTGCTGAAACAGCGGAACGTGTGTATCGCAGTAATGAACTCGCACAGAGAATTGGTGGAAATCAAAATGGAGCGTTTACGAAGTTCCGGTCAGACAATAGCGATGTGGTAAACGCAATTAGCCAGCTGGGCAATCGCGTGGACCGAATGGCAGAATCGATCAGTAAAATGAAGCTTGTACTTGACAGCGGAAAGACTGTTGGTGAACTGGCACCGAAAATCGATTCTAACATGGGAGGAAGAAACATTCTGGCAGAAAGAGGGGTGATTTGATTGGAACGCGAGTATTCTGTGAATTTTGGACAGTACAACACGTGGTCTGATTGGCACCTCACGCCTGCAGAACGCCCCATCGTTGTGCCTCCGACCGAAAAAACGCATAATATCGACTTGCCGGGTGGCAGCGGTGTAATAGATGCAGCACAAGCATTGACGGGCTACCCGGTATTTAATATGCGAGAAGGAAGCTGGGATTTTTATGTAGAAAATGACATCGAACCCTTTATGACGATCTACAGCAAGGTGATGGCCGCACTTCAGGGTAAACGACTTCGCGTCAGCCTGGAAGAAGATGCGGCCTATTTTTATGAAGGCCGATGCTGGGTGGACAATCCTAAGCAAAGCAATGGCCACACTATACTTACCATAAACTATAGCTTGAACCCGTATAAGCACAAGTTTGCGGACATTGGAAAAGTTGTGAAAACCGCCGTTAATGGCAGCGCTACAATTTTCTCTGGTTCGGTCAGCAATTATACGGGCGAGCCGATTTGTCCGAAATTGGGCATCGAATTGTCTTCTGGGAATGCTATGTCCATTGAGTTCACAACATCTAGCAGACGGTATACAACATCGCTTGCAAAAGGCACGTGGGTTGACCCCATTATCATGCTGATACCAGGGGAAACGACGTCCATTGTTGCGAAAGGCTATGGGACAGTGAGCTTACAGGCGATGGGAGGATGGTTATAGCATGTTTAGTGCGTATGCTGACGACAAGCTGTTTTATTCGCCGCGCCTGCTGAATGAGGGATATGCTATTACAGAACCTCAGGCAACGCTCGAATTGAATAAAGCAGGCAGCTTTACGTTTAATTTGCCATTCATCAATCCGATGCACTCCAGCTTGAAAAAACTGAAGACGATCATTACGATTCGAGAAGATGACGAGGTGCTCTGGAAAGGTCGTGTATTAAACGACGCGAAAGACTTTTACAACACCAAGGCAGTTACTTGTGAAGGTGAACTGGCTTTTCTGAACGATATTCAATATGAACCGCATGATTATTCCAAAAAAGGAATCAAAATGGGGGAGTATTTCAAGAAGCTTATTGAGCACTATGCTTCTGAATGTTCAGAAGAGCGAATGATCAAACTCGGTAATGTGCGAGGAGCCTTTACGGATGTGCTTATCTATCCCAAAACAACGGACTACACGAACGTTTGGAATCTTATTTCCGGCAATCTTATTGGTGCATCGACCGGTAAAGTTGGCAAGGACGAGGTAGACCTGAGTGATTACGATAGATATTTATACATCCGAAGGGAAAAAGGCGTATCTTACATTGATTTTGTGGACGACATTGGAAAAGCATCTAGCCAGATTATCGAATTCGGAAAAAATCTTCTGGATTTGAGTGAGTATGTGGATGCTTCCAATGTTTACACACAGATTATTCCACTTGGTAAAGCCGACAGCAAGGGAAAACGCGTTGACATCAAGCTTGTGAATGGCGGAAAAAACTATTTGCAGTCTGATAGTGCTATTGCACTTTTTGGGAAAATCCAGAAGTCGGTTATCTGGGAAGATGTAACCAATCGAAACACTTTGAAAGCAAACGGGCAACGAATGCTGGATAAGGCTGTTGAGATGGCAATTAAAATTACAATTCGCGCATTTGACCTGCATCGAATCAATGTTAATACCGACAAAATTGAGTTTGGTGATAAGGTTCATGTTGTGAGCCTGCCACATGAAATCAGTTCGGATTTTCTTTGCTCGAAAATCGTATTCACACTCGATAATCTCGAAAACACGGAATATACGTTCGGATTGGACTTTGAAACGATGTCTGGTAGTTTTGCGTCTTATAAGCGAACCTACCAATATAAGATGGAAAGTGCACTGGAGATTGGCAACCAGAATGCACAGGACCTTCTCGATGCAATGACCCGTATGGACTCTTTGCAAACACAAGTAGATGGCAGTATCTGCTCATGGTTTTATCCCGGTGTTCCTACAGCAGAAAACTATCCAGCTGTTGAGTGGACAACACCTGAAGCAAAGCATGCTCATATCGGTGACCTGTACTATGACAAGTCAACGGGTATTGGATACCGCTGGACAGAGAATAGTGGGGGTTACTATTGGGATGTTATCGAAGACAAGCAAGTTCAGCAGGCTTTGCAGGATGCCTCACGGGCACAGTCTACTGCGGATGGAAAAGTGCGTTGCTTCAGCGCCCAGCCGTACCCTCCGTATGAGGTTGGTGATTTATGGTCACAGGGATCTGGAGGAGACTTGCTAAAGTGCACACATGATCGAGCGCAAGGCGATGGATTTCAGAGTTCCGATTGGATTCCGGCTTGCAAGTATACCGACGACACAAAAGCTATTGAAGCTGGAAAAACCGCAACTGATTACATCAAAGATGGTGCGGGTGGCATTCAGGTTGGCCCCAATGGAAGTAGTAATGTAACCATGACTGACGAGGGATTGGTTTTTAATGGCATCCGAAATCTGGTGCCCCTTTGGGAAAATGCCGATCCAACCTCCGGTATGGCCGCAGGAACCGTTATCTGTTCGGACGGCCGTCTGGCATCCTATGCAGCAATTGCAATTGGCTGTCAGGAGTATTATACAAGCCCGTTTGATAGTGCTTCAACAGACGGTGGCCTGATCCAGTACACAATTGTGGTGCTGAACGGAAAAGAAGCTCGTTGTTCCTACGTGTGGGATAAATCTCGTGCACGCAAGGTGACTGCAAGCAAAAAAGGAATCACCTTTGGACCGGGCGGATACTACGAAACAAAAAAACTGGACAAGTGGATATGGCCATGGACTGACGTAACATACGGCGCCAAGTTTAACAGTCACAATCAGTGCTGTGTGCCAGTCGTTATTTATGGATTTCTTTAAGGAGGTGGTGCCATGTACGTTACAACGTATAAAGCGGATGGAACGATCACCAGTATTGGGAAGGTAAGCGATTCTTTTCCCGTGGACCGTGAGCATCCGCCTGATGGATTGCTGTATACGGATGAGATACCGGATGGCCGGGGCATCATCCTGCAGTATAAAATTCAAAATGGAGAATTTGTTTATTCTCCGCAACCGACCACAACCGAAGATAAGACCAAAGAAGAGGAGGTAACTTATCAATGACCGAACTGAATCTGATCCTTTCTAAGAATGGTCAGGCGCAGCTGGCAGATGGCAGCAGCACCCTGAACATGGGCTATGAGGGCAATAAGAGCGTTTATGCTTTGCGTATCTCGCCCCGTGATGAGTGGGCAAACCTGACCATCAGCGCCTACTGGCACACCCCGAACAAGGAAATCATGCCTCCGGCAACCTTGTTCGCAAACAACGTGGCAAACGTCCCGGCTATCGTAACCGCGATCTCTGGCGAGGGCAAGGTGACCTTCCAGGGCATTCGCGATGGCGTAATCGTCACCAGTGCAGATGTGCCCTACATTGTTGGAGAGAACAGCGGCACTGAAACGGCAGACCTTCCTGATGCTGGCAGCACTACATGGGAGCAGCTGATTGCTGCAACGCAGGCAAGCGCAGATGCGGCACGCAAGGCTCAGGCAGCAACTGAAAAGGCGGCCACTGGTCTGAGCGCTGTTCTGACTGCTTCCGCTGCAGCGCACAACGGCATCTTCCGTGGCAAGAACTTGGGTTCTGCTCCCACGGAGGCACAGCTGGCAGCCATCAAGGCGGGTACCTTTGACGACCTGTACGTTGGTGACTACTGGTCCAATGGCGGCGTGAGCTATCGCATTGGCGGTTTTGACTACTACCTGCAGTGCGGCGATACCAGCTTCGGAAGCCATCATGCAGTCATCGTGCCGGATACCCAGCTGTATACCCACAAGATGAACGCAACCAATACGACTGAGGGCGGCTATGTCAACAGCCTGATGCGTCTGGAAGGTCTGGCACAGGCCAAGGAAAAGGCGGTTGCAGTGTTTGGTGCAGACCATGTGCTGACCCATCGTGTCTACCTGACCAATGCTGTGACCAACGGTAAGCCTTCTGGCGGTGCATGGTTCGATAGCGATGTGGAGCTGATGAACGAGAACATGGTCTACGGCAGCCATATCTTTGCTCCTGGCTGCGACGGCAGCACGATTCCCACGAACTATACAGTGGAGAAGAGCCAGCTGCCCCTGTTCCAGCTTGCACCGCATCTGATCTCGAACCGCCAGTGGTTCTGGCTGCGAGATGTAGTTTCGTCTGCGTCCTTCGCGAAGGTGAGCGCCAACGGTAATGCGGCCTACGACGGCGCTTCGATTGAGGCTGGCGTTCGTCCCGCTTTCGTCATCGGCTGATCAACCATCAGGCGGCCTTGTGCCGCCGTTATTTTTTTGTTTGAAAGAAGGATTTTTGCGTGTCTAATATTCCTAAAAGTAGGAGAAAAGCGACCTCATTGGATGCTTTGGCACTGGCCCAGAATATTCGCTCTGAAATTACAACGGAGTTGATGCTGACTTTTGGGTACAGCGAAAAACGGCTGGAACAGCACATCCGTAAAGTCACAGATTATATTCAGGACGATGCACTGCGGGAACGAGCTGCAGCTCAACTTCGGGAGACTAATCAGGACTTTAGCATGTGGTTTATTGAGAAAGAGCGGGACGAGGTTCTGAGGCTTTCTCGTGGAATATCGGCACACCTTCGGGCAGCTAATACGATCAGTCCTATCAACATGAGTGAGTTTGAGGAGCGCAGACTGCAACTGGATAAAGCGCTGGAATGCTGCAATGTGCTCCAGGACGAGCTGAACTATATTGCAAAAGTTCTGCCTGCTGACAAAAACAAATACACGCGCATTGTATTGAAGCTTGAGAAAGACTTCAACCTCATTAAAAAATTGCGGCAATCTGATAACGGGCGTTTCCTACCGCACATTCAGGCAGCCGCAAAGTCCGAATAACAACAATTGGGTAGCCTTTGAAAAGTTTCGTCTACGTACTTCGCGAATGTGAACAACAACGGTAATGCGAACTACAACAACGCTTCGAATGAGAATGGCGTTCGTCCCGATTTCACATCCGTGCATTATGGACAGGATTCCCTGCACGGCAATGGGAAAGGAAAGGCTATCCGTTCGGGAGATAACCCGATGAATGATAACTGTGACGGTTCCGGTTACGACCGATGAACTTACAGCGCAGTTTATGAGGCAAAATGAATCCTTATTACGACACAAACGTTCTCTATGATGCGGGAGACCGCGCAATGAATGGCTCCCAGTTTAAGTATGCTTCGAAACTTTATAAGTTGAATCAGCTTCTCATCACAGCAAAATTACAGAAGGCACTTCAAAATGGAACTTACCATCCGAAAGGGAGTATGAAGTTCCGATATCGTGAGCGAGGAAAGGAACGCCTCATTTCCAGCATCGTGACCCCTGACAAGGCGGTGAATCATGTAATTTGTGACGAGGTGCTGACTCCATATCTACAAAAGTTTCTACAGTACGACAATTCGGCATCTCAGAAGGGGAAAGGCGTAGCATTTCATCGAAGGCGTTTTGAAAATGACCTGCGTAACTACTACCGCGAAGAAGGTACGAATGAAGGGTATGTGCTTTTTATCGACTTCAGCGGGTACTATGCGAACATTCAGCATGAACCGTGTAAGGCGGTGCTTCATGAGCTACTCGAAAAGAGCGGTCTACGTGATGAACTTCGGCTTATCACCGAGGACTTGATGGATGAGATTTTCAAGACGTTCGAGATGGATGTCAGCCGATTCTCGGACGAGGACATTGAAGCCATGATGAATGGCAAGGTTGACCCTTTTATGAACATGGGCGTGCCGAAAGAGCTTTTGACCGGTGAAAAGATGCTGGCAAAGGGAGCCGATATTGGCAACCAGCTGGCGCAAAACATTGGTATCACATTTCCTTACCGAATCGATAACTACTGTAAAATTGTCTGCGGCATGAAGCATCAAGGCCGCTATTCTGACGATATGCATATCATCCATCGGAGCAAAGAAGTGCTTCTGAAGGTTTTAGAGGGTATCAAGACAATCGCGGCAGAGTACGGGCTGATTCTCAATGAGAAAAAGACGCACATCTGCAAGCTTTCTGGCGACTACCGTTACCTTCAGGTAAAGTACACGTTGCTTCAAAATGGAATCGTTGTTCGGCGGATTCACCCAAAAGCAATCACAAGAGAACGCCGTAAACTGAAGGCTTATAAGCGCCTGCTGGACAAAGGAATCGTAACCATGGAAGAAATTGATGGTTATTTTCGCTCCTGGCTCAGTGGGAACTACAAGTATATGAGCCGCGACCAAATCTATAAGATGAACAGCCTGTACGTGAAGCTGTTTGGAAGGAGTGTAACATGGAAGAAAGGGCATGGAAGGTTACGTTGGCTGATGGCACATCCCTCGGCAGCCTGAAGCTGAACGGTAACAACTTCATCAGCACCACTGAAGTCACCAAAGAGATGTTCGAGGACAATCTGACAGAAGTGACCATCGAGGGCGGTGACACCATCGAGAAGCATGAGAACATGGAACTGGTGCAGATCAGCAAGATGGGCGAAGAGTGGTGGTTCATCCTGCGGGATATTCCGGCAGAGGAGCTGGAGCAGATGGCTCTGAAGGCGCAGCTGGACTATCTGAGCATGATGGTTGACCCCGAGTTGTAAGGAGGAGTTCAAAATGGCAAATCACAGCAAGAAGTTCAACGATGTGCGTTCCTACTACAAGTATCACATGTGGAAGAAGCGGCAGGTCGTGAATGCCGTGAAACAGGGCTGGATCACGGAGTACGAGTACGAGGAGATCACCGGTGAAAGCTATCCCGTACAGAAAGAGGAAGAAGTGGCCGTGGCAGCCGCGCCGGTTACTGAGACTCCTCAGGTTCCTGTTACGGCGGAGACCAAGGGTGGCACCGAAGATGCAAGCGAGGGAGCAGACGTGACCTCCGAGGAATAAGGAGGGCATATGAGCATCGAAGCATATTCTCTTCTGAAGAACGGTAACCTGAAGCTCTCGGAACACTTCAAAGTTCGGGAGTTTTATTGTCGAGACGGCTCTGACCCGATTTTCGTGGATACAGAGCTTGTGGAGATTCTGGAGAAGATTCGTACCCACTTCAACAAGCCTGTGACCATCACGAGTGCATTCCGCACGGCAAGTTGGAACGCTAAACAGAAGAATGCCGCCAAGTACAGCCAGCACCTCTATGGCAAGGCGGCGGACATTCAGGTGCAGGGCATCAGCGTGGAGCAGGTGTATGCCTATGCGGACAAGTTGCTTGCGGGCAGGGGAGGCGTGGGCATCTATCCTCCCGGCCTTGGTAGAGCAAACGGCTGGGTGCACGTGGACGTGCGCAAAGAAAAGAGCCGGTGGAGGGGGTGATGCCAATGGAGACCATCCTTTCCGCCATCATTGCCGGAGCGGTGACGCTGATCGGCGTATTGATCGCAAATTCAAAATCCAATGCGGTCATGGAGTACAAGATCGAGGAACTGACCCGCGAAGTACGCAAGCACAACGGCTTTGCGGAGAAAATCCCTGTGATCCAAAGAGATATTCAGGTACTTAACCATCGGGTATCTGATATCGAAACATACGAACACGAAAGGAGCTAACACTATGAACTTCAACATTACTGCGGGTACCATTGCACGAACTGCTGTTCTGCTGCTGGCGCTTACCAATCAGCTGCTGAGCGCCATGGGCAAGAGCCCGCTGCCCATTGAGAGTGCTACCGTGGAGCAGTTGGTGACGGCAGGCATCACGACCATCGCGGCCCTCATCGCTTGGTGGAAGAACAACTCCTTTACCAAGGAGGCCATTGCGGCAGATGCTGAGTACGACCGGCTGCGCAAACAGAACGGGAAGTGATTGATATTTGAGGCGGGAGGAAAAAGCGAGCGATATCCTGACTGAATGTTTTTCTCCGGCTGCCTGAAATAGTTTCATCTGACACTCATCGTTGACCCGATAGGTCTGTTTTAGATTGGAGTGGCCGGTAAGATGAAGAAAGACCCTGTGATATTTATGCTGGTCCTCTAGGGCTGCCATGAAAATTGCAGGGTCTTTTATTTTTGCCCTAGAAAATGTTGCAATTTGAGCGTAGAAGTCGTATACTGGCAGCATAATGAATCATTTGCACGCACACCGATAAATACAGAGATTTTTGACTAAATTTATTGCCTACCTATTATATACCAGTTCCTGCGGGATGCCATTCTGCTCACCATGAACGAGCCGGAGTACATCA
>ENA-OVGC01000237-OVGC01000237.1-human-gut-metagenome-genome-assembly--contig:-NODE-237-length-52734-cov-6.960459_pt1 | contig 52734 bp, 36 predicted proteins | sample MGYA00237768_ERZ505415 | MGnify/ENA primary metagenome ERZ505415 (study PRJEB26158, sample SAMN06016382) | human gut metagenome | biome: human gut; feature: ankylosing spondylitis patient; material...
TCTTTCCCTACACGACGCTCTTCCGATCTATATTTACCTGGCGATTAAGTATCTTAGGGCACATTTATCTAAAAATGATTTCTACATATTATCTCTTCTTTATTTTTTTCGTCAGTGAAATTAAAAAAAATGAATGATTGCTCCGTAGTTTTTACCTCTCATACGTTTAGCTTGTATAAAAGATGAAAAATGGAATTTGATTACGGACTTTTGGCAAAATACCTGGCAGGAAATATCTCTTCCGATGAAATGCAGAAGATGGAGGAGTGGAGTAACTTGTCACAGGATAATAAAAAGATATTATCTGAAGTGGTGCGTCTTCGTGTTTCCTATAATATGATGTATTATAAAAGTTCGGACCATATTGAAAAGGCTTTGGAAAAACTGAATGTGAAGATCAATCGTTCCAACCGTTTTAAGTTAATGCGTAACGTGTTGCAGTATGCTGCCGTCTTTTTGATATTGTTTTCCTGTTTTTATGGGGGCTATGAATATTTAAAGCCTGAAAAATATATAAGTATTGTGGTCAAACCCGGGCAAGACGTGAAAAAGGTCGTGCTTGCTGACGGAACGTCCGTTTGGTTGAAGGGTGGATCGACATTGAAATACCCGGAATCTTTCTCTGACGAGAATCGTCAGGTCTCCTTGCAAGGAGAAGCTTTCTTTGAAGTCTCAAAGAAAGCAGAAACAATTTTCTCTATTTAATGTCTTTACCGGATATGTGAATATCCAGGTAAAAGGTACTTCTTTTGATGTAAAGACCGATGTAGAAAATAAAAGAGTAGAGGCTGTTTTAGTCAGCGGAGAAATAGAATTGCTGGATGCGAACCGTAATAAACTGCTGGATGTATCCCCCGGAGAAAAAGTAACTTATAACCAAAACAAGAATGAATATACTACAGAAACTGTCGATGTGAATATTCTGACAGCCTGGCGACTGAGACAGTTTGTCTTTGAAAACGCGACCCTGCGTGAAATAGTCAATAAACTATCCGTAAAATTTAATGTAAACATAAATATCGAGTCTTCAGCTCTTGCACAACGTAAATTCCGGTGTGTGATTAATGATGATGAAGAGTTGGTCGATATCCTGAAATTATTGGAATACCTGGCTCCAATACATTATAAGATAGAAGAAAACGAAGTTTTCATATACGAACAATTTAAAAAGTAATGCCTATGAGAAAATGATTGAAAAAACTGACACACACAGAAATGTAACTAAAAAATAGTACTAACATTATTAAATCACATGTATGATTAAAAAAGTTTCTATTGCTACATTAGCAATGTTTTTGACTTCTGCATCGCCCGCCATGGCGATAAGCGATGCGCATTCTTTGTATGTGAATCTGGAACTGACGTTGAATAGCACAACGGTCGGTGCAGTTATACAGAGTATCAGTGAACAAACCGGATATGAATTTTCTTATGACGAAGCCTTGTTGAATAAGAAAATCTCCAACGTATTTGTTAATTTTAAAAATGAACACATCGAAAAAGTGCTCAAAGAGGTTTTTAAGAATACCGGTATTTCTTATAAGATCGTAAATAACCGTGTGTTTTTAAAAGATAATAATGTAAAGAAGAATGTTCGGACGGTAGAACAGCTGATCGTAAATGAAATTCAGCAGAATAAAAAGAAGATATCAGGAGTTATTGTCGATGAGGAAGGGACACCGGTTATCGGTGCAAACATTACTCTTGAAGGAAACAAAGGAGTCGGAACGGTGACGGATGCCGAAGGTAAATTCATCTTGAGCGAGATTCCGGCCGGGGCGACTTTGCTTGTTTCTTATATCGGTTATTTGGAACGGAAAGTACAGGTGGAGGATGGTAAGAGTTCTTATCAGATTACATTGCATGAAGATACCCAAAAACTGGATGAGGTAATCGTTATCGGATATGGGGTAGAGAAAAAGATAAATATGACCGGTGCTATTACAAATGTAAAAACAGAGGAGTTATCTAGCATTTCGACTACCAACTTATCTAATACTTTGGCGGGGCGTGCACCGGGATTGACAATTGTCGGTAGTTCCGGTTTCATGGGAGCAAGTTCGGAAATCCGTATGCGTGGCGGATTCGGTGACCCGTTATTTGTTATCGATGGAATCATTCGGGACAAGGCGGCATTCGATGCGCTTGAATCGAACGAAATCGATCAGTTGAGCTTCTTGAAGGACGCTGCGACAGCTTCTGTTTATGGTTCTAAAGCCGGTAATGGCGTTGTCCTGGTAACGACTAAGTCGGGCGCGGATAGCATGGGGAAACCTAAATTTGAATATCAGGGATCATATACGTTCAACAGACCTACCCGCAAGCTGTTCACGGATGATATGAGCGCTTACAAAGAGTTGGTGTATCAAAATTTAGTGGCTGAGGCTAACGGACTTGCCCGGCCTAACAACGATGAAGAGATGGAGTATGCCAAGACACATGATTATAATGTGAATGATCTGATCTGGCAAAATCCATGGAATACAAAGCATTCTATTAGTGCGACAGGTGGTACGGAAAAAGTCAAATACTATGTTTTAGGTAGTTTTATCAGGGAAGAAGGATCTTATAAGAATCTGGAAAATAATAAATATTCATTTCGATCCAATCTGACAGTGAATCTGAGTAAATATATATCCTTGAATGCGAATGTTTCCGGTTATCAGAAAGATGACAGACGCTTTAATTGGTCTGGTAGTGGTGATGACAGTGAGGATATATTCGACTTTTACAGAACTACGTTTAATTGTTTGAGGACGGTTCCGTCTTATGCGTATCTGGATGGTACTCCGGCAAACGAAAAGACTGATTATCCTGTTTATCCGGATGTCAGTAATTTTAAAGGTTGGAATGTCGCAGATGTGATATTGGGTGATCGTTATATCAAAACCCGCAGACGTAATGTAAATGGTATTTTATCATTAAACATCGATTTGAGCAAGCTTTTACCCGGATTATCAACCAAAGTAACCGGAAATTACATAATCAATGACTATGCCCGCAAGAAATATCTTACTCATCAGAAGGCCTACAATTTTCAATCGGCTGATCCTAATAACCGTTTTGTTCCGGGACCGCTGGATTTGAATAAATATAATATCTTCACGTTTGGTTCCAATTATGAGAATCTGACTTATGGTTCCCGCCAATTCTGGAATGAACAGTTTGACTGGACGGTGAATTATAAAAATAAGTTCGGTAAGCATGAAGTTGGCGGAATGATCACTTTTGAGCAGGCTCAAAGTCAGGGTGAAGCCATCTATGCAACAGCGAATGATCCGCTGACGGCTTATGACCAATGGTTCGTGTTTTCAACCGATCCGGAAAGACGGACGGTTTCAGTAAATGAATCGGAGAACTTAGGTTCGCATTTGTCGTGGATCGGACGTGCTACATATAATTATGATTCCAAGTATATAGCAGAGTTCTCATTCCGTTATGATGGAAATAATAAGTTTCCTAAAGAAAGCAGATGGGGCTTTTTCCCCTCGGCCTCACTTGGATGGCGTATCAGTAAAGAAGCCTTTATGGAGAGCGCTTCTAATTGGCTTGACGACTTAAAAATACGTGCTTCTTATGGTACAACCGGTAACGATTTGAATACATCGAATGCGTCGATTGGATATTTCCAGTATATAGAAAGATATACTTCCGGTAGCAGTTATATGTTTGGAAATGGATTGGCAAACGGTATACAGACAGGCAGTATGCCGACTTATAATTTGACCTGGGCTACTTCATCGACTATCAATGGTGGTTTGGATTTTACCTTTTTGAATAATCGATTGAGTGGAACAGTTGATGGGTTCTACAGAAAGGAAACCGATATTTTAGGTTCAAGAACATCTACTTTGCCAAGTACTTATGGGGCATCGTTGGCTCCTGAAAATTATGCTGAACGTTCATGGAGAGGTGGTGAAGTGACGCTGGGTTGGAGAGATAAGGCTAAACATGGAATAAATTATTCTCTTTATATGAATATCGGTTACTCGAAAGATCGTTGGGACGTATTGGATGAATCGGTGATTTATATGACTGGTAACCTGAAAGATTTGTCTTTGGTCGGAATGTCGGCCGGGCGTATCACGGGGTTGAAAGTCGATCATTTGTTGACCGATCAGGCGGAAGTAGATGAATTGATTGCCAAAGGATTCAAGCAGTATGGACGCGATCCGTATCTTGGCGGTCTTTTGTTCCAGGATACCCGTGGTGATGGTTATGCTCCGGGGCCGGACGGAAAGATTGATGGAAATGACGCGTATAACTTGTTGTCCACAAACGGGACTCCCCGTATTAACTATGGTTTCGGTGGTAGCTTCAGTTGGAAGGGTATTACTATTGATATGCATTTTCAGGGTGTTGGCAACTATGACCGGTTGGTCGGATGTGAGGCAACCCAGGGCATACCGCAGTATGGTGGTAACACTCGTCCGTATTATCCTATCTGGACAAGTGATAAATGCTGGAGTCCGGAGAATCCTGATGGTATTTATCCCCGTGTAATCGGTAAGAACCAGTATGAATCAGGTTATGGTAATACTGATTTCTGGATGCGGAATGGAGCCTATGTTCGTTTAAAAAACCTGAATGTAGGATATGATTTGCCTATGGCTGTTCTTCGTCCATTAGGATTGACTCGTGCCCAGGTATTTATGAATGCAACTAACTTATTTTCTATCTCGGCGATGAATGAGTTCATGGACCCTGAACAGAAATACTATGATTCATTCCCTTTGATGAGATCATTTACATTCGGACTTAACTTCTCATTCTAAAATTAAAAAAATATGAAACTGAATAAAATAAAACAATTATCGATTGGTTTGGCAACTATATTGCTGGTCAATGGATGCAATAGTTTGGATATCTCGAACTTGTGGAACTATGATGCAGACCTGGTTTGGAATGATGACAACTTAGCAACTGCTTATGTGACTGATCTCTATGGCGATATCTTTAGCGGTTGGTCTACAAGTGCGGATAATACAGCTGAGCAGCAAACGGGTATTCCTTTTATGTTGAGTACTATTACAACGTCGGGCAGTGGTTATAAGCGATGGAATTATACCAATATCCGTAATATAAATTTAGGACTTGAGTATCTGGCAGAAGGAGGATGTACCGAATCTGTTAAGAATAGCCTGACGGGACAAATGCTGTTTATGAGAGCATATCAGTATGGTGAAATGGTTGTTTATCATGGAGGTATGCCGTATATTACAAAAGCCCAGGATAAGGATGAAGATGATTTGTATGTGACTCGTACTTCCACGGCAGAGTGTTTTGATTTAATAATTAAGGACCTGGATGATGCTATTGCGTTGCTTCCGGCCAAAGCAACCGGTAACGATTATGGGCGTATAGACCAGTGTTTTGCTAAGGCTTATAAGGCAAAGATGTTGCTCTATAAGGCTTCTCCGCAGTTTAACCCAAGTAATATGTATGATAATAAATATTGGAACGAAGCTTATACGGCGGCGAAGGAGGCATACGATTTCTGTATAGCTCAGGGGATTAAACTGACTGCGAATTATGCAGATAACTGGTTGGTGGACGGCAACTCCGAGGTCGTTTTTCCTATTATCTATAGTAATCCGGATAAAACGGCCAATTGGGAAAACACGATTCGTCCCTCTTCTTTGAGTCGTAGTAATGCCGGTAATACTCCGACCTGGGATATGGTAAAAGCGTTTCCGATGTTGGATGGAAAGCGGTTTGATGATCCGGCCGGTAAATATTATGCAGGTGCTGAATCTGACTTTTTACAGAAATTCTGGCAAAATCGGGATCCCCGATTTGAGGATTGTATCCTGTATAATGCGGATTTATATCCGGTGTCGGGAACGGCTTCAGGATATCGCCAATATACTTCGGTCGGTATAGCTGTCAGAGAAGATTCATATGGAATCAATCCCAATGTGGGCAGCACTGCTACACAGAATGATGCTATTAGCGGCATGTATGTGCGTAAAGGATCTGATTTGTCTTTGAGTCAGGATTTGGTATCTACGTATGATCATGATTATCCGTTTATGAGATTGGCTGAAGTCATGTTTATCTATGCGGAGGCGGCCAATGAAACGGACCATCAGGATGTGGCTGTAGATATGTTGAAGCAAATTCGTAAACGTGCAGGTATCGAAGCCGGCGAAAATGGGTTGTATGGATTGAAAGTTGCTAATCGTGAAGATATCCGGCAGGCTATTCTTGATGAACGCAATGTAGAATTATGTTTTGAAGGGCATCGTTTTATGGATCTTCGTAGAACCCGTAATATGATGCAGTTAAACGGACTGCAAAAATATGGAGTCGAGGCCATTGCTATCAATGAAGACGGTTCAGAAATGGATATTGCCGAAGCTACCCGGAAAGCCAAGACATATTCGTTGACTCCCGATAATTTTAAATATATTCTTAGAATGGTGCCGATCAGTGCCATAGCCGAGAATAAATTTTTGATTCAGGAATCGTATTATTTTTTCCCGATCCAGGAAAGTAAAATATTGGAAAATCCTAATCTCGAACAAAATAACAATTGGGGAGGAAAGTTCAACCCGACTATGGAATGAACAGTCTTGAACGATTATGTCATAAAAACTCGTAAATATTTGCGAAAATTATGGGATAAATAATATCTTTGTGAGACGTTAGGAGGCAATTAATCTTTCTAACGTCTTTTTTAAGCGGAAAAAATCAATAAAATTGCTAATCAATATTATATTAATTTGTACTATGAGAACAAACAGAAGGGACTTCCTTAAAACCCTTGGAGGAATTGCGGCCTTTACGATTGTGCCGCGCCACGTGCTTGGGAAAGGCTTTATCGCTCCAAGCGATCAGTTGACTAAAGGTATTATCGGTACAGGCGGGATGGGACGCGGTCACGTGAACTATGCCGGAACACGCCTAGTGGCCGTTTGTGATGTTGACAAGAAACATCTTGAATTAGGAAAACAATTGGTAAAGGAAAAAATTGCCGCTTATCATGACTTTCGCGATTTGATTCTGGACCCGAACGTAGATATCGTACACATCGCTACACCTCCTCATTGGCATGGAATCATGTCGGTAGAGGCTGCCAAGGCGGGAAAAGATATCTGGTGTGAAAAGCCGATGACACGTACGATCGGTGAAGGTAAACGTGTGATGGAAGCGGTAAAACAGAACGGACGTATGTTCCGTCTGAATACCTGGTTCCGTTTTGCTGATCCGTTCTATGGGTTGGGTACTCCTGTTAAACCGTTGAAGAAGCTGGTTCAGAGTGGTTTGCTTGGCTGGCCCTTGAAAGTGACGATCAGTAAACATACCGGTTTCGACTGGAAGTTCTACTGGGTAGGTAAAGAATATCTCGAACCGCAAACAGTTCCTTCCGAACTGGATTATGACATGTGGTTAGGCCCGGCTCCTTATAAACCTTATAATGCACACCGTGTTCACGGTACTTTCCGCGGATACTGGGATTATGACGGCGGCGGATTGGGAGATATGGGACAGCATTATATCGACCCGGTACAGTATTTCCTCGGAAAAGACAACACAAGCCCTGTGAAAGTGGAAGTGGATGCTCCGCAACAGCATCCGGATGCCGTAGGAACATGGCGCTCTATTACCTATACCTATGATGACGGTTGCCAGATCGTCCTTTGGGGTGGCGACTTCGGAGATCCTAATACTCCGTATATCTCCGGTCCGAACGGTAATGTCTATAAGAATTTTGTATGTGATATCCCTGATTGGGAAAAGAAACTGGCCGATTATCCGGAACCTGAACCTCAGGTGACAGACTTTATCGAATGTGTGAAAACACGCCAGCCTTTTGCCCTGAATGAACGGAATGGTTTCCGCTCGGCTACGATCGTGAATATGGGTGCTACGGCACTTCGTCTGAATCGTACATTAGAGTTCGATCCTGTGAAACTGGAATTTATCAATGACGAGGCCGCTAACCGTCTGCTGGATCAGCCGATGCGTTCACCCTGGAACATTTGATAATTAATAATTGAAAATTGAGAATTGAAAATTAGGGGAGAATTATAAAATTATAGACAATGAGAAAAGCATATATATCGATTGCCAGCTTGCTATTATTCGGCAGCGTACTGATGGCCCAATCTCCGGCGAACCGTACAGCTAAAACAATTGCGGCTGACGTATTGGCACAGATGCCTGCTGAGAAACAGGCTGAATACAATAAAATGATCAATGACCTGAAAGGTACCGGCGAAGAAGGGGTACTGATGTTGGTCAACATGATAAATGCTCCCGGAAAGGGAAGCAATGCACAAGTGGATTACGCGTTGAGCGGCCTGACCCATTATGTGATGGCGAAAGGGGAAGAAAGCGCCCGTTTGGCTACGGCTAACGCTTATCTGAAAGCGCTTGACCTGGTGACTGAACGCGAAACGAAAGCGTTTATCATCCGCCAGTTACAGATATTGGGACAGGATGAATGTATCGATGCGTTGTCGGCTTACCTGGGTGATGAAAGCCTGAGTGGCCCGGCTTCACGTGCACTGGCTGCTATCGGTTCTGAAAATGCCGGCAAAGCGTTGAAGGCTGGTCTGATGCGCCGTATGGGTACTCCGAAGACACAAAAAGATATCATCGTAGCAATCGGCGAAGCGCAGGTGGCTGATTCGGAAGAATTGCTGAAGGCGCTGCTGGGTTCGGGCGATGAAAGTATGCAAAAGGCTGTCCTGCACTCATTAAGCCGTGTGGGAAGCAAGGCTTCCATCAAAGATATGGCTGAAGCTGCCGCCGCATCGGGTTACACAATGACCAAAACGAATGCGAACGAAGCCTATATCGCTTTATTGAAACGTGTTGCCGCACAGGGCGATGTGAAAGAAGTGGAAAAAGCGGCCAACGACCTGCTGAAGAAGGCTACCAAGGCTAATCAGACGCAGACCCGCGACGCTGCTTTGCAAATTCTTTTGTCACTGAAGAAAGAAAACAGTACCAAATTGCTGCTTTCCGCTTTGAAGGATGGCAATAAGGAATATCGGAATGCTGCATTGAATTTTGCTTCCGACTTTGCCAATAAGGAAGTTTATATCGAAGTCATGAAAGCGATGCAGAAGGCAAAACTGGAAGTGAAAGTCGATATTATCAACTGGATCGGCCGCGAAGCCAAATGTCCGTCAAAACATGATGTGATCAAGAGTTTGGAACTCCGTTTTGACCTGACTGCCATGCAGGTGCTGCTGGCTCAGTTGAAAGACAGCAACTTCGACGTAAAACAGGCAACCGTATGGACATTGGTGAAGATCGGTGACAAACAGGTGATACCTGTGCTTGCTGAACTGCTGACCAGCGACAATAAAGATGTAATCTTGCTGGGACAGGATGCCTTGGCTGCATTCAATGGTGATATCGACCAGGCTGTTGCCCGTGCCATTCCGTCTGCTACGGATGCCGGTAAGATTGCCGGTGCTGAGTTGTTGGCGATGCGTAAAGCGACTGCTAACCTGACTACAGTGCTCGAACTGATCAAGTCCGGTTCACCGGAAGTGAAAAAAGCTGCTTATACAGCGTTGAAAGATGTTGTGTCGGAAGGCGACCTGGTTAATCTGTGCGGTATGCTGGAAACAGCGGATGCATCGGCCGTTGCTCCGATCCAACAGGCTGTTATCTCTGCTATTTCTTCCATGTCTCCTGCGAAACAAAAAGAAACGATCACCCGCCGTATGCTTCAGGCTGGCGAGAGCAAGAAATATTTGTATTATATCGTTCTGGCGACAACCGGTGAGAAAGATGCATTGGCTACTATCGTAGACGGTTTCCATAAGGGATCGGGCGCTGCTCGCGATGCTGCTTTCGAAGCGTTGTTGAACTGGAAAGGTATTGAGGCTGCCGACGAATTGTATGCTATCTGTAAAGATGCTTCTTCTTCTGCTTATTTGGATCGTGCATTGAAAGCATACGTTAAGCTGGTTTCAAATCCTGCATTTACAGGTGAGAATCGTCTGCTGAGTTTGCGTAAAGCGATGGAAGTGGCAAAGACAGACGAACAGAAAAATATAATTCTGAAACAGGTTGAACGGACAGGCACCTTCCTGGGTATGCTCTATGCCGGCGAATTCCTGAATCAGAAACCTGTTCAGCAGGCTGCCGCCAATGCTGTTATGAATATAGCTTTGGGTAATAAGGAATATTATGGAGCCAATGTACGTGAATTGTTGAACAAGGTAATGCAGGTACTCGACAATCCGGATGCCGGTTATCAGAAGGAAGCTATCAAGAAGCATCTGGCTGAAATGCCGCAGGGAGAAGGTTTCATTTCTATCTTTAACGGCAAAGATTTGTCGGGCTGGAAAGGATTGGTACAGAACCCGATTGCCCGTGCGAAAATGAAACCGGCCCAATTGGAGAAAGCTCAGGAAAAGGCTGACGAGATTATGCGTAGCGGCTGGAGTGTGAATGATGGTATGCTTGTCTTCAACGGTAAAGGTGATAACCTGTGTACGGATAAACAATATGGTGATTTTGAAATGTACGTAGACTGGATGCTTGACCCCGCAGGTCCTGAAGCCGATGCCGGTATCTATTTGCGCGGAACGCCTCAGGTGCAGATCTGGGATACTTCACGTGTGAATGTGGGTGCCCAGGTAGGTTCAGGTGGTCTGTATAATAACTCGGTAAATGAAAGCAAGCCGTCTAAAGTGGCTGATAACAAGCTGGGCGAATGGAACAGCTTCTATATCAAGATGGTTGGTGACCGCGTAACAGTTATTCTGAACGGAGAGAAGGTGGTGGATGATGTGATCCTTGAAAACTATTGGGATCGCAAGCAGCCGATCTTCCCGGTTGAACAGATCGAATTGCAGGCTCATGGCAGCAAGGTTTACTACCGTAATATATATGTAAAGGAACTGGAACGTAAAGAACCTTACAAATTATCTGCCGAAGAACAGAAAGAAGGTTTCAAACTATTGTTTGACGGAACAAATATGCATCAGTGGACCGGTAACACGGTAGATTATACGATGGAAGACGGTTGTATTTCCATGATACCGAGCAAGAGCTATGGTGGGAACCTGTATACAAAGGACGAATTCGGGAACTTTATTTATCGTTTCGAGTTCCAGCTGACACCGGGAGCCAATAACGGAGTCGGTATCCGTACTCCGATGGAAGGTGATGCCGCTTATGTAGGTATGGAAATCCAGATTCTGGATTGTGAACATCCGATCTATAAGAATATTACCAAATATCAGCATCATGGTTCTGTTTATGGCATCATCCCGACGAATGCCGATCACCACAAAGCGTTTAAGCCTGTCGGTGAATGGAATGAGGAAGAGATTGTTGCAAACGGAGATAATATCAAGGTGACAGTTAATGGTGTAGTGATATTGGAAGGTAACATTCGCGACGCTGTAAAGAACGGTACTCCTGACGGTAAGGAACATCCGGGCTTGTTCAATAAGAAAGGACATATCGGGTTCCTGGGACATGGTTCTCCTGTGAAATTCCGTAATATCCGTATAAAAGAATTGAAATAACAGACTATATAGTCCGAAAGGAAGCGGGGATCGGTTTTTACTGGTCTCCGCTTTTTTTGTGTGAATCTTTGAAAACCGTTGAATATAAACAGAAATAAAATTTGCTGGTCTGATTTATTATAACGAATTTTGTTGCTTACTAGTATTAAAAAAATGGATACAGCTCAATATAAATTATTGCTGGACACGGCGCAAGTCGGTTGGTGGGAAATTGACTTTGATAAGAGAGTCTATATATGTTCGGATTATCTGGTCAGTTTGTTGGAACTGAAAGATAAAATTATTCCGACCAGAGATTTCCTCCAGTTGATACGTGAAGATTATAGAGCCCGGATTGCCAATGAATTTGCTTATTTCAGGGAGGTCGGTATTTACGAACAGATATTTCCGATCAAGACTTGTTATGGCTTTAAGTTTGTTCGTTCTAAAATTTGCAAGCGGGAGATCGAACCTTCCGGACGTGTTTATGTGTTAGGCATTCTTCAGTTGGTGCCATATAGCGAGGAAGAAACGAATAAACCGGCAACGGAAGGCAGCCAGGTAGATGGTTTGTTAAGGCATTTGGGGAGTATTTCGCGTGCCTTACATTCTTTTATCCAGACAAACGATTTGGTTGAATCTATCCAGTTGGTGCTGACTGAAATTCTCTTTTCGATCGATACAAAGGGACGTGCCTGTATCATGGAATACAGTGATGACAAGCAGACGCTTAGTTGTACGTATGAAGTTTGCAGCAAAGGTGTTGCCGCTGTCCGTTCCTCATTGCAGAATATACCGGTCTCCACGCTGGTTTGGTCGACACGGAAAATACGGAATCTTTATCCGGTGATGATAAACAATCTGAACGAGTTGCCGGAAGATGCGGAATCTGAAAAAATGTATTTGCAGAAGAGAGGAGTGCTTTCGTTTGTTCTGATTCCTTTGATCATAAAGAAAAAAGCTTTGGGATATATCGGGATCGATATTGTAGATAAATATCGCATATGGACGCTGGAAGACTATCAATGGCTTTCGTCCATCGCCAATATTATCAGTATTATTACGAAAATGGCGAGAATCAACGAAGCGCTCGACCATAGTGGAAAGTTGTTGCGTAATATTTATACGAATATACCGGTCGGCATAGAGTTGTATGATAAGGACGGATATCTTGTCGATATGAATAATAAGGATGTAGATATTTTTGGACTCGGTTCGAAAAAAGAGGCCCTAGGTGTTAACATCTTTGATAATCCTCAGATTCCCCCTGACGTGCTGGAAAAGATGAGAAAGAGGAAACCTGTCTCTTTCCGCCTGACTTATTCTTTTAGCGATATTATATCCAATGGGTATTATCCGACGAAGAAAAACGGAGTTATAGACTTGATAACCAAGGTTAGTATGCTTTATGACAGTAAAGGTGAACTGATCAATTACCTATTCATTAATCTGGATAATACGGATAAGATGGTCGCTTATAACCGTATTGAGGAGTTTGAATATTTCTTCACCCTGGTTAGTCATTATGCGAAAGTAGGATATGCCAAATTCGATTTGCTGACACGTGAAGGATATGCCATCAGCCAGTGGTATCAAAATCTGGGGGAACAAGATGGCACGCCGTTGGAGCAGATTATTGGTGTATATAGCGCCGTGCATCCGGAAGACCGTAAAGTGATGATGGACTTCTTTGACCGGGTTAAGAGAGGGGAGGCAACCAGTATCCGCAAGGAATTGCGTATCAAGACGGATTCCGGTTGGAAGTGGATACGCGTAAATGTGATGCGTAACCCTCAGTCGAATGATCCGGATAAACTGGAAATGATCTGTGTGAATTACGATATCACGGAATTGAAAGAAACTGAACAACAGCGTGAAAAGGCAGAAGAACTGGATCGCTTGAAGTCTGCTTTCCTGGCAAATATGAGCCATGAGATCCGAACTCCGCTGAATGCGATTGTCGGCTTTTCTACTTTACTGGTCGATACGGATGATAAAGAGGAACAGTCGCAGTTTGTAGAGATTATTCAGAAGAATAATGAACTTTTGTTGCAGTTGATCTCTGATGTGCTGGATCTGGCTAAGATAGAAGCGAATACAATTGAGTTCAAACCAAGTCGTATTGAGCTCAAAGAATTTTTGGATGATCTGGTGAAGTCGCTGAGTATCAAACTTCATGAGGGGGTTGTGCTTGGCAGTCAGCCGGATTTGTCGCCTTGTACTTTTGATTTCGATCCTGTGCGCCTGAACCAGTTGTTTTCCAACTTCATAAACAATGCGATCAAGCACACGGATAAAGGTTCTATCATGTTGGGTTATGAAATAAAGCCTGATGAAGTTGTCTTTACGGTGACGGATACGGGAGAGGGGATGAGTGAAGAAGTGCAGGCCCATGTCTTCGACCGCTTTTATAAGGGAAATGACTTTAAGCAAGGTACAGGGTTGGGACTTTCTATCTGCAAAAGTATTGTCGAACAGCAGAAAGGAAAAATCGGAGTAAGTTCTGAGCCCGGAAAAGGTTCCTGCTTTTGGTTCTCCTTACCCCGATAAAATATTCTTTTATTCTTTTTCTCCGTAAGCAAGATCTCCGGCATCTCCCAGGCCGGGGATGATGTAGGAATGATCGTCCAGTTCGTCATCCAGTGCGGCGATCCAAATCGTTGTTTTGTCATCCGGCATTTTTCTTTGCAGATATTCTATTGCCTGTTTGCTGGCGATGATGGAGGCCACATGGATATGCGAAGGATGTCCTTTGGTCAACAATGCTTCATAGGCCAGTTCCATGGAACTTCCGGTGGCTAGCATCGGGTCGGTGATGATCAATATTTTCTCTGTCAGTCTCGGGGATGCGATATATTCGATGTGAATGTCAAAGTTCAGACGGTCTTTATATTTGCGATAGGCAGAGACAAAGGCATTTTCGGCATAATCGAGATAGCTTAAAAATCCCTGGTGATAAGGAAGTCCTGCACGTAATATAGTACTGATTACTATCCGGTCGTCGGGTGTATTCATCGGTGCGACTCCTAAAGGGGTTTGAATATCTTTTTGGCTGTAGGCAAAATCTTTGCTGATTTCATAAGCCATGATTTCGCCGATGCGTTCAATGTTTCTACGAAAACGAAGGCTGTCCTTCTGGATATTTACATCTCTAAGTTCGGATACGAACCTGTTCAGTATGGAGTTTGACTCTCCGAGATTAACTATTTTCATGTGTATTATATTGTATATGCAGACTAAAATTTCCGGTGTCGAAATTAGATATAATTAGAGCATCATACAAATGTTTCTCTGTAAAATTCCAGGTATAGGGCAAAAGTTTCACATTCCGAAACAAGAGGTGCTGTTCGGATTCTAAAATTGCGATAATTGAATTGGGGACATGCTTGCGGTTGTTTAATTAGAACCTTACGGTTTCGATATTCATTAAAAACACCCCTTTTTAGTGGATTTCTGTATGTATTTTTGCAGATATGATAAAGTAAACAGAAAAAGGAGGTGTAAAAAACTTCCTTCCTGCCGAAGCAAGAAGGAAGTTAAAGAAATAAATCATATTATTTTTTTTCGCCAGTGCCGTTCATAGCCTCCAGCAAGAATTTACCGGGTTTGAACTTTACCGTTGTTCTAGCTGGAATCTGTACCGGAGTACCCGTTTTAGGATTACGAGCCAGGCGACTAGTTTGCGGTCTAGGTATTAAAGTACCAAAACCGATAAGAGTAATTTCCTCTTTTTGCGACATTTTTTCGGTTACAATCTCGATGTAAGCATCTAATACTTTTTTTGCTTTTTGCTTTTGTAACCCTGCCTTATCTGCTAAGGCTTCGATAAGTTCTGCTTTGTTCATGAGTGTTTCTTTTTAATGATTATATACATTGCAAATGTAAGCATTGATTTTTTTATATGGTGTCTTTTTTCAGACAACAAAATTTGCTTGCATTTCTTATTAAACAATAGCTGTAGCCTTTTGTTACGATTTTAGAAACAAAAAACGTTAATTCACATTGGTTTGCGATAATCGAAACGAAGAAAGGCGTTAATGCTATTTGACCACACTTTATTTTTATTGTATTGTGAGAAGAATATATGAGTAGAAATAGTAAATAACACACTAATAATTATGAAAGATGCATTGAATAACGGGCTGATAAAAGCCATGAGGGAACATCTCCCGGAGGAGACAAATTTGGCTAACTATATTATGGATATTATATCTATAGGTAAGGAAGCCGTTTATCGCCGGTTGCGTGGGGAGGTTCCGTTTACATTTTATGAAGTATCATTATTGTCTCAGAGTCTGGGGATTTCCCTGGACCAGATCGTTGGAACCAACCGGGCGGAAGGAGCCGTTTTTAATCTGAATGTCTCTAATAATATGAGTCAGATGGAAAGTTACCATGATATACTCAAACGTTATCATAAATTATTTACATTTGCCAAGGAAGATCCCAAATCGGTACTCAGTGCCGCTTGTAATATCGTTCCGTTTACATTTTATTCTCCGTATGAGCGTCTGACCAAATTCCGTCTTTGCCGGTGGATGCATCAGAATAACGGGATGAAGATCACTGCAAGTATGTCGGATATCGTTGTGACGGAGAAAATACTGGAGTCCCAGCGTAAACTGATGCAGGAGTGCCGCCAGGTTCCGTCTACCTATACGATTCTTGATAATAATATTTTCCAATCGTTGGTTAGGGAGATCAAGTATTTTGCAGGGCTGAACATGCTGAGCGATGATGATATCGAAGTGATGAAACAGGAACTGAATCGTTTATTGGATGAAATGGAACAGATTGCTGCCCGGGGGGAATATCCGAACGGTAACAAAGTTTATTTGTATCTTTCCAATATTAATTTTGAGGCTACATATACATTTCTGGAAAAAGGAAGCTTCCAGTTGTGCATGTTCCGTCTTTATGCTATCAACTATATGGATTCGCAACATCCGGAAATCTGCCGCGCCCAGAAAGAATGGATCCAGTCGTTGAAACGTTACTCTACTTTGATCTCGCAGAGCGGAGAGATACAGCGGATGATCTTTTTCACGAAACAGCGTGAAATCGTAGATACCTTATAATAATATGCCAATGTGCCAATTATAAAGATATTTCTCAATTGGCATGTTGGCACATTGGCATATTAGCACATTATTACTACTTTTGTCCCGCAATAAATAAACAGATATTATGAGGATAGAAGAGAATTACTCCCTGGAGAAGCATAATACATTTCACCTGCCGGTTAAGACGCGGTGGTTCATGGAATATACGAATGAAGAAGAATTAGGACGGGTTCTACGGGACGAGTATTTTCAGGAGTGTTTGTCGCTGCATATCGGCAGCGGAAGCAATCTGCTGTTTATAAATGACTTCAACGGTATCATCCTGCACTCGGCCATCAAAGGTATCCGTGTGGAGAAGGAAACCGACGAACATATTTGGCTGCGTGTCGGTGCCGCCGAAAGGTGGGACGATGTTGTTGCTCATGCCGTTGCCAACGGGTGGGGAGGAATAGAAAATCTTTCCCTGATCCCGGGTGAAGCTGGCGCTGCCGCTATCCAGAACATCGGAGCCTACGGGGCGGAGATAAAAGATGTGATAGAAAGTGTGGAAACATACAACCAGTTGACTTTTGAAAAGCGGATATTTACGAACGAAGAATGCCAGTATGGCTATCGCAGCAGTTATTTCAAAAACGAACATAACGACCCGCACATTGTTACATATATAATAATACGGTTGGATAAACGCCCATCCTTTTCCATCAACTATGGAAACCTGAAGGAAGAGCTGGCTAAATGTCCGGAAGTAACATTGGAAGCAATCCGCCGGGCCGTGATCGCGATCCGTCAGGAGAAGCTGCCCGATCCGGACAAGCTGGGAAATGCCGGCAGTTTCTTTATGAATCCGGTTATTCCTGTTGCACAGTTTGAGAAACTGAAGGAGCAATATTCCGGTATGCCTTCTTATCCGGCTGGTGAGGGGAAAGTGAAAGTTCCTGCCGGCTGGTTGATCGAACAATGCGGCTTTAAAGGTAAATCGCATGGTCCGGTCGGTGTATATGAAAAACAGGCGCTGGTCCTGGTCAACCTGGGAGAAGCCCGGGGACACGAGATTGCTCTGGTGGCGGAAAGTATCCGTACTGCCGTAAAAGATCGTTTTGGCATCGAGATAATGCCTGAGGTTAAATATGTAGGATAATGAAAATTACATTTCTGGGAACGGGAACTTCAACCGGGGTTCCCGAAATAGGCTGTCAGTGTGAAGTTTGTACAAGCAAAGATCCCCGCGACTGGCGCCTGCGTACATCGGTATTAGTAGAAACAGAGGGGAAGCGTATCTTGCTGGACTGTGGACCGGATTTCCGCTGGCAAATGATACAAAGTAAAACATACCACCTGGACGCCGTCCTGATCTCACACGAACATTATGACCATGTCGGAGGATTGGATGACCTGCGTCCGTTCGGACGGGAAGGAGACATACATATATATACTGAAGAAAATGTGGCTGAAGCCATAGAGACGCGTATCCCGTATGTTTTCCGCGAAAATAGATATCCGGGTGTTCCCAATCTAAAAATCCACCGTGTGACGACAGAACCTTTTATGGCTGCCGGGATAGAGATAATTCCTATCCGGGTAATGCACGGAAGACTGCCTATCCTGGGGTTCCGGATAGGGAATATGGCCTACCTGACCGACCTGAAATCTCTTCCGGAAGAAGAATATGCCAAACTGGAAGGATTGGATGTTTTGATTATTACTGCTTTGCGCTGGGAAGAGCATCCGACGCATGAAAGTGTGGGAGAAGCATTAGAGCAGATCGGACGCATCCGTCCCAAAGAATCCTATCTGATTCATATGAGCCATCGGATCGGCTTGCAAAGCCAGGTAGAAAAAAAGTTGCCTCCGCATGTTCATCTGGCATATGATCAATTGGAAATTCCCAAACTGCAACCGGTATAATATACTTTCCCGTTTTCTTCATAAATCTGGCTGGAAATATGAAGTTGCGGGAAATGTTGTTCTAATCTGACCGACAGTGTATCGCCAATCGTCTTGAAAAGTGTGTCGGCTGGTTCATGATACGGCAGACTGCTAAAGTAACAAATATTCCCTTCGCTTTCAAAAAGGTCGGCTCCCAGCCATCTGTCGCTGATTCTCCATAGGGTAGAATCGTTCGCTTTCACATATAAGTCTAACAGTTTCGATTGTATCATCAGGTTAAGCGGAGCATTGCTGTCGAGTGTTTTACGGAGTAACATTTGTTCCTTCGGCTGGTTGTTTTTCTGCTTTCTTTGTATGGCCGCTACTTCCTCCAGCAATTTCCTGCTGTAACTGGCGACCCATACGCCATTATGTTGGTAGTAGCCGAAAAAGCGGTTTCCGGCATCCGGGCAATAGGTAAAAGTGATGCCTCCTTTGGTTTGCTGTTGAGGAGCGAATGATTTGAAAGCTGTTTTTAAAACATTTTCTTCTATATGTCGGGACATGCTTTTATCCGCTTTTGCATACATTACAATACCCTGCGGATGGAATGAGAGATGTAATGAGGCAATTTCCGGATTCTTTCGGATGATAGTAAGATATATTTCAGGGATTTTAGAGGCGAATGCCTGGTAAACAGGTTCCTTGGTTAGTATTATCCGGGCAAAAACGGAAGGACGGTTTACGGCAAGTATCGCTTCCGGTTCCGGTGCAGTCAGGGTATATAAATCTGTTTGCACCAGTTCTTTACTCTCTTTCATGTCACCGAAAAAGTAGTAGACTGCCGACAGCGTAGCGAGAGCAGTTAAGATGATAATCACTATTTCCCGCCTGTAAATTCTCATTCTCTAAATTTTTGCCTTCAGGAAATATTTGCACCAAGGCTTGAGTCCGCATTCCTCACATTTGGGCTTTCTGGCTACGCAGACGTATCGTCCGTGCAGGATCAGCCAGTGGTGAGCGATAGGTATCTGTTTCTCCGGGATGTTTTTCACCAGTTCTTTTTCTGTTTCGAGCGGTGTTTTGCTGTTGTTTGTCAATCCGATGCGGTTGGCGACACGGAATACGTGGGTGTCTACGGCCATTGCAGGTTTGTTGTAGACGACAGAGGCGATCACATTGGCTGTCTTGCGTCCTACGCCGGGCAGCTTTTGCAACTCGTCTATGTCCGAAGGGACTACGCCGCCGAAATCAGCCATCAGCATTTTGGCCATCCCGACCAGATGCTTCGATTTATTGTTCGGGTAGGAGACACTACGGATATATTCAAATACGACCTCCGGTGTGGAAGCTGCCAGCACTTCTGCTGTCGGGAAATCCCTAAACAAAGCCGGCGTAATCATATTCACTCGTTTGTCGGTGCACTGAGCTGATAGAATCACGGCAATAAGCAGTTGGTACGGATCGTCGTAATGAAGTTCCGTTTCTGCAACCGGTACGTTTGCTTCGAACCAGTCTAATACACCTTTATATCGTTCCTCTTTTTTCATCCTGTTATTTCATTAAAGATAATACATTTTTTCCGAGTAACAAACCTAGGAAAACGGCAATAAGTCCTAAAACGTTACTAGCCAGTATGTTTAAGAGAGCTAATTTATAATCACCGATTTTTATCAGTGACATAGTATCCAGTGCAAACGAAGAAAAAGTTGTAAATCCGCCAAACAGACCGGTGAAAAGAAATGCCCTTGTGTTGGCTGAGAAGTTGTAATTTTCGGCAAGACTCCAGCAGAAGCCGATCAGAAAAGAGCCGATTATATTAACGGATAGTATCCCAAAGGGAAAGGAGTACTGCAACGAACGCTGCACCCACATGGAAACTCCATAACGCAGTGCCGATCCGATTGCTCCTCCTGTAATTAAAATTAAAACCTTTATCATATTTCATCCTCCTTGTGTGTTTCCCCCGGGCTGGTTAAAGGCCCGGGGAAGATGGTAAATGATTTAGGTTTTCAATTTAATTGGCTGATTCGAATTGTTTCAGGAAACGAACATCGTTTTCTGAGAACATTCGTAGGTCTTTAACTTGGTATTTCAGGTTTGTAATACGTTCGATACCCATTCCCAGTGCATATCCGGTATAAACTTTGCTGTCGATACCGCAATTTTCGAGTACATTCGGGTCTACCATACCGCAACCGAGTATTTCTACCCAACCGGTATGTTTACAGAATGCACATCCTTTACCGCCACACAGGTTACAGGAAATATCCATCTCAGCAGATGGCTCTGTGAACGGGAAGTAGGAGGGGCGTAAACGTATTTTCGTTTCCGGACCGAACATTTCTTTTGCAAAGAAAAGCAATGCCTGTTTCAGGTCGGCGAATGAGACATTCTTGTCAACATACAGGGCTTCTACCTGGTGGAAGAAACAGTGTGCGCGATAAGAAATAGCTTCATTACGATATACACGTCCGGGGCAGATGATGCGGATAGGAGGTTCCTGAGTCTCCATCACACGAGTCTGTACCGATGATGTATGTGTTCGCAATAACACATCCGGATTATGTTGTATGAAGAACGTATCCTGCATATCACGTGCAGGATGGTCTTCAGCAAAATTCAAAGAAGAGAAAACATGCCAGTCGTCTTCGATTTCAGGACCTTCAGCAATGCTGAATCCCAGACGTCCGAAGATGTCGCAGATTTCCTTTTTAACGATTGAAAGCGGGTGGCGTGTGCCGAGTTCGATAGGATAAGATGTACGCGTCAGGTCGATGTCATCGTTTCCGGTCTGTACATTGTCGAAACCTTCTTTCAGTTCATTGATTTTATTTTGAGTAGCTTCTTTCAGCTCGTTGAGGAATTTACCCACTTCACGCTTCTGGTCAGCCGCAACGTTGCGGAAATCATTCATCAGCGCAGAAATTTCTCCTTTCTTGCTGAGGTATTTGATGCGTAAAGCTTCCAGCTCTTCGGCATTTGCAGCCTTCATATTCTCTACTTCCTGAAGCAGAGCTTTAATTTTATCGATCATTTCTAATCATATTTGTTTTCGACGTGCAAATTTACTCCTTTCTTTTGGATACTGCAACCGATTGCGGAAGGTTTTTTCTTAAAAACACAGGCAGTCTCCTTTCTATTCCTAAAAATTGTAGGCAAGACCTACGCCGAGTATCTCTTTGAACTGTACTTTTGCCCCATGTTTCGTACCGTTGTCATCGAAGGTTTTCACGTCGTTGTCGTATTTCAGTGTCGTGTTGAGCGTAGCCGACAGGAATTTGTTGATCTTCATACTAATGAGCATGTCCCAGTTGACATCGATGTTTCCGAACTGATTACTATACGGAGTGAAAAAATCGGCTGTAGTGATCAGGCTTACGTTTTCCATCACCGGCATTTCTGCACGGGCTTTGAGGTAAGCGCCACATTCGATCTTGAAACGGTCACCGGGATCGACACCGAATGCGCCCAGATCGGACAGGTAATCGTCCTCAACAAAAGTCATTTTTGCTGAAACGGGAGAGAGGTAGATCGAATAATTGCTTTTCGGGCGGTATTCCATACCCAGCGAGACGTTGGAATAGGCCGGCGCGAAAAAGTTGGAGATATAATGTTCCTTGTCCGGATAATTGTATCCTTTGGCAAACTGTGTGTTCAGGTCGCCCATCAGTGTATAGAACCAGACATTGTTCGTTGAATAGCCCAGCTGGGTGGAAAGTCCGATCTTATCGGTGCTCTTGCGCATCCCCTGCGACTTGGTTTTTGTCAGTCCGTAATCGAGAACCAGGTTGGTCACCCAGAGCCAGTTTCCGTTTTTGTGTGTCAGCGAACCGTTCAGGTAGGCATTTCCGGCTACTGAGTTTTCGCCTCCGGCTGACCAGTTGGTCATCGCTGTTTGCGACAGGTTGAGGCCTGATACGCCTTTCAATACATATTTTCCTTCTTCGTAACCTTTATCGTCGGTTTGACTATATGCGATAGTTGCCAGTGCGGCAAATGCTATCATTAAAAATGTACGTTTCATATACTGTTATATTTTAAGTTGTTTTTTATAAAGAGGCCACTTTATTATTTAAACATGATTCATTTATTTTTGTTTAAGGATGGATTAAGATTGTCCTGTCATATTCTCCGTTTTTCCGATTATCAAAATGACACTACCCAACCGGGTAAATCGGATTAATATACCGGGTAAAATAAAATACCCCAGCGGGTAATATTTTTTAACGTATCGTTTTGTTTAAAATGAGAAGCTATTTGCGTTAAAATGTAAATGATAGCTTTGTGGACAAAATGTCGATATTGCTATGTTGTCAATGTAAGAGAGCTAGAAAAAGCGGCATGTATTCTTTCAGTTCCGTGCGTAGTATTTTCAAAGACTGTGATATGCGGTAAGCGATGGTTTTGGGTGATACGCCGGTACGCTCGGCTATTTCGTTGTAGGTTAGATGTCCGAAACGATTCATTTCGAATGCTTTCCGGTATTCTTCAGGGAGCTCCCTGATCGCCTTGGTTGCCAAGGCGATCAATTCTCCTTCTATGTAAAAATCCGGATCTTCGAATTGATTTTCAAATTTGGCATACAACTTTTCGTGTACCCGTTGTTTGATTTGATTGTGGGTTATATTATTCAGGCATTTATTTTTGACAATAGTAAACAGCAATGATTTGAGGGACATTTGAGGAACCAGCATCGCACGGTTTTCCCAAAGCCACATCATCACTTCCTGTACGATTTCTTCCGTTTCCGTCTCGGCTACATATTGGGAGGCGAAGGCGCATAACCCTTTATAATATTGTTTGTAGACCGCATCGAATACACTCTCGTCACCGGCTTTAAGTCTATTTAAGGTCTCTTCATTGCTTGTTATCACTGATATGAATGTTTTGATATAGTGCAAACTTAAACAAATATTTTAAGAATTAACAATTAACGCCCGGGTTTTTGTGAAATATTTCCGGGCGTCAGCTATGATAAATAATTATTTCTTTGTTTTTTTCCCCTGGTTGGCAACTGCTTCCATCAGTTTTTTGATCTCTTCCGGATCCCCCAGGAAATAATCTTTTACAAGATTCAGGTCGTCATCGAATTCGAGTACGTAAGGGACGGCTGTCGGAAGATTCAGGTGTACGATCTCTTCATCCGGTATGTTACGTACATATTTAATAATACCTCTCAGGCTGTTGCCGTGGGCTGTCACTAAAATCTGGTCGGCAGTTTCGAGCGAAGGAAAAATGATGTCTTTCCAATAAGGGAGGATGCGTTCGACAGTATCTTTCAGTGATTCCGTACGTGGCAATTCGGCATCGGGTACATCTTTATAACGTATTTCGAATCGGGGGTTACGCGGATCGTCCTCTTTCAATGCATGCGGAGCCACATCGTAACTTCTGCGCCAGATCAGGACCTGTTCATCACCATATTTTTCGGCTGTCTCGCTTTTGTTGAGACCTTGTAAGGCTCCGTAATGTTTTTCATTCAAACGCCAGCTTTTCTCTACCGGAATCCAATCCTGGTCCATGCGGTCGAGTACGCAATTTAATGTTTTGACGGCACGTTTCAGGTAGGAGGTGTATGCTTTATCGAACACATATCCTTCTTTTCTTAGTAATTCACCTGCTTTATATGCTTCTTCAATCCCTTTTTCTGTCAGATCAACATCCGTCCAACCCGTAAACCGGTTTTCTTTGTTCCATGCGCTTTCGCCGTGGCGAAGTAAAACAATCTTTTTCATATGCTTTTTATTTATTATAACTATCTGTTTATTAGATAACAATCGAGAAGCAGGAAAAGATATTGAACTTTTTCTAAAAAAAATCACATTTTCGTTTAGTATATCTTTTTTCTGAATTGTATTAATTATAGAAACAGGAAAAAAGATGATAGTAGACGAAAACATACTGATAAAATATCTCGACGGAACATTGACTGACGAGGAACGTACCCGGGTTGACGACTGGGTTGCCGAGTCGACCGAGAACGAGAAATTACTGGAACAGGTCTATTTCACCTTGCAGGTGACTGACCGTTTGCGGGTAATGGAATCGGTCGATCCCGAAATGGCTTTGGTCCGTTTCAAATCGAGAGTACGTAAACAAAATAAAAAGGTTAGTTTCCGCCGCTCCCTACAGTTTATGCAAAGAGTTGCAGCGATACTGTTCATTCCGGTATTAGTTTTATCTGCCTATTTCTTTATGCAGACGGGTAAAGAGAAGGTGCGCATGGTAGAAGTGCGCACCAATCCCGGAGTGGTTTCGACTTTCGAATTGCCTGACGGATCGAAAGTTTGGTTGAATGCCGGAAGTTCTTTGAAGTATCCTGAAAATTTCTGGCCTGAGTGCCGGCTGGTTGAATTGACTGGGCAAGGTTATTTTGAAGTGACGAAGAATCCGGAAAAGCCTTTTATCGTGAAAGTCGATCCGGTCTATTCTGTGGAAGTGCTCGGAACGCGTTTCGATGTATCTGCCTATAATGATGACGATGTTGTTTCCACAACTTTGGTGGAAGGCTCTGTGAAATTGAATATAGCACAGGCAGGAGGTAAAATCGTTCATCAGATTCTGAAACCCGACGAGAAAGCGGATTTTACGAGGGTAGGTGGAAAATTATCTATCACTTCGGTCAACGCAGATAATAAGGTAGCCTGGCGTAATGGTGAGATCATTTTCAAGAATACTCCGATGGGGCAGGTCCTGAAGACGTTGCGACGCCATTATAATGTACAGTTTAACGTGAAAGACCGGGACGTGCTGAATGCCATCATTACCGCAAGGTTTAAAAATGAGCAATTGCCGCAGGTCATGGAATATATCAAGCTCGCCTCGGATATCAAGTTTAAGATCGATAAGCCGGTCATAACGAATGATAATCGTTTGGAAATGTCTGTTATAGAAATATCGAAAGAATAAATAATAGTGTAGAACCTTTTTAAATCAGAATGCCTATGTGGAAGTAAAAAAGAGTCCAAAAAAACATGCAGAAAGATGTTGACGCATCTTCCCGCATGTAAAAGTCCAAGCTGTTGACGCAGCTATAGTTAACTTTATATTAAATAATAAGCATCACAAAATTATGAATAAAATTGTAACCTTAGAAATTATCGGTAAGAAAAGTTATTCTCTCTTCCGAAAAATACCATTAGTTATGAGATTGAGCGTTGTATTCTTTTTCCTTAGTCTTGGTATCGCAGTAGCGGGTAATACGTATGCACAAAATGCTACGCTTTCGCTGGATATGTCGAACAGTACGATCGCCAGTGTGCTCGAAGCCGTTGAAAATGAAACGGACTTCTCGTTTATCTATGATGCCAACATTGTAAACACCAGCCGTAAAGTATCTGTAAAAGTAGACGAAAAGAACATTTTCGATGTGCTAAACAAACTGTTCGGTGATTCCGATATCGCTTATACGGTAGTAAACACAAAAATTATCCTTAATAAAAAGGAAGCGATCATGCAACAGGCCGGAAAGACGGTAACAGGTGTTGTTACTGATAAAACGGGCGAACCGATCATCGGTGCCAACGTGTTGCAAAAAGGTACAACCAACGGTACGATTACCGATATCGATGGTAAATTTACATTGACCGTTCCTCAAAATTCCGTTATCGTTATATCTTATATCGGATATAACCCGCAGGAAGTTAAATATGCCGGCCAGTCTTCTCTGAATGTACAATTGGCAGAAGATACCCAGAATATCGAAGAAGTGGTAGTCACGGCTTTGGGTATCAAAAAGAAAGAAGCCTCCCTTACTTATTCGACCCAGCAGGTGGGTGGCGATGAGCTGACACGTGCGAAAGACCCGAATATGATTAACGCTCTGGCTGGTAAGACAGCAGGGGTTCAGATCAACAAAAGTTCTTCCGGATTGGGTGGTTCAGCCAAAGTATCTATTCGTGGTAACCGTTCGGTAAGCGGAAACAACCAACCTTTATATGTAATCGATGGTGTACCGATGTTGAATAGCAGTAACGAACAGGCTGTCAGCGCAATCGGTGGTACGGCAGATGCCGGTAACCGTGATGGTGGCGATGGTATTTCCAACCTCAACCCGGACGATATCGAAAGCATGAGTATCCTGAAAGGTGCTTCCGCTGCCGCTCTTTACGGTTCGCAAGCAGCCAACGGTGTTATCCTGATCACAACGAAGAAAGGGAAAGCTGGCGTGCAGAAGATCACTTTCTCTTCCAACCTGACGGTCGATCATGCCATGAGTTTACCGGAATTTCAGAATGAATACGGGATGGATAAGGAAACGAAGACCAGTTGGGGACCGAAGGGGAGTCTGACCCCTTATGATAATGTCGGTGATTTCTTCCAGAATGGAGTGACCGCTATCAACTCCCTGTCTCTTACGACCGGTAACGAAAAGATGCAGACTTATTTCTCATATGCCAACACAACCGCAAAAGGTATCGTGGAGCATAATAAGATGCAGAAGCATAACCTGAATTTCCGCGAAACCGCCAGTTTCTTTGATGATTACCTGAAACTGGATGCGAACGTGAATTTACTGTCGCAGAGTATCAAGAACCGTCCGGCCTCCGGTGGTTATTACATGAACCCGTTGGTAGGTCTTTACCGTTTCCCGCGTGGCGAGAATATCGGTGAGTATCGCACGAACTTTGAAACTTTCAACGACACCCGCAATTTGATGGAACAAAACTGGTATACAGATGCCGAACGTGATATGGAACAGAATCCGTATTGGATCACTAACCGTATTAAAAGTAACGACAAACGTACCCGTGCCATCACTTCTTTGACGGCCAGCCTGAAGATTACAGATTGGTTGAGCCTGCAAGCTCGTGGAACAGTCGATTATACACACGATACATATAACCAGAAAATGTATGCATCGACCGCACCGGCTATTGCTGGATCGAACGGCCGTTATATAGACCTGAATCATACGGAAACGTTGTATTATGGTGACTTTATGGCTATGTTTAATAAGAAATGGGACGACTTTGCTTTGACAGGCGCTATCGGTGGTAGTATTAATAGTACGACAGTCAACTCCCTGAGGCTGGATTCAAAGACTGCTTCCCTGTATTATCCGAACCAGTTCTCGGTAGCTAACATCATCATGTCTACGGCTTCTTATATCGACCAGCAGATCGATCAGAAACGTGTGATGCAGTCTGTCTTTGCAACCGCCCAGCTGGGATGGAAAGAAAGTTTATACCTGGACCTGACCGCCCGTAACGACTGGTCGTCGACGTTGGCTTATACAAAACACAGCAGTTTCTTCTATCCGTCGGTTGGCTTGTCATGGATCATCAATAACTCGCTGACGATGCCGGAATGGATCAACTTCGGTAAGGTAAGAGGTTCATGGAGTAAAGTAGGTAATGACCTGCCTCTTTTCATCAGTAATCCGGTTGCCGGAAGCAACGACCTGATCGTGGCTGGCGGAGCTATCCAGACGAATTCAAAAGCTCCGTTCGATGAACTGAAACCTGAAATGAGTACTTCATGGGAAGTAGGTACGGAATGGAAATTCTTCGATTACCGTTTGGACTTCGATTTCACTTACTATAAGACAAACACGAAGAACCAGTTGTTTACTTTGCCTTCTTCTGCTGGTGCAGCTTATAAATATTACTATGTGAATGCCGGTAACATCCAGAATCAGGGTGTTGAAATCAGCTTGGGTATCACACCGGTAATGACAGAAGATTTCCGTTGGAAGACTTCATTCAACTTCTCAACGAATAAGAACAAAGTGATCGAACTTCATCCTGACCTGAAGACATTTGTCTATGGCGACGAAGGTTTCTCTTCCTCTTACTCTATGCGTCTTGTAGAAGGCGGTGCACTGGGTGATATCTATGGCAAGGCGTTCGAACGCGACGAAGCGACAGGCCAAATTGTTTTCTCGAAGGATGAGGATGGTGATTTGGTTCCTAACGTAGTCGGTTCGGGTAATACGGTCAAAGTAGGTAATAGTAATCCTGACTTTATGTTGGGCTGGGGAAATACCTTGACTTATAAAGGATTTAGCCTTTACTTCCTGATCGATGGCCGCTTTGGTGGCGATGTTTTGTCGCAGACACAGGCCGATATGGACCAGAAGGGTGTGAGCGTCGAATCAGCTGCAGCACGTAATGCCGGATTTGTAGACCTGGAAGGTACGCAAGTGAAACCGGATAAATTCTATACGGCTGTCAGCGGTCGTAACGGATGTACCGAATATTATATGTATAGTGCAACCAATATCCGCCTGCGTGAACTATCTTTAGGCTATACGTTCCCGAAGAGATTGCTGGAGAAAACGAAGGTTTTCCAGGATGTACAGTTGTCATTTGTCGGTCGTAACTTATTCTTCTTCCACAAATCGGCTCCTTTCGATCCGGATGCAGTCCTTTCAACGGGCAACGACAACCAGGGTATCGATGTATTCGGTATGCCGACTACCAGAAGCTTAGGTTTCAATGTTAAATTTACATTCTAATAAAGACAGTATATTATGAAAAAGAATTATAAATATATAGCCGCAATTTTTCTGGGCGGATTGATCGGTTTTTCAGCTTGTACGGATGATTTTGAATCTTATAATACGAACCAGGCCGGTTTCCCGGATAAATCGAAAGAGCAGGAGTTCAATAAATACGGTATTCCTCTGGGAGTAGTTCAGCAGGGTATTTATTTTAATTACGACTGGGGTGGTGGTAAGAACTGGCCGTTCCAGGTAATGCAGAACCTGGGTGCCGATATGTTTTCCGGTTATGTGCACGACTTCAATCCGTTTAATGAAGGGCGTGGGAACACAACCTATAATATGCAGGACGGATGGAACGGTTCGTTTTGGGAAAACACCTACGGATATATCATGACGGAGATTCAGAAATCCGAAGATCTGACGGAGAAAGATTATCCTTCTTTCTATGGTATTACCCAGATATTGAAGGTTGAACTGATGCACCGTGTATCTGATTTGTATGGTCCTATCGTCTATACACAGTTTGGTTCGAAGACTGGTTCCATGCCGGATACACAGGCTGAGGCTTATAAGGCATTCTTTGAAGACTTGGATGCCGGAATCGGCTTGATACGTGCCTATATGGAAGCAAATCCGGATGTGGAAAACTTTGCCAAATTTGATATCCTGATGCCGCAGGGCAAACGTACGTATGCCGAATGGATACGGTTTGCTAATTCGTTGCGCCTCCGTCTCGCTATCCGTATTGCCATGGCCGACCCCGTACTGGCAGCCTCAGAAGCCAAGAAAGCTTTGACGGATGCAGGAGGTTTGTTGGAAGAAGATAACGATATCGTGGCTGTTTCTACCGACGGAACCGGTTATAATAACCCGTTCGGTGAAATCAATAAAGGCTGGGGTGAAGTATTTCTGAATGCGAACATGGAATCTTATTTGGGTGGTTATGATGACCCCCGTTTGCCGAAGTATTTTGATAGAGCGGCTGGTGGCGAAGGCACTGAAATTGTTCCGGTGAAGGGAACTTATAAAGGAATCCGCCAGGGAACAGGGTTCAACCATAAAAATTACAGCAAGCATTCGAAAAGTACTATTTCACAGACGTCTAATGCTATCTTGATGACAGCTGCCGAGGTATGGTTTCTGCGTGCAGAGGCCGCTTTGAGAGGTTGGTCTTCCGAAAATCCGGGTTCTTGTTATGAAAACGGCGTTAAAGCCTCTTTTGCACAGTGGGGAGCTAAAGATGTTGCCGTATATCTGGAAAGTACGAAAACGCCGAAAGGCTATCAGGATGCTTTCAATGCTGCTTTCAATGTAGAAGCTATGAGCCAGGTAACTCCTGCATGGGACAACGCTGCTTCAAACGAAGAAAAACTTGAAAAGATTATTACCCAGAAATGGATTGCCTGCTATCCCGAAGGCTGTGAGGCTTGGGCCGAACAAAGGCGCACTGGTTATCCTAAGCTGTTCCCGGTTTTGGTGAACGACAGCCAGGGAACAATCGATACAAATCTGGGACCGCGCAGACTAAACTTCTTTGTCGGCATCCAAACAGCCAATCCCGAGCAGTATGCTGCTTTGACAAAGGCATTGGGTGGCGCCGACAATTGTGGAACCCGTCTATGGTGGGATACCGGAAGAAACTTTTAGATGATATACAGTTATTAGATTAAGGTAAGAGTATAAGATGATGGAAACGGAAGTCGTGGTATGAGCGGCTTCCGTTTTTTTAATGCTAATTCTTTATTACTTTCAGCCTCTACACGTATTTCGTAGAGGCCTTTTGTAAAAGCACATGTTATTATGGATAAATCTTTATCTAAACGAAAACAATAGGTTTTACCTAATAATTGTTCAGTAGCCACCTCCGCCCACGAAGCGGAACCAGATGTCGCCCTCGGGCGGAACCTGTCCGGGAAACTGTCCCGGGGTGGCTGTTTACACAAACGCACACAAAAAGCTGCGCAACCCCTTGCTGGGGGCTGCGTAACGATTGGTGCATCTGTCGTTAGGTTACAGATGCGATTGACAGGGAAAAGAAATAAGAAGGGAGTTTCTGTTTTATAAATGATTTAGTAATTCTTTTATATCTAATTGTATTTTAGAGAAAGCGAACCATTTCTTTCCTAAATCTTTCAAGGAAGCACCGATATGGTAAAGTTCTTTTTCATCTATGATCAGGAAACGGTCGTGCGACTGTCTAAACAATTGGATGTCGATTGGATCATATTGAGCGTTGTGACGCTGCAAATCCAACGATAACTGTTTCGGTATCTGGTTTGTGTAAATAGTCACTTCTATTTTGTTTATGCGTTGATTAATAACATATCCTTTAAACATATATTCTTTAAGTACTTTGTTCGCCCATATCCTGAATTGAGTACCTCTTTGTGACTTTACTCGATAGCCAACAGAGATAATAACGTCGAGGCTATAGACCTTCACCGGTTTATCTGAATTTGCAATATGCAAAAAATGCATATTGCTTTTTTCATCCAACTCTTTTTCTTTGAAAATGTTTCCGATGTGTCTGGCTATAACTGATTGATCTCTTTGAAATAATTCTATCATTTGTGCCTGGGTCAGCCAAACGGTTTCATCTTCCATTCTAACCTCTAATTGTAAGGTGTTTTCAGATTGATAAACAATAATTTCTCCTTTGTCTTTCATAATTAATATGTTTTGATTGTTGAATTATGTAGGCAAAGGTATTGTTTTCAATTGATATAGAATACAAGTTGATTAAAATATTTTCAAAATAGAATCAGTTTAGTCTCATTGTTTTTACAACACTTGATTAGAAACAGATTTATCTTTTTCCTATCAATCCCATCATGTCAAAGATCACTCAGGCGGAGCCTGCTTGCCGTTTTTGTTATTTGTTTTCTATTTATCTGTGATACAACGAACGCGTCCAATTGCATTCTGATTATTTTCAGTAGCTACATTCGCACCTCCTGAAAAAAATCTCATCGATTCAGAATCAGAACTGAAATAAGCGGTCATAGAAGCATATGCTCCCGGGGTCAATACAAACAGATTCTTATTATACCAATCTTGCCATAGAGCAGATGATGATGGTAATGCATTTGTTCCGCTGGTTCCCAATATTGTTCTCCACTCGCTCGATGTCGGAATGCGCCAAGTTGCACCAGTCTGTTTGGAACAGATTGTTTTATCGACATCTTTTAGGGCTATACTACTTGCTGCATCTTCAGGAGCAATCAGATAATTGCCATATATATATGCAGTTTTTCCATTGTAGTTCTTTGATGCTTTTACTGTTAATGTATAAGTAGACGTTAGATCTGTACTGGATGCATTGGCGATGGTAATAACTGTACTACCTTTATCCTTTAATGTAATGGTATACTTGTTGTTACTTTTTGAAATTGATGCCACACTTTCATTTGTCATCTTGACGTAATTAGAACCTCCGGGTGAGGAGACAGTAAATGTTGTAGTCGTCGAGTACGATTTACTAAAATTATCGAATGTCTTGGAACTTTCTGATAATGTAGGCGCTACAAATCCATTCGGAGTCACTGTAATATCTTTAGATGCTCCTCCTGCTATTTTATTGGTCAGTCGGATGGTAACAGATTTCATTATCGCGTTTATATTATTGCGTTGGGTGATTACAATATTTTTAGCACCGCTTCCAGTAGTTTGGTCTGTTGAGATGTCAAACCATTGATCGCCTTTGTTCCAATTCAATACAGTTGCCTTAACTCCTTCAGGAGAAGTGACGGATATGTTTGTATTTCCAGAGTTAGCCGCTTTTACATAGAGGTTTGATGCCTCAATTGTCGTAGCCGGTGCATTTACCGTATACGTAGTAGTAGCCTTTGTCTCGTCCGATTTGTTAGCAATCTGGAAAGTGGCAGAGTTACCGCTCTTCCAGGTGACTACATAGGTCTTTTCTACAGCATAATCATCGTCTGCGGTAACGGTAATGTCACCGGATAAAATCTTGGCACAAGTACCGCCCAGTGCATTTGCTTTGATGCTAACTTGCGATCCTTCCACCTGATACAATTTGATGTCGGTGCCCGTCATCGTGTTTTGGGTGGGCGAGTTGCTTCCGCTGACAAAAGTGACGGTGGGGACGGGGAATACCGGTGATACGGTGAAGACGGTGTTTTCGCCGCCAATCTTGTTTTTGAGTGTGACGGTCGCCTTTTTCGCTCCTCTCAGCTTTGCATTGTCTAACGAGAAGGTCAACTGGGTATTTTCATTGAGAGCTTTTGTGACGGGAGCGCCTTTTACTTTTAGCCATTCGGAACCTCCGTCGAAGTCCAAGCCGATCTCGATGCCCAGCATGGATTTACACCCGATAGAGAATTCGTTATTGTCCGAAATCTGCATATTGATGTTTCCCGGCGTGTCGCCTGCAGGTGCTTCGTAACTGTTTTTTCCATCATTCAGGCTCGGATAGGTGAAGTCCGGTTTGAGAGTGGCATCGAGCAGTTGTACGACAATATCCGTTTTTAGATCGTTCGCTTTTTTATTATAGAAAACGACAGTGCCTTTATCGTCTGCAACGTCGGTAACATCGCGGTCGTTGAGTGTAAAGGAATAGGTAGTTTCCGCTCCGCTTTGTTTGTAGACGGCGACATCGAGCCAGTCGGGTTTACTTTCCACCTCTGACCCGTCCGGGCAGGTAATACGCACATGTGCATTACTGCCGGTAATGCGGTAGAGGTTTACTAGCTTGTTTTCAGCATCGAAAGAGTTTGGGTTGTTATCGCCTACCTGCGGTGTTCCGTCAGCCTGTGGTACAGAAACAGCTTCTACGAAGAAGGTAGTTTCCGAGCCGTTCATGGTGTTGGTGAAACGTAATACGGCACGTGGGTAACGTCCCAGGGTATAATCATCTTTGAGTGAGAAGGTATAATTATAATTCATGGAAGCCGCTTTGGTGGAAACGGCTGGTTCTGATATTTCCAGCCAGTCGTATTGCTGTGCGTCAATTCCGCCTACATATTTCTTATAAACGGTGAGATTAGCCGTGGCGGTAGTAGTCACGGTGAACTGGCTTTTGGGCTTAAGCGACATGCTGACCGAGCGCGTGTCGGGGTCGTATTTAGTGTCGTCTGTGAATTCGGCGGGAATTGTCACGTCGATTTCTCCCGAATCCTGGTCGGGTTTGAAATCGTCGATGCTACCGTCGTCCGTCCAGTCTGCCACGTAGAGTGTCCAGTCGAGATGGTATTCGTCTGCCGCCGTGATGGCGATGGTGTAGCGGTGGTTGTTGGCAATCTCGAGGAAAGTCTGGTTGCCGTCCGCTGCTTGCTGTGTGAAAGGAATCCTGTAGGAAACCTCTTTGCTTTCTGATTCGTTGATCTTATACATACCTTTCAGAATTAAGAAACCTTTGTCTTTAAGTGGTGAAGGATAGGAGTAGAAGGCTCCTGCCTGTATCCCCTTGTTTGCATTTTCTCCGTAGAATCGTCGCTCTGGAGTTGTAATGAGTTCGTCTGGTTTCGCTTCTGGCATATCGCCGTAAGGTCGTATAGGGAACAATCCCGAGCCGCGTCGTGCATTGCCCATCGAGACTGTCTCGATGATGAAGCGGGAACTTCCCGCTTCATTGATAATATCATAGCGTGCGACGAGTCGTGTGAGGCGTATTCCAGCCTGAACGCGTGCTGCGCTGCCGAAATCGGTCAGGTCGAGCGGAGTTGTGAGTGCGCCTGTCATGGCCAGGGGTGTAGCCAGCGTATCGGCCTGAACCGTGCTTGTCAGTAGATGTGTATGCCAGGTGGCGAAGGTTGTTTCCAGTGGAGCACCGGGCGTCTTTACTGTTGTTTTATTATCGTCGGTAGTAGAAAGTTCGAGCGGGACGAATGCCGCATCATCTACCGGCTGGCCTTCGTGTGCAGGGTCGACCAGTGTCGTGTTGTTGGCAATGCAATATAGTTTGACGAACAGTCCTTTCTTCACTTTCAGTAGGGCGGTTGTTTCTTTGGCGTCGGCATCGGTCGGCGTCAGTTGCAATTCCGAAGCTCCGGCAGGCAGGACAGCGTCTGGAGTGTTGCGGTAGGCGAACCGTTCCATGAAAGAGTAATCGCCGTTTTCCGTTTCGGAAGCGAACACATATACATCGAGGGCCGAGATGGCATTCTCTTCGGCGGTAGCGATTGTTTCTCCTTTGGTTTTCTCCCGGTCGAGTACCAGTTTGTTTTTTAAATTGAGCATTACTTCCTGTCGTGTAGCGGCATCTTTCCCGCCATCCGGTACAGGTTGTTCTTTTTGTTGTACCTCTTCCGTACAGCTCCCCAGCAGTACGAACAAACAAGATAACATCATGTAATTAATCTTTTTCATTTCACTATATTTTTAATATTACGGTAACTTTCAATTATCCAATCGCTCCCTCTTCATCCCAGTCGGCAGCTGTGGCCCGGGGTAGCTGTTTACACAAACGCACACGACAAGTTGCACAACCCCCGGCAGGAGGCTGCGTAACGATCGGTGCATCTGTTATAAGTTACAGATGCGATTGATAACTATGAAAAGGAAGTTTTGTTTATTATTTAATCAGCCAACAGTCGATATTATGGTCGGCAGCACTGAAAGAAGCGCCTACCTTAATCACTTTGCGCCCGTCGGCACGGTAAGGGAGCGGATAACCTTTATCGTCGATTTGTGCAAGCGCCTCTTCGGCACTACCATCGAGTTTGAACTCGAACAGGTAGATATAGTCAGCCGTCTTTACTACGACATCGGCACGTCCCCGGCTGCTATGTACTTCTGCCTCCGTAAACTGTCCCATGAGTTTGAAGACGAGATAGAACACCACCTGATAGTGGCGCTCTGTCTTTTCGTTGAGTTCGTAAGGGAAATCGGCAAAGAAGGCTTGCAATCGTGTCAGGAACTCTTCCGTCTGTCCGGCACGCAACTCTTCGACAAACCTACCGATATAAAATGGTGTTTCCGAAGCGGGTATCGGAGTATAGAACGGAGCGATAAAGTTGAGGAAGCCGTACTTTACTTCATCGTTGGGATACCCGAGGGTATAAAGCATGAATTCATCATTATATCCTTTGATGGTCAGGTAACCGCTTTGATAGATTACGGGAACCGGTTGCGAATAATCTGCCCGGTAGTCGGTCAGCGAGGCGGCACTCACCTGTATGCCATCGAGGTTACGCAGATCGTAGTTGGTCCGCTTCAACATATCGACCAGAAAAGAAGGCGTTCCGGTAGCAAACCAAAAGTTACCGAAAGAGCGTCCTTTCAATGCTTTCAGCACACTGAAGGGGTTAAACACCTTTTCGTCCTGCACCTGAAAAAACTTATAGCCGTCATACAGGCGTGTCAGTTTTTCCATTGTCTGATCGTAGGTCAGCCCATTGGTTTTGCCCATTGTCGTTAATTCGGGGCCGAAGGTGGCCTCTATCTCCGGGCGGGTCATGCCGCAAAGGTCGGTATAGTCGAGCCCGAGGCTGATATCATCGAGATGGTTCAGCGTGCTGGACACGTCCACCTGTGCAAACTTTGTCACGCCCGTGATAAAGACAAACCGCAGGTAGGGATCTGCATCTTTCAGTACGGTATAAAAGGCCATCAGTGTATTCCGGAAATTATCCTGTAACGATTTATCGTGAAACGTTTGTAGCAACGGTTTGTCGTATTCGTCGATCAGGACTACTGCGCCACGGCCGGTTTTGCGGTATGCGTTTTCGAGTACCGACATGAAACGGCCGGAGAAGGTTTTTGCATTCGGATTAGCCCCGTACAGGCTTTCCCATCTGGTGAGATGCAGTTCGATTAATGCCTCCAGATGTTCCGGTGTTTCATATTTCTCAGCATTGAGGCTCAGATGGAGTACCGGATATTCCAGCCATTCCGTTTCCAACCGGCTAATAGCCAACCCCTCGAAAAGTTCTTTTTTACCTTCGAAGTAAGCTTTCAGCGTAGACAAAAGCAGGCTTTTACCAAACCGTCGCGGACGGCTCAGGAAATAAGCGGCGCCGGTCGTTACCAGCTTATATATCTGATCGGTTTTATCTACATACAAATATTCTTCTTTACGAAGCTTATCAAAATCTTGTATCCCCAAAGGGAGTTTTCGAGGTGGAGTTATTGTTGCCATAATTTTTCAGTTCAGATACAAACATACAAAATTATTTTTATTCAACTCTTACTTCCATAGAAATCAATCTCATCATGTCAAAGAACGTTCAGGCCTAAACCTGCTAGCCGTCTGCTGACGGCTTTTTATTACGTAGCCATCTCCGCCCACGAAGCGGAACAAAGCCGGGAAACCGTCCCGGGGTGGCTGGGAAAGGAGCGTGGCGCCACGCTCCTTAATTTTTGTTCAGTTTTCTCAATAGCATTTTGCCTGGTTTGAACTTTACGCTGGTGCGGGGTAGGATAAGGGCATTTTCGCCGGTGCGCGGATTACGGCCCAGGCGGGCGGTTTGTTGCCAACGAGTGAAGGTACCGAAGCCCTGTAAGACGAGGCCGTTGCCGGATTCTAATTCGTCACCCAGAATATCGAGCAGGTTGTTCAGATAATGGCCGCATTCATTTTGTGTAATGTTAAGACGGCCGGATAGCTTGTGTATTAATTCAGTTTTATTCATGAATAGATAATTGTTTAATTGTTTTTGTTGGTGAAGAAGGCCCGGCAAAAAGCAGGTCACCGGGCCTTCGGTGTTTACATTAATTTATAGTACAGGTAAAATTCTCTTTAGATAGTAGGAGTTAGCTCTGTCACGACATCGATAGTCAGATCATCACCGCCTTCAAGGGTGTTTTTCAAAACAATTTTGCCGTCAGAAATAGCATTAGTCAGATCTGTGCCTTCTACAATGCCGACAGTCAACGTTGCCGTGAAAGTTCCGTTGTTGGCTATTTCATCCGTTTTCGTAACGGTCAGCCAATCGGAAGTAGTGACAGTGTCGACGGTGATACCCGTATTCGACTTCACGGTCAGGGTGAAGGCGTTAGCAGTTGTCGGGGCGGTCATGGCCACTTTGTCATTGTTACCGGCACTGGCGACTGCGAAAGCATTGTTACCTTCGGTGCTGGTAAAGTCACTGCCTGTCAATGCCGTAATAGCCGGATCAACCAGTGTGACAGTTATTTCTGTCTTGCCGCCGCCATCGCCTGTAAAGGTCAATGTGGCTGTTTGTGCTAAAGGCAGACTTTGTGCCGTTTGTATAGTAATAACATGCTCTTTCGCTTTAGAAGCCGGAACAGTAAGCCAATCGCCGTTTGTAGCAGTTACCGTGCTCGCTTCGTCGGTTGTCAGCGTGATTGTTTGTCCTGCCGTATTGAACAGCGTTGCAGTAGTACCGACCAGCGTACTCAGGTTTCCGCTTATTTCTTTCAAGGCTACCGTCGGGCCGGCAGGAACAGTTGTTACCACTTCGATCTCTTTTGTCGTATTGTCGATCGGGTTGGTAATCGTGATCTTTCCGTCGCTCTTCGGAGCATCTGCCATACCCTCAGCATTGCTGATGGTTGCTGTGATGATGGTCTGTTTTTTGCCATCGGCTGTTCCTGCACCTGCTTCCGTTTTAACTTCCAGCCAGTCGCCGGTTGTTTTTGCTGCCGTTACGCCTTCCGGAGAGGTAACGGTAATCTTGACTGAATTGTTGAGACGTCCCATGAGACTTACTTTGGGAATACTTCCGGTTCCTCCGGTCATGTCCACTGTATTGACAATGCCGTCTACATTAAAGTTGCCGGCAACCAGTTCGTTCATATCCGGACTTTTCAGTTTAACCGTTATCGTTGTCTTTTCGGTCGAGGCGGTCGAAGTGAAGTCGACGGTAGTCGATGCCGGAAGTGGTGATTGTGCCGTGCCCAGTGTCAGGGTATAGTCGCCTTCAGCTTCAGTGACCGGACCATCGACTGTGAGCCAGGTATCTCCGGTTTTGACGGCGGCGCTGCTACCTGTTGTGATGGTCGGCGTTTCTGCCCGGTCGCTGCGGCTTTCCGCTACGACATGTAATTTGACAGTCTGATCGTCTACATTATAGACGGTTGCGATCAGTTTGTCCGGATCGAACTTGCTGAAACCGTTGTAATCCGATGCTAGTGAAAGGGCAGGCCCCTGTGTCGGTATCACGGTGATCTCTTTGCGGTCGCCACTGGCCGGATTGGTCAGGCGGATGATGACGGGTAGGAGAGGCTGATCGCCTTCGACTGCTTCTTTTACTGTTTTATAACCGAAAGTAGTCTCCATCGAAATCGCTTTGGTGATAGCGGATGGAGTGCGGTCGCCGTCGGCAACGATCCATTCGGCCGAACCGGCCTTATAGATAATCTCTTCCGTCAGTTCGGTGTTCGACCCCATTTTGAAAGCGAATTTGCTGTTTTCGTCGGTCAATACGCTGATCTGTCCGTTGTCGAGCACGTAAGCCCCGGTATTGCTGGCAGTCTCCAGTACGACGGGAGTCTTTGTGTCGAACTCGTTTTCCGGTGTATACTGGTCGATAGCCCCCTCGTTGTCATCCCAGTCGGCAACCAGGAGATTGAAGTCCAGGTGGTAAGCATCCGCCTTAGTGATCTGGATGGTGTAGCGGTGATTGTAGGCCACTTCGATATAGGTACCGATACCGTCTACGAGTTGTTGGAAAGGAATCTGGTAGGATGCATCCTGATTTTCCGTTTGGTTGACTGCATATTTCCCTTTCAGTGTCAGATATCCGTGGTCGTCTTTCGGACTGGGCCAGCAATAAAAGGCACCCTGGGTATGGTCTGTCGTATTTGCTGCATCGTCTTTGGTCTTTTGTGTTTCGGCAGAGACAGTCCGTTCCGGATAAGTGATGAGTTTTGCCGGATCGGTAGTCAGTGTCTGTATCGGGAAGAACTGTGCCCCGCTTTGTCCGTTGCTCATCGACATCTTCTCGACGGTGAATTTCGACTTTGAAGCATCGTTGATGATGTCGAAACGGGCTACCATACGTGAAAGTTTGAAGCTGATCTGCGTACGTGCCGCGCTGCCGAAATCGGTCAGGTCGAGTGGGGTAGTGTAAGCGCCGGTCATGGGCAGGGGAGCCTGCAGGATATCGTCTTCCGTTCCGGCTGCCGGGTCGATCAGTTTGGTATGCAGTTTCAGGAAATCAGCCAGGGTAGGCGATCCTGCCGTTACCAGGTTTTCCGCCTGTCCGGGTGCCGATTGCTCCAAAGAGGCGAAATCGGTAAAGGGAGTGATGTCTCCCGATGCCGGATCGGTCTGATAGAGCGTGGTACGGTTGGCTATACAATAGAGCTTGATGAACAACCCTTTGTTGAGTTTCAGCAACCCGGTGGTCTGGCTACTGTTGTCGGGGTCGCTTATCAAATTGAAGCTGTAGGCATTTACTTTTGGCAGATTCACTTCCGAGGCATCATCACGGTAGTAATGAAGTTCCTGGAACGTGTAGGTGCCGTTTTCTTCGGTCGAACCGAATACGTATACATCGAGCGAATGGATGTAATTCTCTTCGTCGGTAGCAATCGGGTCGCCTTCGGCCTTAGTGCCGACCGACTTGACTGCCAATTTGTTTTTCAGGGTAAGCAGAACTTCCCTGCGGTTGGCATCGTCTGTTCCGTCCGGTGTGGGAGGAGTAGGCCGGTCCGTTATATCTTCGTTGGTACAGGCTGCCAGAAGCAAGCCGGTGGCCAGCAAAGAGAGTTGTTTGATTATTTTCATATTTAATTTTATTAAAATGTTATCCGGTTTGCCACCGGATGGGCTTCAAAGAGTGTACGGCTCCAGACCTTGTTCCAATCTTCGACTAGCCTTATTGGAGACCGTACAATCTTTCTTTTTTAGTGCGGGGCCCTGTTATTTTTTCTTTAACGTAATCGTTTTAGTGCCTCCGTTGGTAATAGCGCTTTCAATGGAGATTACGATATCGTCTGTAGCAGAGTCAGTGCTTCCGCTTTGGATAAAGGCAATCTCGGCCGTTCCGTCCTCACCGATAACCGTAGGTGTAACTGTCTGTACCAGCCAGGAAGCGGTGTTGCCCGTGTAGGTGATCGCGCTGCCCTTGTATCCTTTTACGTTGATCGTGATGGGTACATACTTATGCGACACATCCCCGACAGTGGCATAATCCACATTGATTACGTCGCTATCTCCGCCGTCTACCGTGGCCGCAGTGTTGGTAGCGTCCAGCGTGAAGGTCGGTTTCGGATCGAGCCAGTCGATCGTCAGCGTAGCTACGCGGTCGGTGGAAGTATTGACGGCATACGCTCCGTCGTTATGTGCTGTCACTGTTGTGGTGGCCTTGGTCAGTGCACTGGCATCGTCAACGCTGATCTGCCATTCATTGTCTGCAACTTTCGTATAACTCAGTCCGGTAACTGTTTCGAGGGAAGCAGCTTCCGTGCAGGTCATCTTCACGGTGATCTGGCTGCCGTTTGCCTTATACATTGAGATGGTAGCGGTGGTCGGAGTCGTAAATTCGGCATCCAATCCCTGGTTGAAGATACTCCAGGAAGCTGTTGTCGTACCGGCGGCAAACTTAGGCTTGCTGTAGTCTTTGTGCAGGGTGATCGTCAGATTCGGAGTTTCCGAGTACTTCTCTCCCAGCTTATTGGTAAATACCAAATCGAAATCGGCAGTGCTGGCCGGGTCGGATACGGCAGTCAATGTGTATTGTGCATAACGTTTAAAATCTACATCTTCCCAGGCTTGATCCTCAGTGATGGTTAGCCATGGGCAGTTGAGGCTGCCGGCAGTAAGACCGGCCGGTGCGTTGATCTTGAAGCTGTAGCCTGTAGTCAGGGCGTCCAGGTCGATATTGAGTTTGCCGGTGGTGACGAACGGTTTTTCGGTACCGGATGTATAAGTCACGGAAGCATTCGCGGCAACCTCTTCGAAAGCCAGGTTCGTATCGCGAGCTATCACCTTCAGTATCGTCTTCTTGTCCGGATCAGCGGCATTGACGAATTCGATCTCTCCGTCATGGGCATTCGCTACATCGGAAACAAGTATTTTGCAGGTATAAATATACTCTTCTCCGGCTTTCTTTTCTACCTTCACATCGAATCCGGCAAGCGTTCCGGCTGTTACACCTTCTATGGAGGTAATGTCGTATGTCACATAGCTTCCTTTTGTTCTATACAGGCGGGCTTCAGGCGCTTTGCCGTCGGTGCCGATTATGGTCGTGTTGCCGAAAGAGTTTCCGTTGTCGACTAAGGCAAATACCGGTACGGCTTTCGGACCGTAGAAGTTGATCGTTGTCCAAAGCGCGGGATCGTAAGAAGCTGACTCGTTGATAAAGGTCAAGGCTAGCGGCTGTTTACCGGTAGCTCCTGTAGCGGTCAGTTGGAAAGTAGTATACCAAACGCCGTCTTTCTCTTCATAAGCAGGGGGATCAGTCGTCAACCAGGCAGGTTCGCCTGTTTTGGTCACGGCGCCTATTTCTGCGCGAACTTTACCGGTTGCGGCTACGGTCATTTTGAAAGACTTGTCGTCTATCACTTCAAAATCGGTTTCCGATGTTTGTCCGTCGGCATCTTTGAGGGCTACGGGCAGGTCAGCTTCGCTTCCTCCGTCGACAGGCGCGAAGGTCTTTGTCACATCCACCACAGGTGCATCATTGTCCGGCTTCACGATGATACCGCCGCCCGACGTCCAGTCGACTACTTCGAAGCTGGCAAACACGTTCGACTGCGTTACATCTGAGATGCGCAGGGTATAGCGGTTGTTGGCATTGATGGCGATGTATTCGCCCTTGTCGGCACCTTCCGGTGTGCGAACGATCGGAATGTTATAAGTAACCGGCACCTGTTGAGAGGTGATCGGGCTTTTGTAGGTTCCGTTGATGATCAGGTAGCTCTGATCGGTTGCCAGGTTCGGATAGACATAGAAAGCGCTTTCGGTCAGTCCTGTGTTGGCATTGGCAATCTTGTTGAATTCGACGTCTTTGTAGGTGGTCAGCTTGGTGTCGGTAGCCAGGTCGGCTTCTTCCACTTTGGTTGGAACGGCGCCCCAGAGCGGTGCCGTTTTACGTGCATGAGCCATTGTCAGCGACGTGATTGTCAGGTTTGTTTTCGAAGCAGCGTTGTCGATGTCGAAACGTGCCACCAGGCGGCGCAAGGTGATATCCACTTTCGATACGCTGCCGCTGATCTTAGTCTTGCCGTTGCCGGTCATGAGTAGCGGTGTGCCGAGGATGCCGGTGTCGGTGTCGGTACCGATCGCTTTGGTGAACGATTTGATAAATTCGGTTTCTTTCGTGCCTGGTGTGGTGACGATACCATCAGCATCGGTTTCCACCTTGGTCAGTGTCGCAAGTAATTCGTCGGCTCCGTTTTCCCCGTAGAACTTGCCGTCGGTTGTGAGGTGCGAACCGTTGTTGGCCACACAATAGAGTTTGATCCAGGGCAATCCTTTCTTCTCGTTCGGATAGATGGATGCCTTAACCGAAGTGCCCGAAGCCTGTTTTTTAAACTTGGTAACGTCCGCATTGTCCGGATTGTAGGGCTGGCCTTCCTCCCAGGTTTCAAGATACTGATATTCCCCGTTCTCGGCATTGGCTGCAAAGAGATAGATTTTCAGATCTTTGATTTCATTTTCACTTTCGGATGCGGCAGCCTTGGTGTATTCCTGGCTTTCTCCGTTTCCGCTGAATGCGATTTGTAGTTCGGTGCGTCCGGCAATACTGCTACCGCCGCCACTTTCTACATCGTCGGAACAACTGGCTCCCAGGCCGGCGAAGGCGAGGAGCAGCATTAAACTTTTTACGTTCATGTTCGTTTGTTTTAAATTAAACATATTGTTAGTTGAAAAATTGATATTTGTCTGTTTTTGGGAAGTCGCTCCATCCTGTACTGGTAAGAGGCACTTACTAACGCTGGTAAGGGTGGCTTACTAGTGCTGGTAAGGGTGACTTACCAATACTGGTATGAGTGACTTACCGGATTATTCGATTTCCGGGCGGTCGCTACCGCCGCCGCCGTCACCCACATGTACGTCGACCGAAACCTCCCGGGGTTCTTTCAGTAGATGCTTACCGGCGCCGAACTGTGTGCGTACGGTGAGCAGGTAGTTACCGTCGGCCAGGTCGGCAGGAATCAGCAAGGTAAGTTCAGAAGGGTTATTTTTCGTGATCATATCGTCATCGAGCTTCACTACCGCTTTGCTTTCGGTGTTGGTCAGTGTGACGCCTACCGAGGCGTCATCGCCGAGCACTTTGAGGTTGGCTCCGCGTACGAAGAAGTTGCGTCCCGGGGTCATAGTGCCGTCTTTCAGGCCGGTCTTGCGGTCTTCGGTTTCAACGATATACATTACGTCGCCTTTCTCGCCGAGGATGCTGATGGTGGTTTGTGCGATTTCTTCGCGTATCACTTTATCCTGATTGAAAGCCACATAGATATTGTTTATGTCGGGATTCCACCGTCCGCCGTCTACCACTCCCGTCAGGCGGGGAACGGCGTAGAAGAGTCCGGTATTGAGTTGCCAGCCGTTCATGAGCAGTCGTGCACAGATGCGGTTGTAAAGAGTTACTGCATGTACGATGGTTTCGCGGCGCAGGCCGGTATCTTCCGCCTGCATTTCGTCATACACCTTGTTGATATCGGCCTTGCCGGTCGATTCGAGAATGAAGATTTTGTCTTTAGGATCTGGCGTCACCGTATTGGGGACCATCCAGACTTTTAGCGTATTTGCCATATTGTTCAAAATAGTGGTCCGTTGCCTTTGTAGCGCCGGACCGGTTAATACTAATGTTTTATTCATTTCAATATCACATACAGACACACGAAAAGCTGCACAACCCCTTGCCGGGAGCTGCGTAACGATCGGTGCATCTGTCGTTAGGTTACAGATGCGATTGATAGGGAAAAGGGAGGGTTATTTCAGAAAGTGGTGTTTAGTGAAGGTGGCGATTTATCTTTCTATCCAATTCTCCAGTTGAATATGATTAATGTTTTGAAAATCTTTTAGGTTTTCAGTAACCATTACCATATCGTATACAAGGGCTGTACATCCTATCAATAAATCGAAATTATCATCCATAGGTGTACCTGCTGTGCGAAGACGGGCTTTTTCTGTTGCAAACATATCTATTGCGTCTGTAATGGGCAATACATTTATAGATTTGATAAAGCTATCCAGATTTTGTATCCGATGTTGTAAGCTGTTTTGTCGCCCTAATTCGGCTCCGTATTTTAGTTCGGCAACAGTTATTTCAGAGATAAAACAGTTATCCAGTCCTACTGTGTCAATCTTCTTATCCACATTATATTTTCCTCTAAGCAGGAAAATACAAATATTTGTATCGAGTAAGTATTTCTTCATAAGACTCAGATTGCTTCTATGTCATCTTTAAACTTACGGGATAGTCGGATTTCGTCAGTTAACCGGTCAGCATCCATAAAGTCTGAATCTTTCCAAACTCCGTAAAAAGAACTGGCCGAACGTACTTCCTTTTTCGTTTTCCGATGGAGTAACGAATTACTGAGTCGGGCAATCAAATCCAGTTTTACTTCGTCGCTTACGTCCTTTATAATGTTCCAGTAATCGTTAGATTCCGGCAATATTGCTATTGTTTTCATACATTATACCCTTTCGTATTATTTAAAATTACAGATACAAATATAGCAACTTTTGCTTTAATTAGGGCGAATTCGCCCTAATTAAAATAAGTCTCACAAGGTTTACTTTTCCCTATCAATCCCATCATGTCAAAGATCGTCCAGGCCGGAGCCCGCTTGCCACCCACTGGCGGCTATTTTATTTATGGCGTACCCGAAGCCAAGGGCTTCGAGTACGCGGTATTTGCGTTATTTATCTTTGATGCAACGGACGTTGACTATACTATTTGATGTACAATCACAAACTTTATTACCTTCTGTATACCAGTGCCATTGACTACTTTCTACTGTGATTGCAGTAGGGTTAGCCGCACCCATTTGGCTTCCCCAATACGTAATACATCCTTTAGCATCGCCTCCGAGACCTTTCCCCGCTGGATCAGCACCAGCAAGAAATTTATCAATCATATTTTGCTGATCATTTCTTACAAATTCTCTAAAGTCATTTATGGTAGGTAATCTCCACCCCTCCGGACATTTCGTTTGTGCATCATTGTAGTTAGCCAACCCTTCCGTTACCGGCGCCACCCAATATTTTGTCATTTCCAAAGCCGGAGCAGTTTTTCCCGTACTCTTTGACGTATAGGTAACCGTTTGATCTTTCACACTTATCGTGTAAGTTTTTGTGCTGCCGTTATTCTGATAATTAGTAATTGTCAGTGTCCCGCTTGCAGCCGCATTATAAGCTGCATCCAGTGTATAGCTGGCAGTATAAGCAGTGCTGGAAGCTGCCCCGTTTATTTTAAGTCCGGTTCCTGAAACAGAGACTTTGCTACCACCAGGAGATACTACTTTTAACGTTATTTGGGCATGATAGCCGGAGTTGCTTGACATCTTGACCATATTGATAGTCGTACCGTTCAGATTATTTCCGGTAGAAGAAGTCTGTTCCACACTGATGATCTGATAAACCGGCGTAACAGTAAATGTTTTCTCGGCGCCTCCCGTAATCTTGTTTGTCAAGGTAACGGTCGCTTTCTGTATGTTCGTTTTCGTTGCTATATCGTTTACAGTAGTCATTTTGAGTGCCTGGTTGTTTGCATTGAGATTCGTTGCGCTCAGATTGAACCAGGCTTGTCCGCCGGTACCCCAGTTCACGGAAGCCGTACATCCTTCGGGTGAATTGATTGTATTGGTCACGTTCTGGTTGACTAGCGTATTCAAGTTAACGTTATCGGTAGCCGTAATTGTTGTAACCGGTGCATTTACCGTATACGTAGTAGTAGCCTTTGTCTCGTCCGATTTGTTAGCAATCTGGAAAGTGGCAGAGTTACCGCTCTTCCAGGTGACTACATAGGTCTTTTCTACAGCATAATCATCGTCTGCGGTAACGGTAATGTCACCGGATAAAATCTTGGCACAAGTACCGCCCAGTGCATTTGCTTTGATGCTAACTTGCGATCCTTCCACCTGATACAATTTGATGTCGGTGCCCGTCATCGTGTTTTGGGTGGGCGAGTTGCTTCCGCTGACAAAAGTGACGGTGGGGACGGGGAATACCGGTGATACGGTGAAGACGGTGTTTTCGCCGCCAATCTTGTTTTTGAGTGTGACGGTCGCCTTTTTCGCTCCTCTCAGCTTTGCATTGTCTAACGAGAAGGTCAACTGGGTATTTTCATTGAGAGCTTTTGTGACGGGAGCGCCTTTTACTTTTAGCCATTCGGAACCTCCGTCGAAGTCCAAGCCGATCTCGATGCCCAGCATGGATTTACACCCGATAGAGAATTCGTTATTGTCCGAAATCTGCATATTGATGTTTCCCGGCGTGTCGCCTGCAGGTGCTTCGTAACTGTTTTTTCCATCATTCAGGCTCGGATAGGTGAAGTCCGGTTTGAGAGTGGCATCGAGCAGTTGTACGACAATATCCGTTTTTAGATCGTTCGCTTTTTTATTATAGAAAACGACAGTGCCTTTATCGTCTGCAACGTCGGTAACATCGCGGTCGTTGAGTGTAAAGGAATAGGTAGTTTCCGCTCCGCTTTGTTTGTAGACGGCGACATCGAGCCAGTCGGGTTTACTTTCCACCTCTGACCCGTCCGGGCAGGTAATACGCACATGTGCATTACTGCCGGTAATGCGGTAGAGGTTTACTAGCTTGTTTTCAGCATCGAAAGAGTTTGGGTTGTTATCGCCTACCTGCGGTGTTCCGTCAGCCTGTGGTACAGAAACAGCTTCTACGAAGAAGGTAGTTTCCGAGCCGTTCATGGTGTTGGTGAAACGTAATACGGCACGTGGGTAACGTCCCAGGGTATAATCATCTTTGAGTGAGAAGGTATAATTATAATTCATGGAAGCCGCTTTGGTGGAAACGGCTGGTTCTGATATTTCCAGCCAGTCGTATTGCTGTGCGTCAATTCCGCCTACATATTTCTTATAAACGGTGAGATTAGCCGTGGCGGTAGTAGTCACGGTGAACTGGCTTTTGGGCTTAAGCGACATGCTGACCGAGCGCGTGTCGGGGTCGTATTTAGTGTCGTCTGTGAATTCGGCGGGAATTGTCACGTCGATTTCTCCCGAATCCTGGTCGGGTTTGAAATCGTCGATGCTACCGTCGTCCGTCCAGTCTGCCACGTAGAGTGTCCAGTCGAGATGGTATTCGTCTGCCGCCGTGATGGCGATGGTGTAGCGGTGGTTGTTGGCAATCTCGAGGAAAGTCTGGTTGCCGTCCGCTGCTTGCTGTGTGAAAGGAATCCTGTAGGAAACCTCTTTGCTTTCTGATTCGTTGATCTTATACATACCTTTCAGAATTAAGAAACCTTTGTCTTTAAGTGGTGAAGGATAGGAGTAGAAGGCTCCTGCCTGTATCCCCTTGTTTGCATTTTCTCCGTAGAATCGTCGCTCTGGAGTTGTAATGAGTTCGTCTGGTTTCGCTTCTGGCATATCGCCGTAAGGTCGTATAGGGAACAATCCCGAGCCGCGTCGTGCATTGCCCATCGAGACTGTCTCGATGATGAAGCGGGAACTTCCCGCTTCATTGATAATATCATAGCGTGCGACGAGTCGTGTGAGGCGTATTCCAGCCTGAACGCGTGCTGCGCTGCCGAAATCGGTCAGGTCGAGCGGAGTTGTGAGTGCGCCTGTCATGGCCAGGGGTGTAGCCAGCGTATCGGCCTGAACCGTGCTTGTCAGTAGATGTGTATGCCAGGTGGCGAAGGTTGTTTCCAGTGGAGCACCGGGCGTCTTTACTGTTGTTTTATTATCGTCGGTAGTAGAAAGTTCGAGCGGGACGAATGCCGCATCATCTACCGGCTGGCCTTCGTGTGCAGGGTCGACCAGTGTCGTGTTGTTGGCAATGCAATATAGTTTGACGAACAGTCCTTTCTTCACTTTCAGTAGGGCGGTTGTTTCTTTGGCGTCGGCATCGGTCGGCGTCAGTTGCAATTCCGAAGCTCCGGCAGGCAGGACAGCGTCTGGAGTGTTGCGGTAGGCGAACCGTTCCATGAAAGAGTAATCGCCGTTTTCCGTTTCGGAAGCGAACACATATACATCGAGGGCCGAGATGGCATTCTCTTCGGCGGTAGCGATTGTTTCTCCTTTGGTTTTCTCCCGGTCGAGTACCAGTTTGTTTTTTAAATTGAGCATTACTTCCTGTCGTGTAGCGGCATCTTTCCCGCCATCCGGTACAGGTTGTTCTTTTTGTTGTACCTCTTCCGTACAGCTCCCCAGCAGTACGAACAAACAAGATAACATCATGTAATTAATCTTTTTCATTTCACTATATTTTTAATATTACAGTAACTTTCAATTATCCAATCGCTCCCCCTTCATCCCAGTCGGATGCCGTGGCCTGTGTTACAACGATCTTATTCTCATATACCGTGACCAGCAGATCGAACTCCTGTTCCATGTTTGTATCCATATCCATAGGCAGTTTGTTGAAAAACAGGTTCAGGTCGATATCCTTGACAATCTGCTCTCCGTCGCGCCAGAGGCTCCATAACTGATGGGTGGAGGAGGTGTAGCGGAAGGTGACGAATTCGCCGATCACTTCTCCCTCGTAGTTCATGGCGGCACGGGTTTCATGATAGGCGATCTTGTTGCCTATATAAGGTAAGGAATAAGTGCCGTCGCCCGAGGGCACGGGATTTGCTTCGCTGCCGTTGAAGCTGTAGAGGGCCGGAATACCTTTCAGGCGCATCCGGAAAATACCGTCTGCCGGTTCGTCGGTCATCCAGCGGACAGTAACGGTCATGGCGGCATGGGCGTGCGACAGGTATATCCGTCGGCGTTGGGCGGCTCCGTTCTTTACTTCGACGGTTGCGGTGCCGTAGTAAAGCCGGTCGGTGTTGCCGCGGTAACCCGGCGGGATACCTTGCTGCTCGGCGCTTAGTGTCATTTCGTTTATATTCATATTGCTTTTTGTCGTTATGATTTGTTCGTTTGTTCCTCCCAGATTTCCCCAAAGGACGAAGGTATAGGTGCCGTCTTTCAGTTCTCCCTGCCATCCGCTTATGCTGTCGCCCCTGAGGGTGATTTCGGAGAGCAGCTGCCCGTCGGCATCGAACAGGTATTGGCGGAGGTTGTCTACATAGGTAGGCAGCATATTTTGTGTACCGCTTCCGGCATACCAGTATTCGAGGCGCGTGTTGTACGGGCAGATGGCAGGCTCGTCGCCAAACGAACAGGCTGTCAGTACAATCGACAGTAATCCCCGGATAATATGTATGAACCGTTGCATGCTCATTTATATATTCCCTCCGCGATTTGTAAATTTCTTCTTGCTTTCCGCGGTTCTATGCCTACCGCTTTGCGGAACCAAAGGGCTGCACCTTCGGGATTACCTTCCATCAGTGTGAGCACGCCCATATTGTTCCAGGCACGGGGATCGGCTTCCACTTTTCGCAGGTAATTCCAGGCCGAGATCAGGTCGCCTGTCAGCATCACGGCAGAGGCGGCGTTGACATTGGCCGTTACATCGTCAGGGAAATGGAAGGCGGCTATCTCGTAAACCTCGCGGTACTGGTCGGTGCCGGGACGGTAGTAGCGTGCCGTTTCGTACATCTCTTCCAGGCTCAACAGGTCGGGATGGGTATAGATCAGTTCGGAGGCATCCTGGTGGTCTATCTCATTAATATTGTATTCTACCACAACTTCGATACGGCGCAGTTTCGGGAAGAAACGGCGCAGCATATCTTTGTAAGGCATTCCTCCCTGCAGGTCCATCAGTTGTTTTTCGCGACCGTTGAAGATGCCGTATTTCCTGATGATGCGGAGTACCGCATCGGCATAGGGCGGTTGGGTCTGCTGCAACAGCTCTTTCAGACCTTCCCAGTCTTCGGCTACCGACGATACTTCAATGCGGTGGCGCGGCAGGTCGTAAGCGTCGCGGATATAGCCGGCAAACAACCGTGAGCGTGCCTGTGCCAGACGTTCGTTTTCCCCATAAGGACCGTCGGGCGAGGAGTAGCCCCGTACCTGTATCCGCTCGAAAGTGGAGAAGCGATTGTTGGAAAGCGGCGAGAGGATACGGTCTATTTTATCGATTTCTTTCCTGTTGTCTTTGTAGTCCGGATATATGTCGTCTTTTCCCAGTGGGTAGTCGATATAGAGTATGGCACTTTCCGTATGGTGCTTGTCAGACCCTGTGAGATCGGGAGTGAGGAAAGAAACCATCGGAATGTAGAGGTCGAGATCGGAATTGCTCCATACTATTTTTTCAATATGTTGAGGAGCGGGAAGAACGGGCGTAGCGTGATTACCGGTTTTTGCAGGACGGACTGTATGGGGAAGTACGCGTTTCGTTATTGCTTTATTTTCATTCTGCTCCTTTGTGACGGTGGCTGTTTCTGTGTGAAGCGCCGATGCGAAAGGCAACCGGTATCTTAGTGTGTCGATGCCTAATGTTTGTGTATCGCAGCAATCTTTTAAATCCTGACGTAATAATAAAGACGACTGTTGCATCCAGGCAGCATAGGGAACCGTGATCAGATAATCTACTTTTTTACTACCGGCAGTGTGCCGGTTTTCAATGATTGTCAGGAAAGGAGCGGCCTGTCGGTTTTTGTTTGTCTGCAAGGCCTGTTCGCGTCTGTCGAACCGGTGGCGGCTTCCGCCTGTCAGTATGACGGCCGGAAGTTCAAGCGTACTTTGTTTGTTTTTTAATACCGGTGTGAAAGTAACGGCTGTATACGTATTCACCTGTACATCTTCCAGGTCCATTAGGATAGAAAGATGCAGGCTGTCGTTTTTCACCCAGGCGGAGCGCGGCACGATACGGATACCTTTTGTTGCCGCGGTTCCGGACAGGGGAAATAAAAGCATAACACCCAGTATTAATATTAATGTATATATCTGTCGTCTCATAAGCCGGAAATATTAACGTAAGAAATAGATGAATGAAATACCGATGCGGGTGGGACCAAAGTAGGTGCGGGTGTAACTGCCTTCGCGTTCGCCGCATTCGGCACAGCGCAGTTTGTCATATTTCATGTAAGCATAACCTGCCCCGATCATTGCTTCAATCCCCCAGCGTTCGCCGAATGCCCAGTGATAGCCATAGCTTACGCCTCCTCCATAGAGATCGCCACGTAATGTATATTCTTTTAGCCCTGAGATGAAGGGGATCTGCCCGATATTGAAATGACCGTAATGACCATGCATGCCGATGAAGTGTCCTTCGAATTTACGGCAGAACCAATAACGGGCTTCCGGCTGCAAAAGGTATAAATTCAGCTTCATGTCATCCGGATATTTCCAGGCGTTGTATGCTCCCCATAATTCAATGGTTATGTTGTGGGAAATACCCACTTCAACTCCGATATTGGGAGTTGTTGTTGCCCAAAAGAGAGCATTGGTTTTTAATGCAGTCTGTTGTCCGGCAACAAAAACTGGTAAACCAATGAGCAAAAACAATAGGAAGTGGAATTTTCTTCGCATATACCCTATATTACAATATTGTATTTTCCGGTTCTGTCTCTTGGTAAGAGACGGGAAGAAAGTATGATTTGACTCAAAAAACAGAGATTTGAGTTTGATTTCATAAAACCAGCAAAACAAGTTGTAAAACATTTGAAAGGTTATAGTGTATTCGTACAGGGTAAAATTGATGTTCGATAAATCTCTTTTACTGTTTTCTATTTTGTTGGATTTGAATGTGATAGATACAATGAAAATGATGGATTGCAGGAGTCCGGTGTGGAAAAATGAGGCTTTGAAAAAGAGCTAAACATTGCTAAAACACGAATCAAGGTGTTGATAATAAGTAGATTAATGCTCTTTGTGCAACCAGAAAAAAAAGTAAAAACAACTAAGTCGAAAGATTTGTATTCTTTGGCAATTTCTTAAAATATGTGTAATAGTATTCTTATATTCGTTGAATACTATA
>ENA-OVGC01000240-OVGC01000240.1-human-gut-metagenome-genome-assembly--contig:-NODE-240-length-52423-cov-16.436068_pt1 | contig 52423 bp, 55 predicted proteins | sample MGYA00237768_ERZ505415 | MGnify/ENA primary metagenome ERZ505415 (study PRJEB26158, sample SAMN06016382) | human gut metagenome | biome: human gut; feature: ankylosing spondylitis patient; material...
CACCTTCCTTGCCGACAAGGGCTACGATGTGAAAAGCATCTACAATACCGTAAAAACGGTCTATGAGGGCGAGGCATTTATCCCTCTCAATCCACGCGGTACGAAAGATTTAAAGGCACTTCCTGCCGGTAATCCGGTCTGCGAGGCCGGGTTCGCCATGCACAAGGACGGCAAAACCACCGACAATGGGCGTACCCGCCAGAAATACTGCTGCCCGTTCCGCCAGTCCAAGACCGGTGTTTGCCCTTGTAACCACAAAAACTGGAAAAACGGCAAGAAAAACCGAGGCTGCACGAAATATAAAACCGTTCCCGATGACTACAGACTTTCCATTGACCGTAGCTGCCTCTGTTTCAAGAGAACATACGCCTTGCGTACAGAGTGCGAGCGTTACAATTCTCGCTTCAAATCCACAGGTCAGGAACGGCTGTGGGTGCGCAATGGAACCAGCGCGGCAAACCTCAATACGCTGGCTCATATCTCTGCCCTGACTGTTGCGTTGGCCGCCGTTCTGCACGGCTCTCACTCCTACCGTTCTGCCAAACAGCTTCGGCGTTCCGCCTGATCTACCTGTTCCATACCTTTTTCAGGCGCGGGGTCTACCGCGCTACGGTTTTTGCGCCCTTGAGACGCCCCAAGCTCTTTTGATTCCCATTTGCCTGTTTGTGGGCTGCTCCTTCTGCCTGTTTTGCTCATCGCTTCCATCAATATTATATAAATCGTTGGGTGCCGTATAGGGCTAGGATAATATTTTATGAGGATTTATAACGAAGAAACTTGTAGAAAACATTATTGTGATAGTAGAGGGATATCATCCCGTTGCCAATCAATGTCCCGCCAAGGCGCGGTCTTGAATGACTCAAAACCGCCACAGATTAGCGTACGAACATAATTGCTTATTGTGTAACAGTTTGCTTGATTGAGTCTGTCCCATCCGAAAGGAACGATAAAATCTTGTTTTTTATAACCTGATACTCAATTGGCCGGAAGTAACTCATCTTCCATAATCAAATACTTTTGGTATCCAAATTCGCCAGGTTCTTCCACAGTAAAAGTTCCATCATTTGCGTCGTATTCTGGGTATGGCAAATTGTCAAATCCAGCTACTTCGGCATAGGTTCCGCCAGGACTATGAACAAAACATGCGGAATGGTACACGTGCCCAAACAAACCTAAATCAAGAATAAAATCATCATATCCGTCTGCATTTACATCTACGATGGATAATCCGCATTTAATTGACCCTGGGTCCATACCCAGCGGGGGAATATAGGATATTGTCTGAAGATTTTCATGAGATACAAGATCATAAAAATTTATGACAATTTTGTACTGTTGCTCGTAGTCTTCAGGAGTTATGGGCCGATGGTAAATCATAGAAATATCATAAATTCTCTGCCCATTTTCTGTTCTACAATGTCCATAATATCGGAGCACAATAGCTTCTTTAACTTCAGTATTATCACTTGTTCCGGGATAGTATAACGGCAAATCTATTTCTTGCGCATTTGTTTTTACAACTCCCTTCTGTTGCGGTTCATTTGTTCTATCCCGACATCCACTAAGAATTCCGCCCAATGTGGACATTGTCATTAATGTAAATAGTGTCAACCCAAGAAGATCAACTTTCTTCATTACAGCAATACCTTACAAATAGTCTCATAGTACGTCTTTCGGCGTTTAGTCCAGTCTGTTTCATCTCCAAACACAAGCCCTGTCACCTTTTTCCCAATCGTATCACTGTCACTGTTCCAATTAACACTGGAGTCAATCTTCTTTTTTTCCTTCCAGAACCAACCTGCGCTTTTATCCGGATAAGCAATCGCTACATGCTGCATCGCATATTTGGGTGGATCATAAATTCGAGCATCTCCCATCAGCTTTCCAAATTCTTCATAGGCATAGTCGTGTGTGAGATGTAAAAAGCCAGCACCTCCAAATGGAGAATAACTTCTTAACGCACTTCCGTTATAAACGCCGTCACCAGCTTTATACCCCCCTTCAATAATACCATAACCATTGGCTGTTTCAGCGCGAACCTGCGCCAGAAAATGACGCGCTTTTACCTTAGTGTTAATTCCATAGTTATTCATTGCTGCATTTAACTTTGTTACAAACGTTGGGAGTAATAAAGTGCAGCTAAAACCACAGCGTGCCAGCATTCCTGCTGTAAGAGAAACCTTTCCATTTGAGAACCAATTCGCTGCGCTCGGATTCAGTAACGCAGCATATGTTCCCTGTCCAACGGTATAATCTTTCGACAGACCATATTGGCTTTGAAAATTTCCCACAGCAGTTCTAACGGTAGAGTCAAATGTACTTTTGCTCGCCGTCAAAAAACCTAAATTTTTAAGTTTTGTTGTTATTGTTGTAATCGCTGCACCTGTATCATTAAGTTTCGCATAGTCCAAACCTTTTGAAATATAACTTACGCTGGGTGTAGTCTTATGACCGGCATAAAGGACTCCAGTCGATTTTTCAATATGAGTAAGGGTCGCTTTGTTCATTCTCCCTGTGACGGAAATACCATTCTCTTTTTGATACCCGCGAGTAGCAGCAACAGAATAGGATCCGAATGATCCGTCCGGGTTGTTAGGGCTTCCCCAATATCCCAACACCCGTAATGCTACCTGCACCGCTCTAATATCGTCAGAAACAGTGCTGTTATCGAGTACAAATTCTTTGGCTCCGCTACGGATTTGCGCCAATGTAATTCCCTTATTCTCGTTTGCCATACTATTTGTCCTCCTTCTATTTGTTCAGTCCGAATCATCCATGTGCAAAATCTATAAAATCCACCAAGATATATCTTGGTGGTCTGCATATGCAGACCATGACAAGCGTTCCTAAGTGATCCAGTTATCAGGAATTATGCTGTCTTACCTGTAGTTGTAATGGTCTTGCTTTCTGCTTTGCCATCAAGCCAAACTGTAACCGTAGCCTGTGCCCGATAGGTTTTACCGCTCTTTGCATCGACCGATCCGTTAATCGAAGCGTTGCGTCCATCTTCTTCGACCGTCCACGAATCCAATGTGACCCAGCGGCTCCCTTGCTGTTCCTGAATCTTCAGGACAATTTTGCATTTTTCAGCACCGCGTTTACCACCTACATTGGCGCTTGCAGCAGCTGTTCCGTTTTTAACAGAAATTGCGCATTGAGCATCATTGATATTCGTCATCCTAAGCCCGATAACACCATCTTCTATCGAAGATATATCAGCTGCCATACACGGAGAGGAAAGCGCACATGTGCAGATAACAGCGCAGATCAGACAGAGCAACTGCTTTGAAACCTGTTTGAACATAAGAATCACCTCCTTCCTGTTCCAATTACAGTAACGAAGAAGGAGGCGATTTGGGGACACTCAAAATTTGTTTTTTCTCAAAAGTAGGAATTATTTCGATATGGTTATTCCGTTAGCAATTTTGATAATTTCCTCTGACGGGAAATCACCAGTCAGAAGCATTAGATATGGATCATCTTCCCACATCAAAATTGAAATATCTTCTTTTATAATAAGAGAAGCGTTGTAGTCGCCAAAGGGAACTGTTGTTGTCGTACTATCTTCGGTATCCAGAATAATATCCAAGCCGGTACTGTCAGTGACTAACTGCTGGCTGAATTTTAATTGCCGGCCCTCTGAGTTTTCAAAATAGATCGTTTGGCTTTGTGGTTCGGACAAGGTCTCGCGGCGGACTTCATTTATTCCTTCTGGAAGATAGCTAAACTCAATTTCGGCCAATTCCGTGTCATCCTGCCAGGAAGAGAAGAAACTGAAGTGTGTCAAGTCGTATAACACCTCAGTAATAACCTCTATGAACTTGGCTCGATAGGCCTCAACTGTCATCAGACAAGAGAAACTAAGGGTTGCTGCAATTAAGATCGCAGCGGCTGTCTGCCGGGCAATTTGCAGAGCCTTTCTCATTGGCAGTGAGCGTCGCTGCTCCCGAATGAGCCGTCTCATCTTCCGCTCAAAGCGCCGGGAGAATTTATGCTCCGGAATTTGATTATCAGGCGGAAGTGAACTGAGCCAAAGCTTTTCCGCCTTCGGAGCGCACTTATATAGCATTTCTTCTGTGATTTTCATATGCTACGCCTCCTCGCTCAATTGTTTTTCCAACTTTTTTCTGGCCCGTTGGATGATCTTTTTTACATTTTCTTTCGACATAGAAAGAATCATAGCAATTTCGTCCATAGAATATCCATGTGAGTATTTCAATAAGAGTACTTCGCGATATTTTCCCGGCAACAATGCAATGGCTTTAACCAGCCGGTCATTTTCCTCAATCTGATTAATCATGGACTGTTCTGGAACCCCTATGTACTCTTCCTCAAAAGGAACAACTGTTTTTGCTTTTCGCTTTCGGTATAGGTCAATTGCTTTGTTTTCAGTTATAGTAACGATTAAATATCTTGTTTGGGGACTATTGGGATCATCAATGTCATCAATTATTTTGATTACCTTTAAGAAAGCGTCATGAACAATATCCTCAGAATCCCGTGTATCTCCCAGCACTCGGTTTGCTGTGTAGAACATTAAATTTTTGTACCGCTCATATATGACCTCAAATTTTAGTTTCCCCTCCGGAGAGTCGATTATAGCTAGATATATGAACATAGAACGATCTCCCTTTATTTTCACCATAAAACATAATCCTGCTATTTTGTTTACTATATCCAATTGTTCATTTTGGGGTACTGAGTTTCAAAATATCGCAAACAGCTGCGGAACACTTTGATATGCTCCCAATAAGACAGACAAGGAAATCACAGCGGAGAGAGCACAGATGAGAAAGCGGAAAGAGCTTGCATCGGAAGAAAAGGTCTCGCTGGTGGAGGAATACCTTGCAGGACGGCTACGGATGCGGGAGGCAGCGCGGGAGGCAAGGTTAGGCCATTCCACCATGGAAAACTGGATCAGCCGGTATCGTTCCGAGGGTGCTTCCGGGCTGTGGGAAAATGGAAACCAGGCCAAGTGTCAGTACAGTCGGGGAGTAAAGCGCAGGGTGGTGGGGGAATATCTGTCGGGCCAGGGCAGTTCTATGTCCATTGCGGAAAAGTATCAACTGTGCTCGGAAAATCGGGTATTGGACTGGGTGAAGGCGTATCATGACAGAACCTCCAGACAAGAGACGGGAGGTTCCGTCATGAGAAAAGATCACACCGTGGAAAAGCGGTTGCGGGCGGTGCCGGCCTGTTTGGATGGCGGTAAAAGTCTTTGAGAAATTGCCCTGGCCCACCCTTAAGAATTATATCACATAATATTCAGTTACAGTAGATGACAAATGCTGATATTTTTAAATATAAGTAGGGATATTATTGCACTATGTAGGGACAGTCACAGGCTGTTCCCCTTTTAATAAGTCGGTGTGCCGTACCCGTAAATCTCATAATGGCCTATGGCATAGCGATTTTCCCGGCAACTATCGCCAGAGTTTCCTTCCACGGTATAGACAATCCCGCCATCCACCTTTTCCACAATGCCTACATGGTCCGCAGCTCCGTCCTGGCCTTCGTCCTCATCATCTCAATCGAAAAAGATCAGGTCGCCGGGGCGCGGCTCATAGCTGCGGTCCCGCCGCAGTTCTCTCTCCCGGAACCACTGGAGGCCGATGGAGCAGCTTGCGAACCTTGGGATGACGCCGGTGTCCAGATAGCCGCACTCGTTGGCGCACCAGGAAACAAAAGCAGGCGCACCAATCCACCCGGCTCTCGAAGCCATACCAGGACCAATAGGGCCGACCGCCTACATTGCCGAGCTGGGAGAGAGCCACCGTTACGATCTCCCCATCACCTGTGCCAATGCCGTATAGTAGTAAATTCGTAGTAATTTGAGGGCCTTGTTGTCAGGAAATGCGGTGTAATACGCTGTTTCACAGGGTTTTGCCAGTTCTCACAAAATATTTTATCCCAAATCTTTTGCTAGATCGGCGGAGAAATATCTGGGCCGATGATGGCTGGGCGCTTATGGGAGATGTACAGAGACGATGACAAATAGACGCACAAGGCGGGAACATCTTCAATGATGTTCCCGCCTCTACTATTATAAGTGTTGCGATAGAAAACCATCGCCTTTTTCGTTCCTCTCAACCGTCCAGGACCGTTTTCTGCCGGTAGCACTCCGCAATATAATCGCGGGGCTGATAATAGAAGGCAGCATTATAGTCCGAAAGCAGCCTGTCGATCCAGGAGGTAAAGACCTGCAAGGTGGTCTCCACGATGTTGTCCTCATCGGACACATCCTCGATAAGCCTTGCATAGACCTTTCCCATCGTCCACACATCGGGGACTGTATATCTTGCCTCGGCAAGATTGTCAAAGTCTCCGCCTTGCAGTGAAAATTCCGTGATCACATCGTCCGCGACCTTTTCGATCGGCTCACAGTGCAGAATGTCTGCATTGCGGTAGAGCATCTGAATGCCGGCCTCACCCAGTTCCGCAGCCACCTTACCGCGCCGCATGTGAAGGGAGCGGCCAAGCTGTTCGATCAGAGAACAGGTGAAAAAGAGCGCGTCATTGTTTCTCTTGCACATTGGCGACATAGCTCCTTTCAAATTTCAGTGCAGCGAGAGCACGTGCAGTGTGGAAGCTGATCTGATGGGTGGGATACTTGAATTTTGCCAACTCCCAGAAAGCAGCTCTGGAGATCTCACCATCCAAAAAGCTCTGCACATAATTGAAGATGGTATCGTCCGCCATCGGGCCTTCCACCACATCATAGTCATGGGGAACTCCATTCCGGCATGCCGCAATAAAATCCAACCACTCATCGCTCATTTCCGGAAAGCGCTTGATGTTGAGCTCAGTCTGGTCATCGAAGGAATAGACATTGACAACCCCAGCTTTTCCAAAGCGCGTTGCCCAGCGCAGCGCCTGCTGTTCATAGGAGGTGCAGTAAAAGCCCCAGTAAAAATCCTTATGGAATTTTTGAATGCGGATCTCGGGTTGTTCCACAACCACTCTGCTTCCATGGTAAAGAGTCTGCATAACCGTCCTCCTTCATCTTTATATTTCATAATATTATAGCCTGTTTCCTTTCTGTGCGCAACCAATATCATACGCGATCCAACACAATTTCCCCGACGATCTGATCCCCGGTCAGTTCACTGGTACGGTAAATATTCTGGCAAAAGGGTTTCAGGCTGAAATCCATGCCGGCGTTTCCCTCATCCAGCAGAATCCCTGTGACGGTGAAGCGAAGCTCCGATTGCGCCCTTTGCAGTGTCTCCACACAGATTTCTGGCAGCGAACACTCACCGTCCGTAATAAATGCGATGTCAGCATTTTCAAAGCCATCCTCCCGCATGAGGCGTTCCGCCTCCGCAAGCGGCGTTTGAAAATCCGTGCCGCCGCCAAGAAAAGTTTCCGCCGCGCGCAGCTTCTCTTCAAGAGAAAACTGCCCGGGAAGAAATACATCCGTTTGAAAGTGGCCGGGACCAGAGAAATGAACAAGAGCGAATTTCCGCCCCTCGCTCTGCGCAATCTCCAGCAGCGTCAGGGCAACAGCTTTTCCCCACGCGGCCAGATCTCCCGCAGTAGAGCCGGATTCGTCCAGGCAGCATATGATATCACCTGCGCCCTTATAGACCGGCTCCCGCCGGCGGTATTGCTTGATCTGCCGGTGCTGATACTTCCGCAGGAACAACGGCAGCGTTTCCGGTACAGCAAGCATGGCAAGCTCGGAAGTCAGTGCGCGGGACAGGTCGTTTCCCAGCTCCAACGCATATTTTTCCCCGCGGCCATAGGCATAGCCATTGCGCTTGCCCTGCGCGAAAATTTCCCGGAAACGCCCCAGATAGCGGGAAATGTCCTGCAGCGTTTTACTGGCACGCACACGTTCCAAAAGCGCCGCATTCGCGTCTGTCTTCCGCATATCACCAGGAGCGTCGCTCCATGCGCCGAGGATCGTCTGTACCTCTTCCGCCCTTTCCGCAGCAGCAGACACCGCGCGGGCGATCAGCGCACCGGATTCTGCCTGATTCTGCGCAAGGCCAGCGTCAACGAGCTTATTGACCGCATCTGCCTGCCGCCGTTTGCTCTCTGCGTCGTTGGCGGCTTTTACCACAGCATCATTCAGGTTCGGATCGTCTTGCGGAGTCCCACGAAGCTGCTCCAGCAGTGCCGCGAGCTTGTCCTCTGCGGTTTTCTCTGCCTGCTCCAGCTTTTCCAGCGTCTGCACAGCGCCGGGTTTTCCGCCCAATTGGGAAAGTAAGTTATCCAATTCTCCCGATGTCTGGGCAGTAAACTCTGCCGCTGCTTCATAGGCCGGAAGCTCCCGCCCTTCACACACCGCCTTGAGCGTAGGATAGTCGTCGCTTTGGGTGATGTGCTCCAGAATTGGCACGTTGATCTTCCGCGCCGCTACTGAGAGGTCATCGTCCGCGTTGCGCCGGGGCATCAGGGAATAAAAGGACTGGAAAATATCCCGCGAGAGCGCCGGAAAAGAGTGCAGCTTTTCGCCTGCGCTGTTCTCGATCTCGTCCATACCTGTATCCTCCATGCGCAGATCTCGGTAAATGCTATCCTCCAGTTTGGTGGAACGCAGCACGCGGTCTGTCTGCTGCGAACTGCTTTTTGCTCTCTGCACCTGCGCCCACGGAGAGGAAAGAACATCCTGAACCGTCCGGTAGGGCTTCAGCATTTCTCATTCTCTCCCTTCTCAAATGTGCCAAACCACGCCAGCAGGATCTCTTTTGCCCGTTCCGGCGCATATCGCAGCTCCGGAAATTCTTCCTGCAAGTATGGTACGGCTCCGTACATATTTGTTTCGCCGCTTTGACGCAGCCGTTCCAGATAGTCAAAATACTTCTGGCATTCATTCTTGGAATAGGCGCTAAGAATACTCGTTTCCATATAAAACGCTCCCCTATCAATGCGAGTTTGTCACTTACCATCCGCAAGATCGTCTTTGGTGAGTTCAAAGTCATCCAGCCAGTCTACATCGTCCCGTTCGACAAAAGTAGATCCGTCCTCGTCTGAGAGTGCGCGATCATACGCGCGCATCAGGGCGAAGTGGTTTTCGTCACCCAATTCTTCTCCCTGTTTGCCGCCCCGGAAACGATACTGCTGGACGGCGATCCTTGCGTTGCTGCCTACTGCGTCCCACATATCGCGGAAGGGCTGGTCATGCTTCAAAAGCTCGCGGATATCAAGTTCATCCAAACAACCACCCTCCATAAAGGAAAGCTCCACGCCACCACGGTCTTCGATCCGTACTTCCGTAAAAACAATGCTCATTTTGTTTTCTCCTCTTATCTTTTATATGGAGGGAGGGCTGATGCCCTCCCTCGCTTATTTGGTGCTCTTAAAATGGCATTTCCCCGGATTCGCCGCCAAAGTCTGGTGTAAAGCCGTCCGGCACGGCAAAGCTGTCGGGCGCTCCGGTATAGGCAGGAATATCATCCTCCTCACCGCCGTCTTTCGGCTTGGAGTCTCCGAAGTAGACATTGTCTGCAATGACTTCGGCACTGCGGCGCTTGCCGCCTTCCTTGTCCGTCCAGTCGCGGATCTGGAGTCGCCCCTCCACGACGGCCATGCGGCCTTTTGTGAAATACTTGCTCACAAACTCTGCCGTGGCGCGCCAAGAAACGATATCAATAAAGTCCGTCTCCTTTTCCCCGTTTTTGGACTTGAAGTCCCGATCCACCGCAATTGAAAACGAACAAACGGCGGTACCGCTCTCCGTCCTGCGCAGTTCGGGATCGCGCGTGAGTCTTCCCATAAGAATGATCTTGTTCAGCATCGTGATTCCTCCAATATTTTTTAATTTAACGCTGCGATCTCTTCCAGCGTCGTATAAGTAAAATGTGTCTGCTCGTGGGCCTTGCGGCTGATCTTCTCCAAATCGGCCAAGAGGTCATCCACCAGCGCAATCTCGCTGTCAGACTGCGCCGCCGTGCGAAGGCTGCACTGCATCTGATAAAGATGCGTCAATTCACCGCGCAGCTTGATAAATGCCTTGCGCACAGTATCGGCCTTACTGCCATCCCCCAGCGCAGCGTCAAACTCCTCCTGGGATTCCAACGCCATACCGCGGATATTGTTGACCTTATCCTGCATGGGGTTGACACACAGGCGGGTGAGCACCGCTTCCACCTTTTCACGGTCTGAGGGCAGGCGCCAGAGATAATTCTTCAGCGCCAGAAGGTCACAGGATTCTACCTTGTCATGGCCGGAAAGCCATGCCTTGGCCTGCGCGATGGGATAATAGCCCAGATACTTTCGGTCCGACACCGCCATATCCTTACGAAGCTCGCAGAGGATATCGTCAGCCAACTCGTTGATGGCGTCGGGAACGAGGATCGACGCGACCTCCTGCTGCATTTGCCGCAATTCCTCCAAAGTGATCGTAACGGTGACCTGTCCGAAGGTGCCGGCCTGCTTATTCTTCAAAACGGCAAGGCGCGTGTCCCGATCCTCCATATTGGCCGTCACGACCTTCAGCTCCAGGCGGTCGTACAGCGCCTCCAGGATCTTTTCCTGCGGATCGTTGAAATTAGGGATCTCATTGGAGGCCGCAAAGAAAGAAATGACCGGAATGGGATAGGTGCGTCCCTCGTTGGTGTATTTCCGCTCATTGAGGGCGGTGAGCAGTGAGTTCAGCACGCCGTCGTTGCACTTGAAGATCTCATCCAGCAATACGATATCGGCCTCTGGAATTTTGCCGGCTGTCTGCACCGTGGGCTCGCTTTTGTGAAGTGCCGAGAGCGCTGCACGATAAAGCTCCAGCTTTTCGGTGCCGCTCTTGAGCTTTTCCCATGTTGTGGGCTCGTCCTTCATAGAGCCAATGCCCTCGACGAGGACACGCAGGTTGAAGCGCTGGTTTTGATAGGTTGCGTCCTGCTCCAGCACGGTCGGCGGCACAGAGCCCGGCAGCAGACTCGCAAGATCAACACGGCCGAAAAGCTGTTCTTCATCGCTCTGCTTGGAAAGAAGCCGCTCAAACTGCCGCGCACCGGTGATGTGCCGACGGAACAGGTTGATGGCATAGCTCTTGGCCTGTCCCGGCTCACCCAGAACAAACAGGTTTTTTCGCGTCAGCAGGGCAATGGCGATCATCTCCACCAGTTCCTCACGCTCGGCCACGCTGGCATTCACATCAGCGATAACGGCCAACATCTTATCTCTCAGGGTCATTTCATTTCCTCCTTGTTTTTCGCAGGAAGCACCGGTGTTTCCGATACGATGTAGACAACACACGGGCCATCTTCCTGATTGTCTCGGCCTCCGTAGGCGAACAGGAATCCGCTGATCGTTTTCTCCACCCGGGTCAATACCGGCGGATCGTCGTATTCCTCCAGATTTTCCAGCATCTTGCGAAGCAACACGCCCATATCATTGGATATTGCCAGTGTGACTCCATCAACGTGGTCAATCTGATCTTCCAAACAGGTCAGCGTCAGCTGATTGCCGATACTCTCCGGCTCTCTTGCGGGAACCGGCTCCAGCATCTCCGGAGACATGATCACGCAGTCCAGTGAGATCTCTTCAAGCTGCATATCCTGCCTATACAGATCGGAAAAACGGGTTTCCAATTCAGCGGCCATGGCAACCGAATCCGGCGACATAAACTCGCAATAGATATCCGGGGTGTCGTTCTCCGTTTCCCGGTCCTCATCGGTGCGGATCTCCGTCACGGTGCCATATAGGCCCATGTACTCGCTTTCATCATTGGCAAATACACCGCCGCCGATTTTGAACTCTTTGCCGTCAATAAAAAAGACGGAACCTTTTTTTCGTATGACCATATTCAACTCCTTTTTGTGGCCCGGCTCATACATCCACGTAGATATAACCGTCCGGCATTCTCTGAAATCGCTTGCCGGCAATATCGCTCACGCGTTTGCTTGCCGTACTGTGTGCAATTTCTTCCTCCAGTTCCCGAATCGTGATATAGCTTTCGCGGGCCTGTTTCTTTTCTTCCTGCGTCAGATCTTCCCAGTGGAGCCAAACGATTTCGTCCATTTTCTGCTCCCGGGCTTATGCCGCCAGCAGCTGCTCATGCAGCTCGCTGTTCTCGGAGACAATGTCCAGCGAGATAATATCGCTCTTTTGGAAACCTCTGGGTGCTCCGGTCATGCCGCACAAGCGGAATGCTGCCTTGCAATTCAGAAGCTCGTATTTGAGCTGGGCGAAGATGTGCTGCTGCAGGTTTCCCTTATCCGGATCATAGCCGGCAACGGCCTTGATGAGCCGAATGGCAAGCTGCTGGTACACATCGTCATACTCCAACCGCGCCGCCCTCATCAGAGGGCGGTTTTTCTGAATGATGCTGTCGATGCACCAAAGATGGTCTTCCACGATGGCATTGCGCTGAGCAATGGAGTAATTGTTTTTCATAGTCGTTTCCTTTCTCTGGTATTGGGGTCCAGAAACGGCAGCAGCCGTTGCCCCAGTCCTCCAGTAACATCTGATTGGTGTAGACGGGCGAGTTGTAGCGCGGATCGCTGCAGTGCTGCATCCGCACCATGTCCTTTCCGCCGTTTACGTTCTTTTCCTCCTGATAGTAAGAGGATGCGCAGGTATTACAGTGCTTCTCTTGACCCTTCAATCAGTGTCCTCCTTGACATTCTTTCGTGCGGTCGCTGCGTCGAACAGTCCCAGCAGCACATACCCGTTCTGCGTCTTATAGAAGAACTCGGGCTTGATGCCATCGTCGATCTCCACCACGTAATGGCGGTGAACAGCAACACCCAGAGTCTCGGCATCCGGCTCTTCGTTGCACCGTTTGGCAAACTCACGGGGCGTCAGAGGGGTGTGCAGCTCATAGGCCACAGCATAGCGGAAGGCAGAGGGGGAAATATCCGTGCCCAGCTGCTCACACATATCATGGTGCAGCATCCACTGCTCAACGCTTTTGAACCCGTAAATACGCAGCTCGCTGGGAACCTTGCGCTTGGGACACCAGGTGGGCACATAGATTCCCGGGTCGCCGCGTCCGAACTTTCGGGGCTTCTTTCCCCCCATACAGAAGCGGTCGCCAAAGTGCATGGTGACGCCGTTTTTCTTTACAGACATATTCTCCATATAGTGGAGGTGGCTCTTGCACTCAGAGCAGGTCGCTTTTCTCAGATCCATAACCGCCCCTCCATCACTCTTCCTCGCAGCATTCCCGTTCCTTCAGGTTCTGGAACAGGCTCATCACCAACTGACCATCGTAATCGTCAATGATGCCGTACTCCTGGCAGAAAGTCAGAAACTCCTCGAACATATTTCTTCCTTCCCGAACCTCCATTTCGCTCATACGCTCATCATGCCGAAGCGAATCCAGACAGTCGTTGAGGTCGGTACGGGTGTTGGTAAAACGGCAATAGCTCATATTGGACATACTTCAGTCTCCTTCCTTATCCATGAAAAGCGGGCTTTCGATGATCTCATAGCGGGTAAACCATCCAGCGGCATAGCCGTCCCGGTAACCCTCCCAGAAATCCTCGCCGTACTCCTCACAGTATTCTTCTGTCGGAAACGGGATCGTCCGATTTTCCTTTTCCTCCGTCACAAGGCGCGCAAGCTCCTTGCGGGCCTCCTCCTTCACAGTGAAGGCTGCCATACCTTCCGGAGCAGGAAAATTGCCCTGATCCGCATCCGCCCAGGAGTGGACGATGGTATAGACTCTCTTCGCATTTCCGCAGATCATGGCATGGATCGACTGGTTTTCCGGCATGCTCAGCCAGTCCTCAACAGCGGCGCGATCCTCCTTACGGAACATCTCTACAAACTTTGTGCGAAACGCCGCGCGAGGCAAGCACTGACCGATGGAGCGGTGAAAATGGTATAAATGCCGGTATACCGCAGCAAGGAAACCGTCAGTGCTATCCGCCTCAACGGGCCTTTGCTCCATGCACAGCCGCCCGCCGCAGATTCTGCATTTCCCGACCAGACACAGCTGATAGGGCTTTATCTCCTTCAGGCTGTTGTAGGTCAGGCTCCATTGGACTTTCTCCATGTTCTCCGCCAAATGCGCGGCCATTCCAAGGGCGTCCCTGCAAGCGACCGGCGGACACGAGCAAAGTCTCTCATGCTCATGCCGGCAATATGTTCTCTCACACATTTATGCTGTCTCCTTCTTTTTCTCTTTGTTTCGTTCCTTTTCGCATAGCCGGATCAGCTTCTGGCACCGATCCATCTCAAAGCCTCCGATGTGGGCAAGCTCTTCAGAGAGTCTCAGCTTCTTTGCCATCCACTTATAGCCCTGCGTTCTGCTCATTCCCCGCTCCTTCCAGAAGCTGTCAAAGACCTGATGGGTCTCCATCCGCTTCATGCGAAGGGCTTCGTTGGCAAGATTGCCCAGCGGCCGCGCGCTGCCCTTATGACAGCCCACACGGGCATTGCAGTTCTGACATTGATAAAATTTCTCGCGTTCCAAGCCCAGTCTTTTTGCCGCCGCGGGGCCATACACCTTTGCCGCGGGAACAAGATGGACTGCGCCGCCGCAATAGCGGCAGATCGTCGGAATCTCTACCAAAGGCATCCCTCCTTACGCCGCTTTCGCAGCAGCCGGCTGCGCGGCTTTTTGAGTTTTCTTCTGTGCTTCCGGCCGCATGGCGTTTTGCAGATAGTAAGCATCCTGCGTGGCAAGCGTCAGCATTCCTCCCTGCGCGATCCCCAGTGTGACCGTGCCGCTCAAGGCTTTCAGGCAGGTGACAAGCTGCTTTGCGTTGAACCAGTAATCTCCCGCAGGAGTGCCGGTCAATGCAATTACCTCAATGGGCGCCGATGCGCTGACGCAATCGCCTGCGCATTGGAATACAAGGCGCTGATCCTGAAAGCTGAGCTTCACCCGGTTTCCGGTGCCAATGCTTAGGACGGACGAGAGCGCCGCTCTCATGTCGTGAATATCCGTCAGCACGGTAAACGCATTCCGGATGCTGCCTACCAACTGATCCGTATCGATGTAGCCGCCCTCCATGAGCCGCGCGCTGAAAAGGAAGTTCTCGCGGAAAAAGACGATGCTCTTTCCCGTGGTGCCGACGCGGAATTCATCCTTGTCCTGGCACATATTCGAGAGTTTTCCAAGCGAGGCGGCGGGGATGAGCAGGCTCACATCCCCCGTACTCTGATTGTCGCCTCTGGCCGTCACGATACAGTTTCCGTTGCTGCCGGCTGCGCGCAGTCCCGTGCTGGTAAACATGAGATTGACGCACTTGAGAAGCGGCTTGCTGTTATCCTGTGCGGTTGCAAATACGGTGTGCTGCGCCATAGCGGGAATCCCGCTGAGTTTGACGGTATCCTCCGGAAAAGGAAGATCCGGCTTTGGAAAAGCGCCTCGCTCCCATACATCCACTTCATAGCAGGCGTCTCCGCTTCTGAGCGTCATGCGCCCCTGATTTTCCGTCCGGCAGAGCTGCACGGTATCCTGCGGCAGCCGTGAGAGCATTTCTGCAAGCATCTTCGCGCCAAATACCAGCGCCCCATTCTCCTGAACGGCACAGGGGAGCTTTTCCTCCAGTGCCGCTTCCAGATTAGTCGAGGTGACGGTGAGCTTTCCTGCGGCGGCATCCGCCTCCAGCAAAACGCCCCGGAGCACGTCCAACGGCGAATCCGCCGGTGCGATGGCTGATGCACGCTTGATGGCGCTCAGCATTTCCGCCCGATTGATTGTTACATTCAAATAATCTCCTCCTTTACGCAGCAAAGCCGAAGATCGACAGCTGGTTTTCATCCACCTCTGCCTTCTTCGACTTCCGTTTCTTCTGTTCTTCCGCAGTCCTGGCAAGCAGCCCTTCATAGAGTGCCTGACGCACTTGCGCCTGCGCCGTGTGCACGCCGAAGGAATCCTTTGCTGCGGGCGCCTTTTGTTCTTCTGCCGCAGTATCTTTCGGCTGTGCAGCGGTAATGTTCCTTTTCCGCTCCGGGTTCATGACCGCCATTTTCCGAAAGGCCGCCGCAATATCCTCCACATTATCCCGGATTCCCAGTGCCAGCTCCTTTGCCATCTGTGAGGTCAGGTCCTTTACATCACTCATGGCCGCAAGGCCCTCTTCAGAAAATGTCCCCTCGATGATGCCTGCCACCGCCAGCTTGGAGGCCATCAGCTTCATGGCCTTTGCCTGCATGGTATCGGTGTAGTAGAGCATATATACCTCCACTCTGGGGGCGGTCTGATTGATCCGCCATGACCGGCGGGATGCCTGCCGCAGCGTAAAGAGGTTATAGCCCATGGAGTAGAAGATAATGGTGGTAAAGGCATTGAGGTCAAGGCCGGTTTCCACGCAGCGCGGGTTGGTGATGAGCACCTGCAAACCGCCCTTTACACGCTTGTTGACCCAGTCCTCCCGCTTATCCGTAGCGATCTGCGGCGTCAGGATCTCTGTCCGATAGCCTTCCGAGCAAAGAAGCTTCTGGAGCTTTTTCTGTGAATCCGTGCGCGTCCAACTGGTATAGATGAGCACACGCTCTCCGTTTGCCGCCTTCTGCCGCACCAGTTCCAATACCCGTTCCTCCTTGGGAAACAGGCGGGAAAAATCGCCGCAGTTCTTTGGCGTTACAATGGGCATTCCGTTTATGGGATGCACTACCTCCGCTTGATCGTAGGGCTGGTCCGGGTAGACAGTCAGCAAATTGAGATAGGTGGACAGGATCTTCTGCGCCGCCTTCCGGTCTGTGCGCAGGACTTTCTGCAATTCGTGTTCCGCCTCTTTATAGGCCGTGCGTACATCCTCCGGCATCTCCAGCGGCACGGGGATCTCTTCGTAGTCCGGCAGGTCTTTACCCATGTCGGAGAGGGAGAGAAATGCCGTGTATTCCAGCAGGAAACGGGAAAATACCAGCGGCGATACGCCGGGCAGCTGCTTTGACTTTGTTCTGCGCTTACTGGTGCGCCGGTTGGAATTGTACTCCGCATCCTGTATCTCATAGGTATTTTCCACCACGCCGTACTCCGCATCGAAATCACCGGGGCTTTTGTAGCGTTTGCCATCCTTGAGCATCAGCCCGGGGACGATACGGTAGAGCAGGTGAAAAATGCCGGAGGAATAGCCGTTGATAAGCGTTGCCGTCATTCCGACAAAACACCTGGACGCGCCGTACAGCTCTGCCATGGCATCGCCCTGCCCGCTATTGTTGTTGTACTCGTGCAGCTCATCGCAGAGGAAGCCGTCGATGCGCCCGCGCAGCTTTTTCTTGATGTAGGTACTCAGGGGAAACCGCCGGTGCGCTCCGCGGATCGGGTAGAATGCATCCGGATTTTGGGCGATCTCAGTGAGCTGATCGAGAACACGCTCGTTTTTGGTACGATGCAGATGTGCCTGCGCGCCGTAGCGGTAGACCCATCCGTATTCTCCGATCTTCACCCAGTCGATCCGCTTGTCCGGATTGACCGCGGACCATAGCGGCATACCGCAATGGGGACAGGTGTGATTTTTCTTGTGCTCCTTCTGAAAAAAGAACTGGTCGGCCGGCACCGTATAGCGGCTGCCGTCCTCGCTGATCTCCATTTCGATCACACCGTCACAGTCTGGGCAGAGAAACGCGCGTCTGCGTCGATTCCAACGCACGGCGGGATAACGCATATAGCCATCCCGCGCCTGCTCCTTGGAAAAAACAGCAAATACACTTTTGTCGCCTTTCTCGTACATCGCATACAGACGGTTGAGATCCTGAATCGTGCGCACCACCATGCCGTAGGTATCCGGGAGCGTTTCTCCAATCTCCCGCACCCACTTTTGTGTGACATGGGAGGGACACATGACGATGCCAAAGGATTTCCTGCCGTCTTTCCTCTTCTGATCGGCCCACAGCCCGTGCAAAGCGCCAAGAGCAGTCGAACCGATCTTCGTTTTGCCACTACCGCATTCTGCGATAATGAGCGCCACACGCTTACGCGCAAGCTGCCGCTTGACGGCTTCTGCCACCGCAAGCTGCGCATCGTAGAGAGAATATCCCACACGGCTCATGATGCAGTCGTTGATAGCGAGCACTTCATCGGAAAGCGGTTCCTTGGCAGGATCAAAAAGGGGCATGAACTGGCTGCGGATACGGTCAGCCACGGTAACGCCAAAGGTATTGAGATATCCTGTGACATTTTCCACATTCTCAAAACCGTCTGGCATATTGGGGACTGCCCCGGGGATTTGGATATCTCCGCTCTGCAAGCCCCGCTCCAGCACCTCCACCACATTCTGGTCCTGCGGCTTCAGATCCAGCACCCATGCGTCTATCCGCTCTTTCAGGGAAATGACCTCCAGTTGCCGGAGATCTCCCCGTTGGCGCAGACTGTTGAGCACATAATCCTGAAATTCCAGGATCAGCGGCGCTGCCGTTTTGCGATCCAGTTCCTCAAAGAGCCGTCTTTGATCCCCGGCGGGGCAGAAGACATAGCACCTGCGGGGCTGCAGCTCCATCTGTTCCGTATCTACGAGGTTTGTATCCTCGTCTTTTTCATGCTTGCCGCTTCTGTCATCCTCCCGTACGGTGTCCGCAGCTATCAATGTTGCCACGGCGTAGATCCCATCGTGCGTGATCTGCCGCTGATAACTTTTGAGGCTGCTTTGGAGCATTCGGGTCGTGTCGTTTTGGGCGGCTTCTATCGTTGCACCGCCGTAGATGGCATCTGCCATTGCCCGCACCATTTCGGGATAGCCGCCGAAGCGGATGGCACTGATGATGCTGCCGTTTTGATCGTGGTCGAGTACCAGCGTATCCGCATAGGCCGACAAGCGCACCTGTGCGGATGGGTCATAGTAACTCAGTTCGATCAGCTTGCTATTGGACATTCATTGCCTGACTCCTTTCTTTTGACGAAACAAAAAAAGGCCGCAATCACTCCTATGAGCAATTACGGTTTCGTTCTCGTCCTTATTACATTTCAAGTCGTTTGAGTTCGACGGTACTCGCAAGGAGCATGCCACATCTCTAAGCGGTAAAACCGCCATGAGCTGTGCAAAGGGCATACTACCTCCTTTCCACTCTTTCTTTCCTAACTTACTCCGCCCTAACTTACTTCGCCCTGAAATACAGCTTCATTGTAGCATCACGGGGAAAGGCTGTATAGTTGGAGTTTTTCCATATTTAGGTGTTTTGATTGCTATCTATGTCACCCTATATCAAAAGTTTCAAGAAGGCGAGTGTGAGAAGTGCAGAATAATTGCATACCATGAAGTCTGCATCCTCGTGCTGATAGGAGTAGTTGCACATGCAGGTCACACCGTCAGGGAGGTTGCAGAAGACACCTCCACCGTATTTGCTGGAGATCATCGCAAAGCGACAGTTTCCGCTGCTTGACTGGGGTCGATAGGTTGGCTTAGCGTTGGAGGCTGACTTGGGAGAGGTGAGTCACTTTAACTGGGAGATTCTACTGTGGATGACAAACTCGATTCTAGTGAGGGATTTTTCTGGCATCCGGTTAGCAGAGTTAAGAGAAGAAATACAAAGAGTAAGAGAATATGGTAACAAAAATCAAACTGTAATATATCTGTATGAGTACCATGATGATTCTCCTTGTTTATGCCAGATGGTGCTTATTAGCAAGAAATATTCTTGAAATTGGCGATGTATGTTATCTCTTCTTTACTCCAACTTATAACTGCACCTACATGTCCAACACAGCCTCCACCATTCGTATCAATAAGTGCCGGATCACCAACCTTCAGAGGGTAGAAGGAAATGCCACATTGTCGTTTACGCCTCTAACCCGAGGCGCAACATTTGAGGTAAGTCTGCTCACTCTTCATCTTTATTCCTTGCTTTAAAATTTAAAAGGACTTCTTTCAGCTTTTGCGGCAATGGCAACCCTACCGCTACAGAATTTTCTAATATGCTTACAACCTCATTTGCGCAATAGAAGAAAATCGACATTGCTTGGATTGTCGATCCCTTACTGAGAAGATACCCATCAAGTACATGACACATTGATATAATGACAAAAATCATGACTTTTAATGATATTCCCTTAAATCCTATTTTGCTTGACAGCTGCTTTTGGTGTACTGCTACACAAATGCCTGTTATATAGTCCAAAACCACTAATAGAATCAGAATATATAGCTGATTTACATTTTCCTCCCCCATTAAAAATTCAAATAGATTTTTGCTTTCACCCATACAAGTCACTTTCCTTTCGAACTTCGGTTATAATGAAAGAGCTTCTATTCCGCCTAATTGTAAACATCTCAATTTTGTAATTCATCATATCCGGAATACTTGCGCAAAAGCATATCCCGCTAAATATGTACTTCCAAGTTAGGAACCGGCCAAAAGTCCGTTTTCTCAACTTCCTAATTTTTATTTCTACTTAATTATCTTTGTTCCGCTGTCTCTGAAAACGGTTAATAGCCGAACGCTTAAAATATAAGTTTACATTTCTTAGCAAAGAGCCTCTTTACTAAGTGTTCCCGCAAAACCAACCCGGTGTCAAACAGTTGGGTATCTGTTTGATACCGTTATACCCAAATGGTTGAGTTGCAAGGGGACAATTAAATAAAGGAGGCTTTTAATTATGGCCAACTATAAAATCGTTTCCCATGCCGGTGCAGGACTGCCGCTCAATGTTGCAACGACTACTACGATCAGCAGACGAACGAATGTTAACATTTGGTCGGATACTGGAAGTAATGACCAGAAGTGGTCCATTACTAGCTTGGGGACTAATCAGCAGGTAAAATCTCTGAACAATCTCAGCTATATGCTCAATGCAAATACCTCGACTTGGAACTGTGATGTCTACACCTCCAATGCTGATACCTATATCAATTTCATTCTGGTATCCACAGGTGTTTACCGTCTGCAGCTAGCATCTGATACTACCAAGTATTTAACTGCTGAAGGTACTACCAGCGGATCTAATGTGAAGTGGGCAGCCTTGAATAACACCACTGCTCAGCAGTGGAAAATCACTACAGTAAGCACTAACGATTCTGGAAGCAGTGTGGCCACTGATGCAGACCAACTTCGGAAAGAATTTCAGAAAGTGGGGGACTATGACGGCGCGTATGGGCTTCAGTGTGTTGACATCGTAAGATGGTATGTTGATACGTATACCACTCTGAATTCCACTTCTGGCCATGGCAAAGATTTGGTTGCCAACCTTGCAAATAAATATGGCCTTACCATTTCCAGTACTCCCAAGGCTCCTGGCATTTTCAGTGTAGCCGGTGGATACCATACTTGGGGCTGTTCCGGATCTACTTACGGGCATACCGGCGTTGTCGTTTCTGTAAATACCACCAAAAAGACTGCCACGGTTATCCATACAGGCAGTTCGTTAGCCGATGAAAACCCGAATTCTTGGAAGTCCGATTACTCTTACCCTGCATCCGGTGTTACCTTCGTGTACTTGGGCAATTATATGAAGTAATAGTTAAGTCTTACCTTTCATAGCAAAGCCGCCATCTCAGTATCTGCATACTGAGATGGCGGCCAGTATTTATTATAGACATTTAATCTATATTGGCAAGCTTCCCGCCGCCACCTTATGTTGGAGGCGGGAAGTCTATTAGGATTGCGGCAAATCATTGTGTTCTCATAACGCAAATCAATCAAACATAACCGTTTCCGCTAAATCTTGGTTTGCATTGAATCGTTCCGGGTCTACAATAGAGGCTGGAGCATTCCGCTTCACGATTTCTTCACCTGTAAAATCCCATCCGCCGCCAGCTGTAGGCTCGTTCGTATTTACCATTACTTCCATATCATTATATGTAAATCTTAACCAGCCCTCTGCGGTTATCACGTCCTTTCCAAAGTACTCATAATCCTCAACACCAATCAAGGCAAAAAATTCTTCAAAGGGCATGTCCTCATCCATCTCTGGGAAAAGTATGCCTGCTGTGGTAAGAAAACCGGCGCATTTTAGCTCGTCTTCATATTCGTTCATAGCCTTTTCCGCATCGCCGCTCTGTGTTCCAAAAAAGTAGTAAAGATATTCCGACTCGGGATCTCCAAAGCATATAGCGGCACAATCAGGAAACCCATCCAGACTTACGACCGTTATGCCTTCCGGGTATTCCTCTCTCAATTCGCCAAGCGTCTTTCCCATTTCACTAAAAAATGCGGGTGTGATCGGGTTAGGATGGCCCGAGGCTTCCGTTGATGGGCTGTTTCCCTTACTGGCGCTGTCTGTTGCTTGGTCAATAGTGGTTATAGGTGTACAGGCAGAAAAAGTGAATGATGCAAGCAAAGCGGTTATCGCAATGGCTACATACGGTTTATAATCTCTCAAGAAAAACACCTCCATATATTCATACATTATCTTGGTATGTGATAAATAGACAGGCGAAGAGGCTTCCAGCGTTCCGATATATGTCATCAATTATTAGGCTATTGAGTAAAGAGCCCCTTTTGCATAATTGACCTACAAGAAATATGGAAATACGGAAATGAAATGTACTGCATTTTGCCTTCGTATTCCTAAAATCTCTATGTGGATCGCTTCTTCGAAAGGACCATATTTCTATGAGGGGCGACGGAAAAAACGCACGCCTAATGACGCTGGATAATCTCACAGAAAATCCATCACACCGGATGTCCATAGCTTTCCTAAAACTGAAGGTTTATCCGTCTGTTTTGCGCGGGACAGATCATAAAATTCCATATAATTGTCATTAATTAGAGAAAAAATCTCTCCTAAGCTGCCTGTGGCGTTGGCCGCCGAAAAGCGCGTGACTTCGGAAACCAGTGTTGCCAGATAGTCATACAAGTGTTCCGTATAACGGATGGCGGAAATCTCCTGCAACACTCCAGAGTGTGCAATCTCATTGCGAACCCGATAGAGTCGATTCAAATGCCATCGCACTGTGGTATGATGTTTTTCAACTTTATCGATTAATGTCTGTGGATCGGTAAGAATCTGGAACATTTCCTGATATCGCTGATGAAGCAACGAATTACATCGGCATTTTTCCTCTAACTCTGGCTGTAGTGTCGTATCGCGAAAGACCGCAATCGTTTCCGTCACTAAGCGGTCCTTGTCCCCCATCTTCATGTCAATGGACTTTGTTGAAAACACAAACTCCACATCACATCGGCTACAATCCTCCACAAAATTTCGAACTAAACGGTAGAGGTATCGCAGGCACAGTGCATTCGGGACCAGTGTCAGTATGCTATCAATAATTGTCTCCTGTGCATCACTTCGGCATAGGGACTCGATTGCAATCCATATATTCATATATTTTTCTTCAAGCGCCATAGATGCCCGGCTCAGATTTGCATAGCTAAAGGAGGACAGCAACTTCTGCCGCAGCGGATGACCGCAATGGCCTTTTGGGGAAATGATACGCTCGGCTCGCTCATATACTTTTGAGGAACTGTCTAAATATTCATAAGTTCTGTACACATCGGTTGCTTTCAGACTCTTCGTATAGGGTGATTGAGTATTGTACACGATTAGGCTGATGTCACTAACCGACCAGGATTCAATTGCCGTGAAAAAGCTTAGCGTGTTCAGAACCTCGGATAACCCAATAATCGAGAAGTGAGCCGCACTAAAAACGTCGTACGCCTGTGTCTGTACAACCATATATTGTTGCGTATCCTTTAATTCTGCCTTCTCTATGCCAACACAGAACCCTTCTATTTCGATACCCGTCTTCACCTCAATTCCAAAGCTTGACAGATGCCGAATTACTGCCTCTCGATACTCTTCCTTTGACTTGCCGTCCTTCGGGACAACCTTTAGCCGAAATGGAGCAAAGACCGAGAAGTTTTGCTTTTGAGCCTTTATCAGCTTGAAAAGGAAGGAATCTATTCCCTTACTCCTTGCGGGTTCCTGCTTCAATGTGTCTGCCTTAGTGGACAAGGCCTTTACAAACCAGCCCATGTCTACGCATCGGCTGATGTACTGTGCTGTTAGCTGGTACTGCGTATCTGCTCCCGTCTCGATGGCTTCCACCAGTTTTTTTGTGAGCGCTTCATCGTATGCGCTCTCTAATTTTGAATAGACATATTTTAATTGATACCACAATCCTTTTAGCCGACTAGTCGAATCCAATTTCTTGGACAAGCTCTGCAGAAGGCGGTTTCGCAGAGAAGGAAATTCACCTACCATAACGGAATCACGCTTTATTAAAGCCAACAACTCCTCACGCATGGCATCAATCGTGTGCATCGTGTGGGTGTTGCCGTCCAAATAGGATTCTATGTCATGTACTAACTCACAGATTCCATTCAGGATATTTACAGATTTGTACTGGTATGTATCGAAGGTCTTGCTTTCCGTAAGTTCCTTCCAGATTTGATAAAATAGGAGATGCTCTTCTTTTAACCCGCTGCCAATCAGCTTTTCGTTATTTGTTCCCTTTAACATAGCGGAATCTCCTTGACTTTTTTTTGAAAGTGCAGTATCATTCAAATATATAAAGCATATACTTTGGATATAAGAGACACGTTTGGCTCTGTTTTGAGACGCAAGTCCGCAGATCCTCACCTGTCTCTTTTTTTACAGTATAGCATCGTAGTTTAAATTCGTCGAGGAAAAGTTAGTCCCGAACTATGGTCGCCGATCCAAAAGACTTGATTGAAAACGTTCTGTCTTTATTTGTCTCGTAGACTCCAGCCACTCTACGCGGAAAAAATACGCATCGCTCGGCTATGGAAAACCTCCAACTATGCAGGGGAAATATAGGGTAGTAGAATAAACGTAAGCTTCAATTCTAACAGCGTAAAAAATCTCCATCTTGGCGCGAATGCACTGAGGTGGAGATTAACCATTATTGAGGAACATGGCATTCTTGTGGGGTGTTGGCTGGAAGAAGTTTTTCAGCCCAGAACTAGTCAGCTTGGCTCAGCACCGGTGTACTCGGCAAAACCCAAAGTAGGTATCTGTGCGGATCAAGTTTGTTCTCATTTGCCGTTTCAATCAAGCTGTAGATTACCGCGATAGATTGTGCGTCTGCCGGAGTATTGGCAAAGAGCCAGTTCTTCCGGCACATCACGAACGGTTTTATGCTGCGCTCAGCACGGTTATTGCTCAACTCCAGACGGCCATCCTCCAGATAACGTACTAGGTATGTCTACTGCTCCAGCGTGTAATGGATCGTCCTGCCCATCGCGGATTTCGGCGCTATTTTTGCCTGCATCTCATTATCGCAAGTCACTAGGAGATTTGGCGCTTACTTATCTTGCGCATTTTTCATTGATTAAACGCATTGAAAGGTAGTATATATGAAAAGGGCTTGCAGTAAATGGAACGGCAAGCCCTTTTCACGGGACACAATATCCCCCGATTTCATGTGAGTAAACACAGTTGGATAACACAGCGGTCGAGGAACCGATAACAAATTGGCAATTTGGCTTTTATATTGTGGAATTAGTCTGAGCCATTACCATCGAGCAGCTCTTAGCTGGTGCCGTTTTTTACCACTCGGACTTTGGGCATAACGATAGCTCCGACGCAAAACAGGGTAGAGTCTTTTAGCCTTTTTTGAAGAGCTCTTAGTTGTTGCCTCTTCTCTATTACTCGACCTACGATGTTATGCTAAAGGCAATTTCTAAGCTTTTTCAGCGCCCGATTCTTGCATTGATTTACTGCCTGCTTTGTAATTCCCAATTTCTCTGACACCTCTGTCGCTGTATGTCCTTGTAGTACGATTAACTGGACGCAGAACCATTCTTTGTTTGTCAATTCTCTTCTCAAGAAATCCATCATTTCAATGTCGTTGGAAAACTTCGGTATGGTAGGGTCATAGCTGGCCCGTTCGAGTTCAGCATCATCTTCGTATGATGCCTCACAATTGACAACCGCACATCTTTTCTGGGATACGTAAATGTATTTGTGGTACAGGGATCTACCGATATAGCTTATTAGCACATAATCGTTCGGGGCATCCAGCTTGTCCAATCGAATGTTATGTACCAACTCTATGAGTGCAAGTACAAGCTCCGAAGCGATGTCCTCATCATGATTCATCATTCTGGAGTACTTACGCACAACAGGTTGAAACATATCTACGATTTCAAGCATTGCAACGTCATCATAGTTCTTTGCCTTCTTGATTAAATCCTCCAATTTCCCCAACTGAAGCAACTCCTTTTTTGGAAAGGAGCTGTCTTCAGTTAGAAAGTAAACATGTCAAGGAATTTTTTATATTTTAGAGTCTCTCCCTGACAACAAATTGCAACATAGCAGTCCTATTATCAAGGTGGAAACTATACCAAAAAGTCTTTTGGACTTCAATGTATCACCGCCTATTCGCAATCTTTATGTCACAGAACAGCCATTAGTCACACGGGGTATACCCCGTGTGACTTGCATATGCAAGTCACATTTTCTTTCGTTACCTATACGTCTTTGTAAGGCTCACAGGAGTTATCTCTACATTGTTGATCTCAGCATACACTTTAAGCGTATAGGTGTTACCTTTTGCCACGCTTGCAGTTTTACTAAAATCGATGAATCCTTCTCCGCTAACTGTCCAGTCTTCAATTTTTACACTACCACGCCACAGTTCAATTTCTAGATAAATATCATCCATATAATTGTCGGCAGTAACTAACACCTCACAAGTAGCTTTCGTTCCAGAAAAGGACAAGCTCGGAAGTACGGCAGGTGCCCGACTCTGTACAGCATACGCAGGAATAGTGAGCATGAGGATTAGAACACTCACCATAGCAAGAATGCGTTTCTTCATAAAATCACCTCCTTTCTATCTCGTACACTAATACGATGAAAGGAGGCGATTTTGGACTCTCAACTCAAAAATGTTTCAAATCATTTTTCATAAAGACTTTCAGCAAGGTTCACCAAGTCTTCTTTTTCCAAATATGCAGAGATATAGAAAGCACAGTTGTTCGAATCTATCCACATAAGAACATTGGCAGCTCTCTCATCTCCAGAGATTATAAAATCTGCTGCATATCCATTGACAACAGCATCATCAACCGTAGCCGTCGGCGCAATTACATAAATGTCTGTCTCATTGGGATCATAAACGCAATTAAATTGGAGCATTTGCCCCGCTTCATTTTTATAAAGCCTAGTTATCCGAGACCCCGTATCTTTCTCGTACAACTTCACATATCCATTTGGCAACCATGTGAATTCGTACTCATAGGGTTCATTCTGAATATCAGTCTCATCATTAAACCGATAAACAAAGAACTCTTCATAGACTTCCTTTACCCAGCCAACGAAAGCTGCTCTTGCCTCCGCGTCAACAGCAATCCATACACCTCCTGTAATGAGGATTGCAAGCACAATTGATGCTATGCGCTTCGTGGCGTGATAAAAAACAGGATGATCCGCTTTCCGCTTTAGTTTTTTTATCTTCTTTTCAAATTGTAGAGAGAATTCATGTTGGTTCTCAGGAGTATATCCACGTTCAAGATAGGACACATAAATTTCACAGGATCTGGCGGCAGCTGCACACAGCATTTCTTCCGTAATCATAAAATACCACCACCTTCCAAATAAAGTTCCTCTAGCTTTTTCTTCGCACGCTGATCGATTTTTTGTGCCCACACTAATGATATGTCGAGTGCCTTCGCAATTTCTCGTAGGGAGTAGCCTTGCTTATACTTCATCCAAATCACCATGCGCTGCTGCTCAGGCAGCTTTAAAATACACTCCGTCAGCAAATCCTCACGTTCATTTTCTGTGACAGGACTGTTTTTCAACTCGTCATCGTACATCACAACAGGATGCTTGCCTCTGACACGGAATACATCCGTCACCCTGTTGTCAACCATAGTTACGATAAGCTGCTTGGTTTTTGGACTCACAGGCTCAATGTTTTTAATATTTTCAGCAATCTTAACAAATACATGGTGGACTACATCCTCAGCATCTTGTTCATGCTGCATTCGTTTGTAAGCCACATAGTACATTAGGTTCCTATATTCCTGATATATTTCTTCGAACTTGGACTTGTCCTCGTCCGTCTCAATCATTTGCAGATACACTATCATAGAACTATTCACCGCCCTCAAGTCGATTTCTCTGTTATAATAGCAGATACTGCAAATTAATTCCACATTTTATAGGAGAATGCTCATGCAGAGAGGACAGCGCAGAAAAAATTATTGAGGGCCTGTCCAAATTCACCTGCGTTCATCGTATAATTAAGGTGAATGCCCGCTGAGATGTCATATTGCGTGCAACCTTTCAGTGCTGGCTCAGACATGACTTTGTTGCTTTTACCAATCATTGAAACCGATAGATTGATACGATAGATGCAAACAAGAAGAATAAAGGAGTGTAGCAGATGAAACAAATGCTAAAAAGAGCTTGTATGGGTGTAGTATTGTTCATACTTACACTAACAATGACCGCATGCTCCACAGAAACGATTGAGCCAGCTACTAGTAAATTTTCTACCGGAAGTGACGATGCGAACACTATACCAACTGATGATTTAGAAACATCGCTTTTGCCAAACGAAGCCTTTGAAAATGTACTACTTAATCAAAGGCAGTTTTTTTACACTAATTCTAACAGCAATCCCATCTATCAAAGCGATGTATACCTCTCTGAGATTGCAGGGGAAGATCAAAGTACGATGTCCCTTTCAAAGTTTGCTGTTGTAGATATGGATGGAGATGAGTTGCCTGAAGTTGTTTATCAGCGGGGTGACTACATGGGATTTATAGTCTTACGCTATAAAGATGGCGATATTTATGGTTACGATGTTAATTATAGAGGGCTTACGGGCCTCAAAAAAGATGGCTCTTATTCGACGTCTAGTGGCGCCAGTAACACTTCCGTTGGGAAGATGCGTTTTCTAGGCGAATTGTTTGATACCGATGTAAAGTTTTCTTCAGTTGAACAGGAGTCGGTAAGTTACTACTTAAATGGTACGGAAATAGACGAAGTTACATTTAATCAGCTGTGGGACGAATATGAAAAATTACCTGATGTAGATTGGTATGAATATACAGAAAGCGCGGTAAAAGAATGGCTGCCGCATTATTTTGAGGCACGGGAAGCGGCGATATCATATGAGTACCATTCTACTCCAATGCAGGATTACCTAGATTCCTTATCTGATTTGTTGTATAACGACTATTCAACCCATGGAGACAATACTGAAGATGAGTATAATGCCATTTTTCAAAATTCCTATGATGGATGGGATCAAGCAATGGCAACAATCTACACTCTATGTCAAGACAAGCTCACTGGATCAGCTAAGGATGTACTTGAGACTGAACAGCAGCAATGGCTTGATATGCGTGAACAGGCGGCCTTGGACACTCCAATCTTTTTAGTCACTGACATGACAAAAATGCGTACTTATGATTTAATTTCTTTCTACTTTGATGATCATTTTTACGATTGACACTTTTTCTGAACTAAACCGAGAAGTCAGACTATATAAAGTTATCGTAATAGTTTATATCAATTGCACATGGATATTTACAATAAAGGCGGTACATCAATTTGGGTGTACCGCCTTATATGCAAATTCACAGGGAATTGATCACGAGGATAGTAGCTTCTTCGCGCAGAACGGGAAATCCTTCCGCTCCATCACAGAGAGCTTAATGTAGAACAGGGTCGCTGCCGATTTAGACGCAGGCTATCCTCCCATAAAGGTGTCAAAATATTTTTAATGTTGGGTTTACTTTTTTGCCGGAAAAAGCTTTTTATTGTTTAGATTTGCAAATCTAAACAGAAATTAAAGGAGACTTTTTTATGGCAAAAACTGTGCGATACGTCAATACTAGCAGCGGTGTGAATGTGCGAGATGCCGCTGCCGGTAACAAAGTCCGTTCTCTGCTTCAAGGTACCCTGATGATCTATGACACCGCGAATGCGCCTGTCAAAAAGGCTTTGAACGGAACCACCTACACCTGGATCAAGGTCACCTATTACTATAAGGGCTCCAATGATCAGTACCTCATGGCCACCGAAGCGACGGGGTGGGTGACCCAGAACAACACTACTGAAGTTTCCACCACTATTCCGGATAAGTCTTCTATCTATTCCGGCAATCAGTCGTATAAGCAGAATGAGCGTCTGGTAAATGCGCGGTACATCTTCGACTATCTGCGCTCTCTTTCCTCCAGCAAGCGTTGGAGCGTCAATGCCATCTGTGCTACGCTGGGTAACATGGAGGCTGAAAGCGGCATTACTCCTGGCAAGTGGGAGGTGCTGAATGACACCAGTAGGGGCTTCGGTTTGGTGCAGTGGACTCCTGCCAGCAATTTCATCAATGCGCTAGGAACTAGCGAAAGCAAGACTGACATTGACGTTCAGCTGAAACGCATTCAGGCCGAGGTGGATGGTACCTATACGCAGTGGACCTCAAGTTCTCACAGCCCTGCGATGACCTTCTCTGAGTACACTAAGAGCACAAAGACCGTCGCTACTCTGGCGGAGTATTTCTTGCGGTGCTATGAGCGGCCGGAGATTACCACCGGTATGGTGTCGGAGCGAAAGCGTTGTGCGGAAAAGTGGTATAACATTCTGTCTGCGGTGGGCGATATCTAATCGCTCAATAAAAGAGTGACGCCGTTGCTCCTCCGAAATAAGGTTCCAAACAATAAAAGTGCCAGGACAAGTTACCTTGTTCCTGGCACTTTCCATTTATCAATTATCAACATTTGCGAGAATATTGTAATTAAACTAAGCAAAGTGCAAAGGAGACAAGATGGATATTTCTACATTTGGAATTACTGGGGTAGCTTCGATTACAGTTATCTGCTTCCTGCTCGCTGAAATAATTAAGCCATTTGTAATGGGTAGGAAAAACTGGCTGTTTGTCAACACGTTGGGCAGTGCATAGGCCAGTATAGTGATCTACAGTCTAATTGAAACGACGAATGAAAACAGCTTGGATCCATACCAATATCTGCTTTGGGTTCTGCGAAGTTCGCCTCAACCAATCAAAGAGGATGCCGCGTAGTCCGGAAAAGTTGCTGTCCGCAAGAGCCCTTGAAGAATGCTATGCTGTGATACTGGTCAAGCAGGCTTGGGATCTCCGCTTGTGTTACTCTGGCACCTCCTTTCGGCTTTTATTTGAGCGTTTATATATAAGACGAATGAAAACCGCAAATGAACACAAAAAAATATTTTTGAAGTGTCCAAAATGTGGGAACTCCATCGTAATAAATAATGACAAGAGAAATCCTAACCGATCGTAGAGTAGGAGATAAACAGATGAAAGATCAGGGAGCAGGCGAATACATCGTTTGGATTGATGCACAGGAAAAAATAGCAGCCTTTCACAATGTGGAGAGAAGCGATCCGATGTACTTCAATCAGCATGAGATGTTTATGTCCTATCTATTTGCGCTTACAACACAGGGCTATCGGTTTCAATAGGTCAGAACCAAAGGTCAATATCAAATAGAGAAAAGAAGAGGTTCAAGAAGCGAACTTGTATGAATGGGAGAGGAGAATAATAGAACAATGTGCGGCGTGTAAAGATATACATGCGAACCCGCTACCTTTATGGGTAGAACAACAGAATGGTGGTTTAGACAATGGGATCACCTCACTTCTTAAAATGAGCATATTACACAACAAATAATTTAAATGCACAGCAAAGTTATTAAAAAATAGTAACACAATAATATTACGGTTTACCTGCTTATATATGAACGGGTAAAACCGTTATGCGGTTAGTTTGTTATGTTGACAGCTGCCGTAGCAGGCGTATCCTGTGGTTGCTTATCGGTATGACGGTGCGGTGGATCTGGAGAAGCTGCTGGACTATATCCCGGACAGCAACGGAGAGCCACAGTACATACAGGCGCTCATGCGAAAAAGCCGCTTGTCGCTAGCCGAAGCAAAGGAGAAGTATCCGGACTGGTATGAACGCCGGGTGGTGAAGCAGGAACGCTGGGGCCGTTGGATAGTGAAGCGGAATCTTTATGATTGGTGGTTGCATCGCATTACAGACGGAATCACGGCAGGACACCGTTTTTACAGCATTATCATGCTCGGTGAGAATTTTCGAAAATTTTATATTACCTGTGTCCAAAATCGAGCTTGTCCATCGTATATATTTTTGAACAACGAAAAAGCAGCCAAGCTAAAATCGTCATACCGGGAGAAGATTCCGATGGTTCATATGTGTGGTGCTCGCTTGTGTGTCCTATCTTAGTTGTATGGCCGCTAGAGCCGAGACAATTCAATCTTCAGAGAATGAAGTGGTGCGCTCTGTGCAGCAGCCTTATTATCTGGATTGGGATTCGGATAAGGCGCTGCGCCGGATGGCGCTGGAGGGAGGAAAGAATCTTATGAAATCAGTCAATGACGCTTTGCGAGCAGGATTAACAAAATATCTGTAAAAGCACGGGAAAAATTGAAAAGGCAATCGTAGGTTGCCTAAATATAAACCGCACGAGGTCTACATTTATTGAGTTTTCACTTACCTTGGGAGTACAGAGATGAAGTTGGAAGAAAAATTAGTTTCTCTGCGAAGGGCAAAAGTGCCTTCTGAGCGTAGAATCGCCGCACATCTCCAATTTCGGCCATGAATTGCAACCCCGGTATTAATGCAATCCACCCACTTTTCGCTGCCGTCTTCTCAATGGAGCTGGAGAAGAAGCGGTTTGCGCCCGGGAAAACGGTGTCCAGTAGTGAGATCAAATTATTTCTCAGCATGGTTTGCACCTTGAAATACTGTCTGTACTACCGGTAGCAGTTTTTTTACAGCATTCGGGTTTCCTCTTTAGGGAAAAACCTTGGGGAGCTTGAGCCAACGGTCAAGGCCATCGTTTGCCTGCTTTATGGCATCCTGCTTGTCTGTCATGGTTCGCCGCAATGTGTCGTTTCCGTAGCCATGCACCAGTATTGTATTGACTACTGAAACATAGATCCCCGACTCATGGAGTGCCATAGCAATGGGCAAAATGGTAATTGCCTGTGGCCTCCATGACTGCACGGATCTCACCATCTAAGCTTTTGAGTCGTTTTGCCAGCGCACTTAGTTCACTAGATGTGTGAGTCACTTCAAAGGGCGAGTAGGCACTCTCTCCGAAGAGCCGCATGACTGCGGTCATGCTCTTTTCTTTTGAGACATCAATGCCAACAGAGTTCATTTATCTTCCTCCAATACAAAAATCCGCAACCGGAATCCATCGTTTTCTCATTGCCGATTCAATCAATTGGGTGACACGAACTCTACGGCTCAACCTGCTCAAATCGAACGCTACGATAAGAGGATGGCTATCAGTCTTTCCAACGGATATAGAAGCCCAAGGAGGTGCAGGTTAGCCAGTTGCTTCTCTTATTATAGCTTAGGCACGCGATGGAAAGGAATACGGACTGGCTGCCCGGCTTCCTTGTCCAAATATATTGTAATAGGAAGCGAGATGGTAGCGGAAAAAGATTTCGAAATTAACTGGTAGATTTGGTGATAGGGAGGTTAGAAAAACAAAAAATTTTCTGTGCAATGCTGATTCTGACGACGATGTTGTTATCTTGCTTTTCTGGAATCGCATCCGCCGCAGAAATGGGCCGAGGCGAGAACTATTTTCAAGAGGCGATGAGAGCATCTTGGAGTTTCAGCACAGATATTCCGGCTAATACATCGGCAAATGTGAGCATTAGCTTTCCGTTAGAAGTTGGAGAGGCTGTGGCAATCAGCTACATTTTCTTCGCTATCTGCAAGTGTAGATTTTGACCTAATTGCAACAGATGGCATGTTTTTCGGACTGAATACAAAGACCGGTAGCTTTGATAAATCTATCGAAGCGAATCAGGGAGGACATTACACATTGGCGATAAGGAACAATTCAGTGTCGGGATTCGTGAAATACTAGGCTCTTAGTGCAGATATCTACCTGGTGGATATGATAATAATGCGATTGAGGCCAATGGAATAATAAGCGGGTTTTGCGGTTTACCACATTATTCAAACCGTAAATTTATTATTATGAGGAGTGTATGAAATGAGGACGAGTAAAAAGGCGTTTGCAATTTTTTCCGTATTAGCAATGGTTATGGCGCTTAGTGTGTCTGCTTTTGCAGTGGAAACAGAAATCGGGCCAGAGTATGAGATTTCTGTTGTTGGAGAAGAGGCAATTGCTAATCTTCAGAAGACAGGAGCGTTAAGAACAACAAATAATTTGACGGAAATTGCCAGTAAAGACTCTGAAATTCCTCAGTATGAAATTACTGTAAGTGGACAAGAGAACATCAACGCATATGTGAAAGCAGGAATAGTTCATACCAGCGAGGGCAGCGCTACGCGCGAAATGGAGAGAGGGACAGCAAAGCCTACATCTGTTTGGAATTTGGATAATCAAGGATGTCGTACTACGACTTATAGCATGAGTACATGGATTTATTCGGGCTATCAGTATGATTCTGGGTCTTATAAAGACATTTGGCATACGATTTATCCGAATCAAGTACAGAAAATGACAATTCAGTGTTACAAAGCAAATGGGACAGCTTGGGGCAATGGACATGTATCCGATTATTCTGATGAAGAATATGCTTATGGAATTGCTACAGGAAATGGTGTAAAAGTATACTTTACTTATACAAGTACAAATGGCAAATTAATTAGTGGGAATATGGATATTTGCTGATTTGATATCTACACTAATAGATATGATAATAGGAGCGAACATTCGCTCCTATTATCATATCTGGGCAAGCCATTGTGAGTGGCTACTTACAATAATTACATGGCATGCAATGAGGAATTAGTTGCGCTTAACCATAGAGTTTGATTAGGAAATCAATAAACAGCGGAGGAAGCAATGATCAAAAAGAGATACATAAAGTTCTTGGCAGCTATCTTAATAGGATTAATTTGCGTAGGTTGCTCCGATAATGAAATGGAGACGCAAAATGTGCCAAAAAAGTTTGGATTAGCTGGTACAATAAAGATACAATCTATAGATAGCACAGAATATATAAAAATATATTCATGCTTTCGTGAAAATGAAGATGTATATGCGACAATGGAAATTAAAATTCCTCAAATGGTCACTAAAGAAAATATAGGAGAATTATTTGAAATAATAGACAAAAAAGGCAAAAAATGCGAGTACACAATAGAGGAGTATGTAGAAAAAGAAGAAAAACGACTTGTTGTTATAAAAATCATAAGTAGCGTAGAGGTGCAAGAAAATGAACGGTATGACCTAATATACAAAGGGAATACACTTCCGATTATTTTCTCAGAATTAGATGAAAAAGATATGCAAGCGACAGTCAAAAATTTGGATAGTGAAAACGGAATTACTGTTGCGGCATTTCCATACTATAGTGATGAACAAGTTGCAACAGTTGCAATTGCTGTAACAAACGCGGATGGAGATATATTAACAAAAAATATAGAAAACGCAATGGTGACCGTGCATGATAACGAAGGAAACCCATATAGTGTGAGGATGAATGGGGAAACAGTAGAAATAGTGAACGCAATGTTTTCTGATGGACTAATCATGGAAGTTGCAGATGTTACCAACAATAAGTTGTCCGATGAATGCAAAAAAGTATGGGTGCTATCATTGAAGTATTGAGGGCTATTTGAGAATTTGTATATCTGCATCATCGGTATTCCAGACGGTGGGAAGAAAGGTAAGTGGAAAATTACAAAATGGCTGTGTCGAGAAAAATTTGAGATATTAGACGCATTCAAGATAAAGATAATTGTATGTTTTTGTATGACGGTTGATCATGTAGGTGCTTTTGGAAACGATATTCTTGAGAGTTTGTACTATGCTAATGTTGAAACTATGTATTAACAAATTGGTTTTGGGTATTTAGATGAGAGGAGCAACGTTATACATGCGATTTCACGAGAGCATCTGCGCAGTTAGTGACTCGAAGTATGCATAGGTCTGCGGGGCAGATTGTTTGAACCGCTCCATACGCTTGGCGCTTTCGTTGTACATGATCCAGTACACAAAGCAGTCTGCGAAGTATTCATGAGCATTTGTTTTAGCGTAGTCGCGGAGAATGGAGCTTTCTGCTTCCTCACAGAATAGCCGCTCATGCTCTGCGGGGAAGCCAAGCACTTTATCAAGGAAATGTCCAAACTCGTGTACGGTGGCACTGGCCTCGGAAACATAGATGGTTTTTGCGGCGTAGTCCGTCACGCCGATGCAGCTCACATTCAGTTCCTCGGCAAACTGCGCCACGCGGTCAAAATCGATGCTGTAGGCCCAGCCACGCTGATTGAACTCCGCAAGAATGGCTTCCGGCACTTTCTGCAATTCCAACAGGAAATCGTTTGCGTTGATGTCGGTGGGATTCTTCAGTTTCACCGGCACGGTGGGGGCTTCCACGGTCAGATCCCGTGTGAGAATGGCGTGAAGAAGTCGGGCAGTCTCAGCACGGGTGACGATCTCCTGCGGATTGGAACAACTGTCGCAGAGCTGAAACTCTCCGGCAATCCGCAGGGTGTTTTCATAGGCGCTCAGAGCTTCTCTATCGTAGAGAGTGTTGTCGTAAATGGGGATACCTGCGGCGGCAAAGGCACTGTCATAGAGTGCGCCCCGGCACATCTGTGTCTCCGGCGCAGAGAAGATGGACGAATACATCCAGCCGTGGCTGTACGCCTCAACCATGGCGACGTAGCTCATTTCTTCCCATGTGTCGCCCTCAATGGGCAATCCATAGGCGCGGCATAGCATGACCGACCATTGGCGGACGGTCACGGGTGCGTCCGGAGAGAAGGTGTCCGCGCCGGTGCCGTTGGTAATGCCATGCTCTACCAGATAGGCGATGCTCTCAGCATAGGGTGCGTCCGGGGCAACATCGGAAAAGGGGCTGTCCGCCGCAAACGCTAGAACGGTCATCAGCAGGGGCAGTAGGAATGTCGTGCAAAGTACAGATAGTTTTTTCCGCATAAAGTTCTCCCTTCAAAGTGATAGCCGGTGCTGCTGCACCGGCTATCGGATAAATAATTGGCTTCTTTGCGGGGGGCAAACTGTAAGGAAATTTAGGTCGCTTTCAAGATCCAAAACGTTTACGAAAGATCACCACTTGCTCATAATCTTGCCGTACATCTGGAGCTTTTCCTGATCGTAGCGCTGCACCATCAGCATGACGTGCTCGCCCACCATGAAGTCCGCATCCTCGTGCTGATAGGAGTAGTTACACATACAGGTCACGCCATCAGGGAGGTTGCAGAACACGCCGCCACCATATTTTCCGGAGATCATCGCAAAGCGGCGGGAGCCTACAGGGTGACGCTCCTCCGCACCAAAGAAGGGGTTGACTTCCGTTTCTTTCGCGGAAACAATCAGTTCACCAGTACGGGGGTGATACTCCTTTACAATGCAGTCGATCTCCGAACCCGGGTGGAACTCCGTGCGAAGATCCGGGATGGCCGCGTAGCGGATCTCTTTCTGCGTCATATCAAGGTCGTAACCATAGCAGTCCACAAGGCAGCGGCGGGGGCCGACCGCCAGCATCCTGCAGGTAATGCGGGAACCGACAGCATGAAGATCCTCACGGGCAGCAAAAAAGCGGCGCTGGCTGCGGCTGGCCTGACGGCGGGACGCCTGTGCACGGTTAGCGGTACGCTCCACCTTGGTGACGATTACATCGATGCTGGCCCCCACCATATTTCGAAGCACGAAGTCGGGTCGCTCCTCTCCCAGTTCCCACATTTCGGACTCGCGGATCAGAATGGGGATGCGATACGGCACCACAACGGCACAGAGCTCCCGTCTGTTTTCAAGCATTCTTGCCTCGCTGCGTGGAAGGTATCTTGCGTAGAGATCCACGCCGATGATTGTTCCGGTAATGGCGCTGCGGCCGCGGAAAGAGGCATAGATAGAGTTCCATTCCTTCCGCTCATCTTCACTTAGCCCCCGATCCAGTTCGTTGAAGTCCAGCTCGTAGAAAAGTGTGCGCTCGCTCTTTTCCTCCGGCGCATCAGGCATTTCAGAGTTACCAGCTGCCAGGTATTCATCCTCCGCGGCTTCTGCTGCGGCTTCTTCCGGGACCGGCTCTTCAAAGCCCCAATCCGCTCCATCGGCCTCAGAACCATGCGGCGCAGATGCGGGCAGATTTGAATGCAAATCCTCTGCTGCCTCAAGAAATTCCGACGTCTCTTCGTGCAGTTCCGCTTCTTCCACTCGCTCCTCTGCGGTATCGCTTTCGTCTTGGGATGCAGTTTTCTCTTCTGTGGAAAGTCCAAGCGGTTTCGTCTCGGCTGCCTCCATTGCAGAAAGCGTCTCCGACTGCTCTGCCGTTTCCTCCGCAGAAAGATCCCCCTCCGGCAACTCTGCGGGAACGTCGCCGGTATCTGCGCCTGCCTCGTCATGCAGCACGCTACCCGCAGGGACACTCCCCAGAGCGGTTCCTTCAACGGCAGTATTTACGATCTCTTCTTCAGGGGTAACTTTTTTCCTTGCCATATAATGTTCCTCCTAAGTGTTATATTTTTTCCGGCTCATTGGAGCCAAAAAAGCGATGAGTACCGTCCTTCTGTCGGGCGGCGAAAAAGTGATGCCGGGGCAGATCGATTTCTCCAAAGGAACCGCTCTCGGAAATCCAGATGATCCGCTCGCCCTTCATACGGGGGACGGTTGCAATGTGAGTAGCGGCGTCCAGCCATGCCACGCTGAAAAGGTATCCGGCCCCCTTTCCGTTTCCGGTAAAGCGCAGGAGAAACGGTTCATGCAGTCCGTCTTTCGAGTAAAATCCGGGCTGCACCCTTGTAAGCTCCAGCATAACGTCCAGTGCTTCCAATAGCCGAGGATCTATCCTGCGGTCTCCGTAAGAAACCACATCACCCCGCAGCCAGACATAATTGGTGCCTGTGCGCATCTGACGAAGCATGATCTCCATGCGCCTTTCGTCAATTTTGATTCCCTGTGTACGGTAATGGGCCTGCACCAGAGCATGGAGCTGGCGGACACGCAGGTACTTAAACTCCTTGAGTATTTCGAGAATATACTTTTGCTGATTGGATAGCAGCATTGATCTTCCTCCCTTCAAACTGCTGCGCAGATGGCGTTGAGATATGGGTCGATCATAAGATCGCTCTCACTTTCGGCAATGCAGTTGAACAGCACTGCCATGGTGTAGGCCGTGCTGTTTTTTACATTCCGCTCCTGATTGGCGCGGAGCTTACTCTCTGCCTCCCGCAGGATCATGCCGTCCAGCCGTCTGAGCTTTGCCCGCACGCGGCTTTGCGGAAGCGTGGCATTGCCAATACGGAAGCTGTCGGCATAAAAAAGCCGCTCAATGGCGTTTTCAAACACCAGAGCGGTTTCCGGTGCGAAGCATTCAAGCTCGCAGCCGTCCAAAATATCCAAAAGTTCTTCTTCTGCGTCCCCGTCGGTCCGTCCGTCCTGCGCTGGGGCTCTGACAGACGGACGGACTTCCATATGACTTTGATCAATCTTTCTTTTTTCTTTCTTACTTGGCGTCAATTTCTGCGGTTCTGGGAACGCGGATTTTGCAGTTCTTGAAGCGCGATCTTCACGATTCTTGGACAGCAGATTCTGCGGTTCTTGGCATGCTGCTGAGGGTTTCCCGTCAGCAAGACCCTCCAGATCCGAGGTTCTTGAACCGCGTACTTCCGATTCATCCTCCGTGATAAACGGCGCACAGGAATAGTCCGGATCTTCGATCGGTGTGACACGGGCAAGATAGATCTGATTGGCATCACCTCGCCCGCAGCGTTTTTCCCATACCAGCTTGAGCTCCACCAACTTCTTAAAAGCTGCCGTGACCCGCTGCTCACAGATGCGCAGCTCTTTGGCAAGCGCTTTGCGAGGAAAGATCACAAACACCTCGCCGCGGTCATTGACCCAACCGTTTTTGCGGGAAAGCTGGAAACGGTTTAAGAGAAAGGTGTAGGTCACCTTGGCATCCAGGCTCATCTCGCAGTAACGTGGATCAGAAAATAACCAGCGCGGCATCTGCATATGATAAATACTCTGCACATCTGTCTGGCACATCAGTTGGAAAGTTGGACGCTCCTTCATTTTCGCTGCCCTCATAATGGGCACCTCCTCTTTCTTTTTCGATATAGGCAATGGGTCGTTTCTATTGACGCCATAAAGCGAGAGTACGGTCAGACAGCACGCTGACAATGGAATATCTTCTTCAAAAGAGGCCGATTGCTCGACCTCTTTTTCATATTCCGCGCCCGGGTGGAATGCGCGTAGGATCATCCATCTCTTCCAGTTCCGGATCATCACCTTCCAGAATGGCTTCGCAGGTCATCTCCACAAGGCCGATCTCCTCCGGCGTCATGCTGTCATTTCCGCAGGAGCTTCCGCTGGCTGCGGCTTCTTCGGTGGGAGAAGTCTGGGGCTGCATATCCGGCCGTTTCCCCGATGCAGGCGACGGCTGTGGTGCGGGCGGAGCGGACGATGTGTTCCTTGCAGCGGCCGATGTGCGATTTCCTGCCGTGCGACGCTTTGCACCCTCTTCTTCTCTCTTTTTCCATTCCGGCACATAGTCAAAGACGCTGCATTTTTTCAGCTTTTTGTATTCCGGCAGTTCCTCCAGCATGATCTTATAGAGCTGGGCGGGCTTATAGTGGTTGAACATCACAATGCAGAGAAACTTATTGAGCCGCAGGAATTCATCGGGCTGGAGGAGGTCTCGCTGGGTGTTGCTTCGCGTCTGGGAATAGGGGCGGGTGGTACTGTAGATGGGAGAAAACAGCGGTGCCAAGGGAAACTGATTGTTGGTGACGGAGATCGTGACCTTACCGCACTTTTTAGCAAAGTATTCCGCGCTGGTCATATCGTTGCAGCCCATGTAAAGGGTCATGTCAAAGGAGCCGAGCTGATTTTCCCATTCCTTCCCCGGATATTTTTCCTGCCATTGGGAGAGGGACTGCACCGCCACCTGCACCGACATATTGAAGCCGCGGATGGAATTGAAAACATCAGAGATGCCCTCCATGTAGCCGATGTTGAGATATTCTTCCAAGCAGAAGTTTGTCAGTACGGGAAGCCGCCCGCCATGGAGACGGGCGTAATTGGATAGTTGCGGGAAGGTCAGGGAGAAAAAGAGGGAGCTTAAAAATCGATAGGCGCTATCTTGGGCGGAGATGATGACAAAGTACGCACAGGGCTTTTGCCCGGGAAGAAGCAGGTCTACATCGTGGTTGCGGGTGATCTTGTCCACCAGCGGATTCTGAAAGACCGCGAGACGGTTGCCAAGACCGATGATGATATTGCCCCAGAGGTTTTCCCTTGCCTTCAGAAAGAGGCCGTGGGGGCCTTTGGCGGGATGCTCCGGCGGCAGCTCCGCAAGGATGCGGTTGATCTCGTTGACGCTTTTATAGGCGAGGATCTTATAGACGTCTCCGAGGCTGCGCTGCTCCAACGGGAGAAGATTGCCGCGGGCATCCTTCAGATTGCAGACATAGTGGATAAGTGCCATCAGGAGGTTCAATTCCGCACGGCTCCAGAAGTCATCCGCCTCCTTGGGGCCGGAGGTATTTTGAATGATGGTGTTGGCCACGGTGGTTACAAGGTCAGGATTTGCTTCCAGTCCCGCAAGGCAGTTCCAACCGTCAGAGTGCGCCATATCGAGGAAATTGACCGCCTTGACATAGAAGCCATGCTCCCGAAAATATGGTGCAAGGTTTTCAAAGAGTTCGCCTTTGGGGTCGGTCACGACAACGGATTCATGGTGTCCGCCGCTGCTTCGCTGCGCGCAGCCCATGAGGAAGGGAATGATAAAGCCTCTGGACTTATAGGAGCCGGGTGCGCCGATGCAGAGGATGTTATTGTTTTCCCCGGGCTTCATGCGGTGCGCCACGTAGGTGGCGTATTTTTCCGGATCATCCGGCCGCGCCTTAATGCGTCCAAGGAGCATTCCGGTAACTTCTTCGGCGCTGCCCAGCTCCAGATGCTCAGCAAGCTCCTTTTTTGTCGCAAATCCAGAGGTACCGTGAGTGCCGTCCGGCAGGATATCAAAGCCACGGGCGTCCCGGGTAAATTTGTAGCCTGAAAACCAGCTGTAGCCTTTTTTCGTAATGAGGCAGACCATAAGGGCAATGAAGGCGGAAACGCCAAGGCCAAAGGGCGTAAAAACAGCGAAGAGATTTTTGAAGGGGTTGAATACCCAAATGCTCTCAATCACTTCACCGGTGATGTTGAATACGGATTCCTTTCCCAGCTTGAGGGAATTGAGGAACATTCCGTAGAGATACCAGCCGATGCCGCCCAGCACCGCATACAGCGGCACGCGGGCCTTATTTCGTTCATACCAGCAGCCCCATTTATTTGCGAGGCGATCCTCTATCTTTTCGATCAACTTGGATAAGCGGGGCATCCACCACGGCTCCTTTCTTCGTCAGATATTGTGTGCAAGGGGGAAGATAGAGCGACGGAGGATGGCCGAACAGCTCCGTCAGAACGCTCTCCGTCACCTTATAGATGACGGCGTAGCCGGTATCTTTATAGCGCCGCAGCAGCACCGCGTCACCCTGAGCATCCAAGGCGGCCAGTGAAATCGGCAGGCATCCCCTCTTTTTTGCGCTTGCGATGGCGGCGTCGATCCGCCGCAGGTTCATATCCGCTCCAATGACGAAGGGGCGGTTCTGGTAGATGGCGTCCCACGCGGGAACATCCTCCGGCGGAGGGCGGTAAGCAGAGCGCAACATCAGCTTTGCAAGCTTCATGCGGTAGTCCGGAACAGCCATAATTTGAAGCTGACGCGCGCCTGTTTCATCACAGGAGAGCAGGTGAACGGGATAATGAAGTCCTCGATAGGCTTCGCTGTATCGGATCAGCTTGATATCCCGCTTTTCATCACGCACCTTGAGTTCCTCTATGATGTCAGCGTAGGAAGCTCCGGCAAAAAGAAAGGCACGCTGCGTGTCTTTGCCGAAATTGGTGTGATTATGAAACGCTGCCAGTTCGTCATTGACCGCCATGCGGCCAATTCCAGAATAGATATAATGTACCGCGTAGTAAGTGCTGCCCATATGTGCAATCGCCCCGACGCGGGCGCTGCCCCATGGATTGTGTCCGCGGCTTCTTGTAATCGCAGTAATAAACAGCGTGGAAGGCTCCGCCAGACTGTTCGCTGTTATTGTGAATACATTGATCCCCGCATGGTAAGCAGTCATCATCAGAGAGGAAAGCCGCACACGCCGCTCAATCGCCGCATCATGGTACGAGAGCGTCAAGTTTGGAACATCACCCTCTAAGGCTGCCTGCAAAAAGGCTCTACCGCTGTTTGTGAGAAGCAGCGTGTCACTTCGTTGATGGCGTTTGATCAAGCCCAGCGTTATCAAGTTTTCACGCTCTGTTTCTGTAGAGATACTGCTCAAATCATCGGGACGCACATTTTGACACCAGCAGAGAAGCCTCAGAACATCCATATCTCTTACGCTCATAAGCACACATGAACCACTCCCTTCCCAATTCCTGCGAACGCCGAAATCGCCCTTGCGCCGAAAACGGCGCAAGAACAATTTCGGCGTCCTTACGAGCCGCTATGTGGGCGCAGCCTGTTGCCCCCACATAGTAGACAGGTCAGTATGCGAAAACCGGCCAAAAACACTTCTCAAAAAAGCTGTTGTTTCAAGCCTTCCAAGCCCGCTGACACCCAACAGGCCAGCCGCGCTGCAAAGCAGCTCCAAGGCGCTTGAAATCAGGCAGCAATCTGTTGGGTGTTTTCGCAGCTTTTTCACCTGCTTTGCCCATCAGCACCATCCACCGAAATAGAAGTTTCCGGGGGCATAGTCACTGGAATGTGCGGAGAAAAAGTCATGAGCATCGGACAGGGGCAGGACGGTGATATGACAGCACTCCTGGCTTTGCACTGCCGTAGAAAGAAGGGCGACTGCCAGCGTATGCTGGTCATCATCCGGAATAAGTCTTCCTTTGATGGCGTTGCTGACCGCCTTCCACCCCTTGTTGTCCTGATCGAAAATATGCCGGCCTTCCATGGCGGTATGCTCATCAATGATCAGCATGGCCCGCTCAAAAAACGGCAATTCCTTTCCACACGCCTCATAGCTGTCCAGCAGCCGCCGAATGGTATCGCTGAGCCAGTTTGGGCTTTGATACCGGCAATGGGGCAGCAGCGTATTGATCGTGATATGGAGCCAGCCATAGCCAAAGGCCTCCACGCTGCCCGTTACATCCATGGATGGCAGAATCGGCTTTTTCGCAAAGCCCCCGCTTCCCGGTGCGTACCGCTCGCAGAGTTTTCGCAGTTCCAGAGTGGCTGCTTCAAATTGTTCCATCGTCTGCTCCAATGTCTTTTGCAGCTTGTTTGGATTCATCTGCCCGCCGTCTGTCAGGGCAACCAGAGAGCCGGTCTGTCGGAAGGCATTGCCGATCAGCTCCTGAATCCGCATCATATCCCGCTTTAGATCATTCATCGATTTGCCCCGTTCGCTTTATGCGCAGATCGGTGGGTGAAGTGGTAATGGCTTCATATTCCTTTGGTGTCGTGTGGAACGCAATGGGAACATGGTTGTAGCCGATGCAGAGAAGTCCCTCGCCGCGCCGAAAGCGGGTGATCTGCCGAACCTCATCTTCGGAAAGGTTCAGCTTATCCTGAATGAGCCGTGCCTCCTGCTCCTCCATCTGCATAACCAGTTTAATGCGGCTGGAATCGAGGATTCCTTTCCCGTAACTCCCGCCCTCCAGACTGAAAAGGTCCTGCATTCCTTGGGTGCTGGTAACTGCGATCCCGCCAAGGCCACGGATGGTCTTTACCATTTCCAGCACAAACCCGGCCGCCTGCGGGTTTGCCGTAGCACCCACAAGACTCCATAACTCGTCTGCCAGAAGCGCCGAGAGTTCGTCCTCACAGTTCATAATGAGGTCGTAGGCGATGCTGGTGGCCCAGAAGGTGCCGTCCGCGATCATATCATCCGGCATACCAGAGAGGTCGAGGACAATGTACTTATTGTTAAGTTCAATGTCGTTTCGGCCTGCCATTGCCGCAGCCGAGCCAGTGACATAGCGAGAGAGCACTACTGCCAGATGCCGCGTGTCCTGCTCTTGATAAAGAATCTCATACCAGTCCGAGAGAATGGGCATGGTGCGGAAATTTCCGTTCTCATCGACAATGGTGCTGTTGTCGAAGGTAATGCCGTAGCGCTTATAAACCTCCACCAGCGAGGAATCAAGGCGGCTCTTATCCTCTTCGTTCAGATCCTTTTTCTTCAGAGAAAACCAGATGATCAGCTGCGCGATCTTGTCTGCCAGCACAGAGTCATCCCGTGCGGCGATATTTTTGAGCTTTGCGTAGGAGTCCAGCGATTTCCGCCGAATCGCCATCAGATTCGGACAGTCCTTTGAGGATGGCGACATCCGCAAATACAGCCCGCCCAGACGCTCACAGAGGGGGCGGAACTCATGCCCTTTCTTGGGAACGATGATGATGACCCGCTTGCCCTGTTCCCGCAGCCGCCCACCGAGACATTGCAGCGTCACCGTCTTGCCTGCACCGGTAGAGCCGCCGATCCACCAGTTGCCGCTGGTGTACTTATAATCATCATAGGGATTGAGAAATACCGGAGAGCGGTTGTAGAGGTTCAGTCCCAGAAAGATCCCATCGTGGTCACTCAGCTCATAGGAAACGAACGGAAAGGCTGCTGCCACGCCGGAGGTCAGCGCATTGCGGCGTGCCTTACGCTCAATATCCGGATCAAGCGCCAGAATGGGAAGAGCCGAGAGAAACGCCTGCTCGTTTTTATAGTCGCAGCGCCGTGCGATCATATCCACGGATACGCACAGCTTCTCCACCTCTGTGACGCGCTGTTCCAGCGTTTCGGGATCAGATGCCGTCACTTCAATCAAGGTATGCATATAATAGAAATTCTCGCCTTGCCGGTTCATTACATCCTTGAGATAAAGGCCGGAACTGATCGCACTATCCAATTCCTCGTAGTCCTGCCGCGTATCGCCCACATCCCGCATCCGGGAGCGGTTGACCATAGTGGTCTGGGCGATTTTGGAGAGGATCTTTTCCTTGGGCTGACGCTTGACGAGAAAGCTCAGGTTGATCCCCTCGCCGACCTCCACCAAAGGCGCAAGCCAGCAGGTGCCGACCGTGGTGGTGTAACCGTAGCCCGTGATATAGAGATAAGCATGATACACGTCGTCTACGATGATGTAGTCACGGCTTTTTGTATCCACCGTGGTGGGAGAGAGAATGTCGAGAATGGTGGTGGAGCCGGCTTCAAGCTCACTGAGATCCGGCTTTTCTTCGCCAAAGAGCATCCGCTTCAAAAAAGGCTGTTTTTTGATTTGATCTTCCGAAGGCTGTTTTTTCTTTCTGGACTTCTCTGGAACTGCTTTTGCAGTTTTTTTCGGTTTTTTCTTTACTTGCATCGTCTTACTCCTCATAAATGCCGTGAACGGCCGTTGTCATATCGAAAACGCCCTCCGGCAAACGCACACGCTGGCTGGTTTTCTTGTTCAAAATCTCATAGAGCAGCTTGAGCACAAAATTATCGGAATACTGAGGCTCTAATACCTCCAGTTCACATAGATCCAGATACCGCCTTGCGGTGTCGGCCTCTTCGTTGAGCCGCTGGATGATGGCCTGCACCGTGTTGCGCTTGGCCCGCATGGAGGGTTCATACTGAAACACAAGAAAAAAGCGATGCCGCATGGCGCCGCCGGCGATGCCGTGACCGATCTCCCGAATGTTATCCTCGATCATCTCCCGGCACGCTTCGTTTTCCTCCTGTTCTGCATAGCGCTGCATCTGCTCTACATACGCCTGCGTGTCCGCGGGCAGCGTGCGGGCGATCATCTGCAGTTCATCCGGCGCGATCTGCAAATACGATGCAAAGGACGAGATAATATTCTGCCGGTCAATGGCAGACTTCAGATAGATGTTGACAGGCAGCACTTCCATGATCTTCACAAAGCGGTTATCTTTGGTGATGACTACGCCGCCGATGATATTTTTGATTGGGAGCCACGCCTGCACGCTGTCACGGTATACTCCGCCGCTGCCGCCGGTATGGACGCCTTCGCCAAAAATCAGTTCCTTGAGATTCATTTCCTGACCTCCCCTCGAAATAAGATAATCCGGCGGGATCTCCGCCATTTCCACCAGCTTCCCAGCCACCGTGTCATACTGTCATCACTGATGCCGATCAGCCCAAAGCCGCCCAGCGGCACAATGATCGTCAGCGTCACTATGATTTTCGGAGTCAGATCCAGCGGGAGAAAAGCAATGCAAAGATACAGTGCCGGGAGCGTCAGGAGGACAGCCTCCACCAGATTCCGCAGCTCAAAGAGTCCCATAACGCGGCCTGCATCTGTAAAATTGGTAGGAATGTGATAGACCTCATAGTTCATTCGGATCCACCTCCACGGCATCTAACAGATGTCCTTTGTGCTCATAGCAAATCTGTGCCAGCTTCATCAGCTCCTCTGCACGGGAGAGAATGATATCCAGCATGGCACGGTCCAGCGTTTCCGCATTTCTGGGCGTACAGTTTGCCCTGCCCAGTTCCAGCAGGCTCAAATACTGGTTGCTGAAGCTGCTGTGCTCTTCCAATTCCATCAGCGTAATGCCGCATTTCAGCCGTATATAGCGTAAATAGGTTGTCTCCGCCAATTACTCCACCTCCAGATAGTCGATATAGGGCAGCTTACACCACCCCTGCCAGCCGCGTCCGCTGACTTCGGTTTTCACAACGCCTTTTCGCGTTCCCATGGCTTCTATTGCGTAACCGCCGCCAATATAAACGCCGGCGTGTCCGCTTTTCCATAACATCAGTCCGGGGATTTCCGGCATGGAGGATACCGTGCCGTAGTCTGTTCCTTGAATGCCGGCATTCTTTGCCGCCTGATACATCTGATCCGCACCGTAATCCGGCATTCCGTTTGCGGCATAACCGATGCGCATGGTGGAAGCATCCAGCCACGCATAGCCTTTGATCAGGCCGATGCAGTCTGCCGTGCGCCGTCCCAGCCAGTTTGCTTCAATAAAATCAGCGTAATTGCCGACTCCGTCCGGGTACTGCTGCTTTTTATAGGCAAAGAGGGACTCTGTGAGAATATTGCCGTAGGTTCCCCACACATAGCCCCAGTTGTTCTCCCACGCCTGCACCGCATAGGCGGCAAGGTCGAGATTATTTTTCGTAGACGGGCTGACAAAACGGGAAATGTCAATGTCATTATCATAGCTTGTACCATGCTGAATATCGCCGGAATAGGAGCCATCCCCGCTGTAATCCGGTTGGTAGGCGCTGAAATACCCGCCGTACTTCTCAAGCGCGCCGCTATCCTTCAGCGTTTCAAAGAGGGCGCCTGCCCACTGTCTGGCATCCTCATTGAAGCCCATCTGCTCCATCAACTCTTCCGGATCGATCCGCTTGATCTCTACCTCCAGCGTTGCAGAGGTACTGCCACCCAGAAGAGAAAGCGATGGCTGATAGGACAGGGTGGATCGGCAGAAATTCTGAATCAGCTCCGCGCTCATGGCGTCCAGATCCTGCTCATAGGCGGCGGAATTGATTGCAATGATCCAGAGCAGGTCATCCTCTTTCATCGTGTTTTTGACTTCAATATGGTCAATTGCCGTTCCATCCGCCTCATATTCCGCCGCAATACCGGTTACGATGGAGTCGATCTGCGTTCGCTCGAAATCATCCAGACTCATATACGCCCCGCCTATACGCATGGCTTGTTCCGTCATATGGATCACCGAAGCGGTATTAGAGGAATCGTAGCCGAAAAAAATATTGGGCAGCGCTGTAAATACTACCATCGGGATCACGATCATGATGAGCAGAACGGCAAGGAGAAACTTTACCAGGGCCGGAACGGTTTCTTTTACCGCAGCGGCAGCGGCACCGTGAACACCAGACACCGCAGCAGCCTGCGCAATCCGGTAGGCTGCTTTTGCGGCACGGCCAAGATCAGCCGCCGTTTGAAGGGAAGATCGGGAATTGTCTTTCTCATCCATGCTTCTTACCCCGCTGTTTTCTTGGCGGTTTTACATCGCCGTCTGCCTTTACGCTGCCTTTGAGTGCCGCAGTTGTAGATACCGCTTTTTTCCCGGGCTGCGCGCTGCTTTTCGCAGAAGGTGCGGACGGTCTGACTGTCTGCCGCGACTGTGATGCCGATGGGACGCCTGCCGCCGTTCCTGCCGGGTCGGGGTGTCGGTTAGGCGCTGTCCCTTTGAGTGTCGGCGCGGCAGCTGCGGAAGCACTGCGCGATTCCTGCCGGATCGGACTATGCTGCCGTGCATCCGGAGAAACTGCCGTGCGGCTTGGAATACCATTCCTGCCGGGTCGCGGTTCTCCAGACGGCCGCTGCGCAGAAACGGCGCTTTGCATTCCTGCGGTGCCGGGGTGCGGGCTTTCCGCCCGAGGCGGCGATGCCTGACCGGTTGGCTGCTTGGGTGGCCGCTGCGTATAGCGCGCATTGGGTGTATGTTGCTGCACGGTCTGTATTCCGCCGCGAACAGAGGCGGTGGTAAGCATCGCGCCACCAATCCCCGCCGCAGGTCTTGGAGAGTTGTCCTGCAAAGTGTTCACGGTGGTTTGTCCCACCGTGACCCCTGTGTGCTCTGCGGCCTGCGTCACCTGACCAGTTGCTCCACCCTGTACTTTTTGTGCGTTTATCTGACTCATACGGGAAGCGGATGGTGCTGCCGACGTTCCTGCACGGCCAGGCTGCGTTGTCTCTGGCGAATGTACTCTCATGCGCTGCGAGGCTGGGGAGCGCACGCCGCTTTGAAGAGTCTCTGCCGCTCCCGCCACACTGGGGCGTGCCGAAGCGCCAGCTTTTCCTGCCGTACCGGGTCTGCCGGATGCATTCTGCGCACCGACAGGCGGTATCTTTGTTGCAGCCTTGATATGTGTCGGAGAGCGGCGTGTGCCGAGAGGAACAGAACTTTTCCGTTCCTGCGAGGGCCTTGGCGCTGTCGAATTTTTAGGCATACTGTCCTGCGCAGCAGATGGGGCGGACTTTTCCTGCGAGGGTGATTGCGGCGCGCCTGTATGTGCTGAGGCGCTTTGCGCATCAGACGATTTCTGTGATGTGCTTTGATTTGTGCTGCTTTGCTGCGCTGCGCTTTGCCGGACATACTCCGCCGTGTTGCCATGACCTCCGCTGGGCCCGCCCATGCGGGGGCCGCCGGACGGCGCGTTGGGCGCAGCGCCTTTGCCGCCGTTTCCTGCGGACTTGCCCACTGCCTTTGTAATTTGAGAAGCCGCACTGCGAACCACCATATAAGTCAGCGTGCCGGGGAGTCCTCTTCCCAGAGAGTCGCCGGTGATAGCGGGATTTAAGCCGATGCGTGTTACAATGGCGTCTGCTTTCCGTGCGACCTTGACAATCGTAAGGATCAGCACGATCCACGGGAGAACATCTAAACCGCTGGGAACTGTGGCAAGAACAGACAGCAGCATTTTGAAGAAAATCACATTTGTCACCATCAAAAGGCACATACTGCCGAACATCCGGCACCAGCCTGTGAAAATCTCCGAGGTGCTTTTGCTGCCGCCCATAGCAAAGGCCAGCGGCGCTGTGATCGTAAGCATGGCGAGGATGACATACCGCTCCGCAATCTCCAAAAGGAGCTTAAACACCTTGAACATCACGATAATGCCGAAAATAATGACCAGCAGCCATGCTGCACCTATGGCTCCGAATACGCTCTCATCTACAAATGTGACATTAACTGCGTCAGGAATCTGGAGCAGCTCAATGATCTTTGACGTCATACTCAGCCCGATCTCGCAGATCTGCGGACTTGCCAGCAGTAAAAACGCAAAAACGAAGGTGCGGGCAAAGAGCAGCTTTGGATCTTCTCCTTCAAAGCCAAGCCCGACCGCCATACTTTTGAGCGCCTGAAAAACCAGATTGCCGATCAGGAGCGCCCAACCGACTGCCAGAAGGATCTGCATGATCTCGTCCACAACGGGAGCGTGGCTTTTCAGATATGCAAAATCCATACTCATAATGTCCAGCAGCGCCGTAGAGAAATATTGCCAGCATTCCAGAGCGAGCCCATAGGCCCATTCGAGAAAGCCTTGAAAAATAAGCTCAAGCAACGGGGACACCTCCTTTGCGCCGGAGCTTTGACCTCATTACGGCGTCAGAGTGGCAAGGCCGCTGAAGAGCGGTGCAACATAGGCGATAAAAGCGCCGATGCCGTTAATAATGGCCCATGCGACCCAAATGCGCTTGAGCCAATCCCACGCCTGATCGGTCTTATGCTGATTATTTGAAATTTTTGCTCCGATCACGGCAACGGCGGACATTAAACCTGCCAGCACCGTACTGATGCCGACAATTTTTGTGTAAACATCTACGATAATGCGGTTGGCAACAGTCCACATATCGTCTACGGCAAAGGCTGATGCGGTCATCGCGGCCATAACCCACATCAGGGTCATAATAAGTGTGTAGAATTTGTAGCATTTTCTGATCATAGAAAGCGGCTCCTTTTTACGAGAGAATACTGGAATCGGGAATTTCGATCTTTTTGTCATATGAAAATAAAGCTAAGCTGCATAGTACAATAGATTTTTTGATATTTGCCGTTACTCATTGTACGAGCCAAGAAAAGTGTCCTTGCAATCAAGGTATTGTTTCGTTATAATTAAATCGTTATGGGGTGATAGCTTTGATATTTACGAGCGAGGAAATTGCAATGATTGAAGGAGTTCTCGGCTCCTTTTTTTCTGATAATCATACATCAGAAGACCTGAGAAAAGCCTATTCCCGTGTATGGCAGCATCTTGCAGCGGATACATTAGATTCCGAGGATCTTCGGCGCATTTCCTCTGCGGTCGATTTTGCAATGAAAAATCAGTTCTGTGAATCATGCAGCAGAGAAAGCCAGCGTGTTCTGACAACGGTACTCATCAAGTCGATTTCCGCACAATGATTGAAGCATAATTTGTATATAGCAGGCGGCAACCAGCGTAAAGCTGGTTGCCGCCTTTCAGTAGTTAATATCCCGTCTTGGGCAGTTTCGGGGTAGTGCCGATCTTGCGGACAATGGTGATCCAGTTGGCTGTTGCGGTCTGCCAGGTACCCTGATACTTGCCGCCGGCATCGGCGCGGTTGACCATCTGGTATCCATTGACCGCCGCGCCCTTGACCATCACGCTCAGAGTGGGATTCGCCACGGACTGGAAGCCCACCGGCACGGTTCCGAAGTCAAAATAGATGTCGGTTACCACTTCACCTGCCTGCATGGGGATGGCGTTTAGGGCAAAGCTGTAGTTGTTGCTGCTCAGCAGATTGGACGCCAACACCTGATAGCTTGCGCTGTAGCTGGTCTTATAAAGAATACGGTAGGTAAGCCGCGCACTGTAGGTGCCGGTACTCAGCACGGTCGCGTTGGCAATATCCGTAGGAATGCGGTCGTGCCAGAAGAATGACTCCAGCGGCACATTGCTGGTGTTGGCAACGGTGAAGTCATAGCGCATCTGACTGCCAGCCATCACAGCACTATTGCCGCGCTTTGTGAGCGTAACGCCCAGAGAGGAAGGTTTATCGTAGGCAGACAGCTTGATGATCTGACCGGGATATTCCAGCGTCACATCATGCACGGTAGGGTCGAGTTGCCAATAGGCGGGCGCTGTGACCTCTCGAATCTGATAGCGGGTCAGCGGCAGCGGCTTGCTGGCCGCAACGCCCCGGGCATCCG
>ENA-OVGC01000260-OVGC01000260.1-human-gut-metagenome-genome-assembly--contig:-NODE-260-length-50553-cov-12.725553_pt1 | contig 50553 bp, 38 predicted proteins | sample MGYA00237768_ERZ505415 | MGnify/ENA primary metagenome ERZ505415 (study PRJEB26158, sample SAMN06016382) | human gut metagenome | biome: human gut; feature: ankylosing spondylitis patient; material...
CGGGATAAGAAATGAAGGAATTCATTTCGTTCTCCACTCGATTTGCATTACCTTTGAATAAGGTAAGCGGCATCTCGGGATAAGAAATGAAGGAATTCATTTCGTTCTCCACTCGATTTGCATTACCTTTAAATAAGCTAAGCGGCATCTCGGGATAAGAAATGAATGAATTCATTTCGTTCTCCACTCGATTTGCATTACCTTTGCAAAAAGATTAAAAAGAAAACAGAATATGAAAATAGGAATTATCGTCGCCATGGACAAGGAGTTCGTACAGCTGAAGACTCTACTGAGCGACACCACGGTGGAAAGGTTCCACCACAAAGACTTCGTGACCGGACGCATCGGAGACAAAGAGATCATTCTACAGAAATGCGGCATAGGAAAGGTAAACAGTACTATCGGAGCGGTGGAGATGATTGACCGCTACGCTCCCGACCTCGTGATTTCTACCGGCGTGGCTGGTGGTGCCGACGTGGAAATGAACGTCACCGACGTGGTGGTGGGCACGGAATATGTATACCACGACGCTTACTGTGGCGACGAATGCGAATACGGACAGATTATCGGCATGCCGGCAAAATTCCAGGCTCCCAAGGAACTCGTGGAGAAAGCACTGGCGGCTGGCGGCGACACTCCGGTGCATGGCGGACTGATAGTGAGCGGAGAATGGTTCGTTGACAGCAAGGAGAAGATGGGTGGCATCTTGGAGCATTTCCCGAATGCAAAGGCTGTGGACATGGAGAGCTGCTCGATAGCACAGACATGCCACATATACCACGTGCCGTTCATCAGCTTCAGAATCATCAGCGACATACCGCTGAAGGACAACAAGGCTTCGCAGTATTTCGATTTCTGGGCGCGCCTCGCCGAGGGATCGTTCAACGTGACAAAGCATTTCCTGCAGAGCATCTGACAATCTGAATATATTCGTAAGGAGGATTGCCGCTATGACGGTGCCCCCCATGACGAAAGCAGAACTGAATATCCACAACATTAAAAAATACAGTAAGCACTATGAAGAAGATTCCAAGTTTCACCATCAATCACGAACTGCTGCTGCCGGGCATCTACGTATCTCGCAAAGACGAGGTGGGCGGCGAAGTGGTAACGACATTCGACATTCGCATGAAGGCGCCTAACCGCGAACCGGCTCTACACGCCGGAGCGCTGCACACCATAGAGCATCTGGCAGCCACATATCTGCGCAACGACGAGGAGTGGAAAGACCGCATCATATATTGGGGACCGATGGGATGCCTCACCGGAAACTACCTGCTCATCCGCGGTGACTACGAATCGAAGGATATCGTGGAACTGATGAAACGCACGTTCCAGTTTGTTGCCGGATTCGAAGGTGACATACCGGGCGCTGCTCCTAAAGACTGCGGCAACTGGCTACTGCACGACCTGCCAATGGCACGCTGGGAATCGAAGAAATATCTCGAAACACTACGCAATATTAAGGAAGAGAACCTGGTGTATCCGCAGAATTGAAAAAATCTGCGGACATAAGGATAAAGCAAGTCAAACCATACCCTCAAAACGGTCATTAGCCGTTTCAATGTAATTGTCAAATCAAAATACAATCAAGTCTGATGACCGTTGGGGGATAAAAAAACAAAAGCCCTGAGAGTGGTGAAGGCGATGCCAAGCTGGACTCCGGGCAAGATAAACGGCAAACCTGTGAGAACGCTATACGCTCTGCCAATCACATTCAGACTCTAACAAGCTCCCCCTTTCATAGTATATCCCCAAATCAGTCATAAGGGCTGACACTTCACTAACGAGGTGTCAGCCCTTTGTTTTTATCCTAATGACCGATCAGGGTTAATTACTCCACCCGCTTCATCTCTCTCCTCCACAGCAGGGTCTGGGCAACGCCTCTCATCGCCATATAGGCGAGGAAGGCTATCCAGAGGGCGTGGTTGGCAAGGGAGGAACGCAGGGAATAATACACCGTGAAGAACGTGGCTGCCGAGAAGAACATCGAGAGGAGCATGCCGCGGGTCTTGGTGCAGCCGATGAACACTCCGTCCCAGATGAATGCCGCCATACCCAAGAGGGGTACCAACGATGCCCAGAATGAATATCCATGGGCTGCTGCCACCACAGTATGGTCGTCGGTGAGCAACGACAGGAACGCGTCGCCTCCTATTATATATAATAAGGTGAATATCACGGTCATCGCAGCTCCCCACCCGAAGAGGTTGCGCACAGACTGCTGCAGTCCCGAACTGTTACCGGCACCGTAGTATTTGCCGCTTATCGCCTCGCCGGCATAGGCGAAACCGTCCATGAAATATGAGAATATCATATAAAACTGCATCAGCAGCGTGTTGACGGCAAGCACCGTCTCGCCCTGCCATGACCCAGCGGAGGTAAAGAAGAGCATCACGCTGATGAGACAGAGAGTGCGCAGGAAGATGTCGCGGTTTACTCCAAGAAAACCTTTCATCGAACGCCATGCAAAGAGGGCTTCTGACTGGAAATGCTTCCACAGTCTGCCATACGTCACTACCCACATCACCACCGCCATGAGGAATCCGGCATACTGAGCCACGAGGGTGCCGAGGGCTACGCCTTCCACCTTCATTCCCAATCCGAAGACGAGACCGAGACTCGCCACGATGTTTACCACGTTCTGGGTTATCGCTATGACCATCGGCATTCGGGAGTTCTGCATCCCGATAAACCATCCCGTGAGACTATAGAGACAGAGCATTGCCGGGGCGCCCCATATCAGAATGTCGAAATAAACTTCGGCAAACTCTCTCACTGCCGCAGAGGGCTGCATCACGCTGAGTGCCATCTGCCTCAATGGCACCTGCAGCAGTATCATCACCAACGCCACCGCCAGAGCCACTCCCACCGACCTGACAAGCAAGCGTACTGCCTCGGTGAGGTTGCGCTGTCCGAGAGCCTGTGATGTCATGCCGCTCGTTCCCATGCGGAGGAATCCGAACAGCCAATACATCACGTTGAATATCATTCCGCCCACGGCGATGGCGCCTATATATGCTGCCGAACCGAGGTGGCCCACTATCGCCACATCGATGAGTCCGAGCAGAGGCACGGTGATGTTGCTCACGATGGCTGGCAGGGCGATATGGAGTATCCGTCTGTTGAGGTCTGTCATCTTCTTTTTTATTATTCTGTTGTTGGGATATGTGGCAATGTATGATGGATTTGAAGAATAGAATAAATTCAACGCCCATCGTTGGTATCCATCAAAAAGAGGCGTGCCGGAAGCTCTCTTCAAACTCCTTCACGCCTCTGTATATTTGATGCTGCCTTGACCTGGATAGGTCAGGCGTATCAGCTGCGCTTTTTCTTTATGGGAAAACGCTTTATTCCTTGTTGGAACGCTTGCGCTCCAAGTGGTCGAGCAGTATCTTGCGCATACGCATGCTCTTCGGAGTCACCTCCACGAGCTCGTCGCACTTGATATATTCGAGAGCCTCTTCGAGAGAGAGCACCGTGCGTGGCACGATACGCGCCTTGTCGTCGGAACCGCTGGCACGCGTGTTGGTGAGCTGCTTTGCCTTGGTCACGTTCACCACGAGGTCGTTGTCGTGAACATGTTCGCCTACTACCTCTCCGCCGTATACTTCCTCACCCGGATCGATGAAGAACTTACCGCGGTCTTGCAGCTTGTCGATAGAGTAAGCATAGGCCGTGCCGGTCTCCATGGCTATCATACTGCCGTTTACACGACGTGTGATTTCGCCCTTGAACGGCTGGTATTCCTTATAGCGGTGTGCCATGATGGCCTCGCCTTGTGAGGCGGTGAGCACGTTGGTACGCAGACCGATGATACCTCGCGACGGGATGTCGAACTCGATGTCAACGCGGTCGCCGAGGTTCTGCATGGATGTCATCTCTCCCTTGCGGCGTGTCACCATATCAATCATCTTGCTGGCGAATTCCTCCGGCACGTTGATGGTGAGCTCCTCGACAGGTTCGCATTTCACTCCGTCTATCTCCTTGTAGATAACCTGTGGCTGGCCCACCTGCAGCTCGTAGCCCTCGCGACGCATGGTCTCGATGAGTACCGAGAGATGCAGCACTCCTCGTCCGCTGACGATCCACTTGTCGGTGGAATCCTCAAAAGGAGCCACTCTCAGGGCGAGGTTCTTCTCCAGCTCCTTCTTCAGTCTGTCGCTGATGTGACGGCTGGTAACGAACTTTCCTTCGCGGCCGAAGAACGGTGAGTCGTTGATAGTGAAGAGCATACTCATGGTAGGCTCGTCGATGGCGATTGGAGGCAGTGGCTCAGGGTTCTCGAAGTCGCAGATGGTATCTCCGATCTCGAAATTCTCCAGACCTACCACGGCACAGATGTCGCCGCTCTTCACCTCTTCCGTCTTGGCATGTCCCATTCCCTCAAAGGTGTCGAGCTCCTTTATCTTGGTCTTCTCCATAGAACCGTCGCGGTGGGCGATGGTCACGTTCATACCGTCTTTCAGCGAACCGCGATGCACGCGGCCCACGGCGATACGGCCTGTATAGCTTGAATAGTCGAGACTGGTGATGAGCATCTGTGGTGTTCCGTCGAGCATCTTCGGAGCCGGTATCACCTCAACGATCTTGTCGAGCAGATACTCGATGTTGTCGGTTGGCTCCTTGTAGTCGGCGCTCATCCAGCCGTTCTTGGCACTTCCGTATACAACGGGGAAGTCGAGCTGGTCTTCTGTGGCATTGAGAGAGAACATCAGGTCGAACACCATCTCGTAAACCTCCTCCGGGCGACAGTTTGGCTTGTCCACCTTGTTTACCACCACGATTGGCTTGAGTCCTATCTGCAGGGCCTTCTGCAATACGAAACGTGTCTGTGGCATCGGTCCCTCGAAGGCATCGACGAGAAGCAGACATCCGTCTGCCATATTGAGCACACGCTCCACCTCACCACCGAAGTCGGAGTGTCCCGGAGTATCTATGATATTGATTTTTGTACCTTTCCAGTTAATTGAAACGTTCTTTGAGAGGATGGTGATACCACGCTCACGTTCCAAATCATTGTTATCCAACACTTGGCCGCTCAGGTCCTTTCCGTCACGGAAGAGGTTTCCGGCCAACATCATCTTGTCCACCAATGTAGTCTTACCATGGTCTACGTGGGCAATAATCGCAATGTTTCTGATATCTTGCATAATTTACCTTAATAATATGAGTGCAAAGGTAGTGTTTTTAATTTACATGACAAATAAGCGCATGCCATTTCTTTCATTTAGCAACAGATTATTAACACGACTCGTGCAATAATCAGTGTATCGGGGCGTTTATATAAAAAAGGTAAAACAAAAAAAAACAAGTTACTATGAGAAGAATATTTCTTACCGCCATATCATTGGTTATCGGCGTCGTGGCAACAATGGCCCAGCCAAAGGCAGGCACTTTCTCCATAATCCCAAGACTGGGTGTGGCCATAGCCAAGGTGACGGGCGACAAGGTGTACACCAATCTCGCATCGGCATACGGCGATGCCACGCATTCGAACTACAAACCGGGACTGATGGCCGGAGTGGACTTCGAATACCAGTTCAGCGACATGCTGGCGGCATCCATAGGTGCGTACTACAGCAGACAGGGCGAAAGATTCGACGATGTGAAGGAGGCACACGACATGTCGACCAAGCAATGGAACGAAGTGAGAGACTGGAAACAACACCACGACTATGTGAATGTGCCGCTGATGGCAAGTGCATACGTGGCAGACAACCTCGCACTGAAAGTAGGCGTGCAGGTGGGATTCAACGTGGACGGAAAGATGGAATACACCGAGGCGAGCTTCGTGCGCGACCAGGCAGGCGTGGGCTCTACGGAGAGCGTGAAGAAGATAAAGGGTGACGTGAAACTGAAGAAAGTGGATTTTGCCATTCCCGTGGGCATATCATACGAATACATGAACGTGATTCTCGATGCGCGCTACAATATCGGACTGACAAAGGTCTACGACAACATAGATGGCAAGAACTCCGTATTCACGTTCAGTGCCGGATACAGATTCTCTCTGTAAAAAACGACAGGCGGCAAACGGCAGAATCCGCAAGCCATGGCGCAATACGTACGCATCAGTGACCAAAATGTAAAAGAATATTAAAATACCAAGATATTCAAGGCCTCTTGCTTTGTAAACAAAATAATATTCTTACCTTTGCACCCGCTTTATGCAAATATAAATAACAATTTTAACAAAATCAAAACAATGTATTTAGATCAAGCTAAAAAACAAGAGATCTTTGGACAGTACGGAAAGTCTAACTCTGATACTGGTTCAGCTGAGAGCCAGATAGCATTGTTCTCATACCGTATTTCCCACTTGACGGAGCACCTGAAGAAAAACCGTAAAGATCATACTACCGCAAGGTCTCTGACCAAATTGGTAGGTAAGCGTCGTGCATTGCTCGATTATCTCTACGACCGCGACATTGAGCGCTATCGTACTATAATCAAGGCTCTCGGTCTGCGTCGATAATCATCGCGCTGCTGAATGCACAAAAAAGGACTAATCCCGATCGGCAACATGCCTGTCGGGATTTTTTGTTGCCACTACATAACATTTGCTGTCGTCGCCATAGCGCTTTATGATGAACAGAAAACACAAAAATATACATTTATATAGCATTTTTCATACTAAAAGTTATGTAATTAGAAAAAAAAGATTAACTTTGCACCATATATCACAATATTTAAAGGAGGAAACGGCAGTTTTATTCACAAAAATATAGAAATAACGAATTAGATTTATTAATACGGTTATGAAAAAGTTCTTAATTATGCTGGCTATAGCCGGCGTTTCCCTGACCTCAATGGCACAGGAAACAGAAACTACAACAGAAAAGTATAGCGTAGCAACTAACTCTTTCTGGAGTAATTGGTTCGTACAGGGTGGAGTGCAGTGGACTGCGTTCTATTCTTCACTCGAGCATGGTTTCGACACATCAAACAACCCTCTCAAGAGTTTCCGCTCTAACCCACAGGCTTCTGTAGCTATCGGTAAGTGGTTCACTCCTGGTCTCGGACTCCGCACAAAGGTGTCTGGCATCTGGGGTAAGGCAAATGGCGACAGCTTCAAATACTGGAACGCACAGGAGCAGGTGCTCTTCAACCTGAGCAACATGTTCTGCGGCTACAACCCTAAGCGTGTCTACAACTGTATTCCATTCGCTGGTGCAGGCTTTGCACGCAACATGAGCTCTGACATGTATGCAATGGGTATGAGCATCGGTTTGCTCAACGAGTTCAACATCAACAAGCGCGTTGCCATCAACCTCGAGTTGGGTTGGAACCGTCTGGAGAACGACTTCTACTCAGAGGGACACGCAAACAACGGTCCTCGCGGATGGGATTCTCACGACAACTACCTCTATGCTGAGCTCGGTCTCACTCTCAACATCGGCAAGACCGGTTGGGCTAAGGTGCCAGATGTTGACGCTATCAAGGCTCTCTCTCAGTCACAGATCGACGCTCTCAACGCTCAGCTCGCTGACTCTAAGTCAGAGAACGAACGTCTGAAGGCTATGCTGAACGAAAAGCCAAAGGAGGTTGCAATGCCTGAGTCTATCAAGCAGTTCATCACTACTCCGGTATCTGTATTCTTCAACATCGGCAAGACAGACGTTGCCAATCCTAAGGACCTCGTCAACGTTGAGGCTCTTGCTAAGTACGCCAAGACTAACAACTCTAAGATCATGGTTACAGGTTTCGCCGACAGCGCAACAGGTACTCCTCAGATCAACCAGAAGCTCTCTGTTAAGCGTGCTGAAATCGTTAAGGGCGAGCTTATCAAGATGGGTGTACCTGCTGACAACATCTCAACTCAGGCTCACGGTGGTGTAGAAACACTCTCACCAATCTCATTCAACCGTCGTGCAACAGTTCAGATCACAGAGCAGTAATCTGCTCGTCTGAAAATCATAAATTAACAGGAAGCCTTCCGTCTCATCGCAGACGGGAGGCTTCTTTCGTTTTTTATAACTACTGCCACGCCTACAACCGAAAGGGGTCTGCTCTTATGGTGCTTTTTGCATCTCCTTTACTAACGTTCATTACATGAAACATTGTGGGTACGTTTTTGGCTCTGATTATGCCCAACCGGGGAACGCTGCTTACCCAACCGGGGTAAGCAGCGTTCACAACCGGGGCAAGCAGCGTTCCCATTTCTTGAAGTTTTTGCTATCCTTGTCAAGGATCCGACCAGCCTGTTTGGAAAACAAATACCAACCATAAAAATGTCTGCCCTTATGTAGCCCTGCAATAGGTTTTCCGGAGAGCAATAAAAATAAATCTGATGCAAATTACCGAACTTTTTAAGTACGAATAATCCAAGATACGACACGTTCAATCCAAAATACATACAAACGGAACATTTACCATTTTTTTTGTATTGTTAATTTTCGTACATTTGTAGATGTGAAAAAGAAATGTGCAAGACAGTTGTACTGCACAGAAAAATTAATCTAACGAGAGTTCATTTAAAACAAATAGCTTATGTCTCAGAACAGAACAGTAATCCAAGGTCTCGAACCAGACAACGGACAGGGTGGAAACAACATGAACAGCGGACTCGGCAACAGCTTCTATTCCAGAAGCGGACGCCAGGCAGCAAGAGGCACCGTGGTGCCGGGAATGATGGGCAACGAAACACGGCAGCCAGACAACAACTCCGGAGAACAGCCACAACAAAGACAGCGCACCATACAGCCAGGAAAACCGGTTGTAGGATTCCTGTACTCTGTTTCCAGAACAGCTGCAGGAGAGTTCTGGCCTCTGCAGATTGGCCGCAACACTATCGGACAAAGCGCAGACTGCGACATACAGCTCGCCGAAGGCACCGTGTCGGGCAACCATGCCGTAATCGTGGTGAGACAGCAGGAGGGCAAAGGCGTGATAGCTTCTATCAAAGACCCGGAATCCACCAACGGAACAAGACTCAACGGAACACAGCTCGGATTCGACGCTGAAGCCTGCCACAACGGCGACATCATAACAATAGGCAACAACTACGAACTGCTGCTCATCCTCATCGATGCAGAGAAGGCAAACCTGAGAGTGAACCCTAACTTCATCGCCGTGGCAACGGAGGAGGACAGCGACGAATTCGGTGACGTGCCGCCATTCCGCAACGGACAGACACGCACCGAAGCCTACGACCCATACGGCAACAGCGGATACAAACCTACAAACGGCACTGTAGGAATGGACGGATCTATCGATCCTAACCACGGCGGAACAATCTCCATGTGATGCAACCTAAGAAGACCGTATTAAAACGTGGTGCATACATATACCTCTTTGCCGAAGGGGTGTGGTACTGCTATAACCCGGCAGAGATGCCATTGGGCAGCGGCGCCATGGGCGACGTGTATCTTGGCTTCAGATGCGACGACGGAGTGAAGGTGGCGATAAAGAGAGTGAAAGACTATTTCGCCAACAACCCCATGATAAGGCAAAGGGCACGTCAGGAGGCTTCACTCGCCTTCAGACACCCTAACCTCGTGGAGATGCTCGGATACTGCGAATATGCCCCCGACCGCGGACCCATCTGGATTATAAGCAAATATGTGCAGGGAGACGACGCTGACAAATATGTAGCGGCATTCCCCAACACTCACAACCGCGCCGAGAAAATCTGCCGGCTGATAATGCCGGTGATGGACGCCCTGGCATACATACACCAGAAGGGAGTGGTACACCGCGACATAAAGCCGTCGAACATCATGGTGGAAAACGGCAACAACGTGCGACTCATGGACCTGGGAATATCAAGGGTGAATGGCGGCAACAAGTTCTCGCAATACGGATTCATCGGCACACCGCAATATTCATCGCCCGAACAGATAAAGAGGGACGAGAGTTCGGGTGCCGAGAGCATAAACGGCCGCAGCGACATCTATGAGCTGGGCATCACGCTATACGAGCTGATAACCGGCAGCAACCCCATGGACAAGGGAAACGACACGGAGACGCTTGCGGCACAGATATCCGAGAAGCTGCCGCCCAGCGACAAGATACCGCCGCAGCTCATGCGGGTGATATGGAAAGCAACAGAGAAGGACCAGATGAAGAGGTTCCAGACAGTGAAAGAATTCAAGCAAGCAATAACGATGGCTCTCACCTACCAGCCTACAACGATGGAGAAGACAATGGAATGGGCAAAGCGGAACAAGGCTCTTGCCGCGATAATGGTCTTCCTCGCCATCTGCGCTATGGCAATGGTCATCGTTTTACCGTTCATCATAAATCAACAATAATGGATCTGCAGAAGATATATTCAGACAGCTCTGCCGACGTCATCGCATTTGCTGAAAGCCGCATCGGAGGAAGACGCGAAAACCAGGACTCGTTCGGATGGAACGACACGAGGCTGGGATACCTCGTCACCGTTTGCGACGGCATGGGAGGCGGACCGGGCGGAAAGACTGCATCCACGATTGCCGTGAAGGAAATCGTAGACTCCATAACGGATGCCTCGGAGAAAGACGACCCGAAGACAGTGGTTGCCGATGCCGTGAGAAGAGCCAACGACGCCATCATTGAGGCCGGCAAGCAGACGCCACAACTCAAGGGAATGGGCTCCACGGCGACGGTGCTCCTAATCGGCAAGCAGTCGGCAATCGTGGCTCATGTGGGCGACAGCCGCATCTACCAGCTGAGGAGAGGAAGGAAGGTGTTCCGCACATTCGACCACTCCATGGTGTTCGAGATGGTGAAGCAGAAAGTGATAACAGAGGAGCAGGCACGCCTCTCTGCACAGTCTAACATCATAACGAGGGCTCTCGGCGCCGCCGAAACGGTGGATGTTGAAATTGCCGAGGTGGCGTATGAGAAGGGCGACCGCTTCATGCTCTGCTCCGACGGCATACACGGCACGATGCCTGAGAAGGAACTGTTGAAGCTGGTGTCGAAAAGAAGCGTAAGCCTTGCCACCGTGACCGACGACATCGCCACCCACGTGGACAATCTGGGACACAACGCCGGAGGCGGACACGACAATCTTACGCTTGCCCTCGTAGAAACAAGAAAGTACTCTAAACTAACTCCAAAGATGACCAAAGCAGCAAGAATAATCATCGCCGTAATGCTCGTGGGACTCACGGCAAGCATCATGACAAACGTGATGCAATATCGCACCGCCAATGCGGCAACCAAGGCAACCGCCGACAGCATTGCATTATACAAAGATTCCGTGAAAAAAAGCCAGGCCGCAGTGGCTACCCTCACCGACTCCATCAAGAAAATAACTAAAAACAAATAATTCTGACTATGAAAGTATATTCTATTGGAAGAGAGACAGGATGCGACATCGTTATCAACGACAGCACCGATGTCATAAGCCGCCGACACGCCATCCTCAACGTCACGTCGATGGGAAAGATGACGATTGTTGACCAGAGCCATAACGGCACCTATGTCAACGGCATCAGGATAGCGCCCAATGTGCCGGTGCCGGTAACACGCAAAGACAGCGTATCGTTCGCCCACGTGGCACGCCTCGACTGGAACCGCGTGCCAAAGAGCGGCGAGGCAATAAAGTATGCCATCATAGCCGTAGTGGCGCTTGCAGTCATTGCCATAGCCGGATTCGGCATCAAGGCGGCAATGGGAGGCGGCAACTCTGCCGGAACGCAGGAGAAACCTGCTGCCGTGGCTGACACCACGAAGACCCAGAAAGACGAGGACAAGCAGAAGGAAGAGAAAGCCGAAAGCAAGGACGACAACAAGAAGGACGAGCAGAAGGCTGACAAGAAACAGACAAAGAAAGACAACAAGCAACAGGCAAAAGACGACAAGCAGCAGAAGAAAAACGACTCAAAGGCTGCCGACGCCGCAAAGAAGGACAAGCAGCAGAAAAAGAACGACACTCCGAGTGAAGACAACGCCAAGAAGTCTGCCGGACTGAGAATCTGATGCCAGGCAACTGTCAATAGTATACATATTATTATATAATCAATAAAAAGAACACTACACTATGAGAATATTGAAAATAGGACGCGACGCAAGTTGTGATATCGTCATACAGAGCCCGATGGTAAGCTCGGTACACGCTGAACTGACACTGCTCGACAGCGGTGACATGATGATAGAAGACAGAGGCAGCCACAACGGCACCTTCGTGATGGGACAGCAGATAAAGCCGGGCACACCGGCAAAGGTGACACGTGGCGACAAGATAACGTTCGGCAACGTGGACCTGCAGTGGAACCAGGTGCCGATGCCTGAGGACAACTCGGCATACAAGGGCATCTACGGCATCGGAAGCCATTTCAACAACGACATACAGGTGACGGGAGCCACGGTGAGCCGCTATCACGCCACAGTGAAACAGGGACGCGACGGAAAGTTCTATATCTTCGACCACAGCAAGAACGGAACGACCGTTGACGGTGTGCGCATACCGAAGGACACGCCATACCGCATCAAGAAGAAGAGCGCCGTGGTCTGCGGCGGAGTGCCGGTGAACCTCGCCACACAGTTGCCATGGCCAAGCGAGTCGTGGAAATATATCGTGGGAGCAGTGGCAGGACTGGTAGTCCTCGTCGGAGTAGGATTCGGACTGATGAAACTCATCGGTGGCGGATTCGGCGGAGGCAAGGAGTATAGCGACGAAGAGCTGTATGCACGCTACAACACTTCCATAGCCATGATAATCGGAAACAACCACCTGGAGGTGACATGCGGCGACCTCGACCTTGCTGCGTCGGCCGGAATACCGACAAAATGGGTTCCCATCAGCAGAGCCACTTCCATCTCGCAGGAAGAGATAAACAGCATCAACTACAAGTCGTGGGCAAACAAGGCCGTAGTGCTCGTCACTGCAAACTACTACTTCGTGGGTGCTGAGGACATATCCGCCATACAGGAGTACATCCTCAACCGCACAAGTTTCGCCACGGGATTCTTCGTGTCGCAGGACGGACAGCTCGTCACCAATCTGCATGTCGTGAAGCCTTGGCTCTTCGACACGTCGGTAAGCGAACTTGAGATGAAGATAAAGACACAGCTCTCGGCAATGGCTACAAACAAAGAGTTCATGAACAACATACAGATGAAGTCTGCCGACGGTCTGCAGGCATACACCACCATGGTGAAAGTAACCGGCGTGAACGATGGCATCAGCATCATCCCACAGGCCAAGTATTTCTCAGTGGAGAACCTCATCCGATGCAGAGTGCTCTCTGCCGGCGACGACACGAATGTGGACGTGGCTCTCATACAGTCTGACAAGGGTGAACTGCCTCACGGCAGCACATTCATCAACCTGAAGGACTCTATGGACGTGAACGACAACGACCTCACCGTAGGCACACACATCTACACCATCGGTTTCCCATTCGGAATCAGTCTTCAGAAGACCGACTCTGAAAAAGGCATACAGGTGCTGGCACGTGGCGGAAGCATCACACAGATGCCTACAGAGTTCAGCTTCGGATTCGACGCCGCATCCTTCGGAGGTGCCAGCGGATCTCCTATCTTCAACAAAAAGGGAATGCTCGTGGGAGTGCTCAACTCCGGAGTATCGGTATCCCAGGGCTTCAACTATGGCATAAAGGCGAAATTCGTGAAGGAGCTCGTGGAGAACCCTCACGTGGTGAAATAGGCCCCTAACGGTAATTCGGCTGTTATAATACAGGCTCTGGCAGTAGACAAGTAGACAAGATACGAGTAAACAAGGAGGAAACTATAAAGATGACAAACATGAAGAAGATAATAATGTCGATAATGATGACGGCGATATGCACAATCGCATCTGCCGCCATCACACAGAAGATATACCTCAAGAACGGTTCGGTGCTCAGCGGCTTCATTGCCCATCAGGAAAAGGACGGATACATGGAGGTGAGCACCGACGAGGCAATCATCTGCATCAGCGCTTCTGACATCACGGTGAAGGAAGTGACACGAAAGGAAAGCCAGCTCGACAAGGCATGGCGCAAATGGGCAAAAGACAATGATGCGCTCATGGGCTACGGCAACGACAAGTCTTTCACTCTCTGCAACATCTCTGCCGGAGTGGATGTCAACGACTCGATAGCCAGCGAACCGGACGAACTCGACTTCGAGGAGCGTCTGGCTGAGGATGGCAAGACATTCAACAACGTGCGCATCCTGGAACGTGGCATGAAGGTAAGATTCCTGCAGCTCGCTCCCGACAGCTATATTCTGAGATGGGACGAGATAGACCGCATAGAGGGTGTGCGCAGCGCAAAGAATGCTCTCTCGGGACTCAAGCGCACTTACATGCTGAAGTCGGGCAGAACGGTAGAAGGTGAATATGCCGGTGAATCATTCGAGACGGTAAGCGTGTTCAAAAGCGACGGTACGGTGGAGACAATGCCCTTCGGCGACATCAAGACACTGAAGATTTCTGCCGTCAACCCCAACCAGGACATCTCCGAACAGAGTCCGCTGCGCGATGTGGTGACACTGACCAACAACCGCACGAGACGCGGAATCATCGTGGAGCAGTATAACGGAGGACCGGCAAGCGCCAACTACATCAAGATGCGCAACTCGAATGGTGTGGAAGAGAAGATAATGACCAGCAACATCGAGTCTATTGGCAAGGAGAAGAACACGGCTTACAATCCTCTGTTCGACATTCTCCTGAAGCCGGGCGAAGTGATGGTAAACAGAGAAAAGGCTGAATTCGTGAAGGTCACGGAAAAGGACGATGCCCTCATTCTCGACTCGATACCGGAAAAGGTCATCAGACTGAAGTCTAAAAGTGGCATGGCGACATTCGACGTGGAATACAACGGTGACGTGAAAGCCGAAATGTTCCAGGTGGTGACGCTGACAAAGAAAACCGTCAAGAAGGTTGATGTATACAGCTTCACCTACAAAGACCTCGCACGCTCCACATTCCAGCCCAAGAAAGAAGAAACAAGCATGAACGGCACGAAGAAAGTGACATTCAGCGTTCCTGCAAATGCTGTCTTCGCCATATACTATTCCGCTTCAAACCGAGCCATACCTATCAAAACTGAATAACAGACATATCCAGGCGGCAATAAATGACTCTATTGTCCGTAATGGATACTGAGTGAGAAGCGAACAGTAACCAGTGCCTATAGCCGTATGTCGCCCCAAAGGCGGCATCCGGCTAATGCTGGTTAAAAAGAACTCTCCATTAAACGGTTTGATGACCGTTGAGGTAAAAAGGTCTGATGACCACTTTGGGGCAATGCTCCGACAACTAAAGTAACGAAGAAAAAAGCTAAAAACAAAGAACCGATGTTCCCTTTATTCTCCAAGACAATCAGCCTACACGGAGCTGCCAACTCCATGCAGGGCGGACGAAAAGAAAACCAAGACGACCTGGGATTCATAGACACGCCGCTTGGCTTCCTCTTCGTGGTCTGCGACGGAATGGGTGGCGGACCGGGAGGCAAGACCGCCTCTGCGATAGCCAAACAGGAGATTGCCAGACATCTGAACTCCTGCAATCAGCTGACGCCACGCAAACAGGCTCTGCGCATCGCCGTGGCAAAAGCCAACGATGCCCTCAACGCCGCAATGGCAGCCAACAAGGAGCTGCGCGGCATGGGAACCACAGTGGTGGCGATACTCATCAACAGTGAATCTGCTATAGTATGCCACGCCGGCGACAGCCGCTGCTACAGGATGCACGGCAGACTGATGCTCTTCCGCACGCAAGACCATTCGCTCGTGGGAGAGCTGGTGAGAAAGAAGGTGATGACGGAAGAGGAGGCTCGCGTCTCTCCCCAATCCAACGTGATATCCAAAAGTCTCGGAAGCAAGACCGACCACAACCCTGATATCGAAGAGATGGGCTATCGCAAGGGCGACCGGTTCATCCTCTGCACTGATGGCGTGTGGGGAAGCATGCCGCACAAGAAGCTGCTGAAATTCTTCGCCGCCAAGGGACAGACAGCAAATGTGGTGGGAAGCATATCGAGCGAAGTGGACAGACTGGGATTCGCCAAGGGCGGACACCACGACAACCACACCATCGCAATAATAGAGATGGACTGCAACTCCAAGCTCCACGACAAGTGGTATAAGATGATGCTGACAGCAATCTGCGGCATTGCTGCCCTGGCGGCCTTCATCATCGGAATATGCCTCTACAGCGGCAGTGCCGGCAATGACACGGCAAGCATCGGCAACACGCCACAGGAATCCGGAAAAGCTCTTCACATCGGCAACGGACCGGCTGCTACACCTTCCCAGACGGATGGCAAAATCACGGAAAACCTATCGGACAAGAATCTCCTGAAGGATGTCAACGACACCACAAAGAAGAAGGACGAAGCCGCTGACGGAGACAACAAGGGAAATGCCTCTACAGCGGACAACAAGAAGGCAGATGCAGAAAGAAAAGCCAACGCCGACAAGAATGCCGACTCCGGCAAGCATCCTGCTGCCGACAAGAATGGCAGCAAGGATAACAAGGATGCCGGAAAGGGAAAGAAGACCGTTGCCTATGGCGACCCTGCCAAATTCAAGACATCTGTCAACCAGGCCCTGACGGCACTCGACAACATGTTGGGATATCACAATGGCAATGAGAAAAAGACCAAGGAGCAGAAGGGACTTCATGCCGACAAGGTGATAAAGGCAATTCAGAACATAAAGGCTCTATGCGGCAAACAACGGGAACCGGAGGTTAACGGCGTTCTCGCCTATGCCAAGAAGAACAAGACCGCGATGGCTGAAGTGTCGAAGGGCAGCAAGTCATACGGATCGAGCCCTAAAGCCCAGGGCATAATAAAAAAGATAAAGGAGAAATTGGAGAAGATAAAGAATAACACGAAATAAATGCGGCGGCAGGTTAACGCAACGCCTTGCCGACGACAGGAACAGATAATCAACAGAACATTAATAAAGAAACAAAACATAGGATTATGGCAATAATAAAACTTCAAGGTGAAGCTGAAAAGCGAAACCACATTTGTTATCAGTTTAATTCTGAAGAACCGCCTATCGGTGAAGGCGGAATGGGAAAAGTATTCAAGGGAGTCTGCGTCGACGAGCGTACGGGAGTGTCACGCCCAGTAGCCATCAAATTCATGTTCGACGACCTGCCGGCAAATGCCTACGAGAGAGCAAGGCGTGAGGCTGAGATACAGCTGCGCAACGACAACCTCGTGGAGATGCTCGGATTCATAGAGATTAGCGACCGCAACAACGTGGGCGAGGTGATGACACACTATCATGTGGTCAGCGAACTGCTCACCGGTGTGTCGCTGTCGGATATCCTGAACGGCAAGACACAGGACAGAAACGGACAGGACGTGCCGTTCGCCGTGAAACTGCTCACCGACTACAAGAAGGACCCGGAGCGCTTTGCCAAAGTAGTGGTCATGAACGTGTTGTCGGGACTCATGGCGCTGCATGATGCCGGATATATACACCGCGACATCGACCCTTCGAACATCATGGTGACTACCGACGGACATATCAAGCTCATCGACTTCGGTATCGCCAAGCAGATGAACACACTGACGACAAGCGACAAGCAGCTCACCGTTGCCGGCAAGTTCATGGGAAAACCGGAATATGCCGCTCCTGAGCTGGCTCTCGGCGACATCAGCCACCAGAATCAGACAACTGACATTTATGCCGTCGGCATACTTCTGTATCAGTGTATCGTGGGACACACACCTTTCGAGGGAGCGCGCCACGAAATCCTGCACAAGCAGCTGAAGGAGAAACTGCCGCTGGGCAAGATAAAGGACAAGACACTGAAGAAAATCATTGAGACAGCATGTCAGAAAAACCAGTCGCAGCGTTTCCAGACCTGCGCCCAGATGCGTGTCGCCCTGGAATCCGGCGAAGTGGCTGGCGGCGGAGCTTCAAAGAAGACAATGGTCATCATCGCCGCTGCCGTGGCTGCATTGCTCATCATCGGTGGTGCATTCGCCATCCACACCAACCAGAAGCAGCAGGAGGTGGAGCAGCAGCAGGTTGCCATGGTGCAGAAGCAGAAAGCAGAGCAGAAGACCAAGAATATCGACGACAAGATAACGGCTGCCGACATGCTGGCGCTGAAAGGTCAGGACCGGTCTAAAGACGACTACGAAAAGAAGCTCATGGAGGCATATACTTCATACAAGCAACTGGCTGACATGATAGGCAGCGACAGCGACCTGCAGGCAAAGGCTACTGAAGTGCAGACCAAGATGGGCAACGTGGCAAAGGAACTGAAATCCGCCTGCCAGGAACTGTCGAAACAGATTAAGTTGGTGGAAGGCACTGAATATGAGAGTAAATACAGAGAGAGAGTTAATAGATTGAATGACTTCATAAACCAAAATAAGATACAATGAAAAAGATAATCAGACTATGTCTCTGTCTGGCAATGCTTTTCATTGCCATCGGAGCACATGCGCAGACTGCTGCTGACGGAATTTACAGCAAGGGAATGGCACTGAAGAAACAACGCACCAAGACTTCGCTTACACAGGCTATAGCAAATTTCAGAAAAGCCAAAGGACTTTACGCCACCGAGGCTGGAAAGGACAAATGCGACGCACAGATTGGCGCATGCAACTATCTCTTGAAAAGGATTAACAAGCCGAAACCAAAACCGAAACCTATAACGAAGAATGATGCCCAAAAAACTGTCGTTGAAGAGGTTGCACAGGTTGACAAGCACAAGAACGTGGAGATAAGTCTCTCTGAGGACTACCTTGACTTCAAGTCAAGGATGGAAGGCGGAGCACAGTCTGTCACCGTGACCTGCAACTACGACGACTGGTATATCGAAGACCAACCCAAATGGGTGAAGGCAAGCAAGGCTGGCAATGACAAGATATACGTGGAAGTGGAAGACAACCTGGGCAAAGAGAAGCGCAGCGGTGTGGTTTCCATCAAGTGTGGCGACGTGGATGTCGATCTTGTCATCAACCAGAAGAAGGCCGACATCACACGCAAAGTGAAAGAGGGTGCCGTAAAGGTGTGGAAGAGCCTTTTCGGAGGCAAGAAAGACAAATAATAGAGACACTTATATAGCACCTGTATTTTCCCCCTTGCCGTGGGGAACACATCCCCCTAATGTGGGGTTTTGTTCCCCACGCCAGGGGGATTTTTTCGACCAATGCCTATCGCTATCCCAAATCGGTCATCAGGCGGTTTTGTATTATACGCTTGTGGATTCAATACAGGGCTATATTTTGCCGTTACGCGTTTTTTTATTATTTTTGCGCCAGTAATAAAACCTATCAAAAATCCAGACGACAATGAAAAAGACATTCTTGACAATACTCCTGTCCGCAGCCTTGGCAATGGGTGCAACGGCACAGAACTCCAAGGAATTCAAAAACGCAATGGCAGATGCTATGGCTGGCAACGTGGAAGCACAATGCTATGTGGGCACCTGCTATATGAATGGCAACGGTGTGGACGAAGACCCTGCCGAAGCCATGAAATGGTTCAGAATGGCATCCGACAAGGGTGACGCCCTGTCGCAGTTCTTACTCGGTTCTCTATATTTCAAGGGAATCGGAGTGGAGCAGAACTACAAGGAGGCTGCACGCTGGTTCCGCAAGTCTGCCACCCAGGGTAACGTTGACTCCCAGTACCAGCTTGCCGTCTGCTATGTTGAAGGCATAGGAGTGGGCAAAGACCTGAAAGAGGCTACCCACTGGTATGAGCAGGCAGCAAATCAGGGCGACATACAGGCTATCTACGAGCTCGGCGGATGTTATCTGAATGGTGAAGGAGTGGCACAAGACAAGGAGAAAGGCGTCAGCATGATACGCACGGCAGCCGAGAAAGGTCTTGCCCAGGCACAACGCAGTCTCGGCATCTGCTATCTCAACGGTGATGGAGTGAAAGAAGACAAGGCGCAGGCTAAGGAATGGCTGAAGAAAGCCGAAGCTCAAGGCGACACCATTGCATCCGGCATCTGTCAGGATAACGGTTTCACCATCATCATGCCGGGAGGCAAGAAACAGGACAACTGACGATATTCGAATAACAGGATGGTTAAAGGCGGTATTTGTATGATTTTATGCAAAAGCCGTTAAAGGTCATTAATTTATGGGACTATCAGGTTCTTATTCTTATGGAAATGCTTAAGTTTGCAACTTTCAAAAGGTGAAGTAATGCCGAAAGGTAAACACATAATAAACAATAAGCAAAAGCGTGCAGCTCAATGAGTTGCACGCTTTTTGCGTTTATGGGGTTCTTGTTTCTTATGCCTTTGTTATGCGCTTGTTTATCTCTTATTTGCAGCACATTTGCAACACAACAAAAAAGTAGATAATGTGGGACTTGTTCCTACCAAAACATACTAATGCATACTTAAAAGTAGAAAACATGCCAGCAATAGGATTTGAAATCAAACGCAAGTGTAAGGTCTGTGGTGAAGTGTTCCTTGCCAAGACTCTTGACAGCCAGTATTATTCGCCTAAGTGCAGCAAGGTGGCTTGGAAACGAAAGAAGGACGCAAAGGAAAAGAACGAGAAACTGGATCGTTTGGCACAGCACATTCCTGACATTAGGGAATATGTGTCGGTGAAGGAAGCGGTGGCGATGTTCGGAGTGGAACGTACTACACTCTATCGGCTGATAAAGAACGGTACAGTTCCTGCCATCAACGTCGGCAAGCGACTCACCCGAATTAAACGCTCAGCCTTGGAAACCATGTTCCTTACCAGAAAAGAAAGTCTTGCAGAAAGAGAGAAACCTGTGCCCAGAAGATACAGTATGGAACCAGAGGACTGTTATACCATTGGTGAGGAAAGCATTATCTAACACCAAGGTGACCGTGAAGCTGCGCAAGTCCGTTCACCATGACAACGAGTGGTATCTTTTCATCGAGTCGTACCCTGTGTATAAGAAAGGAGACAACAAGCCAAGTCGTGTGGTTGAATCGGTAAACCGAACCATCTCCACACCACAATGGGATATGTCGTCCATTGCCCGTGTGCTGCCTGACGGCTCGTTCAACTACAAGCCGAAGCGTGACATAAATGGCATTATCCAATGCAAGTCGCGCATAGACCAAGAGGCTTGCATCTATGCGGACAACGTGCGCAAACTTCGGCAGCATGAATATGAAATGCCGCCCTGTATTCCGACCGTGAGGAAGAAATCATTGAACAGAATGAACGTAGCGCACAAGACTTCATTAAATATATGTTGTGTTATAACAAAACATGACTTCTTTACAAATACAAAAATTCAATCGCTGCGTGATATCTGCATAGAATAATTTTGGCTTATAGAAATCTTCCGTAAAATGCATACGAAAAAGATTAAAAGAAGGTTATTTTATGGGAAAGTTTGCCATATTAGCGACTTTATTCCGTAAATATTTTACGGAACAAAGAATGTTTTGTAACTTTGCCGTATATAATTTAAAAAAGTAAATATTAGCTATGCTAACAAGATTTGCCGTTAAGAATTATCGTGGATTTGCTGATAACATAGAGTGGAATTTGTCGCATCCATGCAGCTATTCTTTCAATACGGATGCCATTAAGAACGGTATTGTGAAGAATGGCATCATATATGGTCCAAATGGATCAGGAAAAAGTAACTTAGGGTTGGCTATCTTCGATATAGCCAATCATTTGTCGCATAAGTGGAAGAAAACCGATTACTATTTGAACTATGCTTCGGCATATGGATACAACCTGCCTGTAGATTTTGAGTATGTCTTTAATTTCGGTAAAGATGTCATATCATATAACTACTCAAAGGTGGCAAAGGAGCTTAAAGGGATTATCGTAAAGGAGCAATTGTTCTTGAATGACAAGGAACTACTATATAAGGACACGGATACGTTGCGCTTGAACAAAGAGTTCGCTTTGACGGATGCAGCCATTGACAATTTGAAAAACAGCGCAAATAACATCTCGATTGTCAATTATCTGTTGAGTGTTGTGCCTTTTCCTGAAGGGCATGCCTTGCTGAAGCTAAGAAACTTTGTTGAGAATATGTTGTTCTTCAGAAGCCTTGACAATCGTGAGTTTATTGGACTTAAAGAGGGAGGAAGCAACATAGAGGAATATATCATCAACAATAATCTTACAGAAGATTTCTCGAATTTTCTGAAAGAAATGAGCGGTCAGCATTTTGTGTTTGCTAAACCCATGCAGGGCGAGAACATGCTTTATACGGTTATCAATGGCATCCGTATGCCATTTGTGTTAGTTGCGTCTACGGGCACAATGAATTTAGAATTGCAATACTACTGGTTGAAAGAGATGGTGAATGCTTCATTTATCTTCATTGATGAATTTGATGCTTTTTACCACCATGAGCTTTCATATACCCTTTGCCGCCGATTGTTCAAGAGTGACAATCAGTTATTCTTGACTACTCATGACACGTTTTTGTTGTCAAATGATTTGCTACGCCCTGATTGTTTCTTCATATTAAAGAACAACAATATAAGTGCGGTATGCAATCTTACGGACAAAGAGCTTCGATTTGGTCACAACTTGGAGAAACTGTATAGAGGGGGTACGTTTGGCGTATGATATTGTTCGTATTTGAAGGTGGAAAAGCCGAGCCTACGGTTTTCGATTCGATAGGAAAACTATTCCTGCCGAATGAAGAACTATGCGTAGTTAAGTGCAGGCATGATCTCCCAACATTGTACTCAAACCTAAGAGCCAACGGTTACGATTTGTTTCGCTCATTGCCGTTTGAGGATAATGGCGTTATATTGCCAAAGGACAAACGCTTGGATACACTATTTTCACAGGTATTTTTGTTTTTTGATTATGATTTCCAAAACAGAATCGGTACACAGAAGGTCAACAATATATTGGACGAGATGCTGGATTTCTTTGATGACGAAACTGAAAATGGGAAACTTTACATCAACTATCCCATGATTGAATCATTGAAATACACCAAGGAAATACCAGATGCTGACTATTGGAAATATGTTGCGACAAGGGACGAGTGCGCCAAGCATTTATTCAAAGGTAAGGCCGAACGCTTCGCTTATGCACAAGCAAAAGCCTTTCGATTCATCGACCTTGATAAGACAGACAAGGAAACCGTCAAGAACAACTGGGAAAGTTTGAAAATTCAAAATGTATGTAAGGCTCATTATTTAGTAAGTGGTTGCAAGACCATCCCACCAGAAAAATCAACGATCAATCAGAAAAGCATATTTGAAGCGCAGAAAGATAAATATGTGAATACGGATGAAATGGTTTCCATATTAAACTCTTTTCCAATATTCTTGTATGATTATTTGAAATGATTGGGAGAATTTTTCTAAGCCAAAATCATTTATCCCTATATGACTAAATATATGCCTTTTGTATATGATGAAGCAAACTTCTTGACCAATCAAAAATGCTTTATTATTACAGGACAAAATATAATGGCTCATCATTGGTACTGCTATCAATGACAACGCAGCACCGACATACATAAACCTAATCTTTGCTTTGTAGTTATGGGCGATATGCTCACAAACAAGGCAAGGACGAGCGACAATGCGCAGCAGCAGAGTGCCAGTAATGCTGTTTCCATATTCTATTCTGTTTTTTAATCTTTCAAGCAAGCAAGTGGTATTACTTTGACACCGTCTGGGCGTGTGTAGGCCATGCTGCCACCTGTCATGACAATCATCAAGTCGGGTTCGCGCAACGGCACCTGCTTTTCTGTCTCATTATGCACTTGAACGAGTCGTTTAATTTCCAAAAGATGTTTGGCTCCTTCTTCTATTTCACGGCTGCCAAGCTTGCACTCTATCAGAGCATAGCGTCCATCGTCAAGATGAAGCACCAAGTCGGCTTCCAGTCCGTAGCGGTCGCGATAGTATGACAGATGATTGCCAAAACCTGGAGTATAAGCCCGAAGGTCTCTCGCACACATCTGCTCAAAGATGAAACCAAAGGTTTTGAGCTGCGTCATCAATGCTTTTGGGGAAAGTCCTAATGATGCAATTGCAATGGACGGGTCTACAAAAGCTCGTTTTATACCACTTCGAATTGCAGTCTTGCTTCGGACGGCAGGACACCAAGCTTCGATGTTGTCGATAACGAACAATTTGTTTAGGGAGGTTACATAATCCTCAAACGCACTCATAGAAAGTGAAACTTCACCTGAGGCTGTTACATCAGCTAACAGAGCGGTATTCTTTGCCAATGTTGAGATGTTACGGGCATACGAACGCAATATTGCACGAGTTGTCCGTTCATCCCTTTGTACGCCATCCACTCTTGAGATATCGTCACGACAAATGGCATCAACATAGTTGCGTGCAATAAGTAGCTTTGCCTTGTCACTCTTCATATTTAGAAATGCAGGCCATCCACCACGACAAGCAGCATAAATCAAGTCTTCAATCTTCATATTTGAAGTGATGCCGTCTATGTCTAAGTCTTTAATATCAAACAATTCTTTAAGTGAAATTTTTCCGTTAGACTCTCCTGACTCCCATAGACTCATTGGCAACATCTTCATTCGTGAAATCCTACCCGTACCAGAATGATGTATTTTACTTCTGTCTACAACAGTAGACCCCGTAAGAATGAATTGGCCTGGAACCTGACGCCTGTCCACCATAGTACGCACGGCATCCCAAAGCACAGGAGCATCCTGCCATTCATCTATAAGACGAGGAGTTTCACCCATCAACAACAATGATGGTTTCGAGGCAGCAGTTGCAGCGTATTCTTCCTGCATCTCCGTGTCCTGCATCTTAATGACACTTTTGCTCATTTGTTCCGCAGTTGTTGTCTTTCCGCACCACTTAGGGCCCTCTATTAGTACAGCCCCGAAAGCCTCAAGACGCTCTGCCAGTTGAAGGTCTGCAATTCTATGTGAATAACTCATATAGTAACCGTGATTTGATTATGTGTGCAAAGTTAGTGATATTCAGTTATATATGCAAGCAAAAAACTGATATTTGTGGATATTTAATACTATGAATTGCGTTGTTTTATTACTAACTTTTGTGGTAATTTAGAACTAACTTTTGTGGCAATTCATTTGTATTTTTTGCTGTATTTCATTTGTAGTTTTTGAAGTACTACATTTGGTATTTACAAGTAAAAGCACTACCTCTTAATAAGGTAGGCTGCACTCGGGAATACAAAACAAAACTTCGTATTTGTTTTGATATTCCGCTCATTTGCACTACCTTTGCAGCAGTTGAGTGCGTGTTTGCTTATCGTTGCTTATTTCCATATTTGACCAAGGTCAAACTCGACTGCACTCGGAAAAGAAAGCAAGTTTTCTTTTCTCTCGTTAGCACGAGTTTTGCAGCACATTTGCAGCACGCTCACACAGATGGCTTGTTTAATAACGGTTTGCATTTCGAGGAGGAAAAGAAAGGTGTGCAAAATTAAGCATTTCTTTCATCCGTACAGGTCGATTCCTTTTGACCAAGGATAATAGATAAATAGGTATGAAACGTTCGCTCAACATATTGATGGCATTGATGCTCTCGCTCATGGTGGTTTACCTGAGCGTGGGTACTACCGTCACCCACTGCCTCAGCTATGGCAAGGTGACTGTGGGTACGGTGGCTGACTGTTGTGTGAAACGAAGCATGGACCATGACTGTTGTCAAGGCAAACCGGGCACACTGGTGAAGAAGCATTGCATGGATGTGAAGCAGGTGAAACTGTCGCCTACGGTCTCTATCCAACACCTGGATTTCGATGCAGCACCAGTATTTGCAGGCATCGTGCCAGCTCTTTGGCAGATGTTGCCTCATCCTGTTATCTGTAGCATTCAGAAGGCAAGATATTGGAATCAGAACGTTCCACATTCGCCTCCAAGGGCTTATCTTGCCCTCCTCAACACCCTGATTATTTGATTTTTCCATATTTGCAAATAGGTTGCAAAAGATTATTTTGACTTTTGCAACCAAGATTGTCGTATGCCTACCCTATCAGTAATGACTTAGGGTCGCATACATATATTATAATAGGTAAATAAGAAAAAAGACAATGAAGAAAACAATACCAGTGATTGGCATGGCATGCTCAGTGTGTGCTGCCAATGTGGAGCGCAAGCTCAACTCCCTTGAGGGTATAAATTCCGCCACCGTTTCCTTGGCAGGACGCACCGCTCTTGTCGATTATGACCCGGAGAAGATTACCCTCGAAGATATGAAGCGTGAGATTTCCAATGCAGGCTACGACCTCGTCATCGAGGCAGACCGCAGTGCTGAGGAAATCAATCGCCGTGAATTTACTCTCTTGAAGCGCAAGACCCTTCTGTCCTGGTTCTTCGCCATTCTCGTGATGGCGTTCTCCATGGGCTGGGTTTCGACCGGTATGGAGAACACCGCCTCTATGGGCAATGGCATGATGAGGAATAGCCACGCCTCGGCTTTCAACAACCAGATTTCCTTGATTCTCGCCCTCTTGAACATGTTGTATTGCGGTCGGATGTTCTATGTCTCGGCGTGGAAGCAACTCAAGCATCGAACCGCCAATATGGATTCTCTCGTGGCTCTGAGCACTCTCATCGCCTTTCTCTTCAGTGCCTTCAACACCTTCTTCGGAGAAATGGTATGGGGCGCAAGGGGCATCGAATGGCATGTCTACTTCGATGCCTCGGTGATGATCATCACCTTCGTTCTGACAGGAAGATGCCTGGAAGAGAAGGCGAAGGATGGCACGGCGGCAAGCATCAAACAGTTGATGGGCTTGCAACCGAAGACCGCCCGACTGGTCGCCGACGGGCAGTTGGAGGAGGTGCCAATCTCCACTATCCAACGTGGTGATGTCATCGAGGTGCGTGCAGGGGAAAAGATTCCTGTGGATGGCGTGGTAACCCAAGCCGAGAGCTTTATGACAGCTGATGCGGCATACGTGGACGAGGCGATGATTACAGGCGAACCTACCCCTGTGGCAAAGCGGGTGGGCGATGAGGTATTGTCAGGAACGATTCCGAACCAAGGCAAGCTCCGCATGAGAGCCAGACAGATAGGTGAGAACACCACCCTGGCACATATCATCAGGATGGTGCAGGAGGCACAGGGGAGCAAGGCTCCCGTACAGCGCATCGTGGATAAGGCGGCATTGGTATTTGTGCCGGTGGTGGCAGGCATCGCCTTGATTACTTTCTTGGCATGGTGGATAATCGGTGGCAATGCCTGTCTGCCTCAGGCTATCATGAGTGGCGTGGCGGTATTGGTCATCGCATGTCCTTGTGCCATGGGTTTGGCAACGCCTACTGCCTTGATGGTGGGAATAGGAAAGGCGGCACAGAAGCAAATCCTCATCAAGGATGCCGCCGCCCTGGAAAATATCCGTAAGGTGGATGCCCTCGTCATCGACAAGACCGGCACGCTCACCATTCCTAACCAGAATGTAGACTTCACGAAAGGGGACGGACTGGATGACCTTGAGTCTCGCGAAACCCTCAAGCCTCATGCTTCCGAGGCAATGAAACTGTTGGAAGAGGAAGGCATCGAGGTGTATATGATGAGTGGTGACCGGGAAGAGGCGGCTCGCTATTGGGCAAACAAGGCTGGCATCAAGCATTATCAGAGCAAGGTGAAGTCTGACGACAAGCAAGCCATGGTCAAGAAACTCCAAGCGGAGGGCAAGCATGTGATGATGATAGGCGACGGCATCAACGACACCCAGGCATTGGCTCTTGCCGATGTCAGTATGGCGATAGGCAAGGGAACGGATGTGGCGATGGATGTGGCACAGGTTACGCTGATGGACGATGATCTGATGGCGATACCTGATGCCGTGAAACTAAGCAGGAAGACGGTGGGCATGATTTGGCAGAACCTCTTCTGGGCATTCATCTACAATCTCATCTGCATCCCTCTGGCGGCAGGTGTCCTTCATCTCTTCGGCATCGATTTCCAGATTACACCGATGTGGGCAAGTGCCCTGATGGCATGTTCAAGCGTGAGCGTAGTTCTCAACTCTTTGCGATTGCGCTTCGCTTAAAGGTAATAGGGTAAAAAAAGTAACAAACATCAGAAACCAAGATTTAAGTCTCGGATAAAAGGAGATATATTTATGTATTCAAGATATATATTACATGTGACAAAACCTGGGAAAAAACGAGAAGGACGAGAAGGAAACAACCCCCGGAGCATACGCACAATACACCTATACGTTAGGCACGAAGCTGACGGCGATGGCAGGTGTACGTTTCGACCACAGTTCGCTTTATGGCAACTTCTTCACCCCTCGTTTCCACGTGAAGTATTCGCCTGTAGACGCCATCGGCATCCGCTTGTCGGCAGGCAAGGGCTATCGCACGGTGTTTGGCATGGCTGAATACAATTACCTCTTGGCGATCAGACAACCCCATAATAAACAAATTGCCCAAGATGACAACTCAAATGTTCATCTTGGGCAATTCGTTTATATGGTCAATTGAAGGTTGTATGACTTATAATACAACAAACCCATCATCATAAACCGGCAATATTGGGAACCAGTTCATACAAACTGATTTGGATTTAAATCAAAATCAGCCTAATGACCGATTTGGGTTAAAACAGATGGTCGATGTCTCCCTGCGAGAGGATGGCGATAATGGTCTTGCCGTCGGGGGCATAGTTCACGTTGGTGGATGCGAAGAGTTCGTTCACAAGGTTCTCCATCTCCTTAGAGTCGAGCACCTGTCCGTATGGTATCGCCGCATTGCGTGCCAATCCGAGGGCTACAGCATGCTTTATCTCTTCGGCTGCCGACACGGTATCTTCTGCCGCAAGAGCCACGATGTCGCTGACGAGAGCCGGAGGGTTCAAGCCTTCGAGTCCTGCCGGCATACCGCCGATGGCATAGCTGCCGCCACCGAGATCGCTGAAATCGAAGCCCAGCAGCGTCATATCTTCCTGTATGCTCTGGAACACAACGTTGTCTGACGGACCGAACTGCACCATCTCCGGAAAGAGGAGCTTCTGCGAATGCCCTGCCTTGTCGGTTATCTGCTGCATATATCCATCATAGAGCACTCGGATATGTGCCCTGTGCTGGTCGATTATCATCAGTCCCGACTTCACTGCCGTCATGATATAACGGCCCTTATACTGATAGTGCGACGGCGACTTCTCTTCTATCGGCATTTTGGCATTGAGGGCAGAAGACACCGGTTGCCCTTCCCCACCCTCTTGCAGTTCGCCACCGCCATTCTGGAATTCAAAATCATGAAACAGCGGCTGAGTCTCGCCGGCATCCGTTCCACCGAAAGAAACGGTCTCACCTCCCGGCAGAGAATCATCTTGGATATCACCGGCTCCCTCATAGAGCTGCTCCCAGTTCTCGGGTATTGCCGGCTGACGGGAGTTGCTGCTGAATGGATTATACGAAGGATTGTAGTCCACCTTCGGCATCTGGAAATCCTGCATTTCCCCTGTCTGATGAAACATCGGGATGTCGGGTTTTCCCTCGGTGTCGAAATCTATCGACGGCACATCGTTGAAGCGTCCCAGCGAGTCCTTCACGGCAGCCATCAATATCTGCCATATCGTCTGCTCGTTCTCGAATTTTATCTCTGTCTTAGTGGGGTGTATATTCACGTCGATATCTTCTGCCGGCACATCGAAATATATGAAATACGGCACCTGCTCTCCCTGCGGAATGAGTCTCTCGAAAGGTGTCAGCACCGCCTTGTTGAAATAGGGATGCTTCATATACCTGCCGTTGACGAAGAAATACTGATGGGCATTCTTCTTTTTCGACGACTCCGGTTTTCCCACAAAGCCATGGATACGGCACACCGTGGTGTCAACGCCTACAGGCAGCAGGCTTTGGTTTAGACGCTTGCCGAAGACTTCGATGATGCGCTGACGGAAGCTGTCGCCATGCGGACGCAGGTTGAGCACCTCGGTGCCGTTGCTCGTAAACGTGAAGTGGATATGCGGGTATACGAGCACGATGCGCTCGAAGGCAGCCATGATATTGTTCAGTTCCGTGGTATTCGACTTGAGGAACTTCCGCCTTGCCGGCACGTTGAAGAAGAGGTTCTGTATCAGGAAATTGCTTCCCTCCTGACAGGCGATAGGCTCCTGGTTGAGCACCTTGCATCCTGAGATAGACAGTAGCGTGCCCACCTCGTCGCCCTTCTGACGGGTCTTCAGTTCCACCTGTGCCACGGCAGCTATTGACGCCAGCGCCTCGCCACGGAATCCCATGGTGTGTAGAGAGAAGAGGTCGTCGGCCTGTCTTATCTTCGATGTGGCATGGCGCTCAAAGGCGAGACGCGCATCGGTGTCAGACATTCCCTTTCCGTCGTCGATCACCTGGATGGATGTCTTTCCGGCATCCACCACAAGCACGTCGATGCGGCTGGCTCCGGCGTCAACGGCGTTCTCCACCAGTTCCTTGATGACAGACGCGGGGCGCTGTATCACCTCACCGGCTGCTATCTGGTTGGCCACGGAATCGGGCAGCAGTTGTATTATATCGCTCATATATTATCTGTAATCTTTTATCTGTATCAGCCCCTGTCTGGGTGCTGCTTGAATTAAATCCGGCGGGAGACTTTGCTGCTGTACATCGCCCCTTCCACGGACAGTCTGCCGGGAACAGTCACCGGCAACATCAGTTCTCCGGCTTGTTCTCCGTAGCCGCCACGCTTTTCAGTTCGCCACCCTCGATATGCTGCAGTGGAGCGGCATGGCGGGTGATGTTCTTCAGCTGCGTACCGTCTTTCTTTCCGCGCCATTCATAGATGTCGTCTTTGTTTATCGGACGGATATAGTCGAACCATGTGAATCCGTCGAGCTTGTATCGCTCCGGCGGAATCTGCGTCATGGGATACCACGTGCCGTCGGTTTTCGATGTCCATATCTTCTGCAACTGTCTGTCGCGCATGAACATCTTCATCGTGTCGGTCTCGATATACACCAGTCCCATGAGCGTTGAGTCTTTGTCGTCAACGGGATAGTATATCGACCTGACATTGCCTATCGCCTCGGTCTGCGTTATCTGTCCCTTGGTGAAATAAGCGAACATCTCCTTCGACGACAGCTGCTGGTAGTGCTCCTTGTCTGGCATCAGCTCGGCGGTGAGTGCCTGGTTGATGATATGCGCACGGTCGATGGTGGAGTCTTTCATGAACACCTGTATCTCCTCGCCGAGCAACTGTCTGTCGCCGCTCCATGCTATAGGGTCGCGATACATCGTCATGCAGGAGTCTTTGGTGTTGTAGACGAGGGAGTCGCACACCGCCTGCACATCATTGCGGAAGGCTCTCACCTTGTTGTAGCAATGCGCCGTGCGATACACGGAGTCGGTGTTCAGATGATATGTTATCACCTTTATGGTGTCGGAATGCACGAAGAGTGTGTCCTTCTGCGAATATTCCATCATCACGGGATTCTCCGTAGCGAAGGCGAAACCGTTTTTCTCGTTATACCACAGATAGTTGCAGTGGAGTTCGTTTTTCTTCTGCGTGTCTTTGTATATCACGTTGCGATAGCCCTGGCTTATGCCTCGCTTCTCGTCGTAGAAGAGGCTGTCGCCGGTTATCTCCTTGCCTTTGTTCGACATGGTAGACCTGCCGTAGAGCCGTGCCCTCCCGGTGTTGGTGTTGTAATATCCGTCTGAAGTGTGTATCACGCTCTCCTTGCTGCGTATCACTGATGGTCCCACGATATTGGCGAGCGATGTGCGGGTGTCGTAGTGCAGGGTGTCGGTGGTGAGGGTGAACTTCGGGTTGCGCAGGTTCACGTTGTAGTTGAACACCGCCTTGCGTGTCTCGGTGTCGTATTCTCCCCAGTCGCTCACGAGCACGTTGTTTTTGTCCACCATCTTTCCTCCCTCGAAGAAATATCCGATATTGTAGAGACGGTCGTAGTTGAGACTGTCGGTATACAGTTTCGTTCCGCGATGGCGTAGCAACACGTTGTGTCGAGCCTCTGCCATCTGGTTGTCGCCGTCGTAGAAGGCATAGTCGCTGGTGAGCGAGAGGGTGTCGCCCTGTCGCATCTTCACATGTCCGAAGGCTTTGAAGGAATTTGACTCCTGATAGAAATAGGCACTGTCGCAGGTGAGCAACGCTCCTTTGTGAAGAAACGCCACATTGCCGTTGAGGATCTGTGCCCCGGCATGTTCGCCGTATTGGTTGAAGCGCAGCATGTCGGCATGTTTCAGATACACACGCTCATCGGTCTTGGGGCGATGGCGGCCTTTGGCTACCTTTCGCGACTGTGCCACGCAAAGTCCAAACAGGCATAGAACAACAGCCAACTGTATTCTATGCCCGCTCAGATATCTTGATATCTTGTTTATTGTATTCATCTAATATCTTGATGATGCTTCGTTATTTCACCCAACCTTTGTATTCGAAATTGCAGTTGCGGTATGCTTCGTCGATGTGGATGTATGTGGTCTTGATCTTCTTCTGTATCCACTCCTTCAGGTAGTCTGCCTTGCGGCGTGCCATCACGATGTCTCTCATAGCCTGGAAGTCTGCGGTGATGGTGGCGCGATGGGCGTCGACACGGTTAACGAGCTTGGCTATGACGCAGACTGTCTTTCCCTTGGAGTTGACCATCTGGAATGACTTGGAAATCTGTCCCACCTTCATGGTGTCTACCACTGCCGCCACCTCTCTCGGCAGGTCACGCATACGGAACTTGCTGGTGTAACCGTCTTCCGACTGGTTTGCCATCAGTCCGTTGTTGTTCTTCGTGTCTTTGTCGTCAGAGAGATATGAGGCTGCTGCTTCGAAAGTGAACTTGTTGGCACGGATGTCGTTGGCGATGGAGTCGAGACGGTTCTCGGCATGGGTGATTGCCTCCTGGCTCACCTTCGGGATGCGCAGGATGTGGCGTACCTTGATTTTGTCGCCTCTCTTGTCGATGAGCTGGATGATATGGTATCCGAACTCCGACTCCACGATCTTTGATATCTTCTTAGGATCGGTGAGGTTGAACGCCACTGTGGCAAACGCCGGGTCGAGCATTCCGCGGCCTACATAGTCATCGAATTCTCCACCCTGACGAGCCGTTCCGGGGTCCTCGGAATAGAGTCTGGCGAGGGCGGCGAAGGATGTCTCGCCACGGGTCACACGGTCGGTATAGTCACGCAGGTCGTTCTTTATCTTGTTTATCTCGTCTGGCGAAACCTTAGGTGCCTGGGTGATTATCTCCACTTCCACCTCGGTAGGAATCAGCGGCAGACTGTCTTCTGGCATATTCTCGAAATAGCGGCGCACGTCGGCAGGCGATGCCTGGATGTCCTCAACGAGTTTGCTTCGCATGCGCTCAATGAGCTGGTGGTTCTTGAAGTCGTCGTGCAGGCTCTCTTTCATCTGCTTCACGGTCATCTTCTTCCACTCCTCGAGTTTCTCGCGGCTGCCGGCATTGCTTATCCAGTAGTTTATCTGCTGGTCTACGCTTTTCGTCACCTCTGCCTCTGACACCTCGATACTGTCGAGGGCTGCCTGATGCAGAAAGAGTTTCTGCACTGCGAGCTGTTCCGGTATGACGCAGTCGGGATCGCCGTTCCACTTCATTCCTTCCATCTCGCCCTGCAGACGCATGGCCTCGACGTCAGACTTGAGGATTGCCTCGTCGCCTACCACCCACACCACTTGGTCTATGATGCTCCGTTCGTTGGCGGGTCTGTCGTCGCTGTGTTTCTTGTCAGCACCGGCTTTGCCGGCATTTGCCGAGTCGGCGGCTGTCACATCGTCGTTGGCAGGGGTTGCCAGATAGCGGCTTGCCGCACCGTTTGCCACGAGTAGCACTCCTGTGAGTGCAAGGGCGAGGAATGTCTTCTTTAATCCGTATCTCATTTACTTTCTGTCGTTAATATAAAAACTAATACTCTTGTGTTAAACCCCATACGGCAATCAGAGCGTTTAATGCAGAATTACATTACCGCTTTCTGTCTTTTGTCTTTATCAAGTGTCATTTATCTGTTTTCAATCCACAACAACTCGCCATTGCGAACCAAAAGTCAAACGAAATCCACTCTTCTAAAGAGCAAAAATCCAAGTAAGCCCTAATGACCGATTTGGGTTAAAAATATACTATTGGGCAAAGGTACATATAATATTTCATCTATCACTCCGCTTTTAATCTTTTTTATTCCATGTTATGAAATAATCTCGACGTCTGCGATATGATTGAAGGCAGGATATGGGTGTGGGATGGATTGGAAAGCGAATCTACGAACATCCTGCAACAGAAAAACGCCGTGGCGACTTCTATGTGAAATCATGCCACGGCGTTATTGCTGTTTATCCCCTATCGGCAACCATACCGTTTTCGGGGCATCCTGTTTCAAGACTCGTCGTCATCAGAAACGGATGTTAAATTTTCTGCATCAATGCTTGTTTACGGTTTCAAGCACCTCCTTATTTACAACTACAGGATACTTCTTGCGGAGCTCTGCTATCCAGCGCTCTTCGAGCAGGTTCTGGTAGTCGGCGATGACAAGGCCCTTCACGTCCTCATACTCCTCCGGACCCTTCTTCAGAATCTTGCCGAACACATCGTCGATAGGATAATCCTTGAGCGACTGCACGGTGGTGTCTTTCTTGAATACCATCTTGTCTACGAAGGCATTGTCACCCTTCTTGAAGATTCCCTTCTCCACACGGATGCGGATAACGGAGTCGTTGTTGAATGTGGTGCGCAGCTTGTCTGCCCACTTGCTGAAGGCAAGACCCTTCACACAATCCTTCACTGCCTTCTGGTCTTCTACGTTCTTCACGTGGAATGCCATACCCTTGAAGCGAGGCTCCGACCATGCGTAGTTCTTCTTGTGCTTCTTGAAGTAAGCGGCAAGACCTGCCTCGTCTTTGGCTGCCTTGTCCCATACGTTACGGTTGCTGATCTCAAAGAGCATCAGTCCGTCGTGATACTCACGGATGAGGTTCTTCAGGTCATTGTCCTTGGCTGTCAGCTCCTCTGTGCGCTGGGCGAGCACCTTCTCTCTGGTCAGTGCGCCCTTTGAATTCTTCACAATGTTGGTCACGCTGTCGGTGGCTACCTTCATGCGGACGTTTCTCGACTCAAGGAACTTCATGATGTTGGTTCTCAGACTGTCGTATGGCTCGAGCTGCTTGCGGTCTTTCATATATATGATATGATAGCCCACGGAGGTGAGCACCGGCTTCGACATCTCGCCGACCTTCAGTCCGTATGCAGCGTTGTCAAACTCTGGCAGTGTCTGACCAGGAGAGAGCCAGTTCAGTTCTCCACCGTTGCGGGCAGAACCCGGGTCCTGAGAATATCTCCTTGCGAAATCAGCGAACACCTTCTCGAATTCCTCCATGCCTACCGGTACGGCCGGCTCGGTGACCTTGATGGTCTTCTTGCCCTTCTTCAAGGTCTTCACAACCGGTGCGAGAGGCTTAGGCATCTTGGAGAGGAGCACATTATAGATGGAGTCTGCACGCTGTGCAGCCTCAGTCTTCTGCTGGTCTTTGGCGTCTTGAGGGAGATAGAGCAGGATGTGCATAGGACGAATGAGTCCCTTGTCACCGATGCGGTCTTTGGTGTCCTGATACATCTTCTTTGCCTCAGCCTCAACGGCCTCGTCGCTGGCGAACGACGGCAACACCTGCTGGTCGCGGTAGGAGCGGAACTCCTTCTTGAAAGACCGCAGCGTGTCCACCTTGGCGTCGTATGCCGCAGCGACCTTCAGCTTATAGTTGATAAACAAATCCACATAGTCAGCGACGCTCTTCTTGTCGATGACGCCCTCAGAGTTGTTCTTGTTGTATGAATACTCAAACTCAGAGCGTGATACCGGCTGCCCGTTGATAGTCATTATCGTCGGGTCGTTTTGCTGTGCGTGTGCCACTCCGCTCACAAGCAGCATGGCACAGAACAATGATTTGAATTTCATCTGTTTTCTGTATTGTCTTTAAGATATTATGGCATGAGGCCTACTGTAAACGGTAAGACCTCACGCCATGTCGTGTAGTTAATAATAATGTTTATTCTGGACGTGAATAGTTTGGAGCCTCGCTTGTGATAGAGATGTCGTGTGGATGACTCTCAAGCACTCCGGCGTTTGTGATACGCACGAACTTCGCTGAATGGAGATCGCTGATAGTGTTGGCTCCGCAATAGCCCATACCTGAGCGCAGACCACCAACGAGCTGATAGATAACCTCCTGCAGTGTTCCCTTGTATGGCACACGGCCGGCGATTCCCTCCGGCACGAGTTTCTTCACATCCTTGGTGCCAGCCTGGAAGTAGCGGTCCTTCGAACCGTTCTCCATAGCCTCGAGGCTACCCATTCCGCGGTAGCTCTTGAACTTACGTCCGTTGAAGATGATTGTGTCGCCAGGGCTTTCCTCTGTTCCGGCTACGAGCGAACCTATCATCACTGAGTATCCGCCGGCAGCAAGTGCCTTCACCACGTCGCCCGAGTAGCGCAGACCACCGTCGGCAATCAATGGCACTCCTGTTCCCTCGAGAGCTGAAGCCACATCATAAACGGCACTCAGCTGAGGCATACCGACACCAGCCACGACACGTGTGGTGCAGATCGAGCCAGGACCGATACCTACCTTCACGGCATCAGCACCATTGTCAACAAGCATCTTGGCAGCGGCTCCTGTAGCCACGTTGCCCACCACGATGTCAACATTAGGGAATGATTTCTTTGCCTCAACGAGCTTCTCAATAACATATTTAGAATGTCCGTGAGCGGTATCGATGACGATGGCATCAGCACCGGCATTCACGAGAGCCTGCATGCGGTCGAGTGTGTCTGCCGTAACGCCCACGCCGGCTGCAACGCGCAGACGGCCCTTATCGTCTTTGCAAGCCATTGGCTTGTCCTTTGCCTTGGTGATGTCCTTGTATGTGATGAGTCCCACGAGGTGGTTTTCACTGTCCACAACTGGGAGCTTCTCAATCTTGTTCTCCTGCAGGATGTTTGCTGCTGCGGCAAGGTCGGTCTTGATATGTGTGGTTACGAGGTTCTCTGATGTCATCACCTCGTCAACCTTGCGGTCGTGGTTGAGTTCGAAGCGGAGGTCGCGGTTTGTGACGATACCTACGAGATGGTTGTCATCATCGACTACCGGAATACCACCGATATGATATTCTGCCATCATATCGAGGGCCTCACCGACTGTGGATCCACGGCGGATGGTCACAGGGTCGTAGATCATACCGTTTTCGGCACGCTTCACGATTGCTACCTGTCTTGCCTGTTCCTCAATGCTCATGTTCTTGTGGATCACGCCGATACCACCCTCTCGTGCGATGGCGATGGCCATTGCCGACTCTGTTACGGTGTCCATGGCAGCCGTAACGAATGGTATGTTCAAATCGATGTTACGCGAGAACTTGGTTTTCAACTCTACTGTGCGTGGCAGTACTTCTGAATAAGCTGGGATTAGGAGGACGTCGTCGAAGGTGAGACCGTCCATTACAATTCTATCTGCAACAAATGATGACATAATTTGTATTTAAAAAATTTATTGCGTGCAAATTTACTGTTTTTTTTCGATACGATAAACTCTTTTGCCAGTTTTCTGATAGCGTTAAAAATATTTAACCCAAATCGGTCGTTAGGGCTTGCTTGGATTTTGCTCTTTTAGAAGAGTGGATTTTGTTTGGCTTTTAATGAGTAATAGCGAGCTATTGCGAATTAAAAACAGACAAAAGATACCTTATAAAAAGCAAAAGAAAGCAAGCAGTTATTAAAAATATACCTTTAACGGCCTAATGGTCGATTTGGGTTTAACCCAAATCGGCCATTAGGGAAACAGACAAAGGCACTATATAGGGATGAAGATAATGACCGGCAAGGTATTCCTCCTGCCGGTCATTATCCTGGTATTATATGTTCTCCGTCAGCCAACTACCACCTTCATGCGGTCGGCGGTGCCGTCGGCTTTATGCTTCACCACGATATTGACGCCTTTCTGCGGTTTTGCCATCCTGACGCCACCAAGGGTGTAGTATTCCACAGAAGCGTTGTCAGTTGCCACGGCGGAATTCACCGCTGCCGAGGCTCCTGTCAGCTTGTTGCCTTTCTCGTCGTAGGAAGGGGCTGTGGAATAGTTCTTCACTGCACTCACAAACTCGTTGACATCCTCCGTCGGCACGTTGTCGGTATATGTCTTGTATATCTCGATCTTGCCCGCGCCGGCATATTTCTGCAATACCTGTGGCACGTCGGCAGTCTTGTCGTGATTGTTCACCTTATAGTTGGCATCTGTCTGCGTTGGCACCCAGTCGGTGGTTGTCACGGGATATGTATTGCTTATCTTGGCATTGTCGATGTTGGTGTAGCCTTCCGGCAGATTGTTGCAGCCTTTGAATACCAGGTCGTAGCCGTCGGCTTTGTTGATGTTGAGCGAACCGCCACGGTCGGAGCGCACCGGCGACTTGGTGTTCTCGAAATAGCAGGCATCGAGATAGCCGACGGATTTTTCTCTCACGTCCCATCCGTCTTCACAGCCTTTCTGGTAGTTGTTCATATAGTGCATATGTCCGCCACGCTGCAGCGGCAGACGCGAACCCTGTATGTTCTCAAGGAAGTTGTGATGATATGATATCGTGCGGCAACCTTCAAAAATGTCTGAATTTCCCTTTCCGAAGAGGCACGCCTTGTCGTGGTCGTGAAAGTGGTTGTAGCTGAACGTCATCCACTGCACGTTGTTCTTGCAGTCGAGGAGTCCGTCGTAGCGGTCTTTGTTTGCCTGGTCACCATTGAAGAATTCACAGTGGTCCACCCATATATGTCCGCCCCAGTCTGTCTTCGCACTTGTCTTGTCGGCCTGTATGCCGATGCAGTCGGGGTCGCCAACCTCCACCTGCTTGCCGTCGCGCCATGCCACGATCTTGTTTTCTCCCGATTTCAGCACTGGCACTCCCTTCATCGTGAAGCGGCAGTTGCGGATGATGATATTGTCTACACACTGCATCACGAAGGTGATATGTGAGAAGAGCGGAGCCTTGCCTGTCTCGCTGTTCACCACTCCTATGAGGGTCTTGTCCGACGCCACCATGATGCGCTCGCCGTATGTGGTCTCCACTCCCTCGCTGCCGTCCTGCTTGTCGCAGAGCTTACCGGTGTTGATGCCGTCGACATAGCATTTTATGCCTGTCGAGATGTCGTGGTCTACGATTACTACATACGGGTCTTTTGCCTGCAGATATGCCTGCAGCTGTGAGAAGTTCTTGGCATATACCACCTTGCCGGCAGCGCCGCCTGTGGTACCCTCGGCGAGATAATAGTTGGTGCCTGGCTTTCCTGTGCATGCGGCAAAGCCGTCAATGGAGAAATCTCTGCCGTCCACCTGCTGTGCGTTTGCCGACAACAGGAATCCACCGACAAGCATCGCTGTTGCGAAGATTTTTTTTGTTGTGTTCATTTGATGTTTTGAATTAGTAGTTGTTCTTTATATACAAGTAGTGTTGTTGAATGATGCAGATTAAATTCTTATCAGACTATGCTGATGTCTTTTTTTTCTTATCAGTCTATACTGATGTGTTTTAGATTCCGAATGTGTGGAATCTGATGTTTTCTTTATAAGCAGACGAGCGGACAAACCTTCTGGTGAGAACGCAATCTCCACATCCATTTGTATCCTCGCCTGCTTCATATATACGTTTTGGCAACCAGCATCTCCCCTACGGGGGAGAACAAGAGGAGGCTGATGTTCAAATCATAATCGTCATGCTGATGTTACTTCCGACTTTAGCCCCCACCTAACCTCCCCCGTAGGGGAGGGACTGTATGTCCGGAACTGACCATCTGTGAATGTCCGGAACTGACCATCTGTGAATATTTGGGACTGACCGTCTGTTTATCCTACAGGGGAAGCACTGTCTCCCACTTAGTTCGCCAACTCAGAGAAGAACTTTATCCTGACGAGTCTCACCTCATCCTCGGTATAGTCCTCGCCGAGTTCGTCCATCGCCACTTCCAGGTCGTCGGTCTCGCTCTCGCGGAAATATTCGTATATGTCGTCGATATGGTCATCGTCCATCACATCCTCAAGGAAGTAGTCGATATTTAGCTTCGTTCCACTGTATACGATTGCCTCAATCTCAGTGAGAAGGTCCTCAAAGTCGATGTTCTGTGCATCTGCAATGTCGTCGAGCGGCATCTTGCGGTCGATGCTCTGTATTATCTTCACCTTCAGCATAGACTTCTTCGGCACGGTGCGTATTCTCAAGTCCTCAGGTCTCTCGATGTCGTTCTCCTCGCAATGGCGCTTTATCAGGGCAATGAATTCCTTGCCGTAGCGGTGCGCCTTGCCCACACCGACGCCTGGGATATTCACCAGTTCTTCGAGAGATATCGGATATACCGTAGCCATCTGCTCGAGCGAAACATCCTGGAATATCACGTATGGTGGGATGCCCAGTTTGCGGCTCGTGTCTTTTCTCAGGTCCTGGAGCATGGCAAAGAGTTCCGGGTCGAGCGCCGCCGTCTGTCTCTCGCCCACCTCATCGTCGTCGTCTTCGCTGAACTCAGCGTCTTTCACCACCATGAAGGTGTACGGGTTATTGATGAAATCGAGTCCGCCCTTAGTAATCTTCAGCACTCCATAGTTCTCCACGTCTTTCTTGAGGAAGCCGGCGATGATAGACTGCCGGATTACGGGGTTCCAGATCTTTATGTCGCAGTCTTCGCCCTCTCCGAACTCCGGCAGCAGGTCATGCTTGTGGTCTTTTATGTCGTCGGTGTCGCGGCCCTTCACGAAGTCTATCACGTAGTCTGAACGGAAATCCTCCTTCAATGCCTTCACCGCCCTGAGCACTATCACCGTCTCTTTCGTGGCATCTATCTTCACCTTGGGATGCAGACAGTTGTCGCAGTTGCCGCAGTTGTCCTTGGGATATTCCTCACCGAAATAGTGGAGCAGCATCTTGCGTCGGCATACTGACGATTCGGCATACGCCGCAGTCTCCTGCAGCAGTTGTCTGCCGATGTCCTGCTCTGCCACGGGTTTGCCCTCCATGAATTTCTCCAGTTTGTGAAGGTCCTTGCGTGAATAGAATGCTATACACTTGCCTTCTCCGCCATCGCGCCCTGCCCTACCCGTCTCCTGATAGTAGCCTTCGAGGCTCTTCGGTATGTCGTAGTGTATCACGAAGCGCACGTCGGGCTTGTCTATTCCCATGCCGAAGGCTATGGTGGCTACGATGACGTCGATCTTCTCCATAAGGAAATCGTCTTGTGTCTTCGACCGTGTGGCAGCGTCGAATCCTGCATGATAGGCAGCCGCCTTGATATTGTTCGCCTGGAGCACGGCGGCAAGCTCTTCCACCTTCTTGCGCGACAGACAGTATATGATACCGCTCTTGCCGCTGTTCTGGCGTATGAACTTCACGATGTCGCGGTCAACGTCCTTTGTCTTCTGCCTCACCTCATAATATAGGTTGGGACGGTTGAAGGAGTTCTTGAACTCTTTGGCCTGGGTGATGCCGAGGCTCTTCTTGATGTCCGTGCGCACCTTGTCGGTCGCCGTTGCCGTGAGGGCTATCACGGGGGCATTGCCTATCTGACCGATGATGGGTCTGATGCGTCGGTATTCCGGACGGAAGTCGTGGCCCCATTCCGAAATACAGTGTGCCTCGTCGATGGCATAAAACGAAATCTTCACCGACTTCAGGAATTCCACATACTCCTCCTTGGTCAGCGACTCGGGAGCCACATACAGCAGCTTGGTCAGTCCGGATCGTATGTCTTTCTTCACTTGGTCGATGGCAGCCTTGTTGAGAGAGGAGTTCAGATAATGTGCCACTCCCGTCTCTTCGCTCATGCCGTTTATCACGTCCACCTGGTTTTTCATCAGCGCTATGAGCGGCGACACGACGATCGCCGTTCCTTCCATCAAGAGCGAGGGCAGCTGGTAGCAAAGCGACTTGCCGCCTCCCGTCGGCATGAGCACGAAAGTGTCGTTGCCGGCGAGCAGGTTGCGGATTATCTCCTCCTGTTCTCCCTTGAAGCTGTTGAAACCGAAATAGTGCTTCAGTTTTTCAGTAAGATTAACATCATTAGTCATATAACAAGCTGTTTCCTTATTATGTCTCATTCCAATGCCGGCGGCAGCATGCAGACATCTGTGGTCCGCACCTGCCGTTGGCATCGTGTGTTTTATGAATAGTTCCTTTAGTCTGTCTCGAGTTTCTGCAGATGCGCCTTGTCGAGCTGTGACTTGGCGTAGTCGAGGGTGACCGTGAATTCCTTCACGTTCTCCGACGGCACGTCGAACATGGCATCCATCATCACGCTCTCCACAATAGAACGGAGTCCGCGTGCACCGAGTTTATATTCCATTGCCTTGTCAACGATAAAGTCGAACACGCCGTCTTCGAATTCCAGCTTTATGCCGTCTATCTCGAAGAGCTTCTGGTATTGCTTCACGATGGAGTTCTTTGGCTCCACGAGAATAGAGCGCAGGGCTTCCTTGTCAAGAGGGTTGAGATATGTGAGCACCGGCAGACGGCCGATGATCTCTGGTATCAGTCCGAACGACTTGAGGTCTTGCGGAAGGATATACTTCATCATGTCCTTCTTGTCTATCTTCTTCACATTCTGCACGGAGTTGTATCCCACCACGTGTGTGTTCAGTCGCTGGGCTATCTTGCGCTCTATGCCGTCGAACGCACCGCCACAGATGAAGAGGATGTTCTTCGTGTCGATATGCACATAGTCCTGGTCGGGATGCTTGCGACCTCCCTTTGGCGGAACGTTGACCATCGAACCCTCGAGGAGCTTCAGCAGACTCTGCTGCACTCCCTCGCCGCTGACGTCGCGGGTAATCGAAGGGTTGTCGCTCTTGCGGGCTATCTTGTCCACCTCGTCGATAAACACGATGCCCCGCTCTGCCAGTTCCACATTGTAGTCTGCCACCTGCAGCAACCGGCTGAGGATGCTCTCCACGTCTTCGCCCACATAGCCTGCCTCGGTGAACACCGTGGCATCGACGATGGTGAACGGTACATCGAGCAGCTTGGCTATTGTGCGGGCAAGAAGGGTCTTTCCGGTACCGGTGCTTCCCACCATGATGATGTTGCTCTTCTCTATCTCCACGCCATCGTCGGTGGGCGCCTGCTTGATTCGCTTATAGTGGTTGTATACCGCCACGGAGAGATAGCGCTTCGCCTCGTCCTGTCCGATGACATACTGGTCGAGGTAGTCTTTTATCTCATGGGGCTTTGGAACTTCCACGGAATCCCAGGAACTGAAATCGTGCTTATCCTCACCGTCGTCGTCCAGCAGATGGTTCGCCTTGAGGATGTCGAATGCCTGTGCCACGCAATGGTCGCAGATGTAGCCGTTCATACCCGAGATAAGGAGCTTCACATCGTGCTCCCCTCTGCCGCAGAAGGAACACACCTTCTTTTTTCTTTCAGCCATATCTTCTCCCTACCTTATTATTTTCTTGTAAGCACCGTGTCAATCATCCCATATTCACGGGCCTCTTCTGCCGTCATCCAGTAGTTGCGGTCGGAGTCGTTCCACACCTTGTCGTATGGTGTATGTGAATGGTTGGCGATTATAGTGTAGAGTTCTTTCTTGAACTTCATGATTTCCTTTGCCTCAATCTCGATGTCGGATGCCTGTCCCTGCACTCCGCCCAGCGGCTGGTGTATCATCACGCGGCTGTGGGGCAGAGCGGAACGCTTGCCTTCGGTTCCCGAAACGAGGAGCACTGCCGCCATCGACGCTGCCATACCGGTGCAGATGGTGGCAACATCGCTGGAGATGAACTGCATGGTGTCGTAGATGCCGAGACCTGCCGTCACGCTTCCGCCGGGACTGTTGATATAGATTGAGATGTCCTTGCCTGAGTCTACTGAATCAAGATACAGGAGCTGTGCCTGCAGTGTGTTGGCGGTGTAGTCGTTCACCTCAGTGCCGAGGAAGATGATGCGGTCCATCATGAGACGTGAGAAAACGTCCATCTGGGTAACGTTGAGCTGGCGCTCCTCCAGAATGTAAGGGTTCATGTATTGAGCCTGTGTCTTCATCACATCGTCGAGCACCATACCACTCATTCCGAGGTGCCCGGTAGCGTATTTTCTAAAATCGTTATTCATATATTCTTATGTGTTCTGATATAAAAAAAAGAGGTTATCCACCTTTTCTTATACAAAGATAATAAAAAAGTAGATAACCTCTAATATATATCAGAGATTTTTTTAATCAAAATCTATTATTCGCCCTTCATCATCTCGTTGAACTCGTCGAGAGTTGCCTCCTTCGGAGTGAGCTTCACTACATTCTTGAGCGTTGCAACGAGCTTGCGGTCGATGCTGCGGTCAACGAGTGAGTCTACAAGCTCCTTCTTCTTCAGCATGTCGTTGGCATAGTTCTCAAGATACTCCTCAGGAACGTTTGTCATGCCATACTGAGCAAACTGGGCGCGGGCTGCCTCCTTGGCTGTCTCCTTCAGGTCGGCGTCGTCGATCTTGATGCCGTTTGCCTCAACGAGCTGCTCACGAACCAGGTGCCATGTCAGCTCCTTGATGCTCTGCTCGTAGTTGTCCTCAACGAACTTCTCGCCCTTGTCCTTGTTCTGGGCGAGCATGAAGCGCTTGAGCAGTGCGTCCGGATACTCCAGCTTGCCTACCTTCTCCTCGAGATACTTGCGCAGGTCAACGAGGAACTTGAAGTCGCCGTCGTTGGCGAGCTGCTCCTTCAGCCCCTCTGCGATCTTCTCGCGGAATGCCTTCTCGTCCTTCACCTCATCCTTGCCGTAAACGGTGTCGAAGAGCTCCTGGTTCACCTCTGCCTTTACGAAGCGGGAAATCTCTGTCACCTGGAAGCTGAAGTCTGATGTGAGGTCTGCCACCTCTTCCTTCTTCATCTTGAGCAGTGAAGAAACCTCAACGTCGCTCTCCGGGTATGCCTTCTTTGGGTTGAAGGTGATGATGTCGCCGAGCTTGCAGCCCTCAAAGAGCTTCTTCTGGTCTTCCACCTTGATATAATCCGGCATGAGGACTGCGCCCTCTACGGTGATGCCGCCTTCCTTGGTGTTGCCGTTCTCGTCGAGCTCGCGGATGTCGCCCTTGAGCATATCGTTTGCCTGATACTCCTCTGCCTTGTCGTAGTGGCCGGCACGAGAAGCGAACATATCGATCTGACGGTTCACGAGGTCGTCGTCAACCTTGATTGTGTAGTAGTCGAGAGTATCCTTGTCGGTGAGCTCCACCTTGAACTCTGGAGCCACGGCGATATCAAACTTGAACACGTATGGAGCGTCCTTCTCCAGGTCTACAGGCTCCTGACCCTCGTTTGCCATTGGCTCGCCGAGCATCTTAATCTTGTTCTCGTTTACATACTTATAGAGCTCCTCGCCGATGATCTTGTTGATCTCCTCAGCCTTAACGCCCTCGCCGTACTGTCTCTTTATCATGCCCATTGGCACCTGTCCCGGACGGAAACCTGGCAGCTGAGCCTTCTTGCGAAGGTCTTTCAGTGTCTTTTCAACTCTGTCCTGGAAATCTGCAGTCTCCACTGTCAAGGTCAACAGTCCGTTCACCTTATCTGGATTCTCAAAAGAAATCTTCATTTTTCGTTATTCGTATTTTATATGATTATTATTTTTCTCTGTCTCTATCGCTTTATATACCGAAGGTCACCAGCGACCTGCCGCCTGTCAGCAGCCTCTCATTGCCCTCGCCCATTCGCCCCGTCCCTTCGTCCGGCACCAGTCCCTTATGAAGGTTAGGATGGGTTTCTCGTCCATTCGCCCGGTATCCAGTTCCTTCCCTTTGGGAAGGTTAGGATGGGTTCCAGGTCTTTATGGGTTCCAGGTCTTTATGGATTCCATATATATAATAATGTATAGCCCACAACCTGTCGATACAAGAGGGGCACGCACACTAATGGCTTGCAAAATTAATTATAAAAGGTGTAAAGACCTAAAGTTTTGGAATTTTTAACAAACACAGAACTTACTCCCTTCTCGCTCTCTTCCTCTCGTCCACCTCCTGGAAGTTCTTCTGACGAAGTTCGAAATCCACACCGAGATATTTCTCCCTAACGATGTCGTTGGCGGCAAGTTCCTCCGGACTGCCCTTGAAGAGGATCCTGCCCTCGAAGAGCAGATAGGCACGGTCGGTGATGGTGAGCGTCTCCTGCACGTTGTGGTCGGTGATGAGAATACCGATGTTGCGATATTTCAACTGCCACACCACATGCTGGATGTCTTCCACGGCGATCGGGTCAACGCCGGCAAACGGTTCGTCGAGCATGATGAACTTTGGGTCGATGGCGAGACAGCGGGCTATCTCCGTGCGGCGGCGCTCTCCTCCCGAAAGACGGTCGCCGAGGTTCTTGCGCACCTTATGCAGGTCGAACTCGTCTATCAGCGTCTCCAGTTTGGCAAGCTGCTCCTTGCGGGTAAGGTCGGTCATCTCGAGCACCGCCATGATATTGTCTTCCACGCTGAGTTTTCTGAACACGCTCGCCTCCTGGGGCAGATAGCCCACACCGGCACGTGCTCTTTTATACACGGGATAGGTGGTGATGTCCTTGTCGTCGAGATAGATATGACCGGCATTGGGCACGATGAGTCCGGTGGTCATATAGAATGAGGTGGTCTTGCCGGCACCGTTCGGACCGAGCAGTCCCACGATTTCGCCCTGCTTCACGCTTATCGACACGTCGTTGACCACCGTGCGCTTGCCATACTGCTTCACGAGGCCTTCGGTGCGCAGCACCATTCCCCCGCTCTTGTTCTCCTTCTTTATATTCTCGCTGTCGCTCATTATATAGTTTGAATATCGTTATGTCTTTCCGTCAGCAGCGCCCGGACCCGTGTCTTCACTCGCCGTCCGCCACAATACGAACTGCAAATATACCCAATAATTTACAAAGAGAGCCTTTCCCACCCACATTTCCTCTCCATCTTAATTCTTTTTAACCCCTATCAATCATTAGGGCTTGAATGGAATTTGACTTTTAAGGAGTGCTGACTTATCCGTGATTCTCGGATATCCTCGATATTTTAAACGGAATCAGTCACCGCAGGTCGATAGACACATTATTCTCACTGATATTTATTCCATGTCGTCGTTGTGTCCCCAGCCTTTGGCAGGAACACAAATCAAAAAAAAGGAAACACGGATTGAACGGAGGTACACGGATCGGTCTTTTCACGGTAATTATTTTTGACATTATTGAACTAATGAGTTTTGGATTTTGGTCTGGATTCAGTTGGATTTGCAAGTGCTGGAACACTTCCTTTCCTAGCGGTATCAGTGTTGATACTCTGCATATCGACAACAGCCCCCACCTAGCCTCCCCCGAAGGGGAGGGACAGATACCATTGGCTATATTGTTGTTGGCTTGTAGCCGCCTGATTGTCAGTGATTTATCAACAACAAGAGCAACCAGCATCAACCTGTCTTTGACAGAACCAGAGTAACCTGCATCAACCAGTCTTTGACAGAACCAGAGTAACCTGCATCTCCCCTTCGGGGGAGAACGAGAGGGGGCTGAAGTGATTGACTGAAGTAATTGGCTGAAGAAGTCTTTGACAAAGTAGAGTAACTTATTCCTTCCCTTTGAGAAGGTCAGGATAGGTTTGAGAACGAGAGGGACTGAAGTCAGCAAAGAAAAGGGAGTGCCCAAGCACTCGCAAATCCACAAAAATCCTGATAGAAATCCAAAAAACATTTACCAACTAAAAAAATCAGTGAAAAAGCCAAATCCGTGTTCTCCGTGAAATCCGTGTTTAAATTTTTGTCCACGCCGAAGGCGTATGGACACTATATTATCACAGATATAATTTTCCGTGTTGCCGTTGTGTCCCTGGCCTTCGGCAGGGCCACAAATCAAAAAAATGAAACACGGATAGCACAGAGGTACACGGATTAGTCTTTTCACGGATTCATTTTTTGATGATATTTCGTTTGTGATGTTTGGATTTTGTTATGGATTTAGCAGGATTTGCAAGTGCTTGGGCACTTCCTTTTTTGGCGGTATCGGTGTTGTTGTTACTCTGCATATCGACATCAGCCCCCACCTAACCTCCCCCGAAGGATAACCCATCCTGACCTTCCCCAAGGGAAGGAACAAGTTACTCTGCCAATTGTCATCAGCCCCCACCTAACCTCCCCCGAAGGGGAGGGACAGATGGTCTTGGTTCGTCTCAAACAAGTGGACAAGCAGGATTCTGCTTAAGCCCAAACGGAGTTTGCCATATCGGGGACAAATGGGCAACATCCGTGCAGCTACCATGCCCAAGTGGGGCAACGTGCTTGCCCATGTTGGGCAACGTGCTTACCCCAAGTGGGCACGCTGCTTACCCCGGATGGGCAGATTTGCTGTCAGACGTCTGCCCAATAAGTTAACACCAAACGGTCATTCGGCAGTTCAATGTAATATTCTATAACTGCTTGCTGCCTATGGCTTTCCCTTTCATCAGCCAACCATCCAGACAATTGCCTGACAATCGCCAAGCAGCCAACTATCTGTTTGTCTGTATATTACAACACAAAACCAGATGATCTGACAGTTTTTTGAAAATTCTCGGTTTTTTCTAAAAATCAGCGTTATTGGCAACTTTTTCTCCAGCTATGTCATCTTTTGGCACCCATAACCTATACCTTTGCCGTCGCGACATCAAACAGCACCACCATGACAATAAAACCCATATTACGCAAGATACTCACCAAAGTGATAAAATTCCTTTGCCTCTTTATCATGACAGCAATCACAAGCGTATGCTACTTCGAAATCGGACACGACAAAGGATGGCCGCGAGCCGACATCATGTACTCCCACTACCACAAGACCGTTGCCGGCATCATAGCCCACATCCCCTCCCCTGCCAATACGATAGTCAATGGCTTCGACTACATCAGTGACAAAATGAGACTCATCACGCAGCGACAAGAGTACCGGAAACCAGAAAAAGAGGAGCCAACCAAGATTTTTCAATGGAAAGATGAGGATTATCCGAAACTTTTACTACATTTGCAAATGGAAGGGCAGCAACAGCGTTAGGCTCAAAATCCTGAAGCTGGCAGCCCCGGAAATGACGCAAGAAATCTTGTGGACGCGAGCAAGCAAATAAGGGTGTACCAATATAACTTGTGTGCACCGTGACGGTTCTGTAAGTTGAAATCTGGTAAATTTGAGCTGAAGTAGAAAAGAACTGGAATTTGTTTGAGCGAGTCTGCACCATGATATGGTGTAGGCTCCTCTTTCATATCCTCTTTTCTACGGGTTTTACCAGAGCCTAACTTACAAGGGAATATCGAGAGAAGGAGTCTACGCCTTTCTTTTCCTCTATGAACCATTATGAACTTGTACGGGTCAAGGCATCTGATTATCTTTGCAAAAGAAGATACATATCGTACCTTGTCCCACCACATCGATACGTCAAACAACTTAAAACTTACAGCCTATGAGTAAAGTTTTTCAAGTAAGGCCGAAGCGCATCAAGCGTTCCAACGGCACCGTACTAACCCCCGATATGGTAGTGACGGTAACCACTCAGCAGCACACCACCACCCCATTCTACAACGGCGCCAAGGAACTCCAAGAAGTCTACATGCGCATTTACGCCTTCGACTACAAAAAAGCATGCTGCAACCAGAATGATTTTGAATTTAGGAAGTTGGACTAATAATAATATAAAAACAGAATTGTTATAATGGAAAAATATGATTTGACAAAAAAGAGTGGATATGATAAAGCAATAGCTCTTTTGAATGTATATAGTATGACTTTTTTTCCAATGTTAACGGTTTACAAAGTCGCTAAATGGATTTTTGACTCAAACAGCGCGGAGAAGCAAGGAAAAATAGCGGAAGACCTCATAAAAGTAGGAAAGGAAAGAGGTGTAGATGAAATGGAAATCACATTAGACAATAAAAAAGGACTCCATTTTAATGCACCAATTGATGAAAGTGTTAAAATTGAAACAGTGTTGGGGTCTGATGAAAAAGTTAGAATACGAGTGAAATACAAATAATAGAGGCGATATAAATGAGGATTGTAAGCGTCATCAGTTATCGTATGATATATTCAGCCTTTCCTTTATTATACATATGCCTTTTAAGAAATAAACATTAGTCTACTTTTTAAAGTAATTGTATATGGGTAACAAATGGTGTGAAATAAGAACTTTGTTGGAGAATTTCAATAAGTTTTATTGGAATTCTGATATGGTCAATAATATATCACTAATAAATGAGCTACGCCTTTCAACAAATATTCATGAGACAGCACATAGCAGAATTCTATATAAGTTGTTATATGCCCATAATCAAGGGTCACGACAGTTCTTGAAGTTGTTTTTAGAATCAGTTGAGTTGTCAAATATCCTTGATATAAATAAGGTTGAGATAAAAGTAGAGTATAGGCATATTGATGTACTCATTAGTGATGGACAAAAATGTATCATTATAGAAAACAAAGTCAATCATGCTTGTGACCAAGATAGACAATTAGCACTTTATATAGATTCGTTAGATAAAGATAAAAATAATATATATGTATTTTATTTGGTAAGGTATGATAATGATAAAGATCCTTCTGAAAATAGTTTGTCAACAGAAAGAAGGGAAGAGCTAGTAAAGATAGGAAATTATAAAAAAATATCTTATCAAACCCACATATTGAAATGGTTACGTAAATGTGAAAAAGAAACGAACGATGAAAATGTATTTTTAAAGTCTGCAAGATCGGAAGAGCGTCGTGTAGGGAAAGAGTG
>ENA-OVGC01000270-OVGC01000270.1-human-gut-metagenome-genome-assembly--contig:-NODE-270-length-49767-cov-10.760883_pt1 | contig 49767 bp, 44 predicted proteins | sample MGYA00237768_ERZ505415 | MGnify/ENA primary metagenome ERZ505415 (study PRJEB26158, sample SAMN06016382) | human gut metagenome | biome: human gut; feature: ankylosing spondylitis patient; material...
GTATGGGGAACGCCCCATCAAGCAAAAGGCGGGGACTCGTCAGAGTCTCCGCCTGGTGTCTTTTGGCTCCAAAAGACCTTGCTTGCCACGTTTGTCGGGAACCTCACATTACTCGGGGAGAGCGTTGTTCCCTGTTTACAAGATCTACGGAGCAATGAAAGAAATCAAATAGAGGTTGACCTTGACCAATACTATCCTGTTTACCGCGCAAGATCGAAGTCGATAATCAAACCAAGCCAAGTGCGATACGTATTACCATGACTGCATCTGCGATCTTGATAACTCCGTCACCGTCTACATCGCCGCAGAGAATCTGCTCAGGGGTGAATTCAATCAGGCCAAGAGCACAACGCATAATCAGAACAGCATCCGAAACCCTGACAACTCCGTCACCGTCCACATCTCCTATGCCGCCGGGAGTTGAGGCGGTAAACCTCGCAATAAAATGATACGGGTAATAACATTCTTCTCTGTCAATTACGAGTTCTGCCTCTGTAGAAATCAATGTGCCATCTGTGGCATCATACCAGCCACAGAATGTGCTGCCCGGAGCAGGAACAGCGGAAATAGCAGGAACAAGGTATTCACCATGAATCACAGTCTTTACCCCTATAAATCCCGGTCCCTCCGCACTGACCGTTTTGATAGCGATAGGGTTGTTTGTCAAATCCAGGAACGTAATATAGTTGTTTTCACATTCGAGACGATAGACCGATGTGTTCTCGCTCAAGTCCAACTCCGTTAATTGGTTTCCGGAGCAATTGAGCTCTGTGAGAGAAGTGTTTGCACTCACATCAATCGCTGTCAATTGATTTTCGCTGCACCGAAGTGCCTCAAGTTCTGAATTTGCAGTCAGATCCAACTCTGTTATCCGGTTCCAGGAACAGTCCAGCCATCTGAGGTAAGTATTCCCACTCAAATCCAGCTCCGTCAGTTGGTTTTCGGAACAGTCCAATCCGTCAAGATCAATGCATCCGCTAATGTCAATTCTCACTAATTCGTTTCCGAAGCAATACAGCTCGTAAAGCCAAGTATTTTCACTGACGTCAAGCTCCGTCAGCTGATTTCCGTAGCAACGCAATGTATACAGTTCAGTATTCGTGCTGACATTAAGCTCGGTTAATTTGTTGTTGGAGCAATCTATATCCGTAAGTGCTGTACAACCACTGACATTGATCTCTGTCAGCTGGTTTTCGGAACAATCCAATCTGTCAAGACCAGTGCATCCGCCCACATCAAGGTTACCCATCATGCCCAAGCTGGAAGATCCAATTCTAATTTCGCAAATACGATATTCATCGTCATCGACTGTCCATTCGACACCGATTTCACTGCCATCAGCTTTCCACCAAGTTCCGGGATCCGTAGGATCATAATCCTCACTCAGCTTCTCTCCGTTCCTAACACCGTTTTCGTCCGTCTGTTCAAAGAACGCAACCATTTTCTGATAATCATGGTCGTTGTACCCGTCCGGTGTTGCATAACGGGTAGTGGGAGGTGTCATGGCCTCGGCGGCCAGCTGCATTGGCATAGCCGAGATAAACATGATGAGTACCAGCAAAACAGCGGCAATCACCTTCAGCTTTCGTTTCATAAAGAAACTCCTTTCAAAAATGTATTTGATAGTTTAGCCTCCTTCTCAAGAGGTTATAGAATGGCTTAGGACAACAACATCTACACTATGCTCCTGCGAAGCACAAGAAGCGCATCGAGTGAATCAACGCATCCGTTTCCGTCAAAGTCCATAATAAGCTCATTGCCATCGGTTTCCACATCGAGTGCGTATCTCATGATCAGCAAGGCATCATATGTTGTGATTTCACCATCGTGGTTCACATCGCCGATCATCCAATAGCACGCCGTAATGGTTCGGTCTTCCGTAACATTGGTGGGATCGCCGTCCCATCGGTCAAAGATATAGCCGGCGTGTTCGGGCGCGTCGGGAAGCACCGCATCCTGTCCATGCGCTACATAAAGAACAGCAATGGGATCTCCGTTCAAGCCGTCAATCAGGGTAACTTCATACACGTTAATCGTGCATGTTGCGTCAACAACCAGATCTTCGGCAGGCATTGTTTCGGGAACATCCCATCCCGAGAATGTGTATCCTTCGGGTACATCATACGCGGGAGTTATAATCGCTGCACCGTATTCATATGTTTGGATGCTGTACTCCTCGCCGTTGACCGTATAGGTTATCGTATAGGTATTAACGCTCCAAACAGCAGTGACGGTTATATTTGCAGCAGGAAGAACACCGTCTTCGGGCATTCCGTCCCAAGCGTCAAAGGTATAACCGAGCTTTTCCGGATTTTCAGGAACAGTGATAGCATCACCTTCATATCCCGTAAACGTGAAATACGTCTCACCATCGACCATGAAGGATACCGTATACTTTCCATCTTCTATGAGGGCTGCATCGAGCACGATGTTCTCCGCCGGCATGGTGGCGGGAGTATCCCAGCCCGAGAAAGTGAAATGGTCAGGAACGTCATATGCGGGAGCAAAGACTTCTTCCCCGTAAGCATAAACCTGTATTGCGTAAATCTCACCATTGATATTGTAAGTAACGGTGTATTCGTTTACGGTCAGTGCCGCATCAAGAACAAGGTTCTCGGCAGGCATGGTTTCCGGAATGTCCCAACCTGAGAAGGTGTGTCCCTCGGGAACGGTGTATTCGGGTGCGGAAACCGCTGCTCCGAATTCGTAGGTCTGAGCGGTGTATTCCTCACCGTTGATGGTGTAAGTGATGCTGTAACTGTTCACGGTCAGTGCCGCATCAAGAACAAGGTTCTCGGCAGGCATGGTTTCCGGAATATCCCAACCGGAGAAGGTGTGTCCCTCGGGCACGGTGTATTCGGGCGCGGAAACAGCTGCTCCGAATTCATAGGTTTGAGCGGTGTATTCCTCACCGTTGATGGTGTAGGTAATCGAATAGCTGTTGGCCGAGTATTGAGCGGTAACGGTCATGTCTTCCGTAACGTTTGAGAAGTCCTTATCCCATCCGATGAAGGCATAACCCTCACGTTCGGGGGCTGTCGGCTCAATTGCGGCGGAACCGTGGGCAACACTCTGAGCGGAAAGAACCGTACCGTCGTAGTCAACAAAGGTGACCGAGTGGTAAACCTGAGCGGTAATTGAACCGTTGTCGGATGTGAACGGAATGAGGGTAGGAGAAGTTTGCTGCACGGGCATATAGTAGAATTCCCTTATTTCAAGTTCAAGAGGAATCACAGTGCCGAGCTCTACGGATTCATTTACATGAAAATTCATGGTAAATATGGTTCCGCTTCCGCTGAACGGATTGGTCGGCATGATTGCCATGAAGGGAACCTGTCCCGGACGCGTGACGGCATCAGCGACAATCGTACCGCCGTTGCCGATCATGTTTTGCCAGATGTTCCCCTGAGCAATACCGTTACCGACGACGGAAAGCATATTTGTGTCGTACCTCACGAATGCCGTGAGAGCGTGAGATTCGTACTCGCCTTCGATATTAAACGCTACCGACACATCTGTGCCGGGAGCTGCCGTGACGTTTTCAACACTGAAAACAACGTCGTTATCGGTTGGCGATCCGGTTTCCGCATATGCAGGGATCGTGATTGTGCTCAGAATGATAGCGACACTGAGCAGCATTGCGAAGAGTTTTTTCATTTTCGTCTCCTTATTATTTATTTATATCGGGCGGCGCAAAACCGCCCGGTATAACTTAATTGATTGCGTTGTTCGGATTTTCTGCTTGTACGGATTGAATTTTCAGGCTCCTTGCTCAGGGTCACTGACGACGGCTTCGATCAATCCCAGCGAGAATCTCATGATGAGCAGGGTATCGACGGCATTCACTGCGCCGTCCCCATTGAAATCTGCGGCGGCGATCTGTTCGGGCGTAAGGCTCTCGGTTGAAACTCCGAGAACATACCGCATAGCAACAAGGGCATCAACAGCGTTGACCGTACCGTCTCCGTTGGCATCACCGGAGTTTGCTATCGGAGCGTAAACTGCTGTATGGAAATTATTTATAAGCTTAGGATACGGATAGCCCGGGTTTCCGTCCATCGTCCAAACGGTTTCAAAGTCAAAACCTTCAAAGCTTTCAGCACGAAGCATTTGTTCGTTTGTCAGTGCAGTGCCGTATGAATCGCTGTTTGCGCAGCAGTCAACATAATAATAGCAATTGGTGACAGCGGCATCACCATCACTAAGTCCGACCACGCCGCCGACGCGTTCATCGCCGGTCACACTGCCTGTGTTGTAGCAGTTGGTGACAGAGCCAGTGTGACTATTATGGCCGACTACGCCGCCGACATAGGTACCGCCGGTTATGCCGCCAGTGTTGTAACAATCGGTGACAACGCTATTGGTGCCATTGTTTTCGCCAATCACACCGCCGACATAACTAATGCCGGTTACGAAACCTGTGTTGTAGCAGCCGATGACAGTGCGACCAGAGCTATCATCGTCCATACCGCCGACCACACCGCCGACTTTATTGTTGCCGGTCACACTGCCTGTGTTGTAACAGCCGGTGACAGTGCCACCATCACCATCACCGAAGCCGACCACGCCGCCAGTATTGTCATTGCCATTTACGCTACCTTCGTTGTAACAGTCAGTAACAGTGCCCATGTTTTCGCCGACCACACCACTGACAGTATTAACGCCAGTTACGATGCCCGTATTGTAGCAGTCAATGACAGTGTCACGATTACAGCCGACCACGCCGCCGCCACAGTCTTTGCCGGTTATACTGCCTTCGTTGTAACAGTCGGTGATAGTGCCCCAATTATAGCCGGCCACGCCGCCGTAGCTATATCCATCTTCTTTGCTTGTTACGCTACCTGTGTTGTAACAGACGGTGACATTGCCCTTGTTATAGCCGACAACACCGCCGACATCTCTCTCTCCGTTTACGCTGCCTGTGTTGTAGCAGTTGGTGAAAGTGCTGCTCCAATTATAGCCGGCCACGCCGCCGACGTAACTACCGCCTGTTACGCTGCCTGTGTTATAACAGGCGGTAACAGTGTCGCTATTATCGCCGATCACGCCGCCGACGCGACTAACACCAGATACAATGCCGGTGTTGTAACATGCGGTGACAGGGTCTTCATTACCGCCGATCACGCCGCCGACACGGTCTTTTCCGGTTATGCTGCCTTCGTTATAGCAATTGCTGGCAGTGCCAACAAATAAATAGCCGATCACACCGCCGACAAATCTTTCGCCGATTACGATGCCGGTGTTGTAGCAGTCAGTGACAGCGCTGGTACCATAGGCATTATAGCCGACCACACCGCCGACATAGTCTTTGCCGGTTACGCTGCTTGTGTTGCAGCAGTCGGTGACAGTGCCATTGTTTTCGCCGACCACACCGCCGACATAGTCTTTGCCGGTTACGATGCCTGTGTTGCAGCAGTCGGTGACAGTGTCATCCCATGAGTTACCGCCGACCACGCCGCCGACATATTTATTGCCATTTATGCTGCCGACATTGTAGCAATCGGTGACAGTGTCTTCGTTAATTCCAGCCACACCGCCGACATGGTCTTTGCCGGTTACGCTGCCTGTGTTGTAACAGTTGGTGACAGTGCCGCCACTATATTCGACGTCATTATATCCGGCACCATTATAGCCGACCACACCGCCGACATACGTATCTCCGTAAATATAGGACTCAGCAACCCCAAGATTGGCAATTATAGAACCACCACCGCTGTTGCCGAATAGACCTTGGTAGCTTTCTTGCGTGTTTATATAGATACCGCGAACAGCATAGCCATCACCATTGAACACACCACAAAACCCATTATTATTTATTCTATTTGTTCCTATGGCTGTCCATGTATTTGCCGGAGCATAGTAAACAGTAATCTCAGCAGAAGCAGAAAAACCTCCGTCCTCGGTGGTGACGGTCACAGGCGCAGTTCCCCCTGAAAGCCCTGTAACAGTTCCCTGGCCGTCAACAGAAATTATCGTTTCATCACTTACCGACCAGGAAAGGTTTTTGTTTGCTGCGTTTGATGGCGTGATCGAAGCAGTAAGCTGAATCGTGTGCCCAAGAGCAACAGAAACCGATTTAGGCGAAATACTTACTCCCGTTACCTGCACAGGTATCACGGTGATTTCGGCTGAAGCGGTAAAGCCTCCGTCCTCGGTAGTAACGGTCACGGTTGCAATTCCCAACGAAAGCCCGGTTATATTACCGTCTTGATCAACAGAAAGAATGCTCTCATCATCTACGGAGTAGACTACGTTCTTATTTGTTGCATTTTCAGGAAGTACAGTCGCTGTAAGCTTCATTGAATAACCAGCAGGGAGTTCTGCTTCCGAAGGTTCAATCGTCACCCCGGTAACAGCTTGGTTATAAACATTTATTGTACAGGCTCCGGTAAATCCGCCGTCCTCAGTCGTAACAGTGATGGTAGTTTCACCGGCGGAAACACCGGTTACAACTCCGTTTGAATTAACCGCTGCAATGCCTGCGTCCGCTGACTCAAATGAAACATTTTTGTTGTATGCGTTTTCCGGAAGCACGCTGTAGGCGACAGTTCCGGTGCCGTTCACAGGAATATCGATGTGCTCAAGCACCTCAATACCCGTTACAGCGAGCGGAGCACCAATATAAACGTTATCGACCCAGCAGGCATCGCTGTTGCCGTTGACGCTGCCGTCTTTTGTGTAACTCCACAGGAAAGTGTATTCGCCATCGGCAGTTGCCTGATAGGAATAGCTGTTCCAAGAAACCAAGCCGCTCTTTGTCAGCACAACGGAATCGTTGACCGAAAACTTGAATTTATCGTAATTGTTTTCTGAGCTTACACAGTATTCAAAGGAAACGATATCGCCTGCCGAAAGTGTCACGGTAGTGCTGAAGGAAGATGTAGAGCTGCTTACATTGTAGTTTCCGCTTCGCGCAGCGGTGCGCCCATCGTAGGTGGTTGAATCAACCCGCCACGGATAGCTGCCCGTTGAGACAAAGGTGTTGCTCTGCCCGGCAGCATTCAAAGCGTCCGAAAGAGCGTCCGACTCCAATTCGGTCTTCGGTGCAGGTCTTACCGGAATTGCAATCGGCACATCCATCTTGTCGCCTTTGTTCTGTTTGGTCGGTTCGATTACTTCATCGCGTGTATCTGCTTTACCGGCTGAAGCGCTGCCCGTCTTTCCCCAAAGCTCCCAATCCGTTGTATCATTGAGATAGATATCGTTCGTGAGCTTGAAGTGAACATTTTCATAACTATTGCCGCTGTTTACCTGCTGAGCAAGATATGCAAGCTCAGAGCCATTTGAGATAAGATACGGATCGTCTTCAGTGCCGCTGCCTCCGGCAAAGCCCGCAGCGATACTGCCGTCCCAAATGGCACTGCGCTTCGGGTTTTCGGTTTTAGGCGGTACAATTTCAATCCCGATGTCCGGTCGGGCAGGACGGGAATCGATCCGCGAGCGTATAAAGCTCGTTCTTGCTTCTGCGAATGCAGAGAGGGGGAGCATAGTTACTACGAATGCAATGAGAGCAATCATAGCAAGCGCTCGTCTTAGTCGTGTTTTCATGTGTATACCTCACTATCGTTTATTTGCAGCCATGCAGAGTATGGCGCATTATCATGCTAATCGGTAAGTTTCGGAAATGAATATGTATGTTTATACACATTCTGTTCTGCGGACGGAAGCTGTGTACAAAGGTACACATTTTATAAACACGGCACCGAAGATAGAATAGAGTCAAAAAATTACAAAAATCAGGTCGTCTAACCGCATTTTAATCAGATGTCTTCCAATTCCCTGGTGCCATCATTATAAAATTCTTTGGTGATAATTGACAAGACTGGCTCTGTAATATTTTGCCATATATGCTAAATATATTTTCAACTCCATTCGGCATATAAATGTTCCATATAGCTGTACAGTCATACAGTGTACTTAGTTGAGGATGTATAAAATAGCTGAATTGTTCATAAAACGTCCTCTGCATGAATGGTGTATAAATCTGTTTCATGATGCGACCAATATTGTTCGATCCATACGCTAACATGATAACGAATTCAATACCTCGTCTTTCAACAATACGCAAGAAAGCCGAAGCAGTTGTTTGTTCTACTTCGACTTTCTTCAGAGTATAAGTTTAACTATTACACCGATATTATAAGATTGTCTTTGGGCACAACCATATCATGTTACTTAATGAGCTTGAGTTCATATACGGCATCAAGATACTCTTTCACCTCATTGCGGAGTGTATGGGTAATAATTATCACTCCTATATTTGGATCACGCATCAGTCCCATTTCAATTTCGAGCGCATTTGACTCATCGAGTGCAGCAGTCCCTTCATCTAAGATGATTAAAGCCACGTTCCGTATCAATGCTCTTGCTAATGCAATTCGTTGTCTCTGGCCTCCGGACATGTTTTTCCCATCTTCTGCAATTTGGGTATCCAAACCATTGGGAAGAGAGTCAACAAATGACTTCAGATTGCAATTTCGTACAATTTCATCAATTCGCTCTTCTGAATACGTTGCCCCTAGGGTTATATTGAATCGTAATGTATCTTGAAACAGATACACCTTTTGATCTACATAAGCGACTGCCTGATAAAGGCTATCTCTCGAAATACGGTTCAATGGTTTATCTCCGTATAGGATAGTACCCGTATAGTTTTCAAGCAGTCCCATCAGTATCTTTGCCAGTGTCGTTTTCCCACAGCCACTTTCGCCCACAAGGGCATACTTACCGCCTTGACGAAAGTTCATGCTCTTGATTTGAAGTACCTCTTTTTGTTCAAATCTAAACCCAACATTATCGAGCTTAATAAAATCAACGCTATCAATAACTTCTGTTCTCTTATCCATTTCCTTTGAACTTTCAAATTTCTCCCAAAGCGATTTCGAAGCTTTTAATACGGCAACTCCCTGGGCTGTATCACTAACAGAATTAAAAAAGCTGCCAGAAAGATTTCCAACCGAAATTACTGCCCCAATAGGTGCGATACCTAAAATGGCAGCAAACACCGTAATTGTCAAAATCACTATCTGCCCAAATGTACTCATAGCAATGATGAATGATTGAATACCAAGATTGCGTTTTGCGAATAAGAAATTCGCATTTTCGAGCCTGTACGATGCGCTTTTTATGCGCTCTGCCATGGTAGGAAAAGATCTAGTCAAATAGAATATAGGGAAACCCATAATTGAATCCTTAAAGCTTTCGAGGCTCTTTTCTTGTGTAGCTGAACGCTCTTTATTGGCTTTTTCGAGTCCCTTGACCGCAATCTGAGGAAGCACCGATACGAAAAAGAACAAAACTATTGCTGCTATGCCAACATAAACGCTGATTATAAAGAGACCACCTATCGAAAACAGAACGGTCGAAATGCTCGTTACAATTGAAAAAAGTGACACGAAAGCTTGACTCGTTATGTTTTCAACATCATTCGTAAGCCACGAGATATAATTTCCGGAATCCTTGCTTGTAAATTCATCGTAATTAATCAGAGAAATTTTTTTGGCAATTAGACTGCGGAGATCATTTTTGAGTTTTTTTAAAGTGCCTGCTTGAAAAATTCCAGCGAAATAGAATATCAAAATGGCAAGCAGCCAAATTGAGAATACTGCAACACAGCTTAAGGCAAGCTCCCCGGCGCGATTTCCGTTGCTTTCATAGCTCGTAAAGATATACGAGAGCGAGTACCCGGCGTACACCATTGCAAAAGATGTGGCAATATTAAGCAATGCAGTGCTGATTATGCGACCCTTATTTTTGAAAAGCATTTTTTTAAATTCAGTCATTCTTATCTCCGCTCCTTTTCATATTTTAAATTCATTATTCTCTGCCTTCAATTCCTCAAATACTGACCTTAGTAATCCCTTTGTCAACGCATCCTGTTCCGTTATGATATATTCGATTCCATCTAATGCGGTCTCTCCAAAGTCATCTGTAACTTGAGCTGAAGCATTATAGCTTACGAACTTTAAGCCCCTTAAATCGTAGTCAGGCTCCGAATCAAAAGCGACAGCACTTCTAATTGCATCCCATAAGTAGGCCTTTGTTTCTGCTCTCATGTTTCTCCTTGCATAGACAACAGCAATTTCGCAGAGGACAAGCACATAGCTCTTGTCTAAAATGCATACCTTCTGGGTTCTACAGACACTTTTGATAAAGTCCTTGAGCCAAAGCAAAACATCGAGTGCCTGTTCATAATCATATAAATCGCAGAAAGCAAAAGAGTATCCGATGCAGGTGCGAAACAGGCTATTAACGCTGTTCACAAATCCTCTATTTAAGTATTCCAACGCTTCAGAAGGATTCTGTTTCTTGGTTGCAATCATATATCCAATCATGTCATCACATGCTCCGTGAAAATTGTTTTTCATTAGGAACTTTAGCGCTGGATCGACATTGCCCAATGCAATATTAATCCTAGCCATGAAATCCATGATCTCATATCTGTCATTTATATCATGTCTTGATGGATCGTGCAGTTTTAGTGCTTTCTCATAAAGTTCTAGTGCACGATGCATATGCTTTTCATCGTGGGTCATACCACCTACATTCAAATATATTCCTGCAAAATAGAACACCAGGTCGTAATCGTTAGGATATTTCCTTAGGGCTGTTTCAACAACAGTGATGCAATTCTCAAAATTATGTGCACCCATGTAGTTTTGAACCTGAGTCTTATAACTGTTCATGTTTCTATGGCTCAATTCATATCCTACGAGAACATCAATTGAGACATCAAACAATTCAGCCATCAACGCAATGGTATCTATGTCAGGGCTAGATAAACCAATTTCCCACTTCGAAACGACCCCGACAGAAACATTGAGCAGTTCTGCAAGTTGTAACTGTGTGAGCCCTCGTGCCTTGCGAAAATTGCGTAGATTCTTCGACAAAAAACGCATTTACCTCACCTCCGTATGTATTATAACACCCTTAATCGGTATTTTGAACATACGATCATCTCGTTCGTAAGGACAATTATTCTATGATTCGTTGAATTTATTTTTCAAGGCTGCTTTCTCCAGCCTCCCCCTGATAAAATCGTCTAAAGGTATGGCGAAATTGATTATCTCTCTTGTACGTATCCTATTCAGAAACAGCAATATTCCCATTGAGCCATATCCGTAATCAGAACTTATCCTTTGACAATATGAATCAGGAAAAACGATGGTTTCATTGTCGTATGGTATTCTGTGTGCCCAGCAAAAATGCGCAGCCTCAAGTGCCCAATCAAAATATTGTTGTTTGCCGAAAGAATGAAAGCAGTCAATGAGCGTATTTCCGATTCCCGCCATTCCATCAAAAAGTGATGCAGATACAGAAAAGCCAAAATGTAACCCTTGAGCTAACTTTTGCGCAATCGTACTATATCCGTTAAAATACGGCATATATCGAAGGAGAACCGAAAGGACACCACACGTTCCTTCCATAAAGTAGGGAAGAACAGTATTACTACCCTTTTTTGCTGGAAATCCGATTTTTTCTTCGTCGGTAAATGAAAATTCTAGGTCTCTATCCAGAAGAGTTTTACCATACTCAATATACTTGCTGTCGTAGAACAAACAATAAGCAGCAAGCATAGACAATGCGACACCTGCATTTCCGCGCATCAGTCCAATATGCTGGTTATTCATATAGTCATATTCTTGCATGATACTGTCAGCAATCATTCTTGCATCATCATAATAGCATGTATTTTGAGTTGCATCAAACATCCTGATTGCAAGTATCAACAATCCTGCTCTTCCAGCAAAAAAAGAATGCTCATTCAACTTAATTGATGTTCTGCAATGCTTCTGATAAAGCTCTTCGCCAAGAAAACAGTTTCCAGATTCAGCTAATGACCATATGCATCCTCCCCAGCCAGTATACAGACCAACAGGTATGGATGTAGAAAAAAATGAACATGTTTCCGTGAAATTTTTATTAAAATCCATATGTCCTAACTGCACTAAACCGTTTGCTATTCCCGCTTCTCCACACGCATAGTTCATGCTATTCCCAAACAGTGGCGTAATAGGAAACGTGCTTTTTTTCGTTTTGCCGTGCGTGCCAATAATTCCAGAGAGAACCCTGGCTATATCATCATGGGTATTTGGTTGAAATTCTCCATTCAGACGAGTTACCAATTTCTCCAGCGGCTTTCTTTGGAGATTGTCGATAATTCTACGAACGGCAATGAATGAGCTTTCTCTTGCAAAAGTCAACTCAAGAATTAATTCCTTTATTTCGTCACATAAGCTGTATAGATGATCTATGTGTTCTAGTTGCTGAGATATTGCATCCCTATTTAGTGCAAGTAGAGCATCTTTTCCGGTAACTATGCATGAGAGCAACAACAGTCCTAGTTCCTTCAATGCTGCAAAACGCCGATCTCCATTCATAACGAAACTGTTTTTTCCTATAAATGCTTCGGATTCCCCAGTTCGCAAGCACCCCTCCATATCAACAATTTTTATTTGTCCACCATCAGTTATCATTACATTGTCTGGCGTTAGGTCATGCATCTCATAGCCTTTACTGCTAAGGTAGACTATTGCAGAAAAAAGATCTGCCACAAAAGTCACTATTGTCTTGATATACCGACGAGCAGGCTCAGAGCCTTTCATTTTTAGGAATGGGTTGTTATGTAATACATAGTGAAATAGGGTTTCTCCCTCTATGTACTCTTCGACTATAAAGTAGTGCCCCGAATCATCAAACGAATCAATCAGTTCTGGAAAGAATGATGAATTTTTACAGTTTTGAAGTATCTCTGCTTCTTTTTTTCTTAGCTTTATTGAATTTACCGAAGCTTTTGTCATCTGTGTAAATGGCCTTGCTTCCTTGATTATCACTCTTCGTTGAGTGGATTTTTGCTTTGCTTCATATACTCCACCAGAATTCGTAAACCGGATTGCCTTTTCAACTGAATATTCCCGAAACAAACGAGGAATTTCCAGAATTGGTTCATTTAAAATAATTTCCTCAATGCCAATTGGCAGTGAGTAATAGGGGCTTCGGACATCCTCAGTGAGTGCTCCAAAACCATTCTGGATAAGATATAGAGTTTGCCCATACGGGGTTACTTTTTCTATTGGCTCGAATCCCCCATACCTATAATGGAGGACTTTACATTGCTTATACTGTCTATCAGTAAGTATTTCTGGTCCTTCAAAGTTGGATAGCTTTTTATTTAATATTTCGAGCAAAGCAATAAATCTGCTATTGCTTTCTGGATATACGGTAATGAATTTACCGAACTGTGTTCTTGAAAATGGTTTTTGCGATGTCAGCAAATACAAGTCAAGACTCTTTATTACTTTAAATGAACACTTCTGTGGTACAAGTTCTTTTGCGACTATGTTGAGAATGTGAATAGCCTTATCATAGCTCGCCGAAATATGAATTTTCCATCCTTGCTTTGGCATTTTCAATTTTGATGTGGCACAAAGGTAAATACCACTTTCGTATATCTCGTATTCATTGGAACATGCACTTGAAACAGCCTTAAAGATAGTTATATCGGCATTTAAAACGTCAAGAGGTTCGTAAAACTTATTGTCAGCAAAACTATAGTAAGCTAGATTTACATTCACTTGCAATTCTCCTTTTGGGCAATAACTATTTTTGTTTGAGGCGAGAGGCTCTTTTCGAATCAAAGTTATGTCCTGCGTCTAAAAGACACTTAAACGTCAAAAGTTACATCTTGGTGGTATTGTTGCAATGATTGCTAATGGTGCTCCAGCCCGCTACAGCACCGTCAGAACTGTTGTCTACCGGCATTGCCTGCAAATCTTTAAGCTGCATCATGGCGCTCCTCCTTTCCGATCCTACTCCGAGCCTCTCTGTGAACTAAAAACACCATATTTGTGATTACTGTGCTATACAGATGTTGTAATAGATAATACTCCATCTGCGCGAAATTTCGGCTATTTTGTTTAAAAACCATACGATCATGTGTCCTCAACTTTTCAAAATAGATAGCAACCAACTGACTTGATTTACAAAAGAACAATAAGATTTATATCTAGTATCACAATTCGGCAATACTGATTATCTTGTATTGACATATAGACAACAATATAATAGTTGTAAGGCAAAAGCAACGCGTGACTAGATTTATAGCAGTCAACCGATTAGTATTATACCTCTTGATTTACGAGGTAAGACTTACAAGGCGAAAGTGATTTGGAACTATTAAATTAAGGGCTCATATCGACTGCGAAATAATGCTTCCACTCCATGTAGAAATGGGAGACCGGTAAAATGGTACTTTTAAATCAAGCATATTATGGATGAGAGCCATTTTCAGCAGCAATTTCTACGGCTGGGTATTCGCCTCCGGCGGGAAGATGAAGATCACAGCGCCGTAGGAAGCGGTGGACGGCTTTCAAAGGATGCTGGAAATCAACAGCAACCCGCCGGTGAAAACATCCCATCTGAAAGGCGGTCAGGCATAGATTTCAAAGATTTTCTCGAAAGGTGTGCATCTGATTGCACACCTTCTCATTTTCCCTCTTGATTTTCTGCTCGTTTTGTGTATAATAGAGCTATCAGGAACTTTTGTTCCAGATAGGAGATAAGTACAATATGAGAAGCAAGAGCGAGGAGCTTATGCTCCGCATCCGGGAGTACATCGAAAGCTACTTCGAGCGGTATTCTTCTACCCCCACCGTCCGGGAGATTGCCGGAGCCATGAAGATTGCGGTTTCCTCCGCACACAGATACCTGGTGGCTATGGCGGAAAAGGATATGGTTTCATATGAAAACGGTACGCTCTCCACACCGAAAATCCGGCGGATGAGCCCGGCGGTGAGCCCCGCCGCCATTGTCGGTTCCATCCCCTGCGGCTCGCCGGAGGAAAAGGAAGCCCAGGTGGAGGAATACCTGCCCCTGTCCGTGTCCTTCTTCGGCAAGGGGGACTTCTACGCCCTCCGGGCCTCCGGCAGCTCCATGGTAGATGCACAGATTGACGATGGGGATTTGGTTATCATCCGGCAACAGCACACCGCCCAGGTTGGAGAGATCGTCGTTGCCCTCACCGACGAGGACAAGAACACGCTGAAGCGGCTCTTATATGACGATGACCGGCAGAGCTATTACCTCCACCCGGAGAACAAAGACATGGAGGATATCTATGTGTCCGGGCTTCGGGTACAGGGCGTAGCCACCCATGTGATCAAAGCCCTTTGACGGAGGTATTGCCCATGCAGAAAAAATATGTGTCCGTCAGCGCGGAGGTGGATACGGACGGCGTGATCCGCCCGCTTCTTATCCGCTGGCATGACGGCAGACAGTGGGAGGTGACAAAGGTGCTTCATACCTGCACTGCTTCTCACGATGAGTTTGAAGGCGTCCGCTACACCGTCAAAATCGGTCGTGCGGTAAAGTATTTATATCGGGAGGGTCAGCGCTGGTATGTTGACCGCTCCCCATAGGAGGTGTTTGTGAGACATGAGGATTTTTTCCTATGAGGAACTCGACGAATTGGGCGAAGGTTTAATTCGCCAATATCTCGGGAAGGAAGCGGAGCGCACCTGCTGCGTGGACATCGAGGGGTTCGTTACGGACTTTCTGAAGCTGCCCCTGCTGTACCGCAGCTTTGCCGAGGAGGACAGCGACAAAATCGGCTTCATTGCGGACGGCGTGACCCCTCTGCGCGTCTACGAGAACGGGGCCGTTGTCCGGCGCGTGTATCCCAGAGGAACCATCGTGATCGAGCGCTGCCTGCGGCGGGAGCACGAAAGCGGCAGGCGGCGCTTCACCATCAGCCACGAGTGCGCCCACTACATCATGTACAGGGCGGTTCCCTCTGCTGCTTTCCACAGAGAGTTTGATAACGAACGCATCTACTCTCAGGAGGACTTCAAAAACCTGTTCAGCTTTCGGGAGACACAGGTTGATCGCATGGGCGCAGCCCTCCTGATGCCCCGCTTCATGGTTCGCAATGTAGTTTCCATGTACGGATGCACAGACCGCATCCCCGTATATGGGGACAGCGTTCTGCGGACGGCGGACAAGCTCCGAATCAAACAGATGGCCAACGCCATGGGCGTGTCCTTCTCCGCCTTTCTCATTCGGCTGCGGGAGCTGGGCTGCCTGTGTTACCGCCCTCTGGCGGAGTACATCACGGAGGAAATGGGGCTGGGACAGGATGGTGGCACAGGATGAGAAAAGCAAGCGCTCCCCGTAAGCTCTCGCCGGATGTGTCACGCAGGCTGTCCGATTCCCGCAGGGAATCCGCCGCGCTGACCCTCCGGGAGATCCACTGCCCCTTTTGCAGCTTTCTGGTGGAGAAGGTGTTCTCCGACGCAGCGGGACACAAAATGGTCTACTGCCGAAAATGCAAGTCGGAGTATCCCATCAATCTGGGCTGCTTCCGCAGGATAAAGGCGAAACAGGCCGTCTGCCGCCTGTTTTCCAAAAGAGAGAGGCAGAAACGATAAACTGAATAGACAAACCGACTTTTAATCGAGCAAGCGGAGAGAATCAGATTCATTCTGAGGAGACTGCCAAGCGCCGTACAAAGTCAGACTGAACCAGTAAATGGGTTCGGTCTGCTTTGACGGCGCTTTTTTGCTGCCCGATTGCTTTTACGGCAACCTGGGGCAAGATTGCAAAGCCTCTCAAAAATATATTTTTCTTTTTCTCATTTTTCCTGTAAGATTCCCCCTTTTTCTCAGTCTAATAAGTAAATAGCGGGAGAAATCCCTAAATGCCGGGGGTGGTAGTATGGTATACTTAAAGCTTTGTTGGATGAGCTAATCAACCAACAACACCAAAGAAGGGGGGCGTGTGCGCCATTGCACTTTCCCCGTCCGAACATGTAAGGTGTTTTGAGAAAATCCTGACATGCTACATATTAAAAAATGAGGAGGCCTTATGATACGAACAAAACAAATTACCGTCGTGTGCGCAAGCGTTGCTTTGCTGTGTATTCTCTGTGTACAGGCTTTCGCTGCTCGCAGTGCATCCCCCAACTATGCAACGAATTCGCATGAAGACATGTCCCTTTACTACTATGGTTACGTTCAGTGCCGCCCTTCCTATAACGATGATGGGGCGCACGCACAAGCGGGCTATATCCGCTATTGGCGGTATGACCTTCTTGGTAATGTTGTCAATGACACCGGGAGACTCTATACCCCCTATGGCACCGATCAGACAGATTCTCGTTTGCTGACTAAGAGTCACACTTATACGGATTCAATTATTCCGAATCCGCATAAGACGCAGTTCAGATATGGATTTATCTGGCAACCACACCGCGACAAATCTATTCCGTGGCCACTGCCGTACTCAATTGGTAATGTGACTAAATAAAATGCCTTGAGTATTTGGTCATAGCGGATTGCGTTCACCTAAAGGATCAGGGGCGCAGACTCGTACATGGATGTTCTCTCCATTGTTCGATTTTGTTGCCCCGATTCGAATGAAAAGGAGGAAAAATGAAACAAAGAAATTTGATGGTTTTAACTCTTTCCTGTGCGTTACTGATAATCATTGAGCTTGGTGTATCAATCATCTACTCTGATTACATATATAACCCTGCGAAAGGTCTAATTTCAATCAATGTTGCCAGTCAAAGTTATAATGACCCCAATTGGGAGCCGGGCATGGAGAACCCGACTTCTTCGCAGAATGCGGCGAATCTTATGCAGGAAATCGACGATTGGGCAAACAGTGCAAAAGCAGCTGTTATTCATAAAAATGCCTTTTCAGCCGGTTGCGGCTATTCAGACTACTCCGGATGGCTGTTGTCCGCACTTGGCGTTTCAAAGGCAAAGGATGAAACCACTGGCGGCAAGGGAGTCTACACGACTGAAGGCAACTCGTTCAATGACGCGTATACAAATGATAACATATTGTTTCCGGGCAAAGCTGATTTAAGAATTTTAGGTACATTCAGCGATGAAGGTTTGCCCCCTGCACTTGCAGGCTGTGATTATTTTTATCCCTTAACAATGTCTGAAGTAACGGATGGAGTGTATTTAACAGATGCAACTGAGATTGACTCGCTGTTAAAGCTGTTCGATGACAAAGGTTATGAAATTCTTCATGTGCAAAGACCGCTTTCATTTTTCGCATTAGTGAATAGAATGCTGTCCGATGGGTTTGTTACGCGTGCAGTAGCTTGTGCAATGGTTGGGTTGTTTTTCTGCTTTATATATAGCATTGTCATGCTGTATAGGGAAAATCTTAAAAGCCTGCGAATTCGCCATATCTTCGGTCTGTCAATGAAGCAAATAACGCTTGGCTCATTAGGAATCGCCACTTTAATTGCAGCTGTTGCTGTCGGCGTTTTTTCAGTTATACTGTTCAGCGGACTGTCCTACATGTCAAAACATGATTTGAATCGCCTGTTTTGCTATATAACGGTCGGTATTGCGGCATTGTCGGCAGGTACTTCATTGGTGTGCGCCATAAGCACCAACAGAGCAGTTTCAAGGAGGGAAAGGCCATGACATTGTTAAAACAGGTGCTTTCAGATTTATTCAAGGAAATCGGTTGGATAGTACTGTACGGATTTCTTGCTGCAATGACCGTTATGACTTGCATACTGGTTGGGCTCAGCTATAAACATGTGTCCGGTCAAAACTCTGCGATTACCCGTTTCATTGCAAATGATGTTTCGCTGCTTCAAATCAAGAGCTGTGACCTTAATGTTCCATCGTCATCAATGGATGAACCGACATCTGCATATTCAGAACCCTCTCAGGGCAGTACCGCTTCCTTTATGGACTATTTTGAAAGGGCATTCTCTGCAGAAGGAATCCTCGGAAGCTATGTTATCTTGCCCTTTGACAGGGACGGCTTCAACAATGTGATAATCTATTTCGGAAAATATGCGGAGTTAACAAGGTTCAACCTTCCGGCAGAAAAATCAACTGTGATTGCTGTGTCCCCCGACATGAGAAAAATGGTTGGGCAAACCGTTTCTCTTTCAGCAGAAACCTTTGCAATCGATTCTGCCGTTCCGGATGATATGGATCTTTATCATCCCTATTACTACACGCCCTCAGACGCAGAAGAATTGAAAAAGACACTGTACATTTTTACAGACAGCTACATGTTGATTAACAGGCTGTTCCCACAGGCGAGCGGCGAAATGCTGTTGGATCACCTCATAGCCATCGGTGCAACAGAAGCTGAATTGGTGGAATTGCGAACCGTGCTTTTTAATTCGGTGGGTGTCTATGTAGGAATTCAGTCGATGGAAGCCTTCATAGCGAGTGCCGAGGCAGGCGGCACAAGAACACATCAAACCTATCTGCTGTTCTATATTTCAGCATCCGTTGCTCTTATCGGAGCTATGCTGGCAAATATGATGCGGTCACTGAGCTTTATGATGCCAACGTATTCGATTCATCATCTGTTCGGAGCGTCCGGGAAGCATATCTTCATGCGAATGCTCCTGTTTACGGCAGGCTACAACATTCTTCCACTCTGTGGGATAGCGTTGATTATGTCAAGGAACATGCTGGCTTCGCCGGTCAATATCATAATTCTTGTGCTCACGGTGCTTACAGTTGCAACGATTATTTCGGCAGTCAAATTCAGGCAGTTCAAGATATGTTTTTCACAAGGTTTAAGGAGGGATTAACTCATGTACTCAATTATGCTTGACAAGGTAAGCAAAAGCTATCAAACCAATAATTATGTGGTAAAAGCTGTAAATCAGGCTGATTTCGCAGCGGATAAAGGCACTTCGGTTGCGATAATCGGACCTTCCGGGTCGGGGAAGTCTACCCTACTGAATATGATGGGCTTGATTATCTCTCCCGACTTTGGGCGCATTCTTATCAATGGCGAGGATGTCACCAATTTGCCAGACACTGCTCTCTGCCATTTCCGGAACTCCTACTTCGGCTATGTCGTTCAGGACTTTGCCCTTATTGAACGGGAAAGCGTTTTCAACAACATCCGAATTCCTCTGTTATACAACAAGAAAATCAAGCGCGGAGAACACAAAGAACGTATCCATCGGGCAGCAGAAAGCCTTCTCATTCAGGATAAGCTGCATCGCAAGGTCGAACAGCTTTCCGGCGGCGAACGTCAAAGAGTTGCCATTGCAAGAGCCATTGTCTGTGACCAACCGATAATCCTTGCGGACGAACCGACAGGTTCGCTCGACGCTGTAAATCGCGACAGAGTTATGGATATTCTAATGGATTTATGCAACGAGAAGGGGAAAACGCTGATCATCGTCACCCATGACACCTCCGTTGCCGAACGATGCGACAGGATTATCAGGATGAAGGATGGGCAGATTACAGACCGGGCAGGCGAATAAACTCACCGAAAGCTGTCCACGTATGGTATAATTAAATCGCATGGGAAACCTGAATCTATAAAACGGGAAGGAGGTCGAAAAATGATTGACATTGAAGCAGCCTTTGAGGAACATTTCAGCTACGTCTATTTGTACATACGCAAGCTGTCACATAACGAGGCCATTGCCGAAGAGATTACGAGCGAGACCTTCTTCAAGGCACTTTCCGCAATCGACAGCTTCAGGGAGGACTGCGATATACGTGTGTGGCTGTGTCAAATCGCAAAGAACTGTTACTTCACCCACGTTAAAAAGCTCCAACGGGAACAGCCCCTTGAAAGTTCCGACGCCGATGTTCCCGACAGCCTTCTATCCGGGCCGATGGAAGCCATGCTTTCAAAGGAAACCGTTATGGAAATACAGCGGTCGCTCCATGGGCTGGACGAACCGTACAAGGAGGTCTTTATGTGGAGGACACTTGGAGAGCTAAGCTTTAAACAAATCGGAGCATTGTTCGGCAAAACGGAAAACTGGGCGTGCGTTACCTATCACAGGGCGCGAAAAAAGATACAGGAAGGAATGGAGGGTTTCAATAATGAAAAATGAATGCAGCATTGTCCAAGACATTCTGCCGCTATATGTAGAAGAAATGGTATCTGATGATACCGTGAGCTTTGTCAGGGAGCATCTTAAGGACTGCCCGAGATGTCGTGCAGAGCTGGAAAAATTGCAAAAACCGGTTGAGGTGCAGTTGAAGCCGGATATCAATGCCGCACCGTTGAAGCGGCTGAAAAAGGCACTGCTGATGAAAAAGCTACAGACTATTCTGTGTACTGTGGCTATTTTGCTGGCACTGATGCTGGCAGTCATCTCGCTTCTTACTGCGCCGGAGTATTTTGAATATACACCGGATTTGGTGACTGTCACAGAAACCGGAGTTGGTGAAGTTACGATTTCTTTCAACAGCAAAGTCACAAATTATAAGCTCCAACATATTGAAGACCCTGACGAGTGCAATACAGTTTATCAGTTGGAAGCGTGGTCTTCCGCATGGGACAGGATGTTTAAGCGACCCGGAGCGCAAGCAGTGACCGTACCTGCGGATAACAGCAGGCCGCTTTTAATCTACTTCATGCAATTTGACAACGCCGGCTCCGGCAACACTTCGTTGTGTCTCTATGGTAAAGCGGATCCGGATAACAGCGGTTGGGTTGCTCTGCCGGGGCTTTCTCTGGGTTATTGGCTGATAATCAACATTGTTCTGTTTATCATCCTCGGTGCGCTCTGGTTGGGTGCACGTAAGAAAGAACACTTTCGTCGTTGGGTAGAGTATTTGCTTTTGATTCCCATCGCCTATGGGTTGGGTCATCTTTGCGTGCTGGGCTTCCGAACTGTCTCCTATTCGGAATGGCGGGATTTTCAGCTGATTCTTGCAATTGGCATATTGCTCTACTGCGCCATGCTGCTGGCATTGAACATCTTTTACGCTGGTAGAAAGCGCTCAAACGCATATAGAAAAGAATTGCGATGAAAAAGACCAACTAAATATACAAACCGACTTTTAATCGAGCAAGCGGAGAGAATCAGATTCGTTCTGAGGAGACTGCCAAGCGCCGTACAAAGTCAGACTGAACCAGTAAATGGGTTCGGTCTGCTTTGACGGCGCTTTTTTGCTGCCCGATTTCTTTGTACGGCGTTGAAAGTCCTTTCCCGGCTTGGCTCGGGAAAGGACTTTTTCCATGAAACGCCGCTTTGAACAATACATCTGCCGCTACCCGTGAGCTCCGAATTTTTGATTTCACCCAAATTCAAAAATTCAAAGGAGATCACGGCATGAAAACATTAAAGGAGTTCGATTACGGCCTTTGGGCAATCGAGGAAAACGGAAGAAAGAGATATTTCGCCGGAATCAAAGCCACCGGAGAGGAAGCGGAGGTCAGCCTTGAGGTGATGCGGCTGCTGCTCAGTCAGGAAAAGCAGATGCGCCGGGAATACGCAAAACAGCAGACCATCGGGCCGGTTCTAAGCCTTGACGCCATCCGCGACGGCGGAAGCATGGACGAGGCCGCATGGCTGCTGGATACGCGGCAGCGCATCGACTCCGAGGTACTCACGGCAGAACTCACAGACGCATTCTGCAAAACGCTGACGGACAGCCAGCGTTCGATCTTTCGGGAATGCCTCATCGAGGGGAAAAGCCAGACTGCGTATGCTGCGGAGCACGGCATGACTAGGCAGAGCGTGCATGACGCAATCGCGCTGATCCGCAAGAAAGCAAAAATATATTTTGCGTGATACCTGACAAAGGGCAAAAAAATGTCCATTGAAAGGTGAGAGGACAAATCTCACCGCAAGGGATACGGAGATTCAGTTTTCTCAGAGCCTTACGGCTCAGCGAACCTTGAAAACTGAATATCCAGGCATCAGGCACATTCCCAACGCTATGGGCTGAACCCCTGAGCCGCTTTCGTGAGTGCGCCACGACCTCGTCGGAGCGAGCGATACAACTTACACGATAAAAGCCGGGCTGCTCCCGGTGGAGGCGATGACAGGTGTTGGGGACAATGATACTTCCGTAATTCGCGGCCCGGCCACAATGAAGGCGGGGAGGTTCGATTCCTATGGAGCGGTGCAGCACACCGCCGTCTGATGCTCTCCCTGCTCTCGGGGCGTCGAGGACAAATAGAGAGCATACATACCCGAAAAACCAAAATGACAAAAGACAAGGAGACGCAATATGAACGCACAGGACAGATACAACAGCGAGGGATATCTGGATATGACCTGCTTTCTCGCTTTGAGGAATATCGAAAGAAACGAAAGAAAGGAACGGGTAAACCGCATGAAGGAAAACTGGATTTACCGCAGGGGCGACGTTTATTTGGCCAACCTCGACCCCTACATAGGCTCCGAGCAGGGCGGCACCCGCCCTGTGGTCGTCCTGCAAAACAACACCGGCAACTACTACTGCCCCACGCTGATCGTCGCGCCCATCACGTCCAAGGCCGGCAAGAAGCCGTCCCAGCCCACCCACTACTACGCCGAGCGCATCCATGGGCTGGAGCTTCCCGGCATGGTGCTGCTGGAGCAGATCAAGACTATCGACAAGCGGCGCGTGAGGAAGTACCTGGGCAGGATGACCCGGCAGCAGATGGATGAGATCGGGGAAGCCATCGAGGAAGCCCTCGGGCTGTACGTCCCCGAGGAAATGGAGGCTCCGTAATGAATCCCGTACTGACCATCGACCCGGAGTTCGAGGCGAAATGCCCGCCGCTGACCGAGGACGAGCTTTCCCAGCTGGAAGAAAACATCTTAGAGGAAGGGCTTGTGCTCATGCCCCTCATCGTCTGGAACGATACGATTGTGGACGGTCACAACCGCTACCGCATTGCGCAGGCGCATCCGGGCATCGAGTTCCGCACCCATGAAAAGCAGTTCAGCAACCGCTACGAGGCCCTTTCCTGGATTTGCAAGAACCAGCTCGGACGGCGAAATCTTACGCCCCAGCAGAAGAAATATCTGATCGGGCAGCGTTACAAGGCAGAGAAACAAATACGCGGCGGCGATAGAAAAAGCGAGCAGGCAAAATCAAGTTCCCAAAATGGGAACTTGATTTCTCCGCTTAAAACTTGTGACCGCATCGCAGAGGAAACTAATACCAGCAAAAACTATGTAATTCGTGCAGAGCACTTTTCGGATGGAATTGACGCTGCCGAGGAAGTCCTTCCGGGCATCAAGAACGACCTGCTGCTGGGCAAATACAAGCCCCGCGAGACCGACGTTGCAGCTATCGCCAAGGCTGCCCCTGAGGAGCGCCGGGAAAAAGCGGAACAGCTCAGGGTGATCCCGGAAAAGAAGCCCAAAGCAGATAAGGAATCTGCCCGGAGCGGCACAAAGCACCGGCAAGAGGTTTATGCGACTATCGGCAAAAGCTACGAGGATATGAAGGACTCCAAGCGCGTCACGGAGGATTCGGCACTGGTAAGCCTGCGCTATACGGCGCGGAACATGGTCGAGACATGCGACGTGCTTTTTACGAACTTCCCCGGTCTATTGGAAAAGCCGGACTACAAAGATCAGGTCATTGAAATCATGCAGGAACCAAAACAATACATCTTGAAACTGGAAGGAGACATGGACAATGAACAGCATTAAGACACTCTACAAGCTGATGGAGGTCAGCAGCCGGGATTTGGAGATTCCCGATGCGTACCAGCGCAAGCTGAACACCGAGCGTGTGGCAAAGATCGTGGCCGGGTTCAATGAGCGTATCGCCAACGAACCGAAGGTTAGCTTTCGTGACGGTCACTATTATGTGTTTGACGGGCAACATACTATTGTGGCGCGCAAGCACATGAACGGCAACAACGACCTGCCGATCCTCTGCAAGGTGTACTATGGCATGACAGAACAGGATGAGGCGCTGCTGTTTGCTATGCAGACAGGCGATTCTGCGGCTCTTACCCCCAGCGCCAGGCTCCGCGCCAATCTTCGCGGAGAGGATAAGGCGTCGGGCGAGTTCTATGCCGCCACCGAGGAAGCGGGGCTGCATATGGGCTTTGAGCGGGGCGGCGGCACGGGTCGCATCCTCTGCATCAATACCGCCTTTGCGGAGTTCAGGCGCGCCGGGGCGGAGCTTTATAAGGAAGCGCTCACCATCCTGCTGGAAGCCTGGGGCGGCGACCCCGATTCCCTCCGAGCCGAGGTGATTCAGGGCATCGTCCACTTCGTGGAGCTGTACCACGGCGAGTACGACCGGGAGCGGCTCATTTACAGCCTCCGCGCCTACGAGCCCAAGTTTATTTACGCGGCGGGCAAGGCGGAAAAGGAGCTGCGGGGCGTAAAGCGCTACGTCAACCTGTTCTACCGCATTTACAACGGCAGGCGCAAGCACGAGATTCTTCCCATGAAGTTCTGACCGCCTGCACAGCTTCAATTCAACCATAAGGAGGTAATCCATGCAGGAAAAGCGGACAAAACCCGGCGAAAAAGCAAAACATGATCTGAATGAGAAAACGACCTATCGCTTCGGCAACAGGTCGTTTATTGTTGAACCGGTGTTCAAGGAGGAGACGCAGAACACATTGGGCTGCGTCCTTCTGCGCCTGATGAAATCGGAATCTGCTGGGGCGTAGTCCCAGGCGGTGGGGCGCACCCCCGCCGCATACATGACAACAGGGCGAGGCAGTGATATACTTGTTGTGGAATACAAGTGTTGCTGTTCGGCTGCCCGGAAAGGAGGACTGCATGAAACAGTCGAATAACAACAAAAAATCTCGTGACGTGACCGCCTTTCTGTATGAGAGGCTTTCCCGTGACGATAACATGGACGGCGAGAGCTACAGCATAGGGAATCAGAAAAAACTGCTCACCAAGGTAGCAAAGGAAAAAGGCTACACAAACCTGGTTCATTTTTTTGACGACGGCATCTCCGGTGTTACGATGGATCGTCCCAGCTTTGCCGACATGATTCAGCAGCTGGAGCAGGGAAAAGCGGCGGCCGTGTTTGTAAAAGATCTCAGCCGCCTGGGTCGTAATTACATCGAGGTCGGCAGACTGACCGAGGAGTTCTTTCCCAATCACGACATTCGGCTGGTCGCTGTTTCGGACAACATCGACACCGACGAAGGTGAGAACGAGCTGGCTCCCATCCGCAATCTTTTTAACGAATGGTATGCGCGAGACATCAGCAAGAAACGGCGCATCAGCAACAAGATTAAGGGCAATGCCGGCGAACCCATGGGGCAGCCTCCTTACGGGTACATCAAAGACCCGGAGAACCCCAAACGCTGGATCGTGGACGAGGAAGCGGCGCAGGTCGTGCGGCGGATTTACCGCATGACGCTGGAAGGGGTCGGAACGGAGCAGATTGCCGCGAAGCTTGAAGAGGACGGCGTCCTGACCCCGCGCGCCTACTGGCAGTCCAAGGGAATCAATCGCCCCGGCAAGGTCAAGGATCTGCCGCCCACCCATTGGAACAGCTCCAGCGTCATAAAGATGCTTTCCGTGCAGGAGTATTGTGGGGACATTCTCAACTTCAAGACCTATTCCAAGTCATACAAGAACAAGAAACGACTGGAGAATGACCGTGAGAACTGGGCGATTTTCAAGGATGTGCATGAGCCGATCATTGAGCGGGCCGTCTTTGAACAGGTGCAGCAAAAGCGCGGCAAGATGAGAAAGCGTCAAGCGAAGGACGGCGAAAGGAGCATGTTTTCCGGGCTTCTGGTCTGCGCCGACTGCGGGAGCAACCTTCATTTTCATTTCAATCAGGGAAACCCGGAGATCAAGTATTTCAACTGCTCCAACTACAAGGGCAATCGCGGCACCTGCGGCTCCACGCACTATGTCCGAGTGGACTTTCTGGAGCAGGTCGTTCTCGGCGAAATCCGCCGTCTGACGAAGTATGCCGGCCTTTACGAGGACGATTTTCTCAAAGAAGTGATCGGTCACTCCCGGCAGGCGGAGGAAACGGAGCGCAGACTGAAGGAGAAGGAGCTGAAATCACTCCTTGCCCGCGACGATGAACTGGACGGCCTGTTCGAGCGCATCTATGAGGACAATGTTTCCGGCAAGCTCAGCGACGACCGCTTTGCGAAGATGTCCCGCCGCTATGAGGAGGAACAGAAGGAGCTTTCGGAGAAAATAAAAAAGCTCCGTTCCGAGATCGAGAAGCAGAGCAGCCGCGCAACCTCAACGGATATGTTCGTGTCCATCGTCCGCAAATACACCCGCGCCAGAAAGCTCACGCCGCGGATGCTCAACGAACTGGTGGAGAAAATCGAGGTCTACAACGCCGAGAAGATCGACGGCGAATGGGTACAGCGGCTTCGCATTCACTACAACTGCGTGGGGGAAATGAACATTCCCAACGAACCGGCACTGCCCATCCCGGCCGTCACCGTCAACACCAGAAAAGGCGTGTTCGTGAGCTACACGACAGACGACAGACCTGCTGTTTGAGCAGAAAAAAAGCGAGTGTCCTCACAGCTTTTCAAATGCTGTAAGAACACTCGCCATGGTGCCGGTGGTGGGACTCGAACCCACACGAGTGTTACCCCAACGGATTTTGAGTCCGCCTCGTCTACCATTCCAACACACCGGCATTACTGTGTTATTATACAGCATGGCACGCGGAAATTCAAGAAAAAACTTCCGAAACTGTGTCATTTTTCGGATTTCATCTGCTCGTTGAGGTGTTTGCAGAGCAGGGCGAGGGAAGCAGCCATGTTTTCGTTCTGGACGAGGATGTGGTCTGGCACGTTCAGGTGCTTGGGGGCGAAATTCCAGATGGCGAGGATCCCGTTGCTGATGAGCAGATCGCAGACGCTCTGGGCCTGCTCTGCCGGGACGGTGATGATGCCGATCTTGATCTGGTCGCGGCGGCAGACCTCGCCGAGGCGCGACAGGTGCATGATGGGCTTGCCGCTCTTGGAGGTGCCGATGATAGCGTCGTTTTCATCAAACGCCGCGACGATATTGAGGCCGTACTCCGCAAAGCCGGAATACCCCAGCAGCGCGCGGCCAAGCTTGCCCGCGCCGATCAGAACGGCATCGTTTGTGTTGCTGTAGCCCAAAAACTGCTCGATATCGGCGATCAGCGCGGCACGGTTATAGCCGATCTTCGGGCGGCCGCCGGAGGAAACAAGCGCAAGGTCCTTGCGCACCTGCACCTCGCCCATATGAAGCCCCGCCGCAAGCGCCGTGGCGGAGATATTGACGCCGCTGCTGTCCGGCATGGCTTTCAGATAGGCCAGATAGGTCGGCAGGCGCTTAAGCGTTGCGCGGGATATTTCTTTCTCCATGAAACCGCTTCCTTTGCTGATATCGATATATTGTATCGATAAATTTATATCACATTTGAATCTGTTTTGCAAGTCCCTCTCAGCTGTAGATCTGCCGTGAGATCTCGCGGCGCAGGCGCAGCATGATGCGCTTTTCGAGCCTGGAAATATACGACTGCGAAATGCCCATGATATCCGCGACCTCCTTCTGCGTCTTCTCCTGCCGCCCGCCGAGGCCGAAGCGCATGGAGACGATCTGCTTTTCCCGTTCCGGGAGGCGTCCGAGCGCCTGACGAAGAAGCTGGTGGTCGACGTCGTCCTCCAGCGGCCGCATAACGATATCGCCGTCTGTGCCGAGCACATCGGACAGCAGCAGCTCGTTGCCGTCCCAGTCGGTATTGATCGGCTCGTCGAGTGAAACCTCCGTCTTCTGGTTGGCGATTTTGCGGATGTGCATCAGAATCTCGTTTTCGATGCAGCGCGACGAATACGTCGCAAGCTTGATGTTCCGGTCGGGACGGAAGGTATTGACGGCCTTGATCAGACCAATGGTTCCGATGGAGATCAGGTCCTCCAGATTGACACCGGTGTTTTCGAACCGGCGCGCGATATACACGACAAGGCGAAGATTATGCTCGATGAGCAGCTGCTTGGCTGCCTCGTCGCCCTGTTCCAGCGCGGCGACGGCCTGCCGCTCCTGCTCCGGCTTCAGCGGTGCGGGCAGCACGTCGCTGCCGCCGATGTACATGATCTTCCCCGGCTGCAAAAGGCCGAGCTTCTGTAAAATAGCCTCTAATTTCATCCAATCGTTCCTCCTATCAGCGCATCATAATTTCCTCCGTCTGAAACGGGCGTTGGGGAAAAGGCCGCGAGGCAGCGTTTCCGGACGCCCGGCCTGACCTGTATCTCGCAGCGCAGGCACAAAATCAGGCCTGCCTGCGTGCCAACGCATTTGTAGCTCAAAAGCCGCGCCGGAAGCGCAGGGGCGCGTGTTTTCAGGCGCAGCAGCAGCTCCGCAGGGTCTGCAAGCGCGGCGGGTGTGATGGACGCATCCGGCAGAAGCGCCCGCAGCGCGTCCGCCTCCGCGACGAGCACGCGTTCGCCGGTCATGGGGTCGCGGAGCGTGCAGCCGGTGTCGTGCAGCGCGCGGACAGGGACCTGATTTCCTCCATACAGAAGCGTCATGGTCCGGATCTCACCGCCATGCTGGGCCGTGCAGGAAAAGACGGTATAGCAGAGCATATACAGAAGCCCTGCCAGCAGCAGGAGGCCCAGAACACTCACCGCGTAGAACGTGCCGCCCGGCAGAACCAAAACGCCTGTCCCGAACAGCTGCGCGGCTAAGACCGCAGCACCCGCAAACGCGCAGACTGCCGCCAGAAACAGAAGGCCCGTGCGGAGCGTCTGCCGGCCTGCGCCGAAGGCGATCAGCAGCATGATAACAAGACTCACCAGCTTCATCGGAAGTCCCTGCAAAACGCCCAGCGGGGCGAACAGCGCCGCTGCCGCGTACAATCCGCCGAACAGAGCCGCTGCCAGCAGGCGCAATCGTGCGATCCGGCCGCCGCCAAGCTTTGCCGCGCAGATGAGCAGCAGATAATCCACCGCACCATTGAGCAAAAAAGCCTCGTCTGCATAGACTGTCATCCGCATTCCCCCTGTTTGTCCGTGTTCCAAAAGCATACGCCGCAGAAGCAAAAAAAGAGGTCGCAATTCCAAGCGGAATTGCGGCCTATCGTTCGTCATGTTTTCCTTGTAATGTCAGATCTGCTTCCCGTCGCGCAGAATCTGGCGGATGTTTTTTTCCGCCTTGCTGCGCGGCAGCATCAGCTCATGCCCGCAACCGGTGCAGCGCAGGCGGAAGTCCATACCGCTGCGCAGTACGAGCCACTGCTTTGTGCCGCAGGGGTGCTCCTTCTTCATGACGAGGATATCGCCGACCTGTACGTCCATGGTTCTATCTCCTTCCTTCCCATGCCTGCATATATTGGAGCAGGAATTGGGGGGATCTTATGCATCAGTTTCTTCCGGAGGGGCTGCACCCGCAGCCGGAGGGGTATACCAAAGAGGAATTGCTGCTGGCGATGCAGCAGCGGAAAATTTTGCAGGCGCCCGCGATCAAATGCGACGAGCGGCATGACCTGCATATCGCACTCGGCTGCTGCGCAGGGGTTATGCCGCGTGCAGAGGCCGCGCGCGGCATTCTTGGCGGCGAAACGCGGGATATCGCGATCCTGTCGCGCGTGGGAAGGTCCGTATGTTTTACTGTCATGGGCTTCGCACCGGATGGGACGGCGCTACTGTCCCGGCGCAGCGCGCAGGAGGCAGCGCTGGAACAGATCTTCCGCGAAAAGCGGCCCGGGGACATTCTGCCTGCCGTGGTCACAGGGCTTGCGCCGTTCGGCGCGTTTTGTGATATTGGCTGCGGCGCGGTCGGGCTGCTCGGATTGCGGAATCTCTGCGTATCGCGGCTGACGCATCCACGTGAGCTGCTGCGGGTCGGGCAGCAGCTGCCCGTTTTGATCCAGTCGCTTGATCCGGCGCGGCGGCGCGTGGGGCTGACGCTCCGGGAACTGCTCGGAACGTGGCAGGAAAACGCGGCGCGGTTCCGTGCGGGGCAGACCGTGACGGGGATCGCCTGCGGAAAAACGGATTATGGCGTGTTTATTGCGCTGACACCGAATCTGTGCGGGCTGGCAGAACGGGACGATACACTGGAACCCGGCCAGCCGGTATGCGTGTACATCAAGGCCATTCACCCGGAGACGCTCAAGCTGAAGCTGACCGTCCTGCACCGGCTGGACACAGTGCCTTCGCAGCCGCTGCGCTTCACGAAGACGGAAGGACGGCTGGATGTGTGGCGGTACGGAAGCCGGGAGAACGCGAAGATCATGACGGTGTTTTAACGCTTGGGTGATGAAGCGAAAAAGCAGAGGGGCGGCTTTCGCCGCCCCTTAGTCTGTCAAAAAACGATGAAGCGCAGTCGGATGACAGAGCAGCAGGGGAAGAGTGAAGGGGGCAAAGAGCCCCCTTCGCGTTCAATCAACCAGTTTTTCGAACTTTCCTAAAGTTTGAAAAACTGCCTCAGCGGGGCGAAAAGATGTTTTCGACACGCTGAGGGGCGGCTTTCGCCGCCCCTCTTGTGGAATTTAGGTCTTACAGCCAGCTCGGGTCGGAGATGAGCTTATCCCAATACTCATAGTCGTTGGTCTTTCTGGTGTAGGTGTGGCTGTTGGCAGCCTCCTCGACATCGAGATAGTACCAGGACGTGACGCTGACATCGTTGAAGGTGTTCAGGCCGCTGAGCAGATCCGAGGTGGTCTGCGGCGCGCGGTTCAGAACGCGGTTTAGGATGGCGACTGTTTCGGCGCGGGAGATGTACTTGTCGGGCGCGTAGGTCGTGCCGTAGCCGTTGATCCAGCCAAGCTCATAGGCTCTGGCGATATAGTTTGCCGCCCAGTGGCCCTTGACATCGGAGAAGTTCGTGTAGGCGTTCCCATAGGAATTGCCATCGCAGCGGGCGATCATCGCGGCAATCTCCGCGCGGGTGATCGGATCGCTCGGACGGAAATAGCCGTCAGAGCCACCGTTGACGATGCCGAGCTTCGCCATGGTGGACACAGCCGTGTTGTACCATGCCTTGGCCGGAACATCCTTGAAGGTGTTATAGGTGGTGGAGTAGGTCTTGCGGGTCGAATCCGTCAGGAGGCGGTAGAAGATGGAAGCCGCCTCGGCGCGGGTGATGGTCGCGTTGGGCTTGAACGAGCCGTTGGGATAACCCTTGATATAGGCGTAGTGATCTTCGCCGTTGAGCATGTACGGAACGGTGCTCGTGGCCTTCGTCCACATGGCAGTGAAGGTGTAGGTATTGCCGGACTTCGTCAGATCCCAGCCATAGAACGTGTAGCCGGTGCGCGCCGCGTCGGAAAGCGTGTAATCCTTGTCGATCTTGAACGACTGCTTGTTTGCGAACGGCATATTGTTCAGCCGGGCTGAGCCGCCGGCCGGGTCGATCACGATGGGCGTGTCGATGTAGAAGCGGGCATACTTGCTCTTGGCGTCGTCGTAGTCATAGTAGTAGACGTCGTAGGTTTCCGACAGGCCGTTCTTTGTCCACATGGCGGTAAAGGTGTAGGTATCACCGGATTTTGTCAGATCCCAGCCGTAGAACTTATAGCCGGTGCGGGCCGCGTCGGAGAGCGTGTAATCCCGGTTGATCCGGAACGACTGCTTCGTTGTAAAAGACATGGTATCCAGCCGGGCCGTGCCGCCGTTCGGATCGATGACGATGGGCGTATTCGCGTAGAAGCGGGCATATTCGCTCTTGGCATCATCAAAGTCATAGTAGAAGATGTCATACGTGTCCGCCTGACCGTTCTTCGTCCACATGGCGGTAAAGACAGGCTGGCCGTTGCGGTCATAGGTTTTATCCCAACCGTAGAACTTGTAGCCGGTGCGGGTCGCGTCATAGAGCGTCGCGTTCTTTGTCACGCTCAGCACAGTCTGTCTGTCCACATAGGTAGCGTCCAGATAGGCCGTACCGCCGTTCGGGTTGACGGTAATGGAACCGCCATAGGCAAACGTTTCTTCCATGACGCGCGCATAGTCAAAGTCATAATATGTGACCTTGACGTTAGAAACCGTCCATCTGGCTGTGAAGCGGGTTCTTGCCGCGTCATAATCCCAGCCCAGAGACTTCTGCGCTCCCTTGTAGGCAAACGTCAGCGTGCAGGAGCGCGTGACTGTGTAGCTGCCGGAAGCGGTGATCTTGACATTGTCGAGATAGGCCTCGGTGCCGCCGTTCAGATCGATGTAAACAGAATCGCCTGCGTTGACCGTGACCTTCCATGTCTGCTGGTCACGCACATCGTTGTAGGTGATCTCGCAGGTCGAGACGGTGTCGCGGTAGACCGGGTACAGGGTCATATTCTGGGCGAGGACAATGTTCTGGCCCGGCATATAGATGGTATAGTTGTCCGGCGTCCAGCCCGCGAAAGACTTGCCTGCAGGCGTCTTCCACGTCAGCGGGAAACTCTTGACTGTGTACATGGCGCTGACATTTGCATCAACGACATCGGCATCTGTCAGAGAAACCTCCGTCAGCTGCCGGTAGGTCACCGTGTACGGGCCGGCGGGCGGCGTCACGCCGTTTTTCTGCCAGACGGCGTACAGAACAGCGTAGGTGCGGCTGCCGAACAGCTCCTTCACGGAAACATTCTCTGCGTCGCTGTAGACCTTCTGGCCGTTGGGGACAGTGCTCCAGCCGAGGAAGGTGTAGCCGTCTTTGGTGAATTCATTGGCACGAAGCGTAATGTACCGGAGGGCAACATCGACTTCCGTGAGTTCCTGATACTTTACGGTGTCTGTGGTACTGCTGTCAGACTCCGCTTTGAAGGTGATGGAATACGAGCCAGCTGCCGTGCCGCCGGCCATGGCTGCCGGGATCAGTCCGACGACCATGATGAGGCACAGCAGAAGCGCCACAAAACGTTTTTTCATAAGCATTTCCTCCTTAATTTCCATGCCCGGCAAATGCTTGCCGGGAGCGCATGGTACGCGTATGGGATCCCACACGCGCACCGGTTCGCAGGGGCTGCGCGGAGCGCTGTTCCTGCCCATCTTCTAGAGACATCGTAGCATAATGATTTTCAGAACGCAATAGGTGGTTTTCGGGAAATGTCCGCTTTTTCCGTGAAAAATCGAATATTTAAGAATTCTTAATGATTTTATGTCAACTTATTATCCAGATTATGAACAGTCGATCTCGAATTGATTTCAAAGAAATTTCAGAACGGTTACAGATACTGAAAGCCCTGCTGTTCCACACTTCAAATCCGAGGAGGATTTCTCCATTGAGATCAAGAATGATCCGAACAACAAGCTCAACAGTAAATACTGCTCGCTTGTTACCAGCAAGATCATGGTCGACGGCAAGGAAGCCGATCATTTCGAGCTTTCTATCGATATCAAGCAGGCTATCGCCGACGGCGTGATCGAGGCAGGCAATGACCTGTGCGTCAACTATACCGCTGTTCTGAATGACAAGGCCGACTTCTATATCATCGGCGAAGGTAAGAACACCAACACCGCTTATCTTGAGTACAGCAACAACCCCAACGGCGAGGGCATCGGCAAAACGCCTGAGAGCTCTGTCCACGCATGGACGTTTGCCATGATCGTTTCCAAAATCGACGGCACGACCAAGGCTCCGCTGACCGGTGCAAAGTTCGTCCTTTCCCGCAGGGCGGATCTTAAGGTCAGCGATATGCAGTGCGACGAAAACGGCAATCCGACCGTTAAGACTGATCTGCTCCCGATGTACACCGGCGACAGTGCGCGAGCACCTTATGAGCTTGCCACGGCTGAAAAAGTTGCGGCGGACACCAACATTACAACCCGCAAAGCCCGGACGAAGACAGCACAACGCACACCGTGATCAAGCGCTGGGACGACGCGGGCTATGAGCAGAAACGCCCCGATACGATCACGGTCACACTCCTGAAGGACGGCACGGTCTACGACACAAGGACTATCAGCCGCACGGACAGCTGGCAGTACACATGGAGCGGCCTTCCCCGGTATAACCCGGACGGCACGGAGATCGTCTGGACAATACAGGAAAACGCCGTTCCCGGCTACATTTCAAGCATCCGGGAAACCGGCGATACGTTCATTCTGACCAATACACCGGAGGGGCAGAAGCTCCCGCAGACGGGGCTTCTCTGGTGGCCGGTTCCGGTGCTCGCTGCGGCGGGCCTGCTGCTTCTGATTTTGGGCACGCTCTTGAAAAGGAAAAATGACCATGATTAAACGCGGAACGCTTTGCACGATTCTGGGGCTGCTGCTCCTTCTCGCCGCGCTGCTGCTCACGGCCTATAACCTCCGCCGCGATGCAGCCGCAGGCGACGCTGCCGAGCTTGTCCTTGAACGCCTGACACCCGACCTGCCCCGGCAGGAAAGTCTTTCCCAGTCTCCCACTGGAGAGGGGAAAGAGGAGGCATTTGTCCCGGATTATGTGCTGAATCCGGAGCTGCCCATGCCGGAACGCGAGATCGATGGCCAGAGCTACATCGGCGTTCTGGATATCCCCGCGCTCGGCCTGTCGCTCCCCATCATCAGCACATGGAGCTATCCCGGCCTGCAGATCGCGCCCTGCCGCTACTCCGGCTCCGCGTATCTTGAAAATCTCGTCATTGCGGGGCACAATTACCGCAGCCATTTTGCGTCCCTCCCGCAGCTCCAGCCGGGCGATGCGGTCACGTTTACAGACATGGACGGGAATGTGTTCCGCTACAAGGTCGATTCCCTTGAAACGCTTTCTCCCTACGCCATATCCGATATGACCAGCGGCGGCTGGCCGTTGACACTCTTCACCTGTACCGTCGGCGGCCAGTCAAGGCTTGCCATCCGCTGCAGCGCCGGCTGACGTACTACAAAAATCAGAAAAGTCGTGAAACTCCGAATGTCCCATCGGAATTTCACGGCTTTTTGTTTTGCGTATTGCTTATTTCTTCGTGAGCGTCAGGTGATAATCAGTGCCGTCTTCACGGGCAGCCGCCTGATAGCCGCTGTGCGCGGCAAAGCGCTTGATGTTTTCAACGGCAGTTTCGTTGTCGACGAGAACTTCCAATGCAGCGGGATTGTCCTTCTTGATCGCGTTCTGCACCATCACGACGGGCATGGGGCAGAGATAGCCTCTTGCATCAACCATTTTTCTGCGCCTCCTGCTTCTTCATGCTGTTTACGATGGAGATCACCAGCACGATCACGATACCGAGCACCACTGCGACGCGGCCATTGGTGGAAACGCCGCCCGCAGAGCTTTCGGAGGCCGCGTTTCCGGCAAGGCCGAAGTTATGTGCGAACGCAGCGCCGACGATCATGCCGAACACCGTAACGGCAGAATCCGCGTTGCCGCTGCCGGCAAGAATGAGCTGACGCAGCGGGCAGCCGCCCAGCAGCACCGAGCCCCAGCCCGCGAGCAGCATACCGAGGAAGTTCCACACATGGTCGGAATGTGCAACCGGCTGTCCGGCGAAGCCGAGATTGAATTTATGCAGGCAGAGATTGCCGATGAGGACTGTGACGAAAATGGCGATGAAGCCCCACAGCAGGTGCAGATCCTTGAACATCATCGTGTCGCGCAGACCGCCGACCATGCAGATACGGGATTTCTGTGCCAGCGCGCCAACAACCAGCGCGATCAGCAACGCGATCAGGAACGGAGCGTGCTTGGAGCCGGGGCCCTCCTCAGAGAGCTTGAACAGCGTGGGAACAGCCAGGAACAGGATCAGCAGGCCGACCATGACAGCGGGCAGCACCGTGCCGTCGAGCGTCTTGGTGGCGTAGTTCCGCTGAAGCGTGAAGCCCTTGCGGATGAAGATCGTGCCAAGGAAGATACCGGCGGCGAAGCCGGCCAGACCGACGACGGCGTTCAGATCGCCGCCAGCCAGACGCAGCACCATGCGCAGCGGGCAACCGAGAAAGGCCAGCGCGCCGATCATGACGAATGCGCCGAGCACAAAGCGGAGCGCGGGAGACGAACCGGCTCTGGCTTTCCATTCCTTAGAGGCCAGCGCCATCAGGAAGCTGCCAAGCACAAGGCCGATGATCTCCGGGCGGACATACTGGACCTTGGCAGCAGAATGCAGACCCACAGCGCCTGCGATGTCGCGCTCAAAGCACGCGATGCAGAAGCCCATGTTGGCCGGGTTGCCGAGCGCCGTCAGCACGAGTGCTGCGATGCCGATGACAACACCGGTCAGAATGACGAACAGGTTTTCTTTCTTCATGTTCTCTTTCCTCCGATATAGTCGAACTAAGTTCGCCGAAGTTCGATATTCTGGAACGAGAATATCGAAAACGACGTGAATGCGGGCTTTTTCGCCCGCATTCGTTACTCTTGAATCAGAATAACACGCTTTTTCACGATTGTCAATCATTTTTCTGTTCGACATTTTCGAAAAATATTCAGAATCGAAGAAACGTTCAGAGCAGCAGCGCCGAACCCTGTTCCAGATCGTCGGACAGGAACCGGCGGTTGAGCGCATTCAGGACCCGCTTTTTATCCGCGCTCCACATGGGAGCGATCAGGCTGCGCTTCGCGCCGTCTCCGGTCATACGGTGAATGACCAGCTCGCGCGGCAGCACGCGCAGACAGTCTTCCAGTACGGACAGATACGCATCCAGCGTCATGGTTTCGAAGTTTCCGGCGGCGTAGTCCTCAGCAAGGTCTGTCCCGGACAAAACGTGCAGCAGATGGAGCTTGATGCCGTCCGCACCGCTCTGACCGATGTAGCGTGCGGTCTGCACCATCATCTCCGGTGTTTCGCCGGGAAGTCCAAGGATCATATGCGCGACCACATGGATATCCAGCGCCTTGAGCTGCCGGACGGCATTGTCAAACACGGAAAGGGGATAGCCGCGCCGGATATACCGCGCAGTGGATGCGTGGATCGTCTGTAAGCCAAGCTCGACCCAGACAGGCTTCCTTTCCCGCAGCTCCGCGAGCAGCGCGAGGATCTCCGGCGGCAGGCAGTCCGGTCTGGTCGCGATAGACAGCGCGCAGATCTCATCCCGGTCGATTGCGGCCAGAAACAGCGGCCTTAATTGATCGGCGGGCGCATAGGTATTGCTGTAATCCTGAAAATAGGCGATATATCGGGCATCCGGCCCGGCCTTTGCCGAGACAAGGCGTTTGGCCTGGGCAAGCTGTTCAGAAACCGGGAGAGCTGCGGAGGCGGCGAATTCACCGCTTCCGCTGCAAAAGATGCAGCCGCGTGCGTCGAGCGTCCCGTCGCGGTTCGGACAGGTGCATCCGGCGGAAAGCGCCAGCTTATAGACCTTGCAGCCGAATGTCTCGCGCAGATACGCGTTCAGGGAGCGGTAATACATATGTCCTCCAAATGATTTGCGCGCCGCAGTCTCTGCGGCGCGCAAGCTGGTTCCTTACGATTTGGGAGCATCCAATGCTTCATCCTGCATGACCGCCTCAAATTGAGCGCGGTTCATATTTTCGTTTTCCATCAGGAAGCCCGCGATCTTATCCAGCCGTTCCGAATGCGCGGTCAGGATCTCCTCGCAGCGCTTGTATGCCTTGCGCATGATCGACTGCACCTGCACGTCGATCTCGCCTGCCGTTGCTTCGGAATAGGGCTTCGTTTTTTCGTAATCCCGACCAATGAAGACCTCCTGACTCGACGAATAGGAGACTGGGCCAATCGCGTCCGACATTCCGTAGGTCGCGACCATATCCCGCGCAAGCTTTGTCGCACGTTGGAGATCGTTCGAAGCGCCGGTAGAGATATCGCACAGCTTCAGCGCTTCCGCAACACGTCCGCCAAGGAAGGAGACGACCGTCTCGAACATTTCATTGCGCGAAGCGTAGGATTTGTCATCCTGCGGCAGGCTGATGGTCATACCGCCCGCCTGTGCGCGGGGGATGATGGTGATCAGGTGCACGGGATCCTGCGAGTCCAGACAATACATACACACGGCGTGTCCGGCCTCATGGACGGCAGTGAGCATTTTTTCGGAGTGGCTGACGACGCGGCTCTTTTTCTCCGGACCTGCAATAACCTTGATCATGGCAGCTTCCAGATCCTGCTGCGTGATGGCGGCTTTGCCGTTCCGCGCAGCAAGCAGTGCACCCTCGTTCAGCAGATTCGCAAGATCGGCGCCGGTAAAGCCGGCGGTCGCCTTTGCGATGGCGGGCAGATCGACATTGTCTGCCAGCGGCTTTTTGCGTGCGTGGACCTGCAATATCTCCGCTCTTCCGCGCCAGTCCGGCGCGCCGACATAGATCTGCCGGTCGAACCGTCCGGGACGAAGCAGGGCGGGGTCGAGAATATCCTTGCGGTTGGTCGCCGCGATGACGATCACGCCCTCGTTTGCAGAGAAGCCGTCCATTTCCACGAGCAGCTGGTTGAGCGTCTGCTCGCGCTCGTCGTGACCGCCGCCAAGACCTGCGCCGCGCTGACGGCCCACCGCGTCGATCTCGTCAATGAATACAATAGCGGGCGCAACACGCTTGGCCTGATCGAACAGGTCGCGCACACGGCTTGCACCGACGCCGACATAAAGCTCGACAAAATCGGAGCCGGAAATGGACAAAAACGCGACGTTTGCCTCACCGGCGACAGCTCTTGCCAGCAGCGTCTTGCCGGTGCCCGGAGGGCCGACCAGCAGAACGCCCTTGGGGATCTTCGCGCCAAGCTGTCTGAATTTATCCGGGTCGCGCAGGAATTCTACGATTTCGGAAAGCTCTTCCTTCTCCTCATCCGCGCCTGCAACGTCCTTGAAGGTAACGGCTTCGCCGTTCGGAACGCCGAAGCGGGCGTTTGCGCGCGTAAACTGCGACATGGCGTTCGGGCTGCCGCCGGAGCGGTTCATCAGGATGAACCAGACGAACAGCAACGCAACGCCGACGACGAGATAAGGCAGGACAGACCGCCAGATGGAGTTGACGGCGGGAAGATAGTTGTAGGACTTGAGAATGCCGGAAGCGCTCTGCGCGGCAATGGTCTCGTCGAGGTCCTTGTGGAATGTCTCAATGTCGCCGATCCTGGCGGCTGCCGTGCCTGCCTGCGCCGTATCGCTGGCATACAGCGTCATGGTCAGCGTGTCGCCCTGTAAAACGAACGACTCGACCCGTTCATTTTCGAACAGGTCGAGCACGTCGGAATAGGCAAGCCTGCTGCTGTTCTGCGTGAGCAGGGACGAAGAGATCACCACAAGCACCAGCGCCAGAATCGCGATCAGAATGATCGTCTGTACGGTTTTGGGCTGTTGATTCACGGAGTATCTCCTTTTGAAAGAATAGATAGAAAGATCAGCTTACTGATCCTGATAGACGGAGGGCTTCAGAACGCCGACGAACGGAAGGTTCCGGTAATAATCCTCGTAATCCAGACCGAAGCCGACGACAAACGCGGGCGGAACGGTGAAGCAGGTGTAATCCGGCTTCAGATCGACCTTGCGGCCCGTGGGCTTGTCGAGCAGCGTGCAGATCCTGATGGACGCGGGCTTGCGCTCACGGAACATTTCGCAGATCATTTTGAGCGTGCTGCCGGAGTCGATGATATCCTCAAGGATCAGAACATGACGCCCTTCGATATCGTGATCGATATCCTTGCGGAACGTCAGCTTGCCGGTGGATTCCGTACCGCCCTCAAAGGAGGTGATGCACATGAAGTCCTCCTGCACAGGAATGCTGATGGCATTGGCCATTTCCGCAAAGAACGGGACGACGCCCTTGAGTACGCCGACAAGGATCGGGCACTTGCCGCGGTAATCCTCCGCGATCTGCGCGCCGACCTCCTTGATCCGCGCGTGGATCTCCTCCTCGGAAACAAGAACGCGTTCAATGTCCTGAAGCATATCAGATTTGTTAATCATACAGCGAATCCTCTTTCTCTAATTCTTCTATTCTGATGATGACCGCGCGGTCGCCAGGGGCGGCTACACGATCAAGATTGACGCCGATCCCGTAGACGCCGAGAATTCCATGCTCGTCCGCAGCCACAGGGAGCAGGCCGCGCCTGTCCAGAGGAATCTTGCGGTCGATCATGAGCTTTTTCAGCGTTTTCCGGCCGCCGGAGACACGCATCTCGTCGTGCGCCCGGCGCGGACGGAACAGGATCTGTGTAGTTGAGCCTATCGTATCACACTTTACGGCAAAAGTGGAGAGTGTATTTTGAATTTCTGAAAAATTTTCTTGCCATTCGCAGCAAACACGGAGCCCGAGCGGCTGAAGAACGGCGGATTCCCCGGCCAGAAGCGTGACCGGCTCGAATGCGGCAGGGGAGCCGGCAGTAAGAAGCAGCCGGTCGTATTCCCGCTGCGCCAAAAATCCGCCCGGCAGAGATGCGCGGGCAGAGGGGCATTCGGAAAACAGCAGCCGGTCGACGGCACTGATGTGCCGCTCCGAAAGCTTCGGCGCGTGGATCTCGCCGAGCAGCAGTTTGACAGCGCGCGTGCGGACGGCAGACGGATACGCGGTAAGGGCGCTGCACCGGATCCCATCCGAAAGCCGGGCCTGCCGCAGCGCCGCCTCTGCCTGCGCAGAAAGCTGCGCCTCGTCCGCCTCCAGAAGCCGGCACATACGAAACGCCGTTTCGCAGAGGGATGGATTCTCCGCTTTGAGAAGCGGGATGACAGACTGCCGCAGGCGGTTGCGCCGTGCGTCCGGAAGAAAATTGGTGCTGTCAGTCACATGGGAAAGTCCGTTTTGCGCGAGATACGCCTCGATCTCCGCACGGGAGACGGCAAGCATGGGCCGGATGAACCGCTCACGCCTCGGCGGAATGCCGCAGAGCCCGGCAAGCCCGGTGCCGCGTGTGAGATTCAGGAGCACGGTTTCCAGATTGTCGTCCTGCGTGTGCGCCGTTGCAATTAAACCTGGCAGGGAAGAGAAGAACGCGTAGCGAAGCGCACGCGCCGCTTCCTCAACGGATTCGTGCGTCTTTGCCGCGCGGGCGCGTACATCACCGTTATCAACATGGAGCACGACGCCCAGTTCGGCGCAGAGCGTACGGACAAACGCCTCGTCGCGGTCTGATTCCGCATTGCGCAGATGATGATTGAAATGCGCCGCTTCAACCGTAATGTCAAGCGCAGCCCGCAGGGACAGCAGAATGTGCAGCATACAGACGGAATCCGCGCCGCCGGAGACGGCACAGATCACGGTATCGCCCGGCTGCGTCATGCACTGCCCGCGCATCCACGAAAGAATTTTATCCCTCATGCTTCCATTCCAGATCGGAGAACGTAAAGAACTGCGGCCGCCATTGCAGCTTGACCGTTCCGGTCTCGCCGTGACGGTTTTTCGCAACAATGCACTCGGCAATGTTCTTGTCCTGCGTGTTGGGGTTATAATACTCGTCGCGGTAGAGGAACATGACGGAGTCTGCGTCCTGTTCGATAGCGCCGGATTCACGAAGATCAGACAGCATCGGACGCTTGTCGGTACGCGATTCATTGGCACGCGACAGCTGGCTGAGACAGATGACCGGCACATTCAGCTCCTTTGCCATGATCTTGAGCGCACGGGAAATATCACTGACGACCGTTACGCGGTTATCGCCGGATTTGCCGGGCGCGGCGGCGGTCATCAATTGCAGATAGTCGATCAAAACCAGCCCCAGATTGTCGAGCCGGCGGCATTTTGCATTGATCTCCGCGACCGTGATAGCCGGATTGTCGTCCACGCGGATATCCGTCTGGCTGAGCGCGGACGAGGCGATAGAGAGCTTTCCCCAGTCTTCCTCATCCAGATGACCGGTCGTAAGCTTCTGGTTTTCAACAAAGCTTTCCGTGGAAAGAAGACGCATGACCAGCTGTTCGCGCGACATTTCGAGCGAGAAAAATGCGACAGTCTTTTCATAGGTCTTCGCCACGTTCAGGCAGATATTGAGCGCGATAGCCGTCTTGCCCATACCGGGACGGGCTGCGATCAGAATCAGGTCAGTCTTGTTCAGGCCGTTGATCTTGCGGTCAAGATCGTGAAGTCCGGTAGACAGGCCGGGGATCTCGCTGCCGGAGGCCGCCAGCTCTTCCAACCGGTCGTAGACGTTGATCATGACCTTGCCGATATGCTGCAGGCTGTCGCCGGTGTTCCCACGGCGGAGGGAATAGATCTTTTTCTCCGAGACTTCAAGCATCTCCTGCGCTGTGCCGACACCGTCGTAGACCATTTCCGTGATCTCCGACGACGCAGTCGCCAGCGCGCGCAGCAGTGACTTGTCATGCACAATCGTGCAATACTGCTTGACATTGGCGGCGGTCGGCGTGATCTTCAAAAGCTGTGCGATGTAATCATAGCTTCTCTGCTCGTCATACACACCGCGCTCTTTCATTTTATTGAGTACGGTAACGGGGTCGATCTTTTCCGAGAAGTTGAACATCGTATAGATCGTCTCGTAGATCTCACGGTTCTGCCGGAGATAAAAATCGTCCGGCTGCAGCATACCGACCACGTCCGGCACGCAGCGCTCGTCGATCAGCATCGAGCCGAGCACGGACTGCTCCGCCTCCAATGCCTGCGGGGCCTGCCGCTGAAGCAGTTCCTCATCCATAGATGTTCACATCCTTCCGGGAAATGATGGTCAGGCGCACTTAGGCTTCCTTGACCTCGATTTTGAGTTCTGCGTTGATCTCATAGCCGAGCTTGCACTTGACGGTGTAAACGCCGACCGACTTGATCGGCTCGTCCAGAACGATCTTCCGCTTGTCCAGCTGGATCCCGGCCTGCTTTGCAAGCGCCTCGGAAACCTCCGTGTTCGTGACCGAGCCGAACAGACGGCCCGCTCCGCCGCCCTTGGCGGTGACGACGACGGTCATATCCTTCATGCGGTTGCGCAGCTCGAGCGCTTCCGCGCGCTCCTTGGCCTGCCGTTCCTGCGTGGCCTTGTCGTTCATGCGCATGGTGTTGATGTTGTCTGCGGTCGCTTCCTGCGCAAGCTTGCGCGGCAGCAGGAAGTTGCGCGCATAGCCGTCAGATACCTCGATCATCTGGCCGCGCTTGCCCTGACCTCTTACATCCTGTGTTAAAATAACCTTCATGTTGATAACTCCTTTCAAAGAGAATTGTCTGGTGCCGCTTATGCTGAAAGCGGAGGCCGGATATACCGTGCGTTGCTGTCCGGCGCTGGGCGCATATTGATGCCGGATACAATGCCCATGGCGAAAAACATTGTGACGAGCGAACTGCCGCCGTAGGAAAAGAACGGCAGCGTCAGGCCGATGACCGGCACAAGGCCGATACACACGCCGATGTTGATGAACACCTGCGCCGTCAGCATGCCAGCGATGCCGACGCAGATGAGCCGGTTCATATAGTTGCCGGATTTGATGCCGACATAGATGATACGGATGATGATGGCCGTCAGCAGAATGAGAACTGCCATGCAGCCGAGCATACCGAGCTCCTCGCCGATAGAGGAAAAGATCAGGTCGGTATGCTGCGCGGGGATCGTGCCGCTCTGCACCATCGTCCCGTGGTACAGTCCCTGCCCGGTGATCCCGCCGTTCTGAAGCGCGCGCAGGCTGCGGTTCATCTGGTAGCGCTGATCCTGCGCCGCCGGGTCGATGCGCGGGTCAAACAGCACCCAGATACGGCTGCGCCGGTCGTAGCTGAGAAACTGCCACAAAAATGGAGAAGCTACAAGCAGCACTGCAAACGCGCCGAGGAACCACAAAAGGCTCACGCCGCCGACAAACGCCATAATGACGAAAATAAACAGATACTGCAGCGCAACACCCAGATCCTCCGACGCTACGACGATCAGGCCAAACATGAAGACCGTGATGACTGCGAGCCGCAGGACCGTTGAGATATGCGAGATCTTGTTCTGCCGGATGCTCATGGTCTTGGCCAGGATCATGATAAACGGAATTTTGCAGATCTCCGCAGGCTGGATGGAAAACGGCAGAAAGCTGAACGCCAGCCAGGAGCGGTTGCCGCTTCGGGTATCGCCGAAGGGGAACAGCAGAAGAATGAAGATCGCCGAGAAGATCAGCAGCAGCTCGCGCCGCTCGGCAATGATATCGACGTCGACCAGCGTGAAAAAGACATATAAAATAATACCAAGAACCAGCGCAAGGATCTGCGTGCGGACATACTGCGCGCTGCCCTTGACGTTTGTTGCGCTGGAAATGACCACAATGCCGAAGACGCTGGCGGCAATACAAAGGCTCAGAAGGATCATATCTGCGCGCCGGACAAAGCTGCCGATCGCTTTCCATATCCCGTGCATAAAGCCGCCTCCTTTGAATGCGAAAAATAAAGCTTGAAAATAGGAATCCTAATTCAATTTTACATTGTATCAAAAAAGGACGAATAAGTAAACCACGATTTTCAAATTGCCGTGGTTTTGGTATGATTTTGAATTGATTTTACTTGATTTCTGTGTTATAATGCGGCAGATATAAAATGGGGCAGATAGGGGGCTTTGGTATGCAGATCACCACGCACAGCGCGGACGAAACGCAGGCGCTTGGACAAAGACTGGCAAAGCGCCTCCTGCCGGGCGATGTGATCGCCTATTTCGGCGATCTGGGAGCAGGAAAGACGGCCCTCACGCGCGGCATTGCGCAGGGCCTCGGTGTCACAGATCTCGTGACCAGCCCGACCTATACCATTGTCAATGAATACCTGACGGGCCGCATCCCGCTGTTCCATTTCGATATGTACCGCCTCGGCTCCTCGGACGAGCTGTTCGACATCGGCTGGGAGGATTATCTTGCACGCGGCGGCGTGTGTGCCGTCGAGTGGAGCGAAAACGTAGAAGACGCACTGCGGGACGCAATTCATATCACCATCGAGAAAGACCCGCTTGAACCCGATACCCGCCGCATCACCATCGAAGGAGGGAGCCGATTTGAAGCTGCTGGCATTTGAATCCTCTGCGAAGGCAGCCGGTACGGCGCTGCTGTCCGACGGCTGCCTGCTTGCGGAATATATGCAGAATTCCGGCCAGACCCACAGCAGAACGCTGATGGAGCTGGCAAAAAATATGCTCTCCGGCTGTGATCTGACCCCACAGGATATCGACGCTGTCGCCGTCGCCGCCGGGCCAGGCAGCTTTACGGGCGTGCGCATCGGCATGGCCTGTGCCAAGGGCTTCGCGTGGGGCCGTCAGCTCCCGCTCTACGGCGTTTCGACGCTGGAGGCCATGGTGCGCGGCGCAGCCTGCGCCGACGGCGTTTACTGCGCCTGCATGGACGCGCGGAAGGGGCAAATCTATAACGCGCTGTTCAATTGGACCGATGGAGCGCTCCTGCGCCGCACGGAGGACCGCGCAATCGCAATTTCAGAGCTGTCGCAGGAGCTGAAAAATATTCCCGGCCCTGTGTATCTCGCCGGCGACGGCGCGAAGCTCGTTTTTGACACATTGAAGGAGGAGAATCTGCCGCTGCGGCTTCTTCCCGAGCATCTGCGCCAGCAAAGGGCCTCCGGCGTGGCGCTGACCGCAATGGAAAAGATCGCCGCGGGCGAACCGGCAGACGCCGCCGCGCTGACGCCCAATTATCTGCGTCAGGCGCAGGCAGAGCGCACGCGGCAGCATGACAAGGACTTTTATTTGAAAAAATAATTGAATAGAAAAGACAAAGGAGCAACATCATGAGCACGAAAGCATTTGGAGAACACGTACACGTCATGGATCATCCGCTCGTCGCGCACAAGCTGACGATCATGCGCGATAAAAACACCAGCGTCAAGGATTTCCGGGAGCTGGTCAGCGAGATCGGGATGCTCATCACCTATGAGGCCACCCGTGATCTGCCGCTCACCACCAAGACGGTCGAAACGCCGATCTGCACGGCGGAGGAGCCGACGCTGGCCGGTAAGAAAATTGCAGTCGTGCCCATTCTGCGCGCCGGTCTTGGACTGGTCGACGGCGTTCTGCGCATGGTTCCGTCTGCCCGTGTCGGCCACATCGGTATGTTCCGCGACGAGGAAACGCTTGAGCCGCACGTCTACTTCTGCAAGATGCCGAAGGACATCGCCGAGCGCGATATCATGATTGTCGACCCCATGCTCGCCACCGGCGGCTCTGCCGACGCAGCGATCGCCGAAATGAAGAAGCGCGGCTGCCACAACATCAAGCTCATGGTCCTCGTTGCTGCTCCCGAGGGCATCGAGCTCATCACCAAAAAGCACCCCGATGTTGAGCTTTACTGCGGCGCAGTCGATGAGAAGCTCAATGAGCACGGCTACATCGTCCCCGGCCTCGGCGACGCGGGCGACCGCATCTTCGGCACAAAATAAATTCTTCTGCCCGCCTGCGGCACATTTCCGGCCCAGGCGGGCGCTGCATTTTCTGCCATGCCGGAAAGCTGGCAGTTTTGCCGGGAAGGCGGCATTTACCGGAGGCATCCTCCTTCCTATCATTTTTTGTAGTGAGGAGGTGGCTTTGTATATGCAGATAGAGAAAAACATTGCAGCCACATTACAGCGCAAAATGAACGCGGCTGGAAAGACGAAGCTGGAATTCTCAAAGGAACTCGGCATTCCGCGTTCGACCTTTCAGGAATATCTGAAGGGGGACAAATGCCTGCGCTCGGATTCCATCGAGGAGCTTGCGAAAAGCCTCTCGATTTCACCGGCCCAGCTGATTTCAGGGCCGGAATACGCGGATGCGCGCGGATTATTCAGCGCGGACGCGCTGCTTGCGGAGCTTCAGACGCTGCACCCGCGTGCACAGGAGCTTGCAAAGGAAGCTGTTTCGCTTTTACAGACCGCGTTTCGGATCTCAGCCGAGTGGGACAAGCTGGACACGCTTTCGGCAGACCCGGTCAGCGAGGTTCCGGAATCCGCTTACCGGTACGTGCTCTACGAGGCGCACGGCGCGGCAAGAATGCTTTATGCATACGGCATTCTGGGCCAGCAGTACCTGAGCGGCTGCTGGACGACCATTGCAATCACTGCGCCCTTTTCCAACAACCGTCCCGGCGTCGTCCGGCTGACAAAACTCTGTACCGATCAGCAGCTCGAACCCATCCACATACTCGACGTGATCCACGACTTTATGGATCTCGAAACCAGACCCTTTTGAACAACAAAACGGCGGCCGATCGGCCGCCGTTTTGCATGGAATTCAACAATTGCCTGCAAGCTGCGCAGAGGCGGACAGAGTTGCCCGCCCCACGTGCAGGTGAAAAGACTCCCTCAGAATACCACGACCAGCAGCATTTTGAACTGCTCCTGACCGTAGACGGCGTGGGGATGGCGCGCGGGCATGACGATGGACTCGCCCTCGTGCAGCTCGTATGGCACGCCGTCGATGGTGATGCGGCCCGTGCCGTCAAGGCAGGTGACGAACGCGTCGCCGCCGGATTCGTGGGTGCTGATCTCCTCGCCCTTGTCAAAGGCGAAGAGCGTCACACTCAGCGCGTCGTTCTGCGCAAGGGTCTTGCTCACAACCTGACCGGGCTGATACGCGACCTGCTCTTTGAGCGTCAGAACCGTGGATTTTTCAATATTTTTAAGGCCGTACATACTGTTTCCTCCTGCTTATGATAGGATATGCTTATCATACCCGCTTTTTCGAAAATAAGCTGTCAGATTTCCAGCATAGTTAATTTTTTAATCCTGTTTCCTTTTTTGAGAATGTATGCTAAAATACTGGCATACGTGCCAGTTAAAGAAACTGCATCACAAGGGAGTACTCCCTTGTGCGGAGCAAAGCTCCGCACAAGCCGCCCTCTGACCCTGCGTTTTCTTCGGAGTCCGGGAAGCGCGAACACCGAAAGAGAGGATCAACTATGAAAAAACGACTGCTCAGCATCCTGCTCACCTTATGTATGGCGTTGAGCCTTTTGCCGGCCGTGGCCTTTGCCGAGGGCGGCGCAAAAGCCATACAGTCTGGCACAGGCAGCATCCACGGCTATGACACTTCTGCTGGCGGCTACAGCTACATCTATTATGGCACATGGCGCAACAGCCCCATCAAATGGCGCGTTCTCGATACCAAGGCGAACACCGGCGAAGCGGACGCACTGTTTTTGCTGACGGACGAATGTCTATACCCGCTTCCGGGCGACTTGTATGCCTGTTATATTCAATTCAATCCGGCGGATAAACAAAACAGACACCTCTGGAAGGACAGCACGCTGCAAGGCTGGTTCAAAAGCACCTTTTACAGCGGCGAAAACAGCGCCTTTACCTCCGCCGAGCGTGCGCTGATCCCTGCGACAACGCAGGCAAGCAGCGTGTTTTCATACAAAGCGCCGGGGGCCCCCTCGTGGGACCCTGGCATGAGATTCCAAATATGCGCTCTGGAAGCGGAACATGTGTTTGCTCCTTCCATTCAGGATGTAGTGAATGCAGCCTATGGGTTTACCGATTCAGCGTCGCGTATCGCGGGGCCGAGCAATTCTTTGGGTCCCGGTACGCGGTATTGGCTTCGCTCATTCGAAATCAGCGAACAGCTACCGTTTATGGTTGGCGAAGATGCCAGCCTGATGGGTGATTGGGGTGATAACCCGTCTGCGGTTCGTCCCGCCATGAACCTCACTACCACCGGCAACAATATTCTCTTTATCTCCGCCGCTGAGGGCGGCAAGCCTGCCGGCGGGCTGGCAGAGATCCCTGAATATACAGGAAACGAGTGGAAGCTGACGCTTTTGGACAGCTCCCGCAGCGGCTTTGCTGTGACGACCACAGATCTTTCCGCGTACACCAGAGGCGGAACGGTAAAGATTGGCTATACCGGCGCTAAGACCGGCACAAACGAATACGTTTCCGCCATGATTTTGGACGCGGCAGGCAACCCGGCGTATTATGGCCGCAGCTCTGCCGCGCTCACGGACGAAAATGGCACGGCAGAGCTCACGATCCCGGCGCTTGCTGAGGGAACATATACGCTCAAGGTCTTCAACGAGCAGTACAACGGCGATAAAATGACCGACCTCGCCAGCGCTTTCGCAGACGTTACGCTGACGGTGGAGGAAGGAGTCGAAGAGCAGTTCACCCTTACCCCCGGCGGCAGATACTATTTCGACCTGTCGGCGATGGATATTCCCGGCACGGTGAACACCGGAAACAGCTTTGGCGCGACTTCCTTGCCGGATACGACGCTGCACTATGTTCCCTTTACCTACGCAGGAACGGTGAACGCCTACAAGCTCACATCAGAGATGGCCACCACCGAGGAATATGCAGAGCAGAACAAATATGCCCATAGCCTGTTCGTGGCGGACTATGTCGTAACGCATACGATTAGCTGGGGT